>Ga0335070_10002613_pt1 | contig 20894 bp, 16 predicted proteins | sample Lox_Sample_13_FD_206722 | JGI IMG/M metagenome (GOLD analysis project Ga0335070, IMG submission 206722) | Soil microbial communities from Loxahatchee National Wildlife Refuge, Florida, United States - Lox_Sample_1.3 | ecosystem: Environmental > Terrestrial > Soil > Wetlands | place: USA...
TGCAACACGGCCCCCGCTAGAAGCGTACAAGGCGCAATAAGTAACAGCGTTGCGGATGCCATGCCTCACACAGGAGCAAACGAAAGGCCAGAAACAACCCTTTTGGCCGTAAGAGGTATTTAAGGTCTTATAACTAGGTTATGCCAGTCACCTGCCAAGTACGGTCGCCAGCTGCCGATGGCACGTCGCGATTCCCATGTGCTGCTCCGGTCGCCTGTGGCAATCTGAACAGGGGGCAGTGGCTCAGTTGACCCACTACCGAACAGGGCGAACCTACAGAAACCACAGGCGCTCATTTTTGGGCTCTGAAAACCGCGATTCAGGGGCGGTAGGCCGCCGGCTTTCTGGAGAACGCTCCGTCAACTGCTGAGCCCGCTATGGCCGACCTTCAATTTGCAATTCACTGCCCGGCAGCGACCCGCAGACATTCAAAAACAACATAATAGGATCTGAACAGAAGAAAATGGCATGCCGCATGCACTCGGTCCGCTCGGAGTTACCCCTCTAAATTGAACTGGAGATATCGAAATGAAACTATCGAGCAAGGCAACGGGGTGCATCGCGTTCGCTGCTTTTCTGGCGCTGGTCACCCCCATAACGATGCAGGCACAGAATATCGGGTGGGAGGGCGAAACCGGCGTGTTCGTCACTCCGTTGGCCTACACCGTTGACTCACCCGCAAAAGGCTTAGGCCGCCCCTATGTCGGATTCCATTATCTGGGAGCCGGCAAAATCATAGGCGATTTCTATGAAACGTCTCTTACCATGGGAGCCTTCGGTCGAACCGAATTCGGCTATACCCGCAACTTTTTAAGCCAAGCTAGCGACCCGAACCTCAGCCATCTTTGGTCGGACGGCTTCAATATTGCGTTCGGCAAAGTGAACATCATTCCCGAGAACTGGGGCAAGCACGATTGGATCCCGGCCTTCTCAGTCGGAGGAATGGGAAGATGGGGAATCGAGAACGTGGGCGGCGCCCTCGTCCACAAGAAGACGAACAACGGCGACGTTTACGGGGTTGGCAGCAAAACTATCCTGCCGAAGTCCAAGCTCCCTGTTATCCTCAGCGGCGGCGTTCGGGGAACAAATGCCCAATTGTGGGGAATGGGAGGGAACGCGCCGGACTGGAAAGCGCGCGCATTCGGCTCAGCCGCATTCGTAGTGAAGCTGCCGAATAAAGCCACAATGGTTTTCGCTTCGGAAGTCGCGCAACAGCCGAAACATCCGGAGGGATTCCCTAACCTCATTATTCCCACTACATTGACCTACGCCGTCCGGTTGCTCCCGGCGCCGGAACACAAGCTGGCCGTCGATTTCGGAGTGGCTCAAATCGCTGGCCACGTTCAGCCAGGAGTGAATTTGAAGGCGCGTGCCCAGTTGGGCGTGCAGGTTACCTACGGCTTCTAAGCCGGATATGAACTGGCAGAAGCCAACGGTGCCGATGGCAGATGCCGAAAGGTGGCACTGCGGCCAAGTGCGGCACGTCGGTCCAAGCTTCAGTGCGCGTCGCCACTCTGCGCGGGACGGTCGAATCGTGGAGCGAACGCGAGGAAGCGGGGCCGGCTGCCTCGACTCCCGGCTTATCAACGCGCACAACCTCATCTCACTCGCTTCAGATCAATGTTGCCTCGCGCGGCTCACCAGCCGCGGGCCGCCTGCTGGCCAAAGCTGTGAGCGCTTGATTGCCTGGGAATTCCGTACGGAGAGGGCTACTCGTTATTCCGAGTGTCGTTCGACCGTGGGCAGCAAGCGTCGACAAATCGAGAAGCACGACAAGAGTGTTTGCATAATTCAAGATAAAAATACCTTGAAAGCTGATAAAGTGAAGTCAAGGAGACTCGGTAACTCGGCGACCGTCGCAGGTTGTGGCTGGCGCAAGCTCTTGCTGTACGAATGCCATTCTCAGCATACAGCGGGATTGAACCATTGCACCGGATGCCTTGTCACCAGGTCGGCGTGCAGATGTCGTCCGTTCCAGGTTGTACCATCGCCGGAGCCCTTACGGTGGTACAGCGTGAACGGTCAGGTCTGCACTGGTCACAATGATTCTTCGCGAACCGATGTTTAAGGTTTGCTGGAAGCTGGCTCGCTAAACGCCGGCTGTGAGAAAGGAATAGTTTATGGAGAGACGATTTCTGAACGTGAACGGCGTGGATCGTCCCGTCATCATTGATCCAGAGGGGAGCCTCGTAAAGGTCCTGCGGGAGCAGCTTCTCTTGACGGGTTGCAAGGCGTGCTGCGCTGAAGGACAGTGCGGCACCTGCACTGTGCTGATCAACGGTGAGCCGATCCGCGCTTGCATGGTGTTGATGGAAGATCTCGAGAAGGATGCGAAGATCACCACCATCGAAGGAATTGGAACCCCTGACAACCTGCACCCGCTGCAGGTTGCGTGGATGGCGCACGGCGCGGCGCAGTGCGGCATCTGCACGCCGGGCTTCCTGATGTCGGCAAAGGCACTGCTCGACAAGAGCAACAATCCAACTCGCGAAGAAGTTCGCGACTGGTTCCAGACCAACAAGAACGCGTGCCGCTGCACGGGCTACAAGCCGCTGGTTGATTCCGTTATGGACGCGGCTGCTGTTCTGCGCGGCGAGAAGAAGAAGGAAGATCTTCTGTTCAAGCAACCGCCTGACAACGGCTCGATTCTTGGTTCCACCTATCATCGTCCTTCGGCACTCGCGAAGGTGACAGGCACGTGGGATTTCGGCGCCGATGTCGCCCTGCACATGCCGCCGGACACGCTGCGTCTGGCACTGGTGCAGGCGGAAGTTTCGCACGCCAACATCAAGGGCATCGACACCAGCGAAGCCGAGAAGATGCCGGGCGTGGTGAAGATCGTTACCTGGAAGGATGTAAAAGGCAAGAACGCCATCACGGGCCTGATCACCTTCCCGACCAACAAGGGCGACGGCTGGGATCGTCCGATTCTCTGCAAAGAGAAAGTCTTTCAGTATGGCGACGCGATCGCGATTGTCTGCGCCGACACAGAAGAACACGCTCGCGCTGCGGCTGCCGAAGTCAAGGTTGACCTCGAAGTCCTGCCGGCATACATGAGCGGCCCGGCCGCGATGGCGCCCGACGCGATTGAGATTCACCCCGGAACTCCGAACGTGTACTACGAGCAGGGTGTTGCGAAAGGTGAAGAAACCGCGCCGATCATGGCGAAGGCCGCCTGGACGGTCGAGACGGAAACGTACTGCAGCCGCCAGCCCCATCTGCATCTGGAGCCCGACTGCGGCCAGGCTTACATGGACGATGAGGGCCGCCTCACCATTCAGTCGAAGAGCATCGGCCTGCATCTGCACCATGCCATGATTTGCCCGGGCATCGGCGTATCGCCCGAAAAACTGCGCCTGATCCAGAACGGCACTGGCGGAACCTTCGGTTACAAGTTCAGCCCGACGATGGAAGCTCTGCTGGGCGTTGCTTGCCTGGCAACGGGCCGTCCGGTTTCGCTCAACTACAGCCAGTACCAGAACATCACCTACACCGGTAAGCGTTCTCCTGCGGAAATTAAGATCAAGCTGGGTGCGGACAAGAACGGCAAGCTGCTCGCTATGGAAACCGACTGGTGGCTGGATCATGGTCCGTACTCCGAGTTTGGCGACCTGGTGACCTCGCGTCAGGGTCAGTTCATTGGCGCGGGCTATGACATCCGGAACATTCGCGGCAAGGGTGTGACCGTGTGCACCAACCATGCATGGGGCTCCGCGTTCCGCGCCTTCGGATCACCGCAGTCGTTCCTGGCCTCGGAAATCGCCATGGATATGTTGGCCGAGAAGATGGGAGTCGATCCTTTCGATCTTCGCTACAAGAACATCTATCGTCCTGGCGCGACGACCCCGACGCAGCAAACGCCTGACGTCTACTGCCTGGAGTCGATGTTCAACAAGCTTCGTCCGAAGTACGAAGAAGCCAAGAAGCGCTGCAAGGCCCTTTCGACAGACAGGGTGAAACGTGGCGTAGGTTTGGCTCTTGGCCTCTATGGATGCGGTCTGGACGGTCCGGACAGCTCGGCATCCGCGGTCGAGCTGACACCGACTGGCGTGACTGTTCTGAACTCCTGGCAGGATCACGGGCAGGGTTCGGATCTGTCTTCGCTGACCATCGCGCATGAAGTACTGCGCCTGGCGGGCATCAAGCCGGAGCAGATCGCTCTACAGATGAACGACACACTGCTGCCGAACAGCGGTCCTTCGGGCGGGAGCCGTTCGAACGTCTTCACCGGCAACGCCACCAAGATCGCGGCTGAGATGCTGCTGAAAGCCATGCGGAAACCGGATGGCACTTATCGCACCTACGACGAAATGGTGGCAGAGAAGATTCCTCTGCACTATGACGGAAAGTGGGTGGCCAGCGACTGCACCGCTTGCGACCCGAATACCTGCAAAGGCAATCCGTTCCCGATCTACATGTACGAGCTCTTCATGCCGGAAGTGGAAGTCGACATGGAAACCGGCGAAGTCAAGGTCGTGAAGTTCACGACTGTGGCTGACGTGGGCACCATCATCAACCGTGCAACCGTCGAAGGACAGATCTATGGCGGCCTGGCGCAGGGTATCGGGCTGGCCCTCACCGAGGACTTCGAGGACCTGAAGTTCCATACGTCTTTGAAGAATTGCGGTCTGCCCTACATTAAGGATGTTCCGGATGACATAGAGATCATCTTCCAGGAGACCCCGCGTCCTCTGGGACCGTTTGGTGCAGCGGGCGTGGGCGAAGCTCCGTTGACGGCTCCGCACCCGGCCATTCTGAACGCCATCCACAATGCATGCGGCGTCCGCATTACGCGCGTGCCGGCACTGCCGAAGGTTGTGAAAGCGGCAATCGAAGCACAACACGGAGTGCTCGCTTAACAAGTAGTCGTCCTGAAGTATCTGTTGGTGCAAAAGCGGCGGGGCAGGTGAATCAGGAATTCTTGTTTCATCTGCTCCGTTGTTGCAGTACCAGTTAGTGTACCGGTCAGCGCAGTATTGATGGGGGCATATGGACGGCCAGCGGGTCAGACAGTGGGAAGCGCAATGCATTCAGGAACAGCTACCCGCATGCAGCGCGGCCTGCCCCGTGCACGTAGACGCGCGAAAAATGGCGCGGAGCATTGCGAAGGGCGACTTTGGCACAGCACTCAAGACCTTCCAACACAGCATCACTCTTCCGCGAATCATCTCCCACATCTGTGATCATCCTTGCCAGCAAGCATGCAGGCGAAATGAAGCCGGCGATCCGGTGAACATCGGCGCGCTTGAACGCGCAGCCGTCGCGTTCGGCGGAAATGTTGCTTCCCTCAGGAGATTCGGCACGCGTCCACACAGTGTTGCGATCGTCGGCGGAGGTATCAGCGGAGTTGCCGCGACGCTCGACCTGGCGGTAAAGGGCTATACGGTCGAGCTGTTCGAATCCGCGCCCAACCTTCTGCCTCGGCTGCGGAGCGCATCAGAAGGCGTATTGCCAAGCTCAGCAATCGACGCTGACTTGGCCTCGCTAGCTCATCTCGGGGCCGTGCTCCATTCGAGAGCGAGCGTGACGCATAACGATGGCGAGACCAGCCTATGCGCACTGCTTCAGCGGTTTAGCGCTGTGTATTTGGCTATCGGCGCTGAAGGCGAATTGACCAGATTCCTTGAAGCGCCACTCACGATCGACCCGGTGACATACACGACCAATGTTCCAAGGTTGTTTGCAGGCGGATCCATGCGCTACGGATCTGCGCGGTATTCGCCGATCACCTCCTTCCAGGACGGACGCTACGCGGCACTATCGATCGATCGCTTCCTGCAAGGCGCCTCGCTAACTGCCAGCCGGGAACTGCAGGGATCGCAAGAATCGCACCTTTACACCGACATCACACCGTTCGAGCCGCTGCCGCAGGTCGCTGCGGCTGATGCAGGCATTGGGTACACGCGCGAAGAAGCTCAGAAAGAAGCGGATCGTTGCTTCCCATGCTCGTGTATGGAGTGCGTCAAGGTCTGCGAGTACCTGAAGGAATATCGCTCCTACCCCAAGCGCTACGTGCGCGAGATCTACAACAACCTGTGCATTGTCATGGGCGTGCGGAACGGGAACCGGATGATCAATTCATGCTCGCTGTGCGGGCTGTGTCAACAGGTGTGTCCGGAAAAGATGAGTATGGCGGAAGTCTGCCTGGACGCGCGGCAGACCATGGTGGCGACGAAAAAGATGCCGGTTTCAGCTCATGAGTTTGCATTGCGGGACATGGCATTCAGCACCGGCGACGCATTTGCCACGGCGAGGCATCAACCCGGATTCCAAGAGAGCGCCTGGCTTTTCTTTCCGGGATGCCAGTTGTCGGCGTCTTCCCCGGAACACGTTCAGTCTTGCTATCAACTTCTTTGCGAGATCCGTAAGGGCGGTGTCGGCCTGATGCTCAATTGTTGCGGTGCACCCGCACTTTGGGCCGGCCGGAAAGAGCTGTTTGAAGAGCATTGCGCGTCGCTGAAGCAGATCTGGCGGCAGATGGGCCAGCCGAAAGTGATTGTCGCGTGCTCGTCCTGCTTCCGAACTCTGAAAGAAAACTCATCTGAAGTTCCGATTGACTCGTTGTGGCCGCACCTCAACAGCAAAGAGGCTATCAAGCTCAGGCCGCAGTTCGCAGGGCGACCATACGCGATTCATGATCCCTGCTCCACGCGCGGCGTCAGCGAGGTGGAGGACTCGGTGCGCGGACTTTTGCAGCGAATGGGAGTGCAAGGAAAAGAGTTGAACCCACGCGGGCAAACCACCTGCTGCGGCTATGGTGGTCTGGCGCGGTTTGCCAATCCCGAACTGACGGACAAAACCGTCAGGCGGCGCGCAAAGCAGAGCGAAGCCGACTATATCACCTACTGTGCAATGTGTCGTGACAGCTTTGCCCGGCAGGGTAAGCGTGCCGTACACCTACTCGACATGGTGTTTGAAGGCCAGGGAAAAGACCCGGCGGCTCGCCCTGACCCCGGTTTTTCCCGTCGACAAGAGAACCGCGCGAGATTAAAATCGCACCTGCTGGAAGAGTTGTGGGGTGAGAAGAGCGAGGTGTCTATGCCGGAGTTGATTTTTCAGATCTCCGAAGCCGTTCGCCAGGTGATGGAACGTCGCATGATTCTGGAAAGCGACGTTCGCAAAACCATCGAGGCTGCCGAGCGCAGCGGACAAAAGTTCAAGCTCCCCAACGGACACTTTCTCGCCACTCATTGTCCGGCGTCTGTCACGTATTGGGTGGAATACACGCCAGGTGCGAACGGAGCATGCGAGATCTACAACGCTTACTCACACAGAATGCAGGTGCGATGACGACGCAAGAAGAAAACACGAATGAAGCACCTCTCGTATGCTGCAAGTGCGACAAGACTCTTGTAAAGGAGCAAGTCACGGCGACGTATTTGGGAAACGAATTCCCGATTGAATTGTGGAAGTGTCCTGGGTGTGGCGTGGTGTATGTGCCGGAATCGCTGGCGACCGGCAAGATGCTGCGAGTGGAGCAGGCGCTGGAGGATAAGTGAGCTCCAAGGAAGTTCAACACGCCGCCGCATATGCGACAGGTGTTCTGTGCTCAAGTGGAGTTCGCATTCCGCACCCGGGCGGAATCGACCTTACACTGCACGCTATTGGACTGGCCGGTCTTCACCGCGGGTCGCTCGTGCTCGACATAGGTTGCGGCTCCGGCGCTACGGTGATGTTACTGCGATCGCATGAGCTGAACGCAAGAGGAATCGACCTTTCGTTCACGCCGACTTCCGACTACGTCGATCTCTACTGCGAACGCGCGTCTGCCGATAACCTGCCGTTTGCATCGGGGTCATTCGATGCCGTGCTCGCCGAATGCAGCCTCTCCGTGATGGAGGACCCGGTTCGCGTGTTGCAGGAGTGTGCGCGCGTTCTGCTGCGCGGCGGGAAACTCATTCTTTGCGATGTTTATGCGCGGAACCCGGAAGAGATCGGTGCTGTAAGAACCCTGGGTTCGAAATGTATTTCGGGTGTGCTGGTCCGGGAAGAGTTGGAACGTTGGTTGCAACACTGCGGTTTCGAGGTGACTTGTTTCGAGGATCGCTCGAAGGCACTGCGCGAGGCGATGGCGCAATTCATTTTCGATCATGACTCGCCTGCCGAGCTCTGGGGGATGTGCAAGTCGCCCACCGAGGTAGAGCGTATCGCTCAGGCATTGAACCAGGCACGCGCTGGATATTTCATTTTGACGGCGGCTCGGGTCTAAGGACCGTACTGGGAGAAGGAAGCAAATGTCGGACGACACATTTCGGATCGCGGAATTGGAGATGCGAGGCTTCGGATGCAGCCAGATCCTTGCGTTGATGGCCCTGGAGGCTCAGGGTCGGGAGAACCCGGAGTTGGTGCGGGCCATGTCTGGACTGCTTCTCGGCATGGGCTGTGGCAAGATTTGCGGCGCACTTACCGGAGGCTGCTGTGTTCTGGGCATGTACGCCGGAAAGGGCACCGAAGATACCAATGCAGATCCGCGTCTGCAGTCGATGCTCGAACGATTTGTGGAGTGGTTTGAGGTTGAATTCGAGGGACGTTTTGGCGGTATCAATTGCTCGGATATCGTGCAGGATGATGCACACCTGCGGATGACCCGCTGCCCGGTGATCGTTAGCGAGACCCTGAATAAACTCCGCGAGATTCTCGCGGAGAACGACTTTCAGTTTGATGAACCCGCGCCTTCCGTTTAGGCGGCGTTTGGCGGGGAGTTGTAAACATGCCAGCAGGCCGAGACCATGACGCGAGGCGGGAGTTCGAGGTGCTGAGTTCCACCGAAAGCGTGTGCCCGGTTTGCCTCGCCCGCGTGGGCGCGGTGCGAATTCGGGAAGGCGATAACGTCTATCTTCAAAAGGACTGCCCGGAACACGGCGAATTCACAACTATCCTTTGGCGCGGCTATGAGCTTTACTGCGAATGGTCTCAAAAGCGACTCCTTCCTTCGCAGCCTCCGGCCTGCTCCGGAGGCGTGAATCGCGGGTGTCCGTTCGATTGCGGACTTTGCACCGGCCATCGGCAGCATACGTGCTGCGTGGTACTCGAAGTCACCGAGCGCTGCAATCTGAAGTGTCCGATCTGTTTTGCGAGTGCCAATGGAGTCTCGCAAGCTGATCCCACGCTGAATGAAGTCGAACTGTGGAGCCGCACGCTGCTCGATCGCGGAGGTCCTTACAACGTTCAGCTTTCCGGCGGAGAGCCTACGGTGCGCGACGATCTTCCGCAGATCATTGCCTTGATCCGCACACTGGGCTTCCCCTTCCAACAGTTGAACACCAACGGCCTGCGCATTGCGCATGAGAAAGGATACGTGGAGCGGTTGAAAAACGCAGGACTCGGCTGTGTCTTTCTGCAATTCGACGGCGTGACCGGCGAAGTATATCGCCAAACGCGCGGACGCGATCTGCTCGCCACCAAGTTGCAGGCAATCCGCAACTGCGCGGATGCTGAACTCGGCGTCGTGCTGGTACCAACACTCGTTCCGGGTGTGAACCTACACCAAATTGGAGACATCCTCTGCCTCGCCGTGTCGCACGCACCCGCGGTTCGCGCCGTTCACTTCCAGCCCATCAGCTATTTCGGCCGATACCCGCAACCGCCGCAAGATTGCGATCGCGTCACGCTGCCCGAAGTGATGCAGGCGATAGAGGCACAGACGGGTGGACGCTTCCGTGTGCGTGACTTCTACCCTGCCTCGGGTGAGAACGCTTTCTGCGAATTTCACGGCAAGTTCTGGCTGCGTCCCACAGGCGCGATTGAGCCCGCTCCTCGGGCCACGACGGCGTGTTGCGCGCCTCCTGCGGATGCTGGGTTGGTGCAACTTGGCTCGCCGAAACGCGCGGGCGATGGCGAAGGCGCGCGTGCTGCACGCACGTTTGTCGCGCAGCACTGGTCGTTTCCGCAGGCACAGCCTGTGACCGCCGACCCTTCCCTTGATCTCAGCAGCCTGGACCAGTTCCTGGCGCAAAAAGGCGAATCGTTCTGCATCTCCGGTATGGCGTTTCAGGACGCGTGGAATCTCGACCTGGAACGCCTGCGAGAGTGCTTCCTGCACGTGTTGTCGCCGGCGCAGAATCTGATTCCGCTCTGCGCATACAACCTCTCTGCCGCGAACGGGCGCACGCTGTATCGAAATGTCAATCAGCAACCCGCAGTTGGAGGGCGCACATGACGGCCGCTACACAGACTGTGCCGCGCACGCCGCTCCATGCCTGGATCGCGGAGAAGATTGGCATTTCGAGCGAGCGATTGAGTCGTAGCGCGATTACCGGCTATCAGTTGGAGAAGCTTCGCCAATCCATTCGCCGCGTCCGGGAACACAGCCCCTTTTATTCGAATCACCTGCGCCTGGTTGATCCGGCCTCGATCGAGTCGCTGGAAGATCTGAGAAGGATACCGTTCACCACGCCGCAGCAGCTGACGAGCCATGTGGCGCGCATGCTGTGTGTTTCACAGGATGAAGTCAGTCGCGTCGTCACCCAGGTCACCAGCGGCACGAGCGGCGATCCCAAGCGGTTTTTTTTCAGTGCCGCCGATCAGGAAAGCACGCTCGATTTCTTCGCCCATGGCGTTTCGACGCTCGCATCACCCGGCGACCGAATGTTGATCGCGCTTCCGGGCGAGCGCTCCGGCAGCGCGGGCCAGTTGCTTGCCCAGGGAATTGAGCGCTTCGGACTGCAGCCCATTGCCTACGGACTCATCAGGCATCCGCAACATGCGCTGGAAACCATGGATCGCGAGAGTGCCACCAGCATTATTGGCTTCCCGGTGCAATTGATTTTGCTTGCCAGCCAGAGTGGGCCGCTGGCTGACAGAGTTTTCTCACGCCTGAACAGCATTGTTCTTTGCAGCGACTACGTTTCACCATCCATTGTTTGCCGATTACGCGAGCGCGCCGGCTGCGAGGTGTTTCAGCACTATGGCATGACCGAAACCGGCCTGGGCGGCGGCGTCGATTGCCGGGCGCATGAGGGATATCATCTCCGCGAGACCGACTTGCTGTTCGAGATTGTTGATCCGCGCACCGGCGAATCAGTTCCCGACGGATCGAGCGGCGAGGTCGTCTTCTCCACGCTGACGTGCGGGGCAATGCCTCTCATCCGCTACCGCACAGGCGACATGTCCTCTTTCCCTGCGAATCCGTGCGTCTGCGGAAGTTGCGTGCGGGTACTCCGCTATCTACGCTCACGCATTGACGGGCATGTTCCGATCGGCAACTGCGGCGAGATCAGTCTGGCTGATCTGGAAGACGCACTGTTTGCTCTGCCCGATGTCATTGACCTTGCCTGCACGCTCACGCGAGGCGAACGCTCAGACCTGGCCATTGCGCTGCGAACCGCAGACAATCCGCACGGCGGCCTCGTGGAGCGCGCTATGAGGGAGCTGGAGAAGATTCCTGCGATCGGAAGCGGATGCACGACCGGCAAGCTAAGGGTTCAGATTTCGGTCACGTCCGAAGCGGTTCCCTTTAGCGGCGCCAAACGTCGGCTTGAGGTGCGCACGCCATGAAGACCGTGCATCTGTATCTCGTACGCCACAGCGCGACCATTGAGATAAAGGGCAAGCGCTTCATCGGCCAGACGGAATCTCCGTTGAGCGAGCACGGTGTGGAGCAGGCGTGGGCATTGCGAGATTGGCTCCAGCCGCGCGAGTTCACACGTGTGTTGTGCAGTGACCTGACGCGTTCGCTGCGCACCGTCAAGATCATTCTCGGCGCGCGCCGACCCCCAATTGAAGTGCATCCGGAACTGCGCGAGATCAGGTTGGGCGAGTGGGACGGCGTCAGCTTCCGCGAAATCAAGGCAAGATATCCCGAGGAGTTCAAGGCGCGCGGCGCTGACATCGAGCACTGGAGACCTCCCGGCGGCGAGAGTTTTGCCGACTGCCGTCACCGGGTGCTCGAGTTGCTTCATCGTGAACTGCCCAAATGGGAGGGCAACGTCTTACTCGTCGGTCACGCGGGCGTGAACCGGCTGATTCTCTGCGAGGTACTTGGCCTTCCAATTGCCAACCTGATGCATATTGGGCAGGACTACGGTTGCGTGAACATCGTGGAGTTCGGCCCTGAGCGTGCACGTGTGCTTTTGGTGAACTTCGTTCCGCCGAGTTCTCCAAAGCCGGCGGAGCCCGACGGAGCCCAAGAGGCGCAGGACTTCCGCCCGGTAACGCACGTGGAGGGTGCATGATTTATCTCGACAACAACGGCACTACGCCGCTGCTTTCCGAAGTGCTGGAAGCGATGCTGCCTTACTTCATCGAGCGCTTTGGGAATGCCTCATCGATGCATGCCGGTGGGCGCCGGGCACTGGCGGCCCTGAAGCAAGCGCGCAATTCGGTCGCGCACTTTCTCGGCTGTCGCCCGACGGAGATCATCTTTACCAGCGGTGGCACCGAGGGCGACAACCTCGCCCTTAAGGGTATGGTCTCCCCGGGCGATCACGTCATTACCTCCACCATTGAGCACAGTGCCATCTGGCAGAGTTGCCTTTACTTGAAGCATATCGGCTGCGAGGTGACGCGCGTCGGCGTCACGAGGGACGGTCAGGTCGATCCCGAAGAGGTGCGCAAGGCACTGCGTCCAAACACAAAACTGATCTCCGTCATGACGGCCAACAACGAAACCGGGGTTTTGCAGCCGGTCGAGGAGATCGGACGCATCGCTCGCGAAGCCGATGTCTGGTTCCACACCGATGCGGTGCAGGCTGCCGCCAAGGTCCCGATCAATGTGGATCGGATTGGATGCGATCTGCTAACCATGACTGCCCACAAGATTCATGGTCCGCAAGGTACCGGCGCCCTGTACGTCCGGCGCGGTACGCCAATCAACCCGCAACTCCACGGTGGCCACCAGGAATCGGGCCGCCGTCCGGGAACCGAGAACATCGCAGGCATCGTAGGGCTCGCCAAAGCGTGCGAAATAGCCCTGCGTGGCCTTGAGGATGGCTCCGTGGAACGTCTTCGCCAGTGGCGCGATCAACTCGAAGCAGCCGTGTTAACACAAATACCCGAGACCGGAGTGAACGGCCAGCGAGCCCCGCGGGTGGCGAACACCTCCAACATCTACTTCGACCACGTTGGGGGCGACGCCTTGGTGCTTGCGCTCGATGAGCAGGGAATTGCCGTTTCGCGCGGTGCTGCCTGCAACGCCGGAGAAGTGGAACCATCCAGCATTTTGATGGCAATGGGGCTGGGCGGTGAAAGGTCGCGGTCCAGCGTGCGCTTCAGTCTGGGCAAGGCGAACACCGAGCAGGATGTCGATCGACTCATTGCGGTTTTGCCCGATATAGTTCGGCGGCTGCGACTGAAGGGCGGGTTCTCTGAAGCAGCCTAAGCGACGACAGTCGCTCACCGGTGATGTGCCTGTAGGAGCGAAGTCATGGATGTCTTTCAGGAAATCTGCAATTTGCAGCGCCAGGGGCGACGTTCCGCGCTCGCGACCATCGTCAACGTGCGCGGATCGATTCCCTCAGCCAACGCCGCGAAAATGTTGGTGCGCGATGACGGAACCATTGTGGGAACAATCGGCGGCGGGTGCGTAGAGAACGACGTTCGCAAGGGGGCGATGGAAGTGATGAGCGACGAAAAGCCGAGAACGTACGAATTCAATCTCAATCAGCATCCGGACGATGACACAGGGTTGGTTTGCGGCGGCTCGCTACAAGTTTTTGTTGAGCCCATCATTCCAGCTCCGCTGCTGTATATATTCGGCGCAGGCCATGTCGGGTTGAACATCTACAAAGTCGGGCTTCTTGCGGGCTTTCAGCCGATCGTCATTGATGATCGCGACCTCTACGCCAATCGCGAGCGTTTCCCCGAAGCGTTGGACGTCCTGACGGGAGACATGGACCAGATCCTTGCGCATCTGGATCCGCCCGACACGTCATACATCGCCATCGTGACTCGCGGGCACCGTCACGACCTGCGAGTCCTCCGCTGGGCCGTTGAGACCCGTGCGCACTACATCGGCATGATCGGTTCCGGGCGCAAGGTACTCACTCTCTATGACCAACTGGAAAACGAAGGTGTCGACCGTGCGCTGCTCGACAAGGTTTATGCGCCAATTGGACTGCACATCGGGTCGGTCACGCCGGAGGAGATTGCGGTTTCGGTTGTGGCCGAGTTGATCGGCGTCCGCAGACATGCAGAAGTGCCGCTGCCGCATTCGCGCAACCGCATCCGTAAGTCTGAAAAAGCGGTGGTCGCGCCGATTTAGCGCAATTCCAAAAACGAAAAATGCTCAGCGAAGATGCTGCCGGGTTCCGAGCGACCGGCTCCAAAAGAACAGCAGCCCTATTACGGGTGAGCCCTGCATCGCTAGTAGCCGATCGCTCCACTAATCCTTTTCGATCATGGCTTCGGTCGATTTAATGACGACCCGGACGGAGTCGCCCTTCTTGAGACCAAGTTCCTCGGCGCTGGCCCGGGTGATCACGCTTTCCATCACGTTGTCGCCAACCTTGACCACGATGCGCGCCATAATGGTCCCCAAATGAACTTCTGAAACCACCCCAGGCAAACGGTTACGAGCTGATAACGGCATGAGCATTCACCTCATATAGCGTTGGATTCCGCATCGGCTCCAACTGATTGATTTTGCAGAACCGAGTGATCACCGAACCCGTGCGGCATGCGCGGACCGGCCGAAGCCACTAAAAGCATACCAGCGCGATGGCCTCACAAGAACGGACCAGACACAAGAGTACAGCGTTACCGCGATCACGAGCAACAAATTCTCAAAATAATCCCGCCAGTTTCAAGACCCTTTTCATCCATGAGAACCGGGCCGAATTGGCCCTCAGTTTGCACGCTTGAAAGCGGCGCAAGCCCATTGGCCATGTTCGGCGGGACCCACCTCATAGACCGGTACGGACGCGTTCACGACAGTCTGCGGATCAGCGTTACGGATCGGTGCAACATTCGTTGCTTTTACTGCATGCCGGATATTCCTGAGGCCCACCAGCCCCGGACGGACATCCTGACGTTCGGCGAAATCGAGCGGGTGGTCCGGCGAGCAGCGGCGGCGGGCGTTCGCAAACTGCGGTTCACGGGCGGCGAGCCGCTCATCCGTAAGGACTTGCCGGTCCTTCTACGCCGTGTCGCAGACATTCCCGGAATCGATGAAGTCGCGCTCACGACCAACGGCGTCCTCCTGGCCGGCCAGGCCACAGGGTTGTATGCCGCCGGCGTGCGGAGGATTAACGTCCACCTCGACACGCTCGATGCAATCCGTTACCGGACCATTACCCGCCGCGATGAGCTGAGCCGGGTGATGGCCGGCCTCAACGCCGCACGAGACGCGGGCCTGTCCATCAAGATCAACGCCGTGATGGTAAAGGGCTTTTCCGAGCCTGATCTTCCTGCCTTGGCGCGGTTCGGCCGGGAGAACGGTATTGAAGTCCGTTTCATCGAGTTTATGCCGCTGGACGCCTGCGGTCTGTGGGAGGCCGGTAAGGTGCTTTCCATGGACGAGATGCTGCAGATTCTGAGCGAGGATGTGGGCCGGCTCGTTCCCGTCCTTATGGCCGATTCGCGCGCCCCGGCGCTCGAATACCGGTTTGCCGATGGAATCGGGACGGTCGGTTTCGTTGCCTCCATTAGTAAGCCGTTTTGCGGCAATTGTAACCGGTTGCGGCTGACTGCCGACGGCAAACTCCGCTACTGTCTCTTCGCCATCGAGGAAACAGATCTCCGAACGATTCTCCGTCAGGCCGGCAGCGATGAGGACATCGATTCCGCCATTCGGGAGACGGTGAAGTCGAAATGGGCAGGCCACCAGATTCAGCCGGAAAGGCTCGTTCCGCCGCCGCGAAAAATGTGCGCCATTGGAGGTTGATCGGCCAGCCCGCACAGGATATAAATAGGCAAATGCCGGCGGCGCGCCGACGGCAGGTGCCGTCTTCGTGTTTCTGGGCATCGGGATGTTTTCGTAACGCTGCTTTCAGTGGAGTCACCGCTGCTGCGAACCATTACGGATATCTATCCCCCCGCCGATTGGGCCGAACGCGAGACTCGTGATTACTTTTCGGTAGAATTTTGAAGGCCCGGACTCCACCCCGCCTTTTATGCTGCGTGACACAGACTGCCGCGGAATTCCCCCTGGAAACGACTGGAGTAGTGCGATGAGCTATCGCATACCGGCCGGGCCCTACCATATGGCCGTGGAGGAGCCGCACAAAATCGAAGTGGAATGCGAAGGGGAGCGCGAAGCCTGTCGTGCAATCCGTCGATTTTTCCAACCTCGCTATTCCTCCCTTCCTGGTTTATATTGGTTCGATGTCGACGGTAACGAGAGGATTTGTCTGTCTCCTGATCTTGAACTTCGGAGCAATCGAAGCCTGGGCACAGGTTTCGATTCAGCCACGCATGGCACCAAGCTCGCGGCGCCCATCTCCGCCAAGCCTGCGAGTAAACACCAGTCTTGTTTTACTGCCGGTGAGTGTCACCGACGCATCGAACCGTCCGATCCTAGGGCTGGATAAGAGCAGCTTTCGGGTTTTCGACAACAATGTCGAACAGCAGTTGACGAGCCTGGCCTTTGAGGACGGACCGGTTGCCATCGCGGTGGTATTCGATATCAGTGGAAGCATGCGCCCGAAGATCCGCAAATCGCGGCTAGCTCTCGCCCGGCTGCTCGAAATGTCTAATCCGGAAGACGAGTTCTGCCTGATCGAGTTCAGCGACGGCGTTCACCTCGCCAGAGGCTGGACCTCGGATCCGTCGGAGATCACCGGCGCGCTTGCCGGCGCCGTGCCTCGCGGCCGCACCGCGCTGCTTGACGCCATTGCGTTCGGCTTGCACGAAGTAAAGAAATCGGCCAAGCCGCGGAAAGCCATTGTCATCCTCTCGGATGGCGGGGACAACCGCAGCCGCTTCACCGAGCGGGAACTCCGCTCGATCGTGCGCGAAAGCGATGCCTTGATTTATGCCATGGGAATCTTCGAGGGAAGCGGAACGCACCTGTCTCTAGAGGAGATCGCCGGTCCCAGCTTGTTGGAAGAGATCACAGAAGCGAGCGGCGGGCGTATGTTCCCGGTATCCGACGTGAATCGTCTTCCCGATATTGCCGCCCGGATCGGAGTGGAATTGCACAACCAATACGTGCTGGCCTACTCGCCAAGCGCCATGCAGCACGACGGACGGCATCACCGCGTTCGCGTGCAAGTCCTACCGCCGACAGGAATTTCTGCGCTGAATGTAGACTGGCGCGCCGGTTACCGCGCGCCTATCCAATAACATGCGGCTAGGGCCGCCACGATTTGGGCTAACGTGGCGAACCAGCCCGACGTCGGCCGAGGGTGACCAACCGCCACGGTGAATCCCGCCTCCAGCCACGAATCTTCGAGGGTCGCGGAATTTGTGGGCCGCATTCCGGGCAGGCGTTCGGCTGCTCATGGAAACGGCGGTTGTCTGGACTCCGGTATTCCGCCTGGCACGCCGCACGCTTCCGAGCTTGCCATCGTCGTGGACGGGCGGTCGTACGGCACATCCCCGATGATCGTGCGGCGCGGTCCGCAGTTGCTGCAATGCTAAACGGATTGCCCCGGCACCGCGCTAACCGCTCCCTTCAACCTCCCACGCCGGGGCGCTTCCGATAAGGTCCTAGCGTAACCCGTAAAGTTGACGGCGAACGATCCAGCTCCAGTTGGCCATATGATCCGACTACAGTGGTTGGCCGGCGCACACGCGTACGATTCGCGACTTTCTCAAGCCCGCAAAGTCGGCAGCCTGGAACCCGAGATCATCTGCTCGCCGAGCGCCTGGTGCCCTGTTGCCGGTGGTAAGATTAAACCCAAAGAGACCCGGAATCGAGGAAACGTGAGCCTATGCGCATTGGGGCTCTTAAGGCAAAACGGCTCGGTGCGGAAACCGTAGTTACGCAGCAGCCGTTGCCGGAGCTCACGCGGTATGGGCTCGCAGCGCTTTCCGTTGGGCTCGCGCTCGGGGCGTCGCTACTCCTTCAGCATTTCCACTTTCCCGTTCCCGCAGCTCCTTTACTGCTGTTTGCGGTGGCCATAAGTTCCTGGTATGGAGGGCCAGGACCTGCGGTGCTGGCGGTTATCCTGTCCATAACCGGCTTCTACTGGTACTTCGTGGAGCCGGTACGCACCATCTACATCTACCCGTCCGAGATCCCGTATTTCGTCATTTTTGCAGCATTTGCCTGGCTCATATCGTGGTTCAGCACGATTCGGCGGCGCGCCGAGGCTGTTCTGCGAGAGCAGGCAAATCTGCTCAATCTCACGCACGACGCCATTTTCGTGATGAATATGGAGGGGGTGATCAAGTACTGGAATCGTGGCGCCGAGGAGCGGTACGGCTGGACTGCGGAACAAGCAGCAAACAGAGTCGTTCACGACCTGCTCAAAACAGTCTTCCCCGGGCCGATCGAGGAGATCAAGGCGGAAGTGAAGCGTACAGGTCGCTGGAAAGGCGAGCTTGTCCATACCCGCAAGGACGGAAGCCTGGTGGTGGTGGCGAGCCGCTGGTCCTTGCAGCGCGACGAGACTGGTGCACCTGTTGCGATCCTGGAGACCAACAACGACATCACCGAAAGCAAGAAAGAGGAGCTGGAGTTGCGGAAGTTCGTGTCACTGGCCGAGAACAGCGCCGAGTTCATCGGCATGTGCGACACGAGCCTGATCCCGTTCTACGTCAACCCGTCCGGCTTGCGATTGGTGGGTCTTGACAGCCTGGAACAGGTCGCGCGAACGGCGATGCCGGAGTTCTTCTTCCCGGAGGACCGGCGGTTCATCACCGAGGAATTCTTTCCGCGGGTGGTGCGGGAAGGCCGCGCCGAGGTGGAGATCCGCTTCCGCCATTTCCAGACCAGCGAACCGATCTGGATGGTTTACAACGTATTCCACATCACGGACACGGCAGGCCGGCCAGTCGGGCTGGCGACGGTAAGCCGCGACATCACCGAGCGCAAACGTGCCGAGGAAACTTTGCGCCGTTTGAATCGCGAACTCGGGGCACTAAGCAACTGTAACCAAGCCCTCCTCCGCGCCAGCGACGAACCAAGCTTGCTCCAGGAAATCTGCCGCATCATCTGCCAGGAGGCCGGCTACCGCCCGGTGTGGGTGAGCTATGTCGAACACGACCAGGCGAAAAGCATGCGCCCGGTTGCCTGGGCCGGCACTGATGAGGCATATCTGATCGCCGCCAGAATCAGCTGGTCGGAAGAACTGGAACGTGGGCGCGGCCCCACCGGAACAGCCGTCCGGACTGGGAAAACTTGCTGCATTCAGGATTTCGCAACGGATGCCCGAGTCGCGCCATGGCGGGACCTCCTTTTGCAGGGCGGTTTTCGTTCCGCCATCGCCCTGCCGCTCAAGGACGAACAAGGTAATGTCTTCGGCAGCCTTACCATGCATTCCGCACAGGCCAACGGCTTTACGCCGCAAGAGATTCACCTGCTCGAGGAACTGGCTGGCGACCTTGCATTTGGCATCGTCACCCTGCGTTCCCGGGTTGCACGCGAACGCGCTGAGCAGGAAGTGGCCCTCCTCGGTTTCGCCTTGGACAAAATACGCGAAGCCGCCTTTCTGCTAGACGACAAGGCGCGTTTTCATTACGTCAACGAGGAGGGCTGCCGCGTTCTGGGTTATACCCGTGCGGAACTGTTCGGCTTGAGCGTACCGGATATTAACCCCGAGTTCCCGGAGGGGCGTTGGTCCGACCATTGGCGCGACCTTAAGGCGCAGCGGTCGCTGAGTTTCGAAAGCCGCCACCGGACCCGAGATGGCCGCACTTTCCCGGTCGAGATCAGCGCAAATTATTTCGAATATGGAGGCCGGGCATACAACTTAGCCCTCGTGCGAGATATTACCGAGCGCAAGCGCGCCGAAGACGCCCTGCGCCGCAGCGAAGTTTACCTGGCCGAGGCGCAGACGATGACCCATACCGGCAGTTGGGGCCAGGATGGCACGACCCGTATGACCTTGTACTGGTCGGAGGAAACGTTCCGAATGTGGGGTTTTGATCCGCAACAGGGATTACCGACGTGGGAACAAATCGTACAGCGAATACACCCGCAAGATCTGGACAAGCACAAGGAGGCCAGCGAGAGGGCGCTCCATGAGAAAGTAGACTTGGATTTCGAATACAGAATCGTGTTGCCCGATGGAACAGTCAAGCACCTCCATACCCTCGCCCATCCGGTTTTGAGTCCCGCTGGGGAGGTTCTGGAGGTGGTCGGTACGACGGTCGATATCACGGATCGCAAGCGGGCCGAAGAAGAGCGCGAGAGGCTGCGGCAACTCGAGGCGGAGCTGGCGCACATCGATCGGGTAAGCATACTGGGGGAACTGGCTGCCTCGATCGCGCATGAAGTCAACCAGCCGCTTGCGGGCGTGGTGAGTAACGCCAGCGCGGGCCTGCGTTGGCTGGCCACGGATGTGCCCAACCTGGAGGAAGCGCGAGAAGCCCTCCGTCGCGCCGTCCGCGACGGCAAGCGGGCCGGTGAAGTGATCCAGCGGATTCGTGCCCTGACGAGAAAGACGGCGACGGCGAGAGAAAGGGTGGACCTGAATCAGACCATTGGCGAAGTCCTGGCCCTCGTCGGCGATGAAGCGAAAAGAAAAAGCGTGATCATCCGAAGGCGGTTTGCGGATGACCTTTCCCCAGTTTTGGGCGATCAGGTACAGTTTCAACAGGTGGTGCTGAACCTGATCATGAACGGTATCGAAGCTATGAGCAGCGTAGGTGAGCGGGCGCGAGAACTGGTTATCACCACCCGGCATATTGAACCGGACCAAGTGCAGGTAACAGTGAAAGACTCGGGAGTTGGCATTGCCCCTGAGAGGATAGGCAAGATCTTTGATTCGTTCTACACCACGAAACCAGGCGGCATGGGCATGGGACTTTCCATTAGCCGTTCCATTCTTCAGGCCCATGGAGGCCGGCTA
>Ga0335070_10002615_pt1 | contig 20893 bp, 22 predicted proteins | sample Lox_Sample_13_FD_206722 | JGI IMG/M metagenome (GOLD analysis project Ga0335070, IMG submission 206722) | Soil microbial communities from Loxahatchee National Wildlife Refuge, Florida, United States - Lox_Sample_1.3 | ecosystem: Environmental > Terrestrial > Soil > Wetlands | place: USA...
AGGTGTCTTCTTTGACTTCCTTCTTAACGTGAGTGGCAAAATTGCAGGGTCCCTTTGCCCATTTAACAGACGGCTCACAATAGGTTTTGCAATAGGAACCTACTTCATAAGTGACCACTCGGTCACATCCTTTACAGGATTCCACGATGGGATAACATCTCCCACCGTTGTAGGAACAGCCTGACTTCTTCATGAAGATACATTCTGCTCCCACTTTGACGGTTTGACAAACCATGGCGATCTACCTCCCTTCTTATTAAATTTATTATTCTTTCAAACTATCCGAAATAATTAAAGTTTAGGAATTCGAAAAAGAGCACAAAAAAAAGAGCTACCGATTTTCGGTAACTCGATTTGGTCTCCAAGAATGTTGGGCCAAACCCTTATCAGTTTAACCCTAAGTGTTCTAACGACTTACGACCTACCTGAAAATCACCGCTGGATAGCAACTCTTTCATAATGCTACAGAGTCAAACTTTCTCGATTAAGATCAACCTATATTTAATTTTATTAATTTAAGACAAATTAAGATTTTTGTCAAGCTTTTTCTGCAGCTTTTTTCAAAAAATCTTGACACACCTTGCAAACTTGGTTATTCGTCAGTTGGCAACCGACTCGACTCAATTCTTCAATGAAATTTGGAAATTTCAGGTTCCTATGCTTTTGTACCGCTCATCGAATATTACAAGGCTGACCGCAGCCATTATTCTTCTCCTTCTCATTATCTTTGGATTTGCTCCCCAGAGTTTTACCGCTTCGTCCCGACTTCCCAACGTGACTGCCGAGATGGAACGGCCTGAATTTTGGATCAAAAAGATTAAAGATCCAACACATCCACTATTGACCTCCGAAAAGATTCAAAAGATGAACGAAGAAAATCTAAAAAGACAGGACCTTGGGGTTCGTAGGATAAAGGATCTTAAGGAAGATTGGTCAAGGGAAGAAATCCTTTCCTTGTTAAAAGAGGACTGGGAAAACTTTGGGAGAACCGGAGAAGTTCGATATGGTAAAAGAGGAGCGCCCCTTGGGGAATTTTTCTGGAGTAACCTGAAGAACACCCTGGACCAGGAGGTCATCCAAGAAACCAACCGGATGCTTTTTGCTCTCATCTTCAAACGGACCGATATCCGTGTCCTCCCGACGGATGAACTTTCTATGACCACGCCCAACAATTTTGAATTTGACCTTTTTCAACAATCCTCCATCGGTCCGGGATACCCAATCGGAATCTATCACTTCAGTCAAGATAAGAAATGGGCCTATGTCCAGGTCCCGTTTATCCGCGGATGGATACACGCAGACGATCTGGCAATCGCGAGAGAGAAAGCTGAGGTAGTGGATTATGAAAAGGCAAAAAACGGATTGGTCGTGACAGGAAATTTGGTGACCGTCTTCGATGATTCCTCTCTTCGGCACCCGGCCTTTACCGCCCAGATGGGGGATTCCTTCCCTCTTCTCGGTGGTCCTGCCGGAGGCAAAACATCCCAGCCATTTTACATCGTCTCTGTCCCCTCAAGAGATGACAGCCGATCGTTGAGCCTACGGAAAGGATATATTCGCGCAGGCGAAGATGTGCATCAAGGCTTTCTTCCGTACACTCAAGAAAATGTTGCCCGTCAGGCGTTTAAAATGCTCCATCACCCCTATGGTTGGGGAGACAGGCTCGGCGGCAGGGACTGTTCCCGTTTCATCTTGGACCTCTTTAGGACCTTTGGTATCCTGATGCCCCGAAATTCAAAAGAGCAGGCAATGGTCGGAATGGACCCGGGGTCTCTAAAGGGAAGACCTGGCCAAGAGATACAGAGATTCTTGGATCAATCGATCCCCCTGGCGACCACCCTCCGGCTGCCCGGTCACATCATGCTTTATCTCGGCAAGGATCGCGGGAGGCATTATGCCATTCATAGTATCTCGGGGATCCAGAAAGCAGGGAAGGCAGGCCCCGTGCTGCAAAAGATTGGAGAAGCGGTTGTTTCCGATCTGAACTTAGGCGAAAAGGGACCGAACGGATCGTTGATGGACCGTATTACCGATATCCGAGTCATCGGGTCAATTCCCGAAATTCAATAACAGTGAACCCCGTTAGAAAGTCTTCTCCTTTTTAACGAGAGGCCTTACACGGAGCATTCACGCGTACGTTCGCTGAAAAAGGAATGTTTCCATCCCCGCTGCAAGTGGCGGGCTTAACGGGGCAAATAGGCGCTGTGATGCATATGTCTGCGATTCCATCCGAGTCCCTTTCTTAGGAGACCTTTTCGATGACCGTCATTCTCTTCTTGAAAGGAGTCGTCGTTGGCCTATCGATGGCAGTTCCTGTGGGTCCCATTGGGATCCTTTGCATACGCCGCACCCTGTTGGAAGGACGCCTCTCCGGTTTCGTTTCCGCTCTGGGTCTGGCGACGGCGGATGTGGTCTTTGGATGTATCGCCGGGTTCGGACTTACTTTTATTTCGGATTTCTTAATCAGCCAGCAGTTCTGGCTTCGCCTGGTCGGCGGCATATTTCTCTGTATTATCGGCTTCAGAGTCTTATTGACCAAGTTTGTTGAGCGAGAGGCGCCTTCTCGGGGAAAGGGTTTGCTGGGCGCCTATACCTCAATGTTTTTCCTCACTTTGACCTACCCAATGACCGTCCTTATCCTCTTGGGGGTTTTTGCGGGGTTGGGCATAGGAAATACCAGAGGCAATTATGCCGCTATCGCCGCATTGGTGTTCGGGGTTTTCATAGGCTCCATTTTGTGGTGGGCCATCCTGAGCAGCTTCATCGGTTCGTTGCGTGACAGGTTTAGAACTCAGAACTGGCAATGGGTCAATAGAATTTCTGGGATCCTCATTACCGGATTCGGTCTGGCAGTGCTTCTCAGTCTCATCCTCTGACGATGTGACCTCTCATCAGCCTGCTGACTCTCATGATTTGAAACTTGGAAAGGGACGGGATCTTCAGCGAACCTCACTACAGAAGGACAGGCTCGTGAATCTCCTTGACAATTGACGGGAAACGGATAAAATTTTTAGGACTTCGAGGGGAGAAAAACGATTTGAAGGCTTTGGTGACAGGAGGAACGGGGTTCATCGGAAGCCATCTCGCCGAAGCGCTTCTTCAGCGAGGCACCCAGGTTCGTTGTCTCGTGCGGAAAGAAAACGACCTAAAGTGGCTTAAAGGCCTGCCCGTTGAAATCGTCAGCGGAGATTGCAGTGATCAGACCTCCTTGAGCGAGGCGGTAAAAGAGGTCGATGAGGTCTTTCATCTCGCGGGCATCACAAAAGCGGTGAAAGAGAAGACCTACTTTGACGTGAATGCCTTCGGAACAGAGAACCTGATCCGGGCCTGTCTTGAGAATAACCGTCGTCTCCGGAAGTTCATCTATCTTTCGAGCCAGGCCGCCGCAGGGCCGTGTCGGAATGGTGATAAGAAGAAGGAGTCTGATCAGTGTGAGCCCATATCCGCCTATGGCCAGAGTAAAAGAAAGGGAGAAGAGCTGGCCCTTGATCATGCTCACGAAATCCCCCTCATTATTCTACGGCCTACCGGGGTCTACGGGCCCAGGGATAAGGATTTCTACACTTTATTCAAATGGGTCTCCAAGAGGATTAAACCTTGCTTCAGCGGAAAAGTCAGTCTCTGTTATGTCCAAGATGTGATCCAAGCCATTTTGCTGGCCGCCGAGTCCCAGACCAAAAGCGGCGAAATATTTTTTCTTTCCGACGGGACGGATTATCCGATGAGAGAAGTCGGCGATGTCTTTGCCAAAACGATGGGCGTCACTCCCCTTTCCGTTCCTATCCCCAAATGGCTCCTCTTCGGGTTCGCCTCCTTCTCGGAGTATTTCTCCCTCATCTCTCGGAAGCCCTCGCTCATCAGCAGAGGGATGGCGGAACAGATGGTTGAGAAAGATTGGACCTGTGACATTACCAAGGCCAAAACGACGCTGGGGTTTCAGCCTCAATTTCAGCTCTCCCATGGGGCCAAATTAACCTACCAGTGGTACAAGAATCAAAATTGGTTATAGGAGGTCCCGACAGTACCCATCGATGCTTTCGAAACATGTTTGAGAACCAGCGAACGAATTGGAGCTGAGATAATCGGAAAGACGGGAAAATAACAGAGGCGGATTTGATGGAAACCTTACGCATGACAAGGCAGGATTTCCGGGTTGAAGAAGTCAAAAATCAACAGGACCTCATGACCTTTATCCGGTTCCCCTGGCAGATTTATCAGGGGAATCGATACTGGGTTCCCCCTCTCGTCAAAGACCTGCTTTCGAAATTCAGTCCAACTCATCCCTTCCGTTCTCACTCGGAGATGATCCTTTTACTCGCTTATCAGGGTGCAAAGATCGCAGGGAGAATTGCAGGCATCATCGACCACAACTATGTAGAGTTTCACCAGGAGAAGGTGGGTTTCTTTGGATTCTTTGAATCCGTTCCCGATGCAGAAGTGGCGGGAGCTCTGCTCTCAAGGGTTGCCGACTGGCTGAAAGGACACGGGATGGAGAAGATGGCCGGGCCGATGAACCCCTCCACGAACGATGAATGCGGCCTGCTTGTCGAAGGGTTCGATTCCCTCCCCTGCCTGATGATGCCCTACAATCCTCCCGCTTACGGTACTCTGCTGGAAAGTTTTGGATTGAGAAAGAGGATGGACCTCTATGCCTTGCTCCTGGAACAACCCACTTTTCATCTCGATCGCCTGGACCGCATCACTGAGAGGTTGAAGAAGAGAGAGCCTCGGCTTCATGTCCGGCCCATCGATCTTGGTCACTTTGACGAAGAGCTAAAGATTGTCAAGGAGATTTACAACCAGGCCTGGAGCAAAAATTGGGGATTCGTTCCCATGACGGATGAAGAAATTAACCTCGCGGCAAAAGAGCTCAAGCCCCTTGTCGTCTCCGATTTAATCCTTTTCGCCTGCTGGGAAAAAGAGCCCGTGGCCTTCTCAGTTTCTCTTCCGGACTACAATGAAGTCCTCAGACACCTGAACGGAAAGATCGGGATTCTGGGTGCGCTCAAATTTCTTTACTATTCAAAAAAAATTCGCAAGATCCGAGTGATGCTTCTGGGCGTCAAACATGCCTTTCAAAAGAAGGGGATCGAGGGACTCCTCTATATTGAAACCTTCAGAAATGGCACGAAGAGGGGCTACAACTGTGCCGAATGCTCATGGATCCTGGAAGAAAACGTCCTGATGCAACACGGGATCGAAGCCATGGGGGGAAAACGGTATAAAACCTACCGGATTTATGAAGCCCCACTCTGAGAGGAAAGGTGAGACCACCATCGGTGGAGGAGAGGGCCGAAGATCATACACAAAATGGCCAAGGTCGTTCCAACAAACAGATCGATCACATAATGGTACCTCAGATAGACGGTGGAGAGAATGAGGCCGCAGACGATGGGCAAAAGGATATAGAAGAGGATCTTCTCGTAGCGATGGGCCAGGTATAAGACCATCAGCGCGATCTGGGTGTGGCCGCTTGGCATGCAATCCCGCTTATTGTGTTCAATGGCATTCAACGTGTCTCGGACAAAGTCGGTGATGAAGCTTCCTTCGAGGGGGACGGAGTAGAGATGGGTCATAGCGTACCGAGGCCCGACCGCTGGGAAGAGGATATAGCCGATGAATGAAACGTAGTACCCAAAGGCCAAAACGAAAACCGACCGATCCAATTCCCTCGTGCGGCCCTTCAAATAGAGGACGGTAATCAAGACAACCGGGAGGAAATAATAACTGAGGTATGCCAAGGACAGGACATCCGTAATCCACGGTAAGATCCATCGCTGTATCCATAGCGTTGGTTCGACTCCGAAAATAGCAATATCGATCTGGATTAACCGGGGGTCGACGTCAACTTGGAGATGCTGGATCAAATCCCCCAAGGACTCGTAGATGGCGATGACAAACAGGATGGAAGAAAAATAATGGAAGAACTCTCCTGCCTTTCCCATCGCTTTCCGATCCCACGACAGCTTCAGAACAAAGAGAAGACCCAATAGAATGGCGTACCGGAGGAGCAGAGAATGCCAGCGCGGGATTTGGCTGTGGAAGATGATCGTCAAAATGACCAGTCCGACCAGTAAAAAAAGGGTCAACCCAAGAGTGGGAGCAATTCTTTTCATTGGAACAAATTTATAATATCCTAGGATAAGAAAAATCAAGGATGACGCGTTTAGAGTTATGAGTTATGAATTAAGAATCCAAAGCTAAAAGCTGAAAATAGAAACGAATCCTGGAGAACGGAAATGCGATATTCCCGATATTTGTTGCCCACATTGAAAGAGGTTCCTTCTGAAGCAGAGGTCCCGAGCCATCAGCTGATGCTTCGGGCGGGGATGATCCGGAAGCTGGCCGCCGGAATTTATTCCTACCTGCCTTTCGGCCTTCGATCTCTTCGAAAAGTGGAAACCATTATTCGTGAGGAGATGAACCGAGCCGGTGCCATTGAGGTGCTGCTTCCCTTTGTTCAACCGGCAGAGCTCTGGCAAGAGAGCCATCGCTGGGAAGAATACGGAAGCGAACTAGCAAGGCTGAAGGACCGACACAACCGGGATTGCTGTTTGGGGCCCACCCATGAGGAGGTCATCACGGATATTGCCCGAAAAGAAATCCGGTCGTATCGACAGCTGCCGGTCAATCTCTACCAGATCCAAACCAAATTCAGGGATGAGATTCGGCCCCGCTTCGGCGTCATGCGTGCTCGCGAATTTATCATGAAAGACGCTTACAGCTTCGACGTCGATCAAAAGGGATTGGACGAAAGCTACCAGAAAATGGTTGAAGCGTATACGCGCATTTTCACCCGATGCGGCCTAAAATTCAGGTCGGTAGAGGCCGAGACGGGCCTGATCGGAGGATCCTTCTCCCATGAATTTATGGTTCTGGCGGAGACAGGAGAGGAAACCATTGTCAGCTGTACCCGCTGCTCTTATGCGGCCAATATCGAAAAAGCGGAATTCCGAAGACAGGAGATCAGGAGTCAAGCTCACGACCAAGCACCTCAAAAGCCTTTCCAGAAGGTCATGACACCCGAAAAGCGGACCGTAGAGGAGGTGACACAGTTTCTTAACGTCTCACCCAGGGATTTGCTGAAAACCCTGATCTTTGAAAGCGACAAAGGATGCGTGGCGGCTCTGGTCCGGGGAGACCATGAGATCAGCGAGAAGAAGCTGAAAGCTGTCTGGGGTTCGGAAGCCCTTCAATTAGCCAGTGAAGAGAAGGTCGCAGAGGTCACCCGTGCTCCCAAAGGTTTTGCCGGTCCCCTCGGGCTTTCCGTCCCTATTCTCGCCGACCTGGATATCCAGGGAATGGTGAACTTCGTCACCGGAGCGAACGAGAAGGATGCCCACCTTATCCATGTGAATACGGGCCGGGATTTTCAGGTCTCTCAATTTGTCGACCTCCGGAAATTCGCTCCTGGAGACCGGTGTCCCCTTTGTGGGGAAGAGACCAGGACGGACAAGGGAATCGAAGTCGGTCATACCTTTAAGCTGGGGACGAAATACAGCAAGGTCATGGGGGCCACCTTCCTGGATGATCAGGGTAAAGAAAAGGAGATGGTGATGGGGTGCTACGGAATCGGTGTAGGACGGACGGTGGCAGCTGCCATCGAACAGTCCTACGACCAAAACGGAATCATTTTCCCCATGCCCCTCGCACCTTTCCAGGTCCTCATCCTCCCGATCAATATCAACACCGGCTCTCTGAGGGAGACCGCTGAGCACCTCTATCAAACCTTTTCGGAGAATGGCATTGAAGTCCTGTTCGATGACCGAGAAGAAACCCCGGGCGTCAAATTCAAAGATGCCGATCTCATCGGCATTCCGTTGAGGGTCACGTTGGGCGAAAAGAATTTAAAGAAAGGGTTGGTGGAAATCAAAAAAAGGAAGACCGGCGAGGTCTCCCTGGTAAAGAAAGAGGAAGTCCTGTCGAAGATCGAAGAGATGATCCGTGGGGAGATGGGAAACTGAATGGAATTGACTCCCCCCGGAGAAATTCAAACGAGGATCGAACGTCTTCAGTCTCATCTAAGAAACGAGAAGGTTGAATCCTGTTTGATCGTACAAAATGTCGACCTCTTCTACTTCTCCGGAACCGTCCAGCGATCTTATCTTTATATCCCCAGTGACGGGGACCCCATTCTGATGGTCCAAAAAGATTTTGATCGGGCCCGCAAGGAATCTCCCCTGAAGAACATCATTCCTATCGAGCGACCGAGAGCCATTTCGTCCATTCTCAAGAAAGAAGGAGGAATGAAACGCGTCGGCCTCGAGTGCGATGTCCTGCCGGTAACCCAGCTCAGGCAGCTGGAGAAGATGTTCCCTCATTCAGAGTTTGTGGACATCTCAAAAGCGATTAAACAAGTCCGGATGGTTAAATCCCCTTACGAAATTGGCCAGCTGAGACGTTCCGCAAAAATTCTTGACGAAGTTTTCGAGTACGCGAAGAAAGTCCTTAAGACCGGGATGACCGAAATCGAGGCAGAATCTCACTTGATTGAATTGGGAAGGCTCCGGGGACACCAAGGACTGACCCGGATGAGGGCCTGGAACCAGGATATGGTCAATGCCTGTGTGTTGTCCGGGAAATCAGGGAGTGCGCTCACCCATCTCGATGTCTCGGTCATCGGCCCGGGGATTTCCCCTGCCTTTCCCCAAGGGTCAAGCTTTAATCCGATCGGACGGGATGTACCGATTCAAATTGATTTCAGCATCGCCTACAATGGTTACATCACGGATGGAGCAAGGACTTATGTCATCGGAGCCCTCCCCGGAGAGCTTAAAGAAGCTTACGGAGCAGCCTTAGAGATTCGGGATGAAATGGAAAGGATGGCGAAGCCAGGGGTCCCCTGTTCTCAGCTTTACCATCTCTCTTCACAAATTGTTAAGAAGAAAGGGCTGGAAGATTACTTCATTGGAACGAAGAAAAATCAGGCGCCCTTCGTTGGACATGGCGTCGGTCTAGAAATCGATGAGCTTCCCCTTCTCGCCATGGGCTTTTTTCAACCCTTAGAAATCGGGATGGTCTTTGCCTTTGAACCGAAGTTTATCTTTCCGGAGATTGGTGCGGTAGCCCTGGAAGACGATTATGTGGTGACCGAAGAGGGGGTGGAAAAGCTCACGTGTGCAGATGACCACATCATCGTCATCCCCGAATCGTGATTTTCTATTCCTCCGGTTTCCCTTCTGGGGACGGTCCGAATCTTTCCAGAATCGTCCGATTGAACCTTGGCCGATAGATCAATTCAAATGTCCCCTCTTTTCCGGGGAAGAGACCGCATGCCGCCCGCTTCACATTCTCCACAATCGCCTGAGCCTCTTCGAGCAACAGGTCGTCCTGCTGGATTGACAAGATGGAAAAATCGACCAAGAATCGAAGGTAGCGGATCTTGCGGCTCTCTTCTCTGACTTCCCTATCTTCGGTCTCCGCCTTCATGTGGAACTCACCTTCTATATTTATTTATACCAAATAGCAGCCTCCCTGTAAACATTCGGGCGCCCGAATTGAAGAGTTGTTGGGTTCATAATTGGCTAAATTATTCATTGACAGCACCCGGGGAACATTTATATGATAGGGTCAAAAGTCGAGGATATTGACGGATGGCCGGCGATCCCAAAGAAAAGATTATCTTTGCCCTTGATGTGGACCACTTTACTGAGGCCCAACGCTGGGTCAACCTCCTCAAAGGCCATGTGGGGATGTTCAAGGTGGGAAAACAACTGTTCACTCATGCCGGCCCAAAGGTGATTGACATGATCCGGCAGAAGGACCAAAAGGTCTTTCTCGACCTTAAGTACCACGATATCCCCAATACCGTGGCCAAGGCAGGCGAAGAGGCAACGAAGCTCAATGTGGCCATGTTCAACCTCCACGCCCTGGGTGGTTTTGAAATGATGAAAAAGACCGTTGAAGCGTCCGGGGCTGCGGCCAAAAGCGTTGGGATCCCCAAACCTCTCATCCTGGCCGTTACCATCCTCACGAGCATGGATGAGGGAGGCTTGAAAGAAGTGGGGGTCCAAGGTCCGATCCTGGAGGAGGTGGGACGTCTTGCATCCTTGGCTTCCAAAGCGGGAATAGACGGAGTCGTCGCTTCCCCGCAGGAAATTGGGACGATTCGGGAGCGATGCGGAGAAAAATTCCTCATTGTCACTCCGGGGATCCGCGCTCCTTCCGACAAGAAGGATGACCAAAAGAGAACCCTCACCCCAAAGGAGGCCGTCTCTGCCGGGGCGAACTATCTTGTCATCGGTCGACCCATCAAAGAGGCGAAAAACCCCCTCGAAGCCGTTCAAAAAATCGTCGAGGATATCTCATGAGTCCAAAATTCTAAATTCGAAACACGAATTTCGAAACAAGCGCGAATGTCCAAGATTTAAACGCCTTAAAGAACAAGAGCTTCATTTTTCGTGATTTGGAGGTTGGATTTGTTTCGGATTTCGATATTCGGATTTTGGATTTAAAATTTTATGGTTCAAATTATCTACGGAATTCATCCTCTCCAGGAGGCATTAAAGTCGTCTCATCTCCAGATTGAAAAGATTTTGGTCGGCACTCAAACCTTTCATCCCCCCCTCCAATCGATCCTCGATTTAGTGAGTAAACGGAACATCCCCGTGACCTTCACCGCCAAGGAATCCCTCGATCGAATGACCAAGGGCGGAGTTCATCAGAATATCGTGGGCCTCGTTAAAGAAACTCCCTATGCGGATCTCGGAACGATTCTCTCCCGTTGGAAGGAACAAGGGACCAAAGCCCTTTTTCTGATCCTCGACGGGATCCAGGATCCTCAGAATTTTGGATCTTTGATTCGGACGGGTCTGGGATGTGGAGTCCATGGAATCATCATTCCAAAGGATAGGTCCGTTGGAATCACTTCGGTGGTGATCAAGGCCTCTGCAGGAGCGACGGCCCATTTACCGGTCGCCAGGGTCGTCAATATTGCTGTCGCCATCGATCGCTTAAAAAAGGAAGGAATTTGGGTCTTTGGGGCCTCAGGGGAAGCTAAGGATTTGATTTACCAACTCGACCTCAACATCGATTTGGCCATTGTGATCGGTGCGGAGGGAAAAGGGATGAGGCCACTTGTGAAGAAAAAGTGCGATAGACTTTTCTCGATCCCGATGAAAGGGCCTCTGTCCTCTTTTAATGCGTCGGTATCGGGTGGAATGATCCTTTACGAAGCCATGCGCCAACGCTTTTGGGAAGGGAAAGAAAGATGATTTATATTCAAAGGCCCGGCCAAGAACCTTTGGAAATCGATTTTATTCTATTCGACTTCGAAGGAACCCTCGCCTCAGATCGACGGGTCCACCCCAAGGCAAAGGATAAGATTAACCTTCTTTCCAAGCGAACCAAAATCTATATTCTGACAAAAGAAGAAAACGAACGCGTTGAAGAGATTCTGAAGAAAGTCGACGCTGAGATCGTCCATTTAACGGAGGGAGAGTCTTCTGCAAGAAAAATGGACTTTTTACGCCGGCTGGGAGCAACCCGGACGGTGGTTGTTGGAAATGGAGCAGATGACGGCCTGGTGATGGAAGAGGCTGGTTTCAGCCTCTGTATCATCGGAAAGGAAGGGGCTTCTTCAGGGGTTATTAAGAATGCCCATGTCGTGTTTACAGATATTCTGGATGCCCTTGATTTTTTGCTGAAGCCGCTCCGCCAAAAAGCCACCCTTGGCCTTTGAAACCGGGAATTCGCCTGCCTGCACGGAGGCAGGGATTGGGGATTGAGGAATGAATATTGGCTCTTCGTTTTGGGACTCCGAACTCCCAACTCCGAACTCATAACTGATAACATGTTTCCTTACTATTTCGTTCGATTCAGCGGTCCTCTGCTTCTCATCCTGGTCGGATTGAAAATCCTCTCCGGTTATTCCTTTGTCGGAAGGATTCACGTCCCATGGCTTTCGAATCTCCATCTCAACAGGCCCCTTGACATCCTCCTCCTCTTTGTCTTTATCTTTCATGCCCTTTACGGACTTCGACTTTTTTTGATTGATTTGGGAATGGTGAAACATGAAAAGATGTTATTCTGGACCTTCACCCTCTTGAGTGCCGGATTGTTTGTCTTCTCTTATATCTCCTTATTCTAGGAATTCTTTCACCTCCCTCTCTTCCCTCCCTGTTCGGGGGATGAAAGTCGGGTCGAGAGGAACTTAAGGTTTGAAGGTTTAAAATGGAACTTCTTTCTCACGACGTCCTCATCGTCGGCGGAGGCTTGGCGGGACTGAGAGCGGCCATTGAGGCAAAGAAATCCAGCCGGGATGTGGCCATCCTCTCTAAAGTCCATCCTCTGAGATCCCACTCCGTGGCTGCCCAGGGAGGAATCAACGCCGCCCTGGGAAATGCGCCGGCTCCTTCAAAGGATACTTGGAAAAACCACGCCTTTGACACCATCAAGGGAAGCGACTATTTGGCCGATCAAGATGCGGTCGAGGTCATGTGTCGAGAAGCCACGGAGCGAGTGGTCGAAATGGAACACTGGGGAACTCTTTTTTCCCGCACCGAAGATGGGAAAATCGCTCAGAGACCGTTTGGGGGAGCTGGCTTTCCGCGCGCCTGTTATGCTGCGGATCGGACGGGTCACAATCTCCTGCACACTCTTTACGAACAAGTCACCCATCTTCAAATTCCCGTCTACGAGGAGTGGATTGCCCTTTCGCTCGTTGTGGCGGAGGGACGATGTGTGGGTGTCCTTGGCCTCCACTTTTTCGAAGGAAGGATAATCCCGATTCAAGCGAAGGCTGTCATCCTGGCAACAGGGGGGTATGGCCGAATCTATCTCAGATCCACCAATGCCGTCATTAACACTGGGAGGGGCTGCTTTTTAGCCTATCAAGCCGGCGTCCCTCTGGAAGATATGGAGTTTGTCCAATTCCATCCGACAAGCCTTTGGGGGACGAACATTCTGATCACGGAGGGAGCAAGGGGCGAAGGGGGGTATCTGACCAATGCGAAGGGCGAACGATTTATGGAGCGATACGCTCCACATCTCATGGAACTGGGCCCTCGAGATATCGTTGCCAGAGGCACTCAGACCGAGATTGACCAGGGCCGCGGATTTGAGGGGGGATATGTCCACCTCGATCTCCGACATCTTGGGAGAGAAAAGATCTTGAATCGCCTCCCTGGGATTCGCCAGATCGCCATAGACTTTGCCGGGGTGGATCCGATTTTAAACCCTATCCCTATACAGCCAGCCCAACATTATTCCATGGGAGGAATCCCCACCAATGCGGATGGTGAAACGCAGCTTCCTGGCCTGTTTGCCGCCGGCGAATGTGCCTGCGTCAGCGTCCACGGTGCAAATCGTCTGGGTGGAAACTCCCTTTTAGAAACCTTGGTCTTCGGAGAACGGGCCGGGAGAAAGGCGGCAGAACATGCGGACAAAACAAAGGAAGTCCCCGATCAAAGAGCCTTTCAGAGTCACTTGAGAGAATTTCAATCCGGAGTCAAGGAAATCCTCGAGCGGAAAAAGGAGGAAACGAGTTTTGCCATTCGGGATGAGATGAAGGCTGCGATGACTTCTTGGGTTGGAATCTTTCGAAACGCCCCGGGTTTGGTCTCGGCAAAAGAAAAGATAAAACAGCTCAAGAAAAGATTTCTCAAAGTTGGACTCAAGCAGAAAGACCTTGCATTCAATCATGAGTTCATTCAATATTGGGACCTAGAAGGAATGCTCCATCTGGCGGAGGCAATCGTCGAAGGAGCCTTGGCCCGAAAGGAGAGCCGCGGGTCCCATTTCAGGGTTGATTTCCCCAATCGGGACGATGAGCATTGGCTTCGTCATACCCTGGCCTTTAAGGAATCAGAAGGAGCAAAGCTTGATTATAAAGAGGTGACGATGACCTCCTATCCACCCAAGGAGAGAACCTATTAAACCAGTTTCAAGTTGAAAGTTCAAAGTTTAAGGACGAAAGCAAAAAATCCGTGAAATCCAATCTCCTCACCCTAAGAATCAAACGTTTTCACAAAGAGAGGAATCCCCAACGATGGATCGACACCTTCCAGGTAGAGATCAGAGAAAGGATGAATCTCCTGGAGGCCTTGTTGCGCATTCAAGATGAGCAAGATGGGAGGCTCTCGTTCCGCTATTCTTGCCGGGGAGCCGTCTGCGGCTCTTGTGCCATGCGAGTCAATGGCAAAGATGTTCTGGCCTGCCGAACCCACGTCGAAGACTTCTCGGGAAAGACTGCCCGGATTGAGCCCCTCCCCCTTTTTCCCCCGATTCGAGACCTCATCGTCGATCTTTCAACCTTTTTTGATCATTATCGAAGAATTGAACCTTACCTCCACGGAGAACCCGTTTCCCCGCAAGCGGAATATTTGATGGAAGAAGAAAAGCGCGGGGAAATCGATCCCTACGTCAACTGCATCCTCTGCGGCATCTGTTTCGGAACTTGCCCAGCTTTTAAAAAGGATCCTGAATTCTTAGGGCCCGCCATGCTGGCCAAGACTTATCGTTTTCTGGTTGATCCAAGGGACAGGAGGAAGGATGAAATCTTGATGACGGCAAATACCCAGCAAGGTGTGTGGGGTTGTAAGACCGTTTTTAATTGCGTGAAGCTTTGTCCGAAAGAAGTTCCTCCCACTCATGGGATCGTCAAAATGAGAAGAAAGATTCTCAGAAATAGAGTTGCTTCAATCGTCTCTCGTCTATCGTCTTTGTTCCGCCACTCCAGTTCCATTTAGGTTTTATTTCTCCCTTTCATATCATCACCGTTTCCCCGCGTTATCCTAAACCCCTGGGCGCCTTCGCGTCATTTTTTCCGTTGGCAAGGGAAGTGAGAAATTGATATATTTGAGACCATCTTTACACGGGAGGGAGGACCCTTCCGAAAATTTTTATTGAGAAGGGGGAGGAATCATGGAAAACGTTTCAAGCCTGCTTGAAGGGATTGGAAGAGGAAGGATGAATCGCATTGTCATGGGAAAGCTTAAAATGGACGTTGACCTCTTGGAAGGAATAACGGAACTGGCAAAAAAAGAAGGGGTCCAGACAGGAATCCTCCTCTCTGCGGTTGGGGCTCTGAAAAAAGCGATCTTCAGAAACCTCAAATTTCTTCCGCCGAACCTCAAAATCGAAACACGCCACCGCCTCTATCTTGAGTTGGAGCAAACCATGGAGATCGTCTCTCTCACCGGATGGATCGCGACCAAAGAAGACGGAGAAATCGAGGTCCATGCCCATCTCTCCGCCTCCACGGTCGTTCAGGATCAGGTCACCACCCTCGGAGGCCATCTCACACCTGGAATCATTACCTCCGTAAAAGTCGTGGTCGTGATCGGGGTCATTGAAGAGAGCAATATCAGAGCAGGTGTGGACTCGAGGACGAATCAGACCGATGTGAGGTTTTCTTTATGAGAGAAGAAGACCGGCCGTAAGAAACACAACCACGATGTCCCAGAAGTTGTTCTCTTAAGGACCCAAAAGGAATATTCTGGAAGGGTCTGGCACATCCTTGGAATACTCCGCCTTCGCCTTTTTCAAGAGGTCTCCGAGATTATTTCCCCTCTCCTTTTTCCTTCTTTCAGTGACGGTTCCAAGATAGACCATGCAACGGGTCAAGTGATTTCTATAATAGACTTTGAACTCCCCAAAGTTATTGCCCTGCGATGAGGACGATGCTTTCAATCTCAGGAGAGGGATATTGGGTCCGCAGAGGACCTCTTTTTCAGGAAAAAATCTTTCCCACTCATCCACCCTCTCCGGAAGGCAGCCTTTTCCCAGAAGTTCTGACACGCAAAACCGAATTCCCCTGAATAGAAGGGAGTACTCGCAACTCTTTCCACCTACGAGACATCTCGATAATTTCTGGTTCATCGCCATCTTAAGTAGGTTTCCCGCCGGCATCTTCTGTAGCTCACGTTTGGCTTCGAGAATATCCATGGGAACACCTCCCCAGAAAGAATCTCTCGCACAATCTTATTCCATATTGTCCAAATGAGCAAGAAATGTGCCATCCCGTATTGAGAATAACTTATGGATATTAATAATAGTTTCTGCTTATCACCCCTGGAGACATCTGCCTTTTTTGAACGGTTCACATTTTTGTCGGCAAGCAGGGTTCAGCCAAGGGCCAAGGGGTTGGAAAAAATAGGACGGGGGTTATTCCATCACAGAAAGATGTGTTCGTTCGCCAGTCCAATCAAGAACTAAACTTATTGAATTTTGCAACCTGACCTATAGTTTTTCTTCTGGGGAGGAACCGCTAAAAGATGTCTCCCATTCTTTCTTTTATAAAATCGTGGACCTCCGAAAAAATCTCAAACCCTAACCGGTCGCTCGTTTCAACGATCTCTGCTCCGATGAGATAATCTCCTTCTGACTCATCTTCATTGCAATACCTGACCACCCCGACAAACGGAATCTCTTTTGTAATGGATTTAGGTGCCCCGATCAGGCACTCAATCACCGAATCAACCGGTATTTCACCCGAGCTCTTCATCCGGATACCTTTGGGGCTAAAATCAAGAAGTTTTACGGGACCAAATTCTCCGGAAACCTCCCTGACCTTCAAAGTAATATATTTCCGGTATATATCGGGGACCAGATATCTTTTTTCTTCACGTCGCTCTTTCATTTACCGACCTACTTCTATCCGTTTATCGCGATTACCTGTTCTTCTTCTCCTTCTTCATCTTTCTCTTTTCTTTGAGGCTTTTTTGCGGCGCCTTCTTGCCTTCTTTCAGCCCTTTGCTCTTTTCTTTCATAACGCCCTCTCCTTTGGTATCTTTCTATCTCAAGGAAACAATCGGAAACGAGCACTCGAATTTCACTCTTTAACCGCCAAGCTCTCTGCGCACATTGGAAGCTGGCCATGCCAAGTTTTCGATGATACGCCTGTGTCTCAAGCGTTTTGCAGAATTGCAACCACTGCAAGTAAGATTAACCATGTGACGGTACCGAGAATAACCTTTTTCCACATAAGCCTCACCCCTTTCTCATCTGGACGCTTTTCTTGACTCTCCTTCGTGGAGTCATAGAAGTGAGATAAAAGCAAATAATGTGCCGAGGCCTCAGGTTTTTAATCTATTGAAATCTAAAGAATTTTCTTAGTCCTGACTTGGGGAAAAAATGATTTGAATGGTAAATTCCTGCTCAATTGTCAAGATATTGCCATCAGGCTCCGGGACCGGTCAATGTGCGTAAACGGGTGGCCTTGAAAACTCCCCCCTATACCGACTTAAACCCCAGATTGCATGGAGATCACGACCTCGCAACAGTCATCGCCTCGATTCAGATTTTTTGTATGCTCCACGAACACATCTACCTCTTTCCCGAATAAACCTTTAATGAGTCCTTGATAGGTTTGCACGGTCACAATTCCACAATCTGCGATGCCCGCCTTGGCAATTGCTTTTTGGTTTTCGCAGTCTGTGACCCGAACAGTGATGATATTTGATCCGACAAACACTTCACGACCCTCGATTTTCAGAATTCGACTGAGAATTTCCAGGACGTCCAGAAAACTTTCCGGCCATACCGGATTGGGAATAAAGTGTCTTCTGATATTTTTCGCGAAGACATATGAAAATTGTTTCCATGCCTCAACATCAATTTCCCATGCTACTTCCCTTCCAAGCTTTCCAGCCAGGGCCATGAACCAAGCGCCATCTAAACGGACGAACGAATATTGCGCGATTTCGAAAACCTGCTCGAGCGATAATTTCATTTTTATTTCCCCTCTTCCAAAGATTGGTCTGCCCTCTTCGCCAGCCAGCGCACCCTGCGGCCGCCGCGGGTTTTCCTCCGAGTTAACGTACATTCCTCCGTACCCGATGTCAAGGCCGTCAAGGGCCACCAAAAGCAAAAAGAAACTTGACAGCGATAGGCTTTATTGCTAACTCTTTCAACAAGAAAGAGGGAAGGAGAAAACATGAAGAACGGTACAGTCTCGGGAAAACCTTTTACATTGCAAGGAGGAAAGACGGCCCTGATTGTCGTTGATTTGCAAAACGAATTCGTGAGGGACGGGGGCCTCATCCAGGTAAAAGACGCAAAAGCCACCCTTGAAACGAATAAGAAATTGGTCGGATTTTTTCATCAAAAGGGTATGCCGGTCATCTATACCAAGATGTCATTACACGATGATTGGGCTCTCCCGATGAGAATGATCAAGTTTACGGAACCCGATCGAATACAGGGTAAGGCGCTTTTGCCCGGGCACAAGAGGGTTTTCACTGACGTCGGGAAGGAGTTGGACGTTACGGACATCGTGGAAGAAGTTTACCCTGAAAAAAGGGATCCAATCATCCATAAGCACTGGTTCGACGCGTTTAACGCAACCCACTTAGCACCTCTCCTTCAAGGCTTATCCGTCGAATATGTCGTTGTCACCGGTACGGTCACCCACATCTGTGTTGAGTCGACCGCCAAAGGGGCGTTTAATCACGGATATTTTCCTGTGATCGTCTCGGACGGTGTTTCCTCCTTCGCTCCCGAGCATTTTGTCAAGGAACTTCTGAATCAGTTTGAAAATCTCTGGGGAAGGGTAATGACCTCGGCAGAGGTCATAGAGGAACTATCTCACTAACCGGACCTGAAGCATTGCCCGATCGTCTCCGCATTCTGTCGGATGCCACTCCTCACAAAGAAACTCCTGTGGGGGAGAGAGAATTCGTAGAGAGAGTATTAGAGGAATGGGATGAGATGGGGAGGGCGAATCTTCGGCTATCTAGGGTTCGGGGGAGTCTTTCGTTGCTGGCCCAGCAGACATGTGAGACCTGGGGGGTGACGGTGGAGGGATTGAGGTCTGGGAGCAGGAGACGAGTAGCCTTCGGGGCACGGGAGGAATTTTCGCAGATGGCGGTGAAGGGGTTGGGTTATTCTGGGGCGGAAGTAGCGAGGTACCTTGGAGTGACCGGCTCGTGTGTGACGAGGATTGTGGCTGAGAGGCAGTTGACAAAGGCCCCTATGTTGAAATATCAGAATCTCCAGGCACGCCCCGTACGAACGTCCCCCTAGCTCGTGACGGAGAACTCCGCCGTCTGGTGGAGACTTCCTGCTCCTGATCGATTGGCATCCATCGGGGTAAAAGCCCGGGAAACAATTCTGGAGAAATATGATTTAGCAAAGCTCCTGCCAAAGCACCTGGACTGGATTGAAGGCTATACTTGTTAATCCCGCCGTGGCGGGACTCTACCGATGGGACATTTTTCAGCGGCAACATAACATCAAGATGTGATCCTTGCTTGTTGGACCCTTGAATTAAAGGTCGAAAGATCTTTGGCTCTCAATTTGTAATAGTCTTCCAAAGCAATTTCTGCTACAATTAAAATGATCCGTTAGCCTAACAATTTGGTGGTGACCAATGAAAGAACCTCGGAAAAAACAAGAGATCATGCAATTATTGGAGAAGCAATTGCCTTACTTACATCAGAAATATGGCGTACAACGAATCGCCCTGTTCGGCTCGTTTGCGAAAGGCAATCAGACAAAAAGAAGCGACGTCGATATCCTTGTCCAATTAGCGAGACCGTTGGGGTTAGAGTTTGTTGAACTGGCTTACCATCTTGAGAAGATATTGAAGAAGAAAGTGGATCTGGCTACGTTTGATACGCTGAAGAGAAGTCTGGAGAGTCCTCGTTATAAACACATTGCTTCTGACATTGAACGGACACTGAGCTATGTCTAAGCAGGGAGACTCCGACTACCTCAATGATATTCGAGAAGGGATCCGTAGAATCTTAACCTATACGGCGGAGTTGACTTATCAACAACTTATGGGAGATATCAAGACTCAGGATGCCGTCGTGCGCAATCTTGAGATTATCGGTGAAGCGACGAAGAAACTGTCCATACATATCAGGAAGTCTTGTCCCAAGGTTCCATGGAAAGATATGATGGGGATGAGGGATAAAATGATCCATCATTACTTTGGCATTAACTATGAAATTGTGTGGACGATATCCAAGGAGGAACTTGTCGGCCTCCTTCCTGAAATTGAAAACATCCTGGCGAAAGGAGATTCGTCCCCCGGTAGGATCAGGCGGTGAAATCTGAGAGTTGTATTCTTTGAACAAGGAAGTGCCCGGACACGTTGAGTCATTACAAAAACAGCAAGACTTATGCATCTGAGGGTATACCCCTTCGCATTCATTAATCTTTTTCCCCATTCCAATCTTTCTTCTTTTTTAATATAAAATCTTTTCACAATCTCATTGTTTTGTTGACAAAAGTTTTTTGTCCTGTATTATTGTTCGTACATTGTATCCTTAGCCCAACATCCCATCTCTTGCGAATTACGGGGGGGGGAGAGCCGAAATGGGTCTTTCATTTCGCAATCAAGAAAAAGCGCGGTTCATTTACTATCTCGACGTGTACCCTGTAGCGCAGGAGTCCGCTGCGCCGCATGGCGGGAAATCTGAGGGCATAGTGACTCGAATCTTCGGGAGATCGGCGAATATTTTGGGATGAAGAGGAGTGCGATCAGCCAATTGAGAACTGACGGAGAATAATATCGCTTCCACAAACATCTACTTAAACCCGCACAAACCCACAGATACAGTCCGAACTTCTGTTCTTGATTCCTCTAACTATGAAACTGGAATATATGCAAATGGCGCCAACGATTTGATGATTGGTATGGATCAAAAGGATGTTATGTTGGGATGGGGAGGCAATGATGTTTTGATCGGTGAAGGTGGCGACGATATTTTAGTTGGCGGGGAAGGTAACGATGTACTCTGGGGCGGCGCCGGCAATGACGTTTTTTTCGGTGGGCAAGGCAATGACGTGATGTATGGGGGTGCGGATAATGACACGTATTTTATAGGACCGAATGAAGACATAGACACAATAGAAGACAAAGAAGGCAACAATAGAATCTATCTCTGCGCTAAAGAGATTAGGTTCTTCTATTATGATGAGGAGGGTGCCACCTATAGAAGTCTCG
>Ga0335070_10002616_pt1 | contig 20892 bp, 21 predicted proteins | sample Lox_Sample_13_FD_206722 | JGI IMG/M metagenome (GOLD analysis project Ga0335070, IMG submission 206722) | Soil microbial communities from Loxahatchee National Wildlife Refuge, Florida, United States - Lox_Sample_1.3 | ecosystem: Environmental > Terrestrial > Soil > Wetlands | place: USA...
CCCGGCGGTGCGTACCGACCTCGTTGAAGCTGCCGAACCAGCCCATCTTGTTCGAACTCTGGAAGTCGGTGCAGGTGCCGGTCTTGCCGAGGATCGGCTCGGAGGCGTCATAGCCCGCGCGCCGCGCGGTGCCGAAATCGACTGCTCCGCGCATCCCGAATTTGATGTCCTCAATGCCGTTGGGCGCCAGTTCCAGTTGGCGCTTCACCTGCGGCGCAAAGTGATCGGCATCATCCTGCGTCTGCGGATATTGCAGGTAGTAGAGCGTTCCGCCGTTGGCGATGGCGCCCAGGAGGCCGGCCAACTCCAGCGGAGTCATCGAAATTCCCGTGCCGAAACTGGTCATCATGCCGACTCCGGTGGCCGGCTCGGTTTCCGGAAGCACGCCGGGCTGCTCGCCTGCAATATCCAGGCCCGCTTTTTCGCCGAAGCCCAGCATCTGCGCGTAGTGATGCACGCGATCGAAGCCCAGGCGCCTGCCCAGGATATTGAAATACTGGTTATTCGACCGCGCCAGCGCCTGGGTCATGTTGTAACTGGCGTAGCGGCTTATGTACACGCTGGTGTTCTTGCTGACGACGTTTTCGGTAAGTGCGGCGAGCGAGGTGACCAGCTTGATGGTCGAACAGGGAATGAAGCCGGTCTGGAGCGCCAGCTTCTGGTTGACCATGCTGAGAATCCGTCCGTTGGCTGGATCCACTACAACCACGCTGCCAGCATAACCGCCCAAAGCACTGACCGCGGCGCGGCGGATCGTCAGATCGTCGCCGTCGATATTATCACCGATGGTGGGATCTACCGCGGGAACGGTCTTACGGGTGGAGGCGAGTCTCTTCTTGGCCGCCGAGGTCCGGCGCTGCTGAGATTGGCCAATCACGGCAAGCGGAAGGGCGTTCAACAACACCAGAGAAATCACGAACAGTCTTTTCATGCAAGCGCGCTCAGCCGACCCCGCCATTATAACCGGAGGATGCTCGATATCGTCAACTACTATCTCAGGTGAATACAGGAGTACTGACCGGCACTCTGTTCACCTATTCATCGCCCGAGGGTGAGCATACTAACAGGTGGGCTGCCGTCGTTAAACCGGAGATGCGCCGAAGAATCGGTGAAGTGAACGAAGTCGCGCGTGCGGACCAGGCCGGGCGATTTTCCGCCGTAATAGATCCACCACTCATCTTCGTTGCGGATGGCCGCCGGCGATTCGCTGCCCATCGCGGTGAACGCGTTGGTGGATGGACCCCATGGGCCGGTGGGGGCTTCCGAGAACGCCGCGCGCAGGTTACGCATGGGACGGCTGTTGTCGTTGTGCAGCAAAACGTAGCGCGATCCGTCGCGGAGAATCTGGGCGTCGCGCACAGCGTAGTTGTTGTCGAACAGCAGCGCCGGGGCAGAGTAAGCCGCAAAGTCGCGAGTGATCGCATACCAGATGCGCGGGTTGTGCTCCACCTCTTCCTGGAAAGCCTGGATGGCGTTGCGGGCGAGGGTGCAACTCCAGGTGACGATGAACCGGCCGCCGGATGCGTCGTAGAAGACGCTGGGGGAATCCAGGTCGAGCGCGTTCTGTCCGGCCATGACGTCGGTAGATTGCGGTTCGGACCAGCGCGATCCATCTGGGGAAGACGCATGCAGGAGGAACCTGCCGTCGGACCAAACCGCGTGCCAGACGCCATCCGGCGCGATGGCGACGCGCGCATTCCGGGTTGGAACGGATCCGCGCGCGGCGGACCAATTTAAGCCATCTTTGGAGGAGAGCAGATGGCCATCTGCCGCGACTGCGATCCAACTATGGGCCTTGGCGGGTTTCGCCGTACCGCTCGTGATGCGGATTGGCGATCGCACGGTACGCGTTTTCGGATTCCAACCATCCAGCCCGCCAAGTACGGATTCGATCGTGTATTCCTTCGCATCCGATTCGCTGAGGCGGCGGGCCCAGCCGACGCGCGTATCGGCGCCGATGGAACCATTCTCCGCGTAGCGGACCGTCTTCTCCCGGGCAGGGTCGTTCCAGTTATTCCAGCCTTCCGGCCTCACCACTTCGCTCATCGTGGTGTCCAGAAAGACGGTCGCCGCCCACGGACGCCAGGGCCGGCCGAGAAAGGTGAGCACGCCGGGCGCTCCGGTGATCTTGCAGCGGTGAAACACGTAACCATAGCGCTGATCCTTGGTCGTGTTGGCCGCGGTGAGGTAGCCATTGGCAGTGGCGTGGATCGTGCACTCTTCGAACCACGCCGCGCTGCCGCCGAAAATGAAGTCCACCGCGCCTTCGATGTAGCAGCGCTCGAAGTACTGGCGACCGGCCTGCGCGAGCAGGGTGTCCTGATAACCCAGGAACCGGCAGTCGCGGAACACGCCGCGATCGCCCATGATGGTCAGCGCAACAGCTTGTCCATGTGGCCCCGCCGAATTCTCGAAGGCGATGTGCTCCGCGGTGAAATCGTCGGCCTGGATGAATACGGTGGGAGTGTCGAAGGTGTTGATGGGCTTGCCGTCGGCGCCGGGAAGCCCGGCGTGACGGTCGAACGTGATGACGGTGGCGGCCGCGTCGGCGCCGCGGAACGTGAGGAACGGTTTGGTGGCGGGTACCACCACGCGCTCTTTGTACGTGCCGGGCTTGATCCGGATCACTGTGTGCGCCGGCGCAGCATCCACAGCGGCCTGCACGGTTTTGAATTGCGCCGTGCCATCCGCGGCGACCACGAGTTCGGCCGCCTCGAGGGGCAGGATACACAATAGGATCGCAAATGCCTTCATGCGCCCCTTAAGGCGAGGCAGGCCGCAAGCCTGCCCCACGGAGCTACTGGACCTTTTTGCGGCGCGGCGCGCGCTTCTTGTTGGGGTCCGTTTGCGATTTCTGGCGCGGCGCGCGCGGACGCCGCTGCGGCTTGGGCGGCGGCTCGGGAATAGGAATCTCGCCGGTCGCCGTGGGCTGCCCGGGCACTAGCGGCTGGGGCTCGTCGATCTCTTCCTCTTCGCTGGGAAGGGACGGTTCGGGCTCGGGCGGCGGTGCTGGCGGGTGGAACTCGGTGCCAAGGTAGACGATCAGTCCGCGTTCTTCATCGGTCTGGTTGCGCACCAGCCCTTTGTCCTGGGCGAAGTTCAACAGCTCCGCGAACTCCTGGAAGCCGTAGGTGCTCGGCTCGAAATCGCTGCGCTCTTCCTTGACCCACTCCAGGACTTCGTCGGCGGTGGCGCCGCTGTCGACTTCCATGCGGTGAATCTCGAGCACGTCGCGCAGCAGCGGTATGGCCTCTTCCGGCTTGGCGCCGGGCTTTTCGGGGGCGGCGCCGCCCTTGAGGCGGATCATGTAGCGCCCTTCGCCGCCGGTAACCTCGACATAGTCGGCCTTTTGCAGGCGTTCGACAAAATCGGTGAAGGAGTTGGCGCCGTAGGCCTTCTCGTTGAAGGTGGAATCGAGCTGCAGCATGGTGCTCTTGAGCAGGCCGAGCTGCGGGCGGACCTCACGGCGCTCCAGGACACCGAGGGCGCGCTCCACCAGCGGCATGGCCTGCGAGAGATCGAGCGCCACGCGCTTGTGCTGCTGCTTCTGCTGGTGCTGCTGCTGTTGCTGGTGCTGCTGCTGCTGCTGAGGCTGAGGCTGAGGCTTTTCCTGGCGTTCCTCGCGTTGGGCCTGACGGTCGCGCGGCCGCTCGTCGATCACGGATTCATATGCGATGAACTCGTGACAGTTCTTTTGCAGGATGGTGCTGGTGAAGGCGCGGCCGCCCACCACGAAGATCCGTTTGTCGTACTGTTTGAGTTTGTTGACCAGGGCAATGAAATCGCTATCGCCGCTGACGATGGCGAAGGCATTGATGTGGTCGTGGGTAAAGGCCATCTCGAGGGCATCGAGAGCCAGGTTGATGTCGGCGCCGTTCTTGTCGCCGCGCGGAGAAGGGTCGCGCTGAACCATCTGCACCGCGTGCTCGCTGAGCGCGCGGGTAGCCGATTCCTGGCGACCCCAGTTCGCGTACGCGAACTTGGTAACGATTTCGCCGCGTTCCTTGAGCGCGTCGAGTACGGCAGCCACGTCAAATTCGCGGTGCAGCGTGCTCTTCACGCCGATTTCGATGTTGTCGAAATCGATGAAGACGGCGATTTTCAATTTCTGTTCCATTTAGTTTCCTATCGGGCACGCGGTGAGCCGCTCCATTCGCCTCGAGTCCGTCTCGCCTGGAATCCGTTGGTGCGCCCTCGGAACCCCCTGGTCCGCGGGCGGCACGGCACGGTTCTGTGCCTCAAGCGTAGTGTAGCGTAAAACGGTGTTAAGATTCTGGCCATGCGACGCCTGATCTTCGTCCTCACGCTTTTCGCCCTACCCGCGGTTGTTTTCGGGGCCAAGAATTTGGAGGTCTACTCGATCGACGTGGAAGGCGGGCAGGCGACCCTGTTCGTCTCGCCTTCCGGGGAATCCATGCTCGTCGATACCGGATGGGGAGGGTTCGACAAGCGCGACGCCAACCGCATCGCGGCGGCGGCGAAGGCCGCGGGAGTGAAGAAGATCGACTACCTGGTGATCACGCATTACCACAGCGATCATGTCGGCGGCATTCTCCAGCTTGCGGAAAAGATGCCGATCCATAACTTCGTCGACCACGGCGCGAGCGTGGAGCAAAACCAGCAGGGCAAGGTGCTGTTCAATACCTACCAGGAATACCGCGACAAGGGCAACCATATCGAGGTGAAACCGGGCGACACGGTGCCGATCAAGGGCATCGAGGTGAAGGTGCTGTCGGCGGCCGGCAAGGTCATTGATTCCCCGCTGCCGGGCGCGGGCCAGCCCAATCCGGAGTGCGCCAGTTTCCAGATGAAGGATCCCGACCCATCGGAGAACGCGCAGAGCGTCGGACTGTTGATCGCATACGGCAGCTTCCGCATGGTCGACCTTGGCGATCTGACGTGGAACAAGGAGAAGGACCTGGTGTGCCCGGTGAACAAGATCGGCACTGTGAACCTGTACCTGGTCTCTCACCACGGGATGAACATGAGCGGCTCGCCGCAACTGGTGCATGCGCTGCATCCCAAGGTGGCGCTGATGAACAACGGGCCGCGCAAGGGCGGGTCGCCGGACGTCTGGCAGACAATTCACGACTCGCCGGGGCTGCAAGACCTGTGGCAGCTTCACTTCGCAGTGGCCGGCGGCAAGGACCACAATTCGGCGGACACGGTGATCGCCAACCTGGACGAGACCAATACCTGCGAGGGCCGCTGGATCCGCGTCGACGCGCAGAAGGACGGATCGTTCAAGCTGTATAACAGCAGGAATAAGTTCGAGCAGGCGTATAAGTAACCCGTGATTATTTGAAAGTGATTACTGCGTCCGCGGAATACTTCTGGTAGTTGCGGAAATCGATTTCGTTGCGCGTGCGGACTCCGTCCGATGTCAGGTCCATTTGGGCCTTCACCGGCAGCAGGAACTGGCGGCCGCTGATGTCGCGGTAGTCGTAGTCGAGGATCGTCTCCGCGGCCTGAATCGGGAACGCCGGCGGAATGCCGTCGGCGCGCTGCGTCAGGCGCATGACCTCGCGCGAGTCTCGGTTGACGAACACGAATCCGCTATAGGCGGGCACGAGGCGGTCGCTGCGCAGATACTCCAGGGCCCAACGCGAGTTGGACTTCTCCACCGCGTAATGGAAAGCCATGACCAGTTGGCCGTTCAAACGCGCCCAACGCGCCCACTCGAATTTGGCGTGGCTGGCGGGCTCGAACACCTGGCGGAGCAGCGTGCCGAATTCGCCAGTGGAGGTGGAGCCGCCTAGTTCCTCGAACGTACCGCGCGCGGGACGGTCGTTGACGGTGATCAGCTTGTAGTCTTCCTTCTGCTCGAAATAGCTCAGGCGCACGATCAGCGTGTCCTGGTCGCGATATGCGGGTTCGCCATCGCCCGGCGACACCTTGCGCCGGATCTGCTGTGCGCACAGGAAATTCGGCAGGTTCCTGCTGTAATTCAGTGCATATTCACGGACGGCGGCGATGATCGCGGCCTGTTCTTCGGCGTTGGGCACAGGCGGCAGCGGGTCGGGTCTTGCGGCCGGTGCATCGGCAAGGGGCAGCGACTGTGCCTGGTCCTGGATGGCGTGCAGGACCTGCAGGCTGTGCGGACCGAGTCCCGAGGTGAGGAGATCGTCGAACTGGGAGTCGGAAAGGCGCTGGCTCAACTTGACGGTACGCAGGTAGCGCGACACCTCAGCGTCGGTCATCTTCTGCTCGACGGACGACTTGATGAAGGCGATCAACTGATCGGCGGTGAGGGCCGATTGGGCCGCGCAGACGAGGGCCACTGCAATCGCAGCGGCAGCCAATCGCAGACGCATATCACTTCTTCTTGCACGCCGGGTTGCTGGCGTTTTTCGGATCTTTGCAGTCGACCTGGGGCCCAGCGGGGGCTTCCTTGGTCTTGTCGTCGGGCAGGGGGTCGGGTGTGATGTCGTATTTGATTTCGGACTCTGCCGAGTACTTACGGTAAAGGCGGAACTCGGTCTCGTTGCGGGTCAGGATCCCGTCCGCGCTCATATCGATCTGGGCCTTAAGCGGCAGCAGGAATTCGTGGCCACTGATGTCCTGGTAGTCGTAGTCGAGGATGGTCTTCGCCAGGCGGATGGGGAAGGTTGGCGGGATGTTGTCGGCGTTGAGGGTAATACGCAGGACTACGTGCAGGTCTTTGTCGATATAGACGAGGCCGCTGTAGGCCGGGAAGATGTGCTGGCGGCGTTCGTAGTCGATGCTCCACTGCGAGTGCGCCTGCTCGACGTTGTAGCGGAAGGCCATGACGAGCTTGCCGCGGAGGGTGGCCCAGTGGTCCCACTCGAAGCTGGTCTGGGTGTAGGGTTCGAAGATCTCGCGCATCATGCTGCCGAATTCGCCGCTGGAGGTGGCGCCGCCCAGGTTCTGATAGTTCTCCGTGGTCGGGCTGTTGTTATGAAGGATCAACTTGTAGTCTTCCTTCTGCTCGAAGTAACTGAGGCGTATGGTGAGGGTGTCCTGGGTCTGGAAGGAGGGTTCGCTTGCGCCGCGCATGGCGTAGCGGGAGCCGGGTTCGCCGGCAGCTTTTCGGCGTGTCACCTGGGTGCAGACGAAGTCGGGCAGGCCCTTGGTGTAGCTAAGCGCGTACTCGCGGACATCGCGGATGATCTCCGCCTGCTCCGCGGAGGAGGGTACCGGCGGCAGTTTCGGCCCTTCGTCTTTCGGCGGAGCGATGACGGCGGCGCCGAGGTTGGCGGAGCGGTCGCGGAGGACGTTGAGGGCGTCGCGGGTCTTGGGACCGATGCCGATGGCGAGCAGGTCTTCGATCATGCGGTCGGTGAGCTTGTCGGTAAGTTTCACGTTCTTGAGGAACTTGGCCACCTCGCTGTCAGAGTTCTTCATTTCCACGCTGGATTTGAGGAAGATGATCAGCTTTTCCACGGACATGGGCTGGGCGGTCGCTGCCAGACAGAGGAACAGCGCGGCGCAGAGGAGCCGGAAACGCATAGACCTATTTTCTCATGACGTCCGGAGAGGGCTTATGGGGTACGCCGGAGACGGGGTCTAACCTAGCGCCGTTCGTCTTCGAGGTGCTTGAGACCGGCGTCGAGGACTTCTTCGACCCGGCGAAGCTCATTGCGCCAAAGGTCTCGCATGTCGTCAAAGCGCTGATTGACGGCATCGAAGCGCTGATTGACGGAGGTCTCGAAACCGGAGACTCTGGCGTTGATATAGGCGATCAAGACGGCGATGAGCGTAGCGTTTGCCAGAATCGGTACGCCGATCGCGAGACAGAGCTGGGTATCCGTCATTGGGCGGTAGGGGCTCCACTGTCAGTGTAGTGCGATTTTACGCGCCTTGAAGCCGCCCGCCCGACGATCTCGGTTAGCTGGTCCTCAGTCGCGGCTTTCACCAGTTCGGAGCTGCCAAAGTGCTTCAGCAGCTTCTGCACCGTCCTGGCCCCGACACCCGGGATCGCATCCAGCTCGCTGGTGAGTTGGCGGGCGGCGCGGCGGCTGCGGTGGAAGGTCACTGCAAAACGATGGGCCTCGTCGCGGATCGACTGCACCAGGTGAAGAATCGGCGAAAACCGGTCGAGCACAATGGGCTCGTCCTCCTGGCCGTAGACGTAGATAATCTCCTCGCGCTTGGCGATCGATGCCAGGGGCTGGTCGGAGATGCCGATAGCTTCGAGCGCCTCGGCCGCGGCGTGCAACTGGCCGATGCCGCCGTCGATCAGCACCAGGCCGGGGAAGGCCTGCTTCTCCTCCTGCAGGCGCGAATACCGGCGCGTGACCACTTCGCGCATGCTGGCGAAATCGTCGTTGCCGATTACCGTCTTGATAATGAATTTTCGGTAGTCCGATTTTTTCATGCGGCCGTCTTCCCAGACGACCATGCTGGCCACTTTGTCCGTGCCCTGGATGTGCGAAATGTCGAAGCACTCGATGCGCGAGGGTGGGTCGGGAAGGTTGAGCGAATCCTGCAAGGCCTCCTGGATCGCGCGCGATGAAGGCTTCAGCACGCGGAAGCGCGCATCGAAACTGTGCTTCGCGTTGGTTTCCACCAGATCGAGCAGCGCCTTCTTCTGGCCGCGCTGCGGAGTGCGGATCTCCACCTTGCGGTGACGCTTTTCGCTGAGCAGTTCCTCCAGCGCCTCGCGGTCCTCGAAATCCACCGGGACGTGAATTTCGGCGGGGATAAACTGCTGGTCGAGGTAGATCTGCTTAAGCAGCGAGGAGAAGAACTGCGGCTCGTCGAACTCCACCTGGTCTTCCCAGAAAAGTTCGCGGCGATCGACGATCTGTCCGTTGCGCAGGTGGAAGAGGTTGAGCGCGACCAGAGGAGGCTCGGCGTAGACGGCAAAGATGTCGACGTCGTCGCCTTTGGCGGCGGCCATCTTCTGGCGCTCCTCGATCTCGTCTACGGTGGCGATCAGGTCACGCAGGGAAGCGGCCTCTTCGAAGCGCATTTCGTCGGAGGCCGCCTGCATGCGGGCACGAAGACCGCGGGCGAGATCGCCGTGCCGGCCCTCCAGGAAGAGCCGGACGTCGCGCACGGCGGCGGCGTATGCTTCATCGGTGGTGAGTCCCTGGACGCACGGGCCGAGGCAGCGGTGAATGTGATATTGCAGGCAGGGCTTGGGGTGGAAGCGGGTGAGATCGACTTTGCAGCTCGGCACCAGGAAGCTGCGATGGATGAAGTGCACCAGGCGGTGGGCCAGATTCGCGGGAAAGTACGGGCCGTAGTAGGTGGCGCCGTCCTTCTTCAGGCGGCGGGTCACGTAGACGCGCGGGTAGCGCTCATTGGTGAGCTTGACGTAGGGGTAGGTCTTGTCGTCGCGCAGGAGGACGTTGAATCGCGGCTTGTACTGCTTGATCAGGTTGTTCTCGAGGGCGAGGGCTTCCTTTTCGTTATCGACCAGGATGTAGTCGACGTCTGCCGCCTCTGAGATCAGGGTGCCGGTCTTGATGTCGGCAAGGCGGTCTTCGTTGAAGTAGCTGCGGACCCGGGCGCGCAGGCTTTTGGCTTTGCCGACGTAGATCACGCGAGCGCCGGCATCCTTGTAGAGGTACACTCCGGGAGAGAGAGGGAGCGACGCTACCTTGTCACGGAGTTCCATTTCTCGCGGGTATAATTTAATTATGTCACGCTGGATTCCGGCACTGGTCGTGCTGTCTGTGGTGCCGTTTCAAGCTCAGGGGCAGGTTCTGAAGAAGCGAGGCGAGACCCCGCCTGCGGCGCAGAACGGGTTGCCGCCCGAGGAAGACACGTCGTCGGGCACGAACAAGGAGTACGGTTTTAATCCGCTGCAGGCGAAGAAGGAAATCAACGTCGGCAACGAGTATTACAAGAAGGGCAGCTACCGCGCGGCCGCCGGCCGCTACACCGAGGCCACGAAGTGGAACAGCGGCGACGCCGAGGCTTGGCTGAGACTGGGCGAAGCGCAGGAGAAATTGAAGGACCACAAGGCGGCGCGCGAAGCTTACTCGAAATACCTCGAGCTGGCATCGGATGCGAAGAACGCGGACGAAATCCGGAAGAAAGTCGAGAAGCTGAAGTAGCGCCAGGCATGTCCCGTATACATACCCTGCTCACAGACCCGCTCGCGGACTATGTCCGCGCGGTCACCCTTCACGAGCCTCCCGTGCTCCGCCGGCTGCGCGAGAGCACGGAGGACCACCCGCACGCCTCGATGCAGACATCGCCCGAGCAGGGGCAGTTCCTGTACGTGCTAACGCGGATCGCCGGCGCGAAGAAAACGCTGGAGGTGGGCGTCTTCATGGGCTACAGCTCCACCTGGGTGGCCTTGGCTCTGCCGGCGGACGGCAAGGTTCTTGCCTGCGACGTGAGCGAGGACTACACGGCGCGCGCACGGCAGACGTGGCGCGAGGCGGGAGTCGAGAGCAAAATCGAACTGCGGATCGCGCCCGCTCTTCAGACGCTGGACGCTCTGATCGCGCAGGGCCGCGCCGGCGAATTTGACCTGGCGTTCATCGATGCGGACAAAGCGAACTACGAGAATTACTACGAGCGTGCGCTGGTGCTGGTGCGCAGGGGAGGCGTGATCGCGGTGGACAACGTCCTCTGGGACGGGCTGGTGGCGGACGAGAGCAACCACGAGGCCGACACCGAGGCCATCCGCGCGTTCAATCGCAAACTGCATGCCGACCGACGGATCGCGCTCACCCTGGTGCCCTTGGGAGACGGGCTGACGCTGGCGTGCAAGCTCTGACCCCGACCTTATTTCCGTGCTACGCGCCGGACGACCGGGAGACGGCCGCGCGAATCGCGGCCTTCCTGGAGCGCGGCGCCGACGTGCGGGTGTTTCTCCAAGAAGGCGAGATGCGGCCCGGGGAGGACCTTGCGTCGAAGGCGCGCGACGCGCGCACGGCCGATGCGATCCTGGTGTTCTTTTCGCGCGACTCCCTGCCGCCGCGCTGGCCGCGCGCGGAGTGGGAAGCGCCGCTGGTTACCGAGCCCGCAGCGGAGGGCGTCCGGATCGCGTTCGTCCGCTGCGACGACTGTGTGCCGCCGCGGGTATTGACGCCGATGTTCGACGCCCGGCGGCCGCGGGAGATCAAGCGTTGGTTCCGGGGAGCGCGCCAGGCCGAACCGGCGAGGGCCGAATTTGCGGTCGATGTGGAGGTGCTCGGACTGGATATCGCTGACCGGCCGGGTGTGGAGACGGCACAGAGCGCCGCGCTGGCCGAGGAGTTTGCGATGGCTTTTGCCGGCGATTTCGACGCGGTGGTGAAGGTTGCCCTCGCGCCAACGCTGGCCGCCGCGGCCGGCGATCTTGGGGCGCAACTCGGGTTGCGGCTGGAAGGCGAGTTGGCCGAAAACCTCGCACGCCTGCGCGATTTCTGCATCGCGCGGCGGTTGCTGATCGTGCTGGAAGGCGACGCTCCTCCGGAACTTGTTTTCGAGGGCCGTTGCTCGACGCTGATTGCGCCGGCCGGTCTTCATTCCACAGGCGAGCCGCTCGGTGAGGCGCAGCGCGCGTTCTTCGTGACCGATTCCGCCTGGATCGACGTGTGCGCCGCCGCGCGGCAGGTGCGGCGCCTGGCCCGGGAACAGAGGCGGCACGCGGAGTGCTACGAGGTGATGGAGCGATGGCGCAGCCTGGCCGAATCGCAGGGCGACGACGCGGCACAGGACGAAGCCTGCCGCGAGATGGTTTGGATTCTCGAAGGCTGGGGACGTACGGCGGAAGCCGCGCGCGTGGAAATTCGTCGCGCGGCGGCGTTCGATCAGCAGATGCCTCTGGCGTTCGAGTTTTAATTGACAGGGTGCCGGAAAAAGACCAGCCACGGATGGACGCGGATGCACACGGATTGAAAACAAATCCATATCGATCCGTGTGAATCCGTGGCCCAACTGGGTTTTTCAGTAACCTGCTACGTTACTTTTCGCCAGCTCTTGCCGACCTGAATGACGAGGCAGGCGGGCGGGCCTTTCAGCACCAGTTCTTTCACTTTCTCGCCGTTGATTTCGACCGCCCCGGCTTTGATCTTGCGCACGGCATCGGTCACCGATTCGCACAGGCCCACGCGGGCCAGCAGTTTGTCGACGCGAATGCCGCTCTCGGCCTGTACGCCGTCCGGCATGGAGACGGTCTGGATATTGTCAGGCACTTCCCTGCGCTGCACCACTGCCTGGAACACCTCGGCGGCGCGTTGCGCGTCCTCCGAAGAGTGGAAATCGGCGACGATCGATTTCCCCAACGCTTTCTTCGCCTCCATAGGGTGCATCCCGGCCTTCATCGCTCCGATCTCGGCTACGCCTTTGTCGGTGAGCAACTCGTAGTAGCGCCACATGAGGTCGTCGGAGATCTGCATCACCTTGCGGAACATGACTTCGGGCGGCTCGGCGATACCGATATAGTTGCCGAGCGACTTCGACATTTTGTTCACGCCGTCGATGCCTTCGAGGATCGGCACCATCGCCACGATCTGCGGCTGCTGGCCGTAATCGCGCTGCAACTCGCGGCCCACCAGGAGGTTGAATTTCTGATCCGTGCCGCCCATCTCGACATCGCATTCGAGCGCGACCGAATCGTAGCCCTGCGCCAGCGGGTACATGAGCTCGTGCATCGAAATGGGCGCGCCTTCCTTATAGCGCTTGGCGAAATCGTCGCGCTCCAGGATACGCGCGATGGTGTACTTGCCGGTCAGCTTGATCACGTCCTGCCACTTCAGTGCGGCCAGCCAGTGGGAGTTGAAGCGGATCTCGGTTTTGACGGGATCGAGAATTTTGAACACCTGCCGTTTGTAGGTCTCGGCGTTCTTCTCGATCTCCTCCGTGGTCATCGGCGGCCGGGTGACGTTGCGCCCGGTGGGGTCGCCAATCATGCCGGTCATGTCGCCGATCAGGAAGATGACTGTGTGGCCCAGGTCCTGGAAGTGCTTCATCTTGCGCAGGAGCACGGTGTGGCCCAGGTGGAGATCGGGCGCGGTCGGGTCGAAGCCCGCCTTGACGCGCAGGGGACGTCCAGCCTTTGCCGCTTGCTCGAGCCGCTCGCGCAGGTCTTCTTCGCGGATGATCTCCGCCATGCCTTTCTTCAGGTACGTGAGTTGTTCGTCGATCGTCATGTGGCGAGCGCTGCTTTCAAATCTTCCGAGAATTTGCCGATGGCCTCCACCTGCTGCGGGGTCGCGGGCGTCTCGATGCCTTTGGCCGCCAGCAGCGGCCGGCCGTCGCGCCAGATCAGGTATGCGAGCCCTTGTGGTGTGAGCATCCCGGTGCTGCCCTGCGTGCCGCCCACGACCGCGATGCAGTCCCCGCGGACATAGATCGAAAGCGCCGGCCCTTCCACCATCAGCCGGATGCCGAATTCGTCGAGGCGGCTCAAGCCGGGCGGCTCACATCTTATAGCGGCCGAGGTCTTCGTCGTTAAGACCTTCGAGCCAGCGCCGCAGCTCTTCGTTGTTGACCTTGTCGGAGATCGTGGAAGCCTGCTTGGAGCTCTTGAGGACCGTCTCCTCCACGTAGATCGGGCAATCCAGGCGCAGCGCCAGGGCGAGCGCGTCACTGGGCCGCGAATCCACGCTGATGAGTTCGCCGTCGCGATCCAGCCAGATCACGGCGTAGAAGGTGTCGTCTTTGAGCTCGCTGACCACTACCTTGCGCAGGCCCGTGTTGAGGCCCAGCAGAAGGGTCTTGATGAGGTCGTGGGTCATGGGCCGCGGCGTCGAGACCTTCTCGATTTCCAGCGCAATGGCGTTTGCCTCGTAGACGCCGACCCAGATCGGGAGCACGGTGTTCCCATTGACATCTTTCAGGATGACGATGGGCATATTGGTGACGGGATCCATCATGAGCCCACGGATTTTCATTTCGACTTCCATGACTGCCCTCTCCCTTGATTACACCACATTGCACGCTACTGCACTGCCTCGCCCACCAGCGAGTTGGGACCGGAACGCGTGACCCGGACCGAAAGGTATTTCCCCACCAGGTCCGTCCCATTCGTGCCGCGATGGGTGAAGTTCAGCGTTCGGTTGGTCGAAGTGCGGCCGATCCACTGGCCCAGGGATTCGTGCCGGCCCTCCACCAGCACTTCCTGGACGGTGCCGATGAGTTCCGCGTTGCGCCGGATCTGGATGGCGCGCTGCTTCTCCTGAAGGATTACCAGGCGCCGCTGCTTCTCCTCTTCCGGGACCGCGTCCGCCATCGCCAGGGCGGCGGTGTTGGGACGCGGCGAGTACTTGAAGCTGAAGAGCGAATCGTATTGCACCTCGTCCAGCAGGTCGAGCGTCTGCTGAAAATCCGCTTCGGTCTCGCCCGGGAAGCCGACGATGATATCGGTCGTGATCGCGTAATTGCGCTTGCCCGTCTTCAGCCACTCGATGCGGCGCATGTATTCGTCGCGGGTGTAGAGGCGGTCCATCGACGCGAGCACCTTCGACGATCCCGACTGCACCGGCAGGTGAACATGATCGCAGAGCGCCGGGTTGGCATCCATAGCATCCACGATGCCGCGGACGAAGTCGCGCGGATGGCTGGTGGTGTAACGCACCCGCCGGATGCCGGGCACGTTGGCGACAGCCGCCAGCAATGCCGCGAAGTCCCAGCCAGGGAGCGAAGGATCGCGATAGCTGTTCACGTTCTGCCCCAGCAACTGGATCTCGGTATATCCGCGCTCGGCCAGGGAGCGCGCTTCCGCCATCACGCTTCCGCTCGTGCGGCTCCGCTCCGGCCCGCGCGTGAACGGCACCACGCAATAAGCGCAGCTTTTGTCGCAACCCTCGATGATGGTGATATAGGCGCGGTGCGGGTTGTCGCGGCTGGTGAAGGGCGTGTCGAACGTTTCTTCGGTATCCAGGCTGAGGCCGGTGACGCGGCGATTGCCGGCTTCGAGTTGCACCAGCATCTCGCCCAGTCGCGGATAGCTGGCGCTGCCGGCTACCAGCGAGACGTGCGGCGCACGGTCGAAGATCTTTTCGCCTTCCTGCTGCGCCACGCATCCGAGCACGCCGAATAGTTTGCCCTTGCCGGCCTCGCGCTTGAAGCTCTGCAGCCGGCTGAAGACCTTCTGCTCCGCCTTATCGCGGATGCTGCAGGTGTTGTAGAGCACGAGCGAGGCGTCGGCGGGCGTCTCGACTTGTGAATAGCCCTTCGCCAGGAGCGTCCCGACGACTTTCTCGGAGTCGTGGACGTTCATCTGGCAGCCGAATGTTTCGAGGTAGAAGGTTTTCCCAGCCACTTCTATTCATTGTACAGCCACCCGGCCGGAGGCCCGTTTCGCCGTTGTAAACTGGGATTTGCGAGGGGTATCCCAAGAATGAAGTTTTTTCTGGACACCGCGAATCTCGATGAGCTGAAAAAGGGCGCAGCGTGGGGAATTGTGGATGGCGTGACCACCAATCCCTCTTTGATCGCTAAAGAGGGACGCCCCACCAGCCCCTTCGTCGGCCGGCTCGACGATATCGGTTTCACAGGCATGGACCTGATCCGCAGCATCACCCAGATCTACCGCAACTACGGCTTCAAGACCCAGGTGCTGGCGGCGCCTCTGCGCTCGCCCACGCACGTGATCGAGTCGGCGCTGGCCGGCGCTCACATCGGCACCATGCCGTTCAAAGTTCTGGACCAGTTGTTCAATCATCCGCTGACCGACAAAGGTCTGGAGCAGTTCCTGAAGGATTGGGGGAAGGTCTTCCACGAGACACCCGTGGCCGGCTGACGCGCGCCCAAGATGGCTGGCGAACTACTCTCCTTCTCACTCGCCGAGCTAATCACCGTGGCGCTCGCCACTGTGCTGGCGATCCTGGTGGCGCTTCTGGGTTATCGGGCGTACCGGCGTTCCCGCATTGCGCCCGAAGAGCGCGAGCGGCGCCGCCGGGCCTGGCTCGTGGCCACCGGCAAGATGGGCGATGCCACGCTGGTGGAAGTCCGCGATACGCTGCTGTTTTACTCCTACGCTGTGCGCGGGGTGGAGTATACGGCCTCGCAGGACATTGGCGCGCTCGGCGAGAAGGCGCCGTCCGGCTATAGCATCAACGGGCCGGTGAGCGTCAAGTATGACGCGCGCAATCCGGCCAACTCGATCGTGGCGGCGGAGGAGTGGAGCGGGCTGCGCTGAACCATCCGAAACGTACTGAACCGAACGGTGCCACTGGAAACGGGGCTTGCGCCGATAAGGCTTCCGATATATCGTACGATATATCATGAGCAAACAGTGGTGGGCGTTCCCCGGCGGACAGCCCTGGGCCGCCTTCGGCTGGGGGCAGGCTCCGCCGCGCTTCTTTGAGTCCGGCGAAGTCCGCCTCGCGATCCTCTCGCTCCTCAGCGAAGGACCAAAGCATGGTTACCAGTTGATGAAAGAGATGGCGGAGCGCTCGGGCGGCTTGTACAAGGCCAGCGCCGGAAGCGTTTATCCCACGCTGCAACAGCTCGAAGACGAAGAGCTGGTCACCAGCGATCAACAGGGCGGCAAGAAAGTGTATCGGATCACGGCGGCCGGGCGCCGTGAGCTGCAGAAGGACCCGGACGCGGTGAATCGCATCTGGAAGCGTGCGGAATCCTGGGAAGACTGGGGCCAGTGCCTGAACCCGGATTCGGCGATGGTGTTTCACGCGATGGGAGGAGTCATCAAGGCGGGTATGCAAGCGGTGCGCCGCGCCGGCCCGGAGCCGGTGCGGAACATCCTGGAGCGCACGCGAAAACAACTGGAGGATCTCTGAGTCATGGGAGTCGGCATCCGAACCGAGAACCTGCGCAAGGTCTACGATACGCCGCCGCCGATGGCCGCGCGCGCCGGGGGCTTTGGGTTCTCGGCCCAGCGCGGCGGCAAGGACAAAGAAAAGGCCAAGAGAAAGTTCGAAGTGGTGGCGCTGGACGACGTCTCGTTCGAAATCCGTCCCGGCGAGATTTTCGGACTGCTCGGCCCTAACGGCGCCGGCAAATCGACAACGATCGGTATCCTCACGACACGCACCCAGCCCACGGCGGGGCGCGCGTTCCTCGGCGACATCGACATCTGGCGCGAGCCTGTGAAGGCCAAGCTCCTGATTGGCGTGGTGCCGCAGCGCCCCAATCTCGATTTTGCCCTCACCGCGCGGGAGATCCTGGTCTTCCACGGCGCGTACTTCGGACAGAGCGCGAAGGAACGCGAGCGCAAAGCGGACGAGTTGCTGGAACGCTTCAAGCTCACCGACCGCGCCACCCACATGGTGCGGACGTTCAGCGGCGGCATGATGCAGCGTCTCTCGATCGCGCGCGCCATGATGCACGATCCCGAGGTGCTCTTTCTCGACGAGCCCAGCGCCGGGCTCGATCCGCAGACGCGGCTCCTGCTGTGGGAGACCATCCGCGATTACAACCGCGCGGGGAAGACCATCGTGCTGACGACTCACTATATGGACGAGGCCGACGCGCTGTGCGAGCGGCTGGTGATCATCGACCACGGCAAGATCATCGCGCAGGGCACACCCAAAGAGCTGAAGCGATCCATCCCGGGCGGCTACTTGTTGCGCCTGCGCTTCAACCGCACCCCCGAGGAGTTCCTGGGAGAATTGCGCCTATTGCCGGGTGTCACCGAAGTACGTTCCAACGATGGCACCGGCACGGACGTCTACGCCGGCAGTGGGGGACCGCTGATCGGGCCCATCGTCAATGCCGCACAGTCGGCGGGGATCGAAGTGCTCGACGTGCACATTTCCGAGCCCAGCCTGGAAACCTTGTTTTTGCATCACACCGGAAGGAGCCTGCGAGATTGAACTGGAAAACCTTTTACGCGCTGCTTTCGCGCGACGGGCACGTCGCCCGCCGCAATCTGCTGCCCATGCTGCTGCAAAACCTGTTGCAGCCGCTGCTCTTCACGTTTATCTTCGGTCGCGTGATGACCACCAGCGGAATCATGCCGGCGTCGTATAAGAACATGCTGCTGCCCGGCATCATGGCGATCAGCATGGTGATGTCCGGCGTGTGGGCGGTGGCCATGCCGCTCATCAGCGAGTTTCAGTTCACGCGCGAGATCGAAGACCGCCTGCTGGCGCCGATCGAGATCGGCTGGCTGGCGGTGCAGAAGGTGGTGACCGGGATGATTCAGGCTCTCGTTGCCGGCCTGGTCGTGCTGCCCGCCGCGTGGCTGGTGATGGGCGCCGGAGTCAGTCCGAGCCTGGGCCACCTGCTGGAGATGCTTCTGATTGCGCTGCTGGTGGCACTGTTTTCCGCCGCCGGCGGGCTGGCGCTGGGATGCAGCATCGGGCAGACACAGGTCGGTCTGATGTTCAGCCTGGTGCTTGCGCCGATGATGATGTTCGGCTGTGCGTACTATCCCTGGCAGGCGCTCGATCCGTTTCCGGTCTTGAAATACGCCGTGCTCATCAACCCGCTGGTTTACGCGAGCGAAGGGCTGCGCGGAGCATTGGTGCCCTCGGTTCCGCACATCAATACGCTATTGGTGATCGCCGTGCTGGCGCTGATCGATTTCAGCCTGCTGTACCTGGGTCTGCGGAAGTTTCACAGTAAGGCGCTGAGTTAAACCTCACTTTGCCGTCTTGTTCATCAACGCCTTCACTTCGTCGGGGATCTCGAACCTCTCCTTCGGGATCTCCGCGTTGTACTGCACGTTCTCCACGGTCATTACCAGTTCCACGGTGGCCACGTGCGTCACCATCTTGTGGGCCACGGTGATGTCGCCTTCCTTGCGATAGTCGCTGAATGCCGAGTCCGACTGGATCTCGCCCATCGGGCTCTTGGACGTCAGCGCCATTTTCGTCAGCAGTCCGCTTTGTTTGTCGTACCATTTCGTGATCGGCGAACCTGTCTTGGGAGTGAGCACCACCTTGTAGCAGTCCTTGCCGTCGATTTGCTCCACACCGGCCGTCTCTGCCGACTTGTACAAATCGCGCCAGGTGAAATCGGGATTGAACTTGGATTGCAGCAGGCTCTCGGCTCTTTCGTCGCCTTCCTTGATGCGCGGGCCCTGCATGGCCGACATACCCCAGGCCACCTCGCCGTTCGAGCCCTCCTGAATCTTGCCGATTCCCTCGAGCACGATTTCCGTGTATCGTTTGTCCGGTTCGAGCGCGTAGCCAGTCAACTTGCCTTTGAGGCCCATCGCCTTGAATTCCATGGTTCCCGTGGTGATCTCGCTGTGGAGTTTAGAGTAGGCCGCCTTGCCGCCCGTGACTTCAATGTACCGATCGAGCACGGCTTCGCCTTTGGGCAGGTCGTCCGCCGCGCAGAGCGCCCCGGCCGCGGCCGCCAACACCACTCCGATTCGAAAACTGCGTTTGCTTCTCATCCTGACTCCTGACTTCTGACTTCTGACTACTTATTTCTGTCTCCCGATCCACTCGATCGCCGCTTCCAGCACCGGATCTTTGCCCTCGAGCAGTTGCTTCCGGGTGAGCCGCACTTCCTCATCCGGGATCACGCCGATTCCTTCGAGTGGCTTGCCGCCCTGCGAAACATAGTTGGCGATGGCGTATTGGAATCCGTCGCCGTTGGGCAGCCGTTCGATGACCGAAGGCAGCGCCGCGCCGGCGGTGCGCGTGCCGAAGATGCGGGCGCGCTTCACGTCCTTCAAGCCTCCCGCGAAGATTTCAGCGGTGGAAGCCGAGCTGCCGTCCACCAGCACCGCCAGGGGGCCGCGAAATGGCTGCGGCCTCGGGAAGATGACAAAATTGACGGTCAGTCCGCGCAGGGTTTCAGTTCCCAACTGCACGCCCGACCGATCCATGAACCACCCGGCGACCCCCATCGCCAGCCCGCCAATTCCTCCCGGATTTCCGCGCACGTCGATCACGAAGCCCTTGCAGTCCTGACAGCCTTTCATCGCCTCCGCCATGGTCGCGGCCAGCGGCTCCGGCTCCATGAACATGTTGAATCGCACGTACCCAACATCCGGCCGAGCTCTCCGCCATTCCGACCATACGAACTGCGGCGGCAGGTTGCCCAGGCGCGTGAGTTTGCCGCGGGGGCGCGCACGGGCCAGATCCAGCGAGACTTTCTTGTCGGCGGCGTCCAAAAAGTCCACGTGCACCAGCGAGTCGGTTGGGCCTTGCAGGCGCGAAAGCACCGCCCGCGACAGCCGGAGATCGAGCAGTGTCGAATCCTTGAACTGCTTGCTGATTCGGGCGATCACCGGCGCCACTTCGATCTTTCCGACGTGGGTGATGATCCAACCCGGTTTGATGTCGTGCGCCGCGGCGGGCGAGCCCGGCTCGACGGCTGTGACCACGGCGCGCCCCTCGAGCACGCGCACGTCGATTCCGGGACTGGCCTCGTCGGACTTTCGGTCGTCCTTGGAATCGGTGGAGTCGAGATCGCGATAGACGTCCCCGGGGAAGATGCCGAAATGGGTTTGCTTCAGCCGGTCGAGCATGTCGTTCAGCACCCGGCGCGCCTCGTCCATGTCCTTGGCGGCCTCGATCCTGGGACGCAATTCGTCATGAACGGCCTGCCAGTCGAGCCCGTTGATCTTGGGATCCCAATACTTGTCGCGGACGGTCTTCCAGACCTGCTCGAAGGACTCGATGTTGGCGTTTCGCTCGGCGGGAGTGAGCGGCTGCCCCGCCACAGCCACGGCGCCCGCCACCAGTCCGACCACCAGGATGCGGCGGTTCATTTTTCAACTATAACCCAGGCGGGAACCAGCCAAATCCGGGGCTGCCGCCGCTTCGTATACTCAGATGTAAATTTGCGACGGCCGGGAACAAAGCGTCATCATAGAATCATACAGGAGAGGGGACAGCATGCTGATCCGAAAGCCGGCGGATATCCGCTATTCCGAAATCACGCCCAAGGACCTCTATTTCAACAGGCGCCAGTTTCTGGCCGGGATTCCGGCGGCCTTCCTGGGCGCCCGCGAAGCGTTCGCGCCGCGCACAGCCGTCGCGACATCGCTGCCCAATGTCCAAAAGAGCCCGTTCAGCACCACTGAAAGGCCGAACTCGTACAAAGATGTAACCAACT
>Ga0335070_10002617_pt1 | contig 20889 bp, 38 predicted proteins | sample Lox_Sample_13_FD_206722 | JGI IMG/M metagenome (GOLD analysis project Ga0335070, IMG submission 206722) | Soil microbial communities from Loxahatchee National Wildlife Refuge, Florida, United States - Lox_Sample_1.3 | ecosystem: Environmental > Terrestrial > Soil > Wetlands | place: USA...
TGTCCACGGTCACAACGCCGTCCAGGTTCGCAAGCAGGCCGCAGTAGTCCTCAAAGTCCTCTATCGCAACATTCGCGACCGGCTCCGGCATGCGCTCTTTCCACTGGAGAGAGACCCAATGCACCAGATGTCCGGTCATCGAGACCAGACGCATCGCCTGCCCCTCCGTCAGCGAGCGCACCTTGCGACCGCCCTGAAAGGCTTCGTTGGCCGAGTAGCACAAGCCCACTACCGGCAAATGGTCCGAGCGCGTGACGCGGTACTTCTCGACGCGCTCCGGCAACGCATCGAACAGCGTGGGGTAGTTCGGCACCGTTGCCGGAGTCGTATCGAGATTGGCAGGCAGGGAAAAAGTTGTGGTCCAGCGCGCCGGAGTCGGAATCTCTTCTCCGTCGCGCAGCAACTGACCGGCGCACCACGGGAGCCGGGCGAACTGCCCTTCGGTTCCGGGAAACGGCGTGTACTGCCAGTCAATGCCGCGCCGCGTCAGCTCCGCAAGAAACCGGGAGTAGAGAATCCGGTCGCCCGCGCCGCCTTCCGAAAGCACCAGCAGCTTTCCCTCAAACGGCTCGCCCTTCCATGCCCGGACCCCGGCAGGAACGTGAGAGACGTATGCCTGCGCCGGTTTCGTCGGTCGAGCGTCGTCGTAGATCGGCCAGGCGTCGCGCCACAGTCCCGCGCGCAAAAGCGTCTCCGCGTGCGCCAGCCGCACGTAGAAAGCGTCAGGATCGAGCCAGTATGCCCGCTCGATGGCCCGCCCGGCTTCGGCAAAGCGTCCCAGGTCCTTGAGCGCCATTCCATAATTCAGAAAATTCTGCGGAATGGAGCATGCGAGTTCGCAGCACTTTTCAAGCAGCGGCAGTGCCCGCTCGGATTCGCCGAGCGCGTAATAACAGGCGGCAAGGTTGCCGACCAGCTCGATTGTTGGCCGGAGCTTCGCGTGCTCTTCGAGCACCTTCACATCGGCGCGAGCCTTTTCTACGCTGAGGACTTCCATCTAAAAACCGCAGGGCAGAACGCGCGGCGTGAAGTACATGCAGCCACCGGCTGCGCGAATCTGGCCGCGCACGATGGAACACTTCCCGTCGCGGAAGTGGTCGCATACGCCGCAGGAACGAATGCGCAGCGGATACTTCGAGACATCCTTGTATCCGGCCTCTTCTTTTGTGAGCTTGCCGTCGCTCACTGTAGGCTCCCGCTTGGTCCCGGTGTGTTCCATGTGGAACGTGCTAGAATCCCCGCCCGATGATGAAGCCGGTTGCCACGCTTTTCTTTTCGGCCTTGCTCTTCTCGGCGGTTACGTCGCTCTTAGACTTGGCACTCTACGGCAGACGCGGGGCGCTCAACTGCTGGCGACGTTTCTGGAAACTGCGCCTTTTCGTTTGGCTCGCGTTCCAGGTCGCACTGCAAAGCCTTCTGGCTGGCCTTACTGCTTGGTGGCGGTAAGGCCAGTCGGCGGCGCGGGTGCCGTCAAGTCCACCAGCACCTCATTCGAGTTCGCACTCTCGACCCCGTTGATGGTCGAGCGCACCACATACCAGTTTTTCGCTCCCGCCACGAAACCCGTGTCCACGTAGGTCAGCGCGGCAAGCGGGGCCGAGTTGAGCTTCAAACACGCGGGGCCGGTGCCAACGCTCGTCGCCGTACACGCGCCGGACGAGGTTTCGCGGTACACGTTGTACAGGACTCCCGGCGTGGTCGAAGCCGTCCAGGTAAGGGTCACGCTCGACGTGGCACCCACCGGGAAAACGAAGAGGACCAGGGCGAGCATGAGTTCACTCGCCAGCAAGGTCGCGATTGCACGCTTAGTCATGGGAAGGTGCTTGGATGCCATAGGCGTTGTAAATATCGTCCGCGATCCCAAGCATCTGCGCCCGGACGGCGGCGGCGTGGGCAGGATTCTTCACAAGCCCGCGCACCACGCTCAGGGCAAAACTGATAAACATCTCTTCGAGCCAGCTCACAGTATTTTTCCTCCTACCGGATAGATTCCGTTTCCGTTGCCATTCGTCTTTGGGCGCAACAGCACCGCTCCCGAAAGCAAAAGCGAGCTGCCCAAAGAAAAAATTTCCTTGTCCCCGTGGGCCACAATCACCAGCACCGAGCCGCAAATAATGAAGCTCAGCCCAATCAGGTCGCCCCAGCGGCGATCCAGAAAGTCGGCGATAGTCATCGCGCTCAGACGTAGGTGATGGAGCAGATGACGCTCGAAGAGGGCGGAGTCGTTCCCGCCGTCCCTCCGGTCGTGACGCAAGCCGCCGTGAGTGCGGTGCCAAAGGTCAGGCCGGGCGAGCTGCTGGTAAAAAAGTTCACGACTACAATGCTCGACGCCGGTGCATACACCACATAGTCGGGGGCCGTGGTCCCCAGGGTCACGCTGCCGGAGGCCACGTTGAAAAGTTTCAGATAACTGGCGGACCCGTTCGCCGAGTTGTTCACCGAGATCGAATAGATGAGCGCCGAGGACGCCTTCACCGCGTCCAGGCCGGAACCGATGGCGGTGTCGGTAAAAATAATCTCGTTGGCCGGTGAAGAAACGTTAACTTGAGTGATTGCCATTGACCGCCCCTTGTGGTATCAAAAATAACATCTTGGTATAACACTGGGTTACAGGAGAGTCCGCGCCCTTGGACGCCAACGAACGCCTATTGCTCGAAGCTCTGCGCCTAGAAGGCTTTGAGCTGATACGCCAGAAACGCCACCGGGTATTTAAGCAAGCGCACTCCGGCAAGATATGGGTCGTTCCCGTCAGCCCGTCCGACCATCACGCCTACATCAACAACCTCGAACAGTTCCGCCGTTTCCTCGCTATAGGTGTGGCCAAAGCGGCAGCACCCAAACGAGACCGCAGCGAGTCAGCACTCGCCGAAAAAATCCTGCACCCGGACCGGGCGCGGCAGCGGAGGGAACGGAAGGCCAGACGCTTTGTTCAGAAACGCCTCGCTCCGCCCGTCGTTGTAACCTCCGCTGCGCGTCCCGTCGTAGCTCAGCAGCCAGAAAAAAAATTCAAAGCTCCCGACGCCTACCAGATTCGCTCCCGCCTCTTAATCGCTTTCGACAAGGTAATCCGCGTCATGTGGACCGCCCAGGCCAACAAGGAATTTGAAGCGGCCAAGGAACCGGCGTTTCAAGAGCTAGAAGCCATCGAGGCAGCCGGAGCCAAAAAGGAAGCCATCATTAAACGTGGCCGCGAGCTTTGGTCCATCGCACGCCAGCGGTATCTCCGCCAAGTGGACCAGTCCCAGCACTTCCGCGACTTCCTCGCAACCCTGTTTCAAAAGAGCGCCAGATTCGGTTACAGCAAAGCCAATGACCACGACTGGATAACCGCTACCATCGAGGTCCGGCTCAGGAAAATAGCGCCGCCGTGGCTCGAACAAGAAGGAACCATCTACACCGCACTCGCCGACTTCTTTGCACAGCTCGGCTGGCAGTGCCTAGACATCATCCTCGCCGGTGATACGCCGCAGCTTGAGATTAAGTGCATCGGAACTGCCAACGAGGACCGTCAGCAACTCGATTGGAACTTCCGCCCAAGCAAAACCGGCGGCCTCAGAATCCTCGCAGAGGAAGAGACCCAAGCCGCCGCCGATTAGCTCGCCGACTCAATCGTGTAGTACGTCGTGATGTGCGCCGTGCCCGACCCCGCCGCGAAATTGTTCGTGGCCTTCGAGATCACCAACGCCGCATTCACGTTGGTCGAAGGATTCGCCGCCGTCGAGGTCCCGGCAAATTGCACAAGCTGCTGCGACTGCTGCCCCGCTGTCGGCCCCGTGAAAACCGTATTCGCAGCCAGCGCGTTCGACATCGAACCCACCGCGAACGATACCGCGCCGCCTGCATCCGTGTACGCCGCCGTCACCCCGGCCACCCGCACAATAATCAGGTGCGGCACAATCATGTACCCCGCTCCAGGCGCAGCTACAAGCGTCACGCTCGTGCCCACCAAGGCAGTAATCTGCGCGCTCGTCAGATTCACGTCCGCGCACTGAAAGCCCGCAAACGGCCCTCCCGTCGCACCGTTACTCACGTTCAACGAAAACGGCACCGGAGGCTGGTAAATGGGAGCCATATTGAAAATTTCTCCTCAGCAAAATTTGACGTGCTACTGCCCGTAGAAAAAACCCTAATTCCGCTCAGGTCGCGGATTCGTCGCCGGAAGGTGAAGCACCCGCACGCTCGGAGTCCTCTCGACCACTTCCTCCCAAGTCATCAGCGTCGGCGGCTCCGTGCGCAACAGAAACGGCGCTTTCACCGCACCAGCCACTTTCTTCGGAGTACCCACTCCCCACCCCCTCGATGGAACCAAAAACGAAAGTCAAAAAGCTCCGGGGTGACTAAGTGAATTTTGAAAGCGAGCCGATCCCCCGAGGCTCCCCCGCCCCACCCTACCCCGCCACCCTAGAGACTCCTTTGAGCAAAGCCCCACAAAAGCCCCCACAGCATCGTATGGAGTTTCAATAACGCTAATGAATTCAATAACTTAGCGACTAGAGCCACTGCCTAGCAGGCAGTTGCCGATTGCATCCTTTCGGATTATTGCGGGACCATTCCACTTTCCGTTTCCTTTTGCTCTGGCAATCCTGTCTCCTCCGGCATGCCGAGTAAGTTACGAATGCGGTTATGGTTACGCTCTGTTTTCCGCGAGTAATCGGGCTTTTGCTCTGACTCCAATTCGGCCAGCATTCGAATGGCAGACCAGCGTACTTTTGGGTCGGTTTGCTTGTTACGAACCAACTGCCGCAGGCCACAGATCATCGCCTGTTTTGAACGTAGGGAGATGGGCATAGAGACGCAGTTCTGTTTTTAGGTCCGGTCAAACGGTTTCATTCGCCCGCGTGTTGCTCGCCTAACTGGTCCCATGTTTGGTTTGCGTTTCCGCTCACCATGCCCGAGTTTTCCCAGGAATTCGTGTATAGCTGGTCACGAACGGATGCGAGATAGAACGGCAAAACTTCTCACGGCAAGGTCACGCGCGACTACTTTTGTATTTCCCAAAATTCGGTACTAAAGTACTACTTGACATCCTAAGCTGCTTGGGATACACTCTTTGAGCATTGGAGGACACCAACAAATGCTTACCCGTTTCCAAGCAATTCGCCAGGCACGGCAGCGTGTCCAGCAGATTCGCAGTACGGCAGTTCAATTCAAAGGAGGAAAGTAATGAAACCTCGCGCTAAATGGTACGTAGCAAAGTACAAACCAACGATAGGGGGTAAACAACTGCGCGCGTTCCGTTCCGAAACGGTCCCCCAGGATGGCGAGCAGGATTCGGCGATAGCTGCCGTTATCGGCCCGTTCAGAACCAAACGGGCCGCGCTGCTTATGGCTGAGTACGGATTCAACAATCCGCACATGCAAACCGTAGAGGATTGCGAACGCATCGCGGCAGAGAATCGCGTCGAGTTTCAAACTGTCTACGTTGGTGTGGCGAACTGGGAATACTGCGATATCTTCGTTCGCATCATCGGCAATTCCAAGCCTCGCGTAGAACGCGAGTTAGCTAAGGCAGTTCGCGAGGCCGCGATAGATGCCTATAACTCGGCAGAGCCTGAGGACAAAAAACGCGTACGGGACTACATCGCCGAGATCGAAACGTACGTTGGCGAATGCCAATTCGAGCACGCGATAGGCGAGGACGTTATCAACGCCTATGAGCGGTCATTCCAAGGTCAAACGGAAACTCACTTTAGTAATCCCGCAATGGATTACTTCGATTATGAATCCCTGCGTCGCGGTGACGTGGAACCTATCTATTCACAGTTTTAGTTACGAGCCAAAAATCTGGAGGATGTCATGATTATTATTCAATACCACGATCTTACCCGCGCTGAATACGCGGCCGCAATTATCACCAGCGTGACAGGCGGCAGTACTTGGATGACGATACCAAGCATCTACGGAGACAAGTTTGTTAGCTTCGTGGCCGCCGAAACCCCGCGTGAAATTATAGAGTTTTTCGCAGCAAACCCCGATAAGACAATTCGCGTTGAGGTTTCCTGGAGTAGACCCTTTTAGTTACGAGCCACGGTCCGTTACGGCGGACCGTCACGCGTGACTAACACGCTAAAGGAGATGCCATGCGAGTTACGAGAAAGTACCTGGAAGAGCAAGTCCGCCTGCTGAACGTTCGCCTGAACCGTCCCACTGCCTACTGGAACGCTGCGGAGAAATCCGCCTGTGTGGGCCACCTAATGCTTGACACCAATTCCCCAGGAGATGGATGGACGCGTTACCGGCTCGCCGAGGTCATCTCTGCTGGTGGCGGCCAGAACACGATAACAGGATGGGCGGCCTACACTGCGCAGGAAATGGCCGCGTACCTGAGTGGTATCCACGATGCCCTGGACAATCGGCTCCCCGTTCATACCGGCAGGGAACACGTGATTAGTGGCGTTACCATTCGCGAGATCGTTTAAGGCACGGTGGCAAGCACGCATGACCGTAACGCGTGCTTGATTCTGTCCCTTACTCTCTCGAAAGGAGTTCCGTATGTACTACGAAATAAACGTTTCCCTGCATGGTGTCCACTTTTTTGGAACCCATGAGCGGTCTCTAACGTCCCGCGCGCACGCGTTGGACGTTTACCGCTTGCTCGTGGAACGGTTTCCATCAACTGAGGGATTCGCTGTTGACGTTTCGTTCCATGAGATCACCCATCGCATAGTGACCGCGCAGTTCCTCCGCGATGCGGCAGAGAACGAGCCGAGTACCGGCAGAAAGCCGAGGTAACGCTTTGTCACCACGTCACAGCGAAAAACTTGCAGCCGTGGCCACGTTCCACTACGATGCGGCCATGACTGATTCCAAACGGCCCGATGGTCCGCACTGCATCGCCCATCCTGAAACCGCGCTGGTGTGCCCACGCTGCATAGCAGCCAAGGGTGGGAGGTCCAGGTCTAAGGCAAAACTTGCCGCCTCGAAGCGCAACGCCAAACTCGGCGCGGCGGCCCGGCGCGGTCAGCGCAAGCCGAAACTTGCCGGACAGTAGCCTCCTACGAACGGGAAAGCAACGGGCGGCGAAACTTGCCGGCCGTTTTTCTTTGCGCATGTTCCCGCTGAAAACTTGCCGGTCGAAAACTTGCCGCCCTTCTACTTCGCCGAAACTTGCCGGAGTAGAGTCAGTCGTAACCTGCCGTGACGCACCAGCGCGATGATGTCCTCGAAGTGTTCTTCGAGCGCCACCGGGACGCGCAGTTGCTCGACGGTAATCCCCGGTACTTCCTGCACAATCTCGAAATCTGTTTTACCCGCCTGCGCACGCTGCCAAACTTGCCAGCAGGTTTCATCGCACTCCAGCGTGAACGTCGCTTGCAGCAGGACTTTCGTATCCGGTGCGCTCCCACCGGAGTTGAATTTGCCGGAGCATGCAGATCGCCCACGGTTGCCGTTCCCGGAAGCACGCCGCAAAAAACTCTCCCAGCTTCGACGAAGTGTCGCGCAGATTGCCCATCGGCAGCAAAGAGAGGCCGGTACGGCGCAAAACGTTTTCGTCAAGCCATACTGCCTCAAAATTCCGCACCATCGCGTCTGCGCGCCTCTTAGGCACATGCGCGTGTCGCCCGTCCGCACAGCCACGGGCCGCAAGCATTTCAAGGCTCCACTCTTTCGGGAGCAGACAGAAACGTTTTTTAGTTGCCAATGAGAGACACCAAGAGACGGAGAGTGTCGGTAAGGGTCAGCGAAGATTGTCCGCTCGCTGAGTCTCGGATTCACGCGGAGAGTACGCGCGTTTTCAGAATTTGCAATAGGAAAATTTTACGTGGCCCCGATGGGTCGCTCAAAGAGCGGCTCAATCTCGATAAGCGTGTGCGCTTCGGCGCGCGTGCAGCGAACTTGCAGGGCGCGTTCGAGCTGGAGCCATTTCCTCGAATCGTCTTTGAGGTAGCCGAGTTCCCGCATCGCATCGAGCACCGGCTTTTGGCAGGCTTGCAGGTTGTCCTCATCGAAGTCGCGCGAGTGGAAAATGGTCAGGCGTACCCGCATTTTCTGAACTTGCGCGGCCTCGATCAAAAGTCGCCGGTCGCGCGGGTCCGTTTTCGCAAAGATGTCGCGGACCCAACGCTTGCGCAGGTCGCGATACACGAAATAGCTAAACGCGCGTCGCCGGGTCACGTTGGGCGATGGCGGAATGCCAGGCACATCGATGCGGATCACGAAATCACTCCTCGCCCCACGATGTAGATAACTTTCTCCCGCAGGTACACGTCATACGGCAGCCCCAGCTCCTTGACCTTGCGTTTTACCTGCGTCATAAAAGAGCCGGTAGGCTCCCGCAATTCTTTGTAGATCGAATGCTCCGGCGGAAACGAGACCGTGATGTACTCCTGCGGTTTCAGTCCCGCGCCCAGGGCGAGCACAAGGTCCTGCCACTCTTCCGTGCGCTGAATCCGATTATTGCCGCGCGTTCGAGGCTTGGGCGGCTCCTTCACGAAATTCAGGATTCGTACCGGCATTAGGCTGCCTCCTTCGGCTTCGATCCAATTTCCGCGAGCGTTTCCAGTCCGAGAATCTTTTTGCAGTGGTCGCAGTTGTAAATCACGGTGATGCCCGCCTCTGTTTGAAACGCGGGCACTCGGCGGATACCCGGCTGCACTTTGCCGCAGTGCGGACACTTAAAATTTTCCGGCTGCACGAATTCGATGGCCATTTAGAAATTGCCTCCGGTCAGCGGCAGACTCGACGCGATGTAAGTGGTCGCGGGAGCCTTCTTGGTGGTATAGGTGCAGTTCAGTCCACCGAGCGGGTTGCCCGCGTGCATGTACTGCCGCCGCAATAATTCCTGCTCCCCGGTTCTGGAAGGGCTGGCGGTCGCCTCAAACAGGGCCAGCCCCTCGTCCGGGGTCAGAAAGGGCGGACCAGAATCTCCACCTCGTCGAGTTTGTCGAGGTACTGCTCCGGGATCGCCCGCGAGGCGAGAATCGAAACCTCATCCTTGCTTGCCGCGAGCACCGTGCTCGGTTCTTTCACCAGAACGCTTTTGGGGCTTTCGTTGCGCTCGGCTTGTTCCTTGGTCTGCTTCGGGTGTTGCAGAATCGCGTACTCGAACAGTTGCCCTTTGCTTGCCATATCGCTCCTCCACTATTTTTTTCTGCCGTTGCAGTTCGTTTAGCCGCTCCGGCGTTGCTTCCACAACCTTGCTGGCTTTGCGTGCTTCCTTGATGCCGAGCTGTGCGCGCGTTTCAATCAGCAGCCGCTCGGTTTCGAGCCAATCCTCCCAAGCCTCTTCTATGCTGAGGCGCACCATTTCCGGTTTCCGTTTCGGCGGGCGCTGCCAGTACTCACGTTCAATTTCCTGCGTGATGCAGGCGCGCATGAATCCGGGCGGCGGGATCGAGCGCCAGCGCCAGCTTTGCAGCAGCCGCCTGAATCCGCGATCCACTTCGCTTTCGGAAAACTCTTCGAGCACCAGGGCATAAGCCTCAGCTTGCCTTTCCGTCAGAGGGCTTTCCGTGTACGTCTCGGCGACCAGTTCGAGCCACTCGCTCGCGCTTAACTTTTCGCAGTGCTTCGCTGATAATTTTTTGGTTTCGCTCACGGCGCAGCTCCGCAGCCGACTTCAACCGAGCCTTACGGTTAGAAGTAAGGTTTGAAGATGAAACTGAAAATGAAGAAAGGCGTTTCACATGCGTTACAACCGGCGTTACATCCGCCTTTACAGGCTGTGTCTGTTTGGCTCTGAATGTGGCCAGCCGTTGCCTCCCGGCAGCCCTTTTGGCCTCATCGCGCACCATGCGACGCGAGTAAATCGCGCCGTTTTCAGCCCTTGTAAGTGCGGAGTTCAGCAGAAGTACAGCGAGAGTTCGCCGCTTTTTCCGCAGACTTTCAGGGCTGCTCACGGAGTCTAAAATTTCCTTTTCCGTCCACGGCACGCCGTTCGTTTCGAGTATTCCGCGCGGAACGTTTTCCCACATCAAGCACAGCAGCTCGATGAGCAGGCCGCGCGCGGCCAGAGGCAGCCGTTGCAAGATCGGGTCCTTGCGCCAGTCCCCCGGATAGAACATAAACGCGGGAAGTTTGCTCACCCCTCCACCTCGAACGGAATGCGCATCTGCGCGGGCTTTCGTTTGACGTAAAACTCATACGGCCCAAGCGGGGCACCCGCGCGGCGGCGCTTACGGATGACGAATTCGCCTTCTTTTCCCGTGCGAAGCTGGCGCATACACCAGCGAACCGTGGCCGGGTGCAGCTTCGTCAGCTCCGTCATTTCCTCAACCGTCAGCCATTGCCCTTTCCAGCAGAGCGGCAGAATGGCTTCGAGCAGCAGCTCTACGCGGTCCGGTAGCTGTTGGAAGAAATGGGTCCACATCACTGCACCGTTGGCTTTTCCACGGGATATTTGCTTGCAGTTTGGATTGCGCCGATGCTGCGCAGGTGCGAAACAAGCGCCACGCACAGGCTGGCGATAGTTTTCGCCACCAGCGGCAGCTTCGCGTCTGCGTCGCCAATTTCCACCCTCAAGAAGTCCGATAGCTTTTCGCTTGCATCGTTCATCTCGTTCAGGGCATTAAACTGCTGCTCCGGCGACATCGCGGCAATTTTTCCGTACTGCTCGCTCACGTAATCGGTGAAGTCCTGCATCACCTCGTAGAAACTGTCAGTGGTAAGTTCCACCAATTTTTCAGGCATCGCGGTCAACCTCGCTTTTCGGCCATACCGGAGCATCGTCCACCGATGGTTTCAGGTGAGCCAGGCGTTTCGTCTCGGACTTCGAGAGCTGTTGCTTGAGGGTCGCCGTGGTCGAGCCGCTCGCAGCGCCTTCTTGCTGCACCGGCGACTTGGCTTCCATCACCTCGCGCCAGCTCGTTTCCCCGTCGCGGATCGCGGTGTATTGCGCGCGCAGGTCTGTAACTTCGCTCGGCGTGAGCGTCGCACCGGCATGCCCTAAATAGCTTTTGAGCATCTCCGGCGTCACGCCGATGCTGCTGAACGCGTCAAAGAGCTTCCGGCGCGAGGCGTCCGGGTCCTTGGCGTTTTCGTCCTCCTGCGTGCGCAGAACGAGCTGCATGCACTCGTCCACGATGTCGCCGGGAATCAGGCGCAATCCGTTCGAGCGGATCGCCTTCGAGATGAGAGCATTCTGCTTATTGAGGAGGTCATCCTCAGTTGCCGGGATGATGTAGAGCATGTCGCCGTTCTTGTTCTGCCGGGTGCGGATTACCTCCTCGCCCTGCTTGTGCGAGCGGCGCTCTACCGTTTTCTCGATGGTCACGTCGCTGCTGTAAGGGGTGTTGGTCTCGCAGTCCACGACCGCGATGCGCATAATGCGCTTCTCCTTATCGTCGTACACGGTCATCTGGTCCACGCTGATATTCCCCATCAAGCGGATCGCGGTCTCGGCGAAACGAATGCTCGGCCCTTCCACCCCTTTGCCAATGGGCTTTTTGTAACGCGCCACTGCGGCAAAGCCCGGACGGCGGCACTCGCGTAGCAAGCGGTCGCGCACCTTGTCCAAGTCGCGGGGGTGGCGCTCGGCCATGATGTACCGCGCCTCAATCAGTGCTTTCGCTTGTGCCGCCAGGACTACGCTCGCCGTCTCCGGGCTGGGCGAGAGCGGCAACGGAAGCTCGGACGGTTTCGAGATAGGAAGTTGGGAGTCCATGGAAGTCCTTTCGTGGCGTGAAGAGAAAGCGCCGGACGCCGGGCCGGTTCTCGGTGAACTGCTCCAGAATTTTTTTCTGAGTTTCTTGGGTCGCGCCTACTGCACCGGCCAGCTTGAAAAACGCCGCCTGATAATCCGTATGCTGCGTGTTCTTGGTGTTCTTCCACGTCACCCTGCCGAAGGGCGAGGTGTATCCCTCGCGGTCGGCAATCAGCGCCTTTAGCTGCATCTCCAGCTCGTCGCGCATCACGCCGATGCCTTTCTCGGCTTCGCGTACCCGATAGAGCTGGGCCAGGAGTGGGGTGTGCTGCTCCGGCAGCGGTTCGAGCGGCAGCAGGTTCACCGGATGCTTCTTGTGCAGGTAAAAGCGCCACGCCTCCGAATGGTCTATTTCTGGCGGAACGTTGTTGAGGATGTGCAGCCGCCACCAATCGAGGAGCTGCGCGACCATCATGTTCTCAAGTTCGAGGTCGCGTTCCAGGTGATAGATGGCGAAGCGCGCGCCTCCGTGCAGCACGGCAATGTCCCATCGCGCATATCCGGTGATGGCCATGTAGTGCGCGCATTGGATGAGGTAGTTGATGGGCACCTCATCCGTGCCGGGGTCGCCAAACTGGTCGGAAAATACATTCTCCGTTTTCAGTTCGACGCCGCGTTCCTCGCCGACTACCAGCCGGTCAGGCGTACCGAGCAGGACCGGGTGCTCTGGATGGTGTAGAAGGCCACCCACAGGCTCGATACGCCTTCCGGTTTGCTTCTCATAGAGCCGCGCAATCACCGGCTCCATCTCCTGCCCGAGGTCGAGCAGGAATTCCTTATCGGGATCGGTGCGCTCCGGCACCATGCCCTTTTTGTCGAGCCATACGTCCATCGGTTTTTTCCAAGGCGAGTAACCGAGTATCGCCGCCGCGTCACTCCCGCCGATTCCCTTGCGGCGGTTCTTGAGCCACTCCGCTTTGAGCCAGTCCTTCTGTTTCGTCTCCATGCCCGCACCTTTTCTCGAAGTCGTAAATCACGCGGTCGCTGCCGCAAACCTCGCAGCGCCCGTGCTGATTCAGCTCCACGCACTCGCTGCGTCCGGCATCCCAGCAGTCCACGCAGATGTACCAGCTCATATCTGGATGCCGTCGCGCAGAATGCGCTCCATCTCTTCTTTGGGGATCATTACGCGGCGGCCCAGGCGCACCGTGCGAATGCGTCCCGCGCGAATGTGGTCGCGCACGGTGTTCAGTCCGAGCAACGTGAGGCGCGCCGCCATCTGCAAGGTCACGAACGCCGGGGTTACTGCCGGTTCCGGCTTCTGAAAGCGCAGCGCCATCCGCCTTACGCCGCCTTTCCCGTCTTTTTCAGGTTCGCGGCCAAGTAGTCGCGCACCGCAGCTCGCACCATCTGCGGGCGCGTGAAGTCCGCCAACCGGCAAAATTCATCAATCTGCCGCAGCATGGCAATGTCGAAGCGCACGCCGATTTGCATTACCCGCCGTTCCGTCAGCGGCTTTGACGGGCGGCCTCCCTGTCCCTTTTTCATTCACCGAATCCTTTACTAGCAGGTCACGCAAGCGTTTTTCGCTTGCACCCCACGGCTATACTGTGTATAACAACGCTCCCGAGCGGTCAAAACAAAAACAGGTTTTTGGTAGCAGAAACCTGTTGATATGCACAGGGCCACGGTGTTATACAACGCGCATGATCCGGCACACGATGAGAGGCGGCTTCAAACAGCAGGTGAATGTGCGCTTTACCGGGGAAACCTATGCAAAAGTCAAGGAAATCGCACTTAGGGAGGAGTGCGATGTATCAGACGTGGTTCGTTTATTTGTGCGCTTGGGGTTAGAGCACTACCATGTCACTGGCACTCTTGGGAAACTTGAGATAGCATCAATGCACAAATTGACACGAAAACAGTTTGTTGCTTCGGAGCTGTCTGAGGTGCAGGAGGGGGCACGGCAGCGTCTCGCAATCCGTGAGGAGGCACAGCAGCAAAATGAAGAGCGCCCTGAGGTCGGAAGTAAAAAGCCGAAAAAGCTACACACGCGCTAATGGCTTGGTGCTGATTAGCGGCGGCTTTTCGCAAACCACTCGCGGCACAGATGTCCAGCCCGCACTTTTGGTCAGTCAGGTACGTTTAGCGAAGATTCAGGAGTTGCAGTCACGCGCGGAGTTCTCGAAGCACGAGCTATTAAAGGAGTGGCAGGACGTGCGCGAGAGTCTGCTGAAAGGAGCCAGGATCGAGCACGGTCCCATCCGTGCATGGATTGAACGAGAAGTTGTCATGCGCCGTGGGCAGAAAGGATACGTCCGTCTGCGCCTGCGCGTGGTCTAGGCAAGAAAAAATCAAGGAGGGAAAGAGCAATGCACTGGACGCAGACACCTGCGGGCCGGGCCAAGCTGCGACGGCTCACAAGGGGCCGCAAGTACAGCACGCCTGCGCAACGCAAGGAGATGCTCGACAAGTATCACCAGAGCGGCCTAAGTATCGGGAAGTTCGCTATGCAGAATGGATTGCGGTACGCAACGTTTTTGAGTTGGGTTGCGAAGGAGAAAAAAGAGAATGAGCGGTCCTCTACCAGCGCCATCACCCACGTCCCCGCGCGGGATGGCCACCAAGTCATCGAACGCGAACCGAGCGCCGAGGAACAAAACAAACTCACGTTCGCTGTCGGATACGTCACTAGCTGGCTCACGATTTATGCGAACAGCATCGAAGTATCTCCGCGCCAGTTTACCCGACGGGTGGCAGAGCTTCTTCTCGCCACGTCGCGCCGGTAGCTACTACGGTCTGAGAATCGAATGCCCGCATTGCTCTGACCGCCCGCCTTCCGAAATTCGCGGAGCGCAGCGGTGGCGGTGGCTTTCGGTCCACATTGCTCAGCACCGCAGGCTCGCGGTCCAGGAAAAAGACAAAGCAGCGTAATTTTTTTTTGACAAGTCGGGCACCCTTCTTCCTTGTTAAGGGACGGGTGTTTTCGCTGGGGGGCGAACTTGGGAAAGGCAAAACAAGAAGAAGGCAGGTATGACGCGCTCGCGGAATACGTGCTCGAAAAGAGCCGAGGCATGGCGGCGGTGGTCATTGTAGTGAATGGCAGCCGTGGTAACGGAGTCACCATCAAGGAGGACTTTAGTTTGCTCGGCACCAGGTATCACGTCACCAAGTTACCAACGCTGTTGCGTCGCATCGCGCAGGAGATCGAGGAGAAGGGTTACAGGGAGGGCGAAAAATGAATTCGGTGGACGTGGCGATTGTGAGCTTGTGGGCGGCCATTGTTCTTGTACTGCTGTATGAGGGCCTGCGGGTGTTTCGCTCCCCTTCATTCAAGGCGGAAGTCAAGATGCTCAGGTTGCGCAGGCGTCTCGAAATGCGCGACCTGCACGTTGTGCCGGAGCAGGACATCCAGTTGCCGCCCGGCTGGAGCTGCAACGTGGAGTTCAAGTTCATGGGCGAAACGGGCGAACTGCTCGGAGCCGAGGCTTTCGTATATGACGAAACGGGGCGCTTTCAGCAAAGAGTGCCCTGCCGGATAGAAAAAGGAGAACAGCAATGGAAACCGAAGTCTGCGATCCTCAGCCGTTGGTTAGCGAAGAAACGGAAGGCCGCTTGACCGTTGTTAGCGGATACAAGGAAAACGTGAAGTGGGACCGGCGCAATCTCACAGAGGTCGAGGCTGCACGCGAGTACTTTGAACGCCTTCGCTCTGAACATTTTCTCGGGTTTCGTATGAACCGGGACGGAAGCCAGGGAACGCAACTGCACAGCTTTGACGCGAGCGCGGAGGAAATCTTGATGGTTCCTCCGTCGGTCGGCGGATGACGCGATGGGCGGCTTTAATCCAGCGCCCAACTTGGATGTCGCCGTGCTGGCCGATGAGACCGGCACGGTGACGTACCGCTATCAATTCCAATATGCGGTGGCGCACGCAGTACAAGCCGACGAGCAGGCTTTGCGGCTACTGAACCGCTTTCTGTCACCGGAGCAGCGGCGAAGTTTCGACTGTGCCGATTACTTCGACGTGGTTTCGCAGCATGGCCGTCTCTATCGTTTGTACAGGAGGCGTTGCACGGGCTTTCAAAACGTGACGCAGTTGCGGGTGGATGGACGGTTGCCGGACGGTTCCGAGCGTCTCATGCGCGTCTGCGACTACTGCATCCACATCTATTGTGTTCCGCGCGCGGCGGAGTTGCTCGCGTTCAAGCTGATGCTCGAATTGAACGAGGACCTTTTCCTTGCCACCGCGAACCCAACGCACTTCTGAGGAGAAAGGCGCAGCATGAGTTATACCTACGCGTGGATCGGCTGGGGTCTGGCGTTTATCGCTGGCTTTTTTTGCGGTGCGGCGCACACCACGCGGCGTCACACGCAGGAGCGACAAAAGAAGCGTCCGACGTTGGTGGTCTGAGTTTCCTGTGCGGGGCCGATTCCCTCCTTGATAGGTCGGCCCCTGTACCAAAAAATCGCGTGCCGCTTGCCTTAGGTGGTTCGACCATCGCGGGCGGAACGTGGTTCGGCACAAGGGGCACCCCGAAGCTATCGGCCCCGCACAGGAAACTCACACAAGGGGAAAAGAAAAATGGACGAAGTGTTCAAGACACTCTTAGAAGAGGTGGAAGCTACGGAACCGGAGAGCTTTCCGCCAGCACACGAAATCGCCAACGGCGAGCAGGTCCTTGAAGGTGTGACCGTTTCGGACTTTGCTCGGCGCGCGTACTCGCTTTCCCGCTACTACGCGCGCGAGCGGGATCGTGCCGAGGTCGAGCACAAGTACACGAGCTACAAGGAGGACCCCTGCGACGCCGCGCATGCGGCATTGCGTGAGTTCGACGCCAAGGTAAGTCTGCTCATGGAAATTTTCTGGCTTTCTGTCCGGCAGCGGTGCTGGCAGGAGGAAAACATCGGAGTGCGCGGCGGCTGGGTCATTGTCCGCACAAGGAACGAAAAGAAGTACCCTCCGGGTTTGAAGGCGCTTTTTGGTGGGCTGATTGAATAAGGAGGAAGAAGAGATGGCGAAGTTGCACGAGCTGTTAGCGGTAGGCGGTAATCTTGAGCAGCAGGCGGTTAAGACGCGCAATGACCTGAAAGCGACCTTCGAGAAAAAGCGGCACTTGTTTGAAAAGAAGCTCGTAACGTTTAAGTCAAACGCGGAGGGCGTCGAGCCGGTAATCGAAGGCCAATCGGAAATCCAGTCCACCGTTCAGAAAGAGCTGGATTGGATCGGCGGAATTATCAGCAAGTCCATTGACGTATCGCACCAGATTGACGTGGGCAACACGCAGGCGAAGGCGGACATCGTGACCGAGGGCGGCGAAACCGTGGTCAAGGACGTACCGGCCACAACCTTGCTGTCTCTTGAGAAAGAGCTGAAAGAGGTGCAGAGCTTGTTCGCAAGCATCCCGACGCTGGACCCGGCCAAGGGTTTCGTCAAGGACGTGGAGAGCGGCTATTACCGCGCTCGCGATGTGAACAAGACGCGCACCAAGAAAGAGCAGCGCCCGCTGGTGCTGGCACCGGCTACCGACAAGCACGCGGCGCAGGTGCAGCTCATCACCGAGGACGTGCCCACGGGCACCATTCAGGAACAGGAATGGTCCTCGCTGCTCACGCCAGCCGAAAAGTCCGAGCTGCTCGAACGCTGCGACGTTCTGCTGCGCGCCGTAAAGAAGGCCCGCGCCCGCGCCAACGACTTCGACGCGGACGTACAAGCTCACAAGATTGGCGAGAAGCTGTTCAAATTCCTGTACAACGGAAAGCTCGCCTAACAGTTCGGGGCGTCGCGCCTAACAAGCGCGACGGTTCGAGGGTCAGGGTCAGGGTCAGGCTCAAGTTGAGCAGTCGTCAGACTTCTACCCCGAAACCTCATTTTCGGAAGGGCGGATCAGCGAAGCGGGTCACAACGGTTGGTCGCGGGTTCAATTCCCGCCCCGGTCTCCAAAACTCTGTGACCGGGTAGCTCAGCGGTAGAGCGACCGAGTGAAGCTCAATCAGCTCGCGTTCGATGTGTTCGTACCGACTTAACCCGAATGACGCTGCACACAAGCAGCACTCGACTTGTATCGAGCGACTAGGGGCTGCTCTTAGGATACGAGGGTGGCCCCGCTTTTTTGGTACTTCCGTACTATAGCATTCCCAACCTGCTTCGGGTATAGTCCCCACAGTGGTCCCCACAGTGAAAAGGAGAAAACGATGGCTGTATATAAGCGCGGCGATGTCTATTGGTTTGAGTTTGTGTTCAAAGGGCAGAGGGTCCGGGTCAGCACAGGGCAGGGCAGCAAAAATGTGGCGGTAACGATGGAGAGCGCCTACCGCACCAAGCTGGCGATGGAAGGGGTGGGGATCGTGGAGAAGGAAGCCGCGCCGACGCTGGAGCGGTTCATCAAAGATAGATTCGAGCCGTGGGCGAAAGCGCAGTTTGAAACCACATCACCAAAAACGTGGAACGATTGGTACCGGCCAAACCTGAAAGCCATCTGCGCGCACGAAATCGCCAAAAAGAAAATGGACGAAATCACCAGCGAGGATTTGACGGCGCTCGGGGCTTTCCGCTTGAGCTGCAAGTTGAAAGTGGCCAGCGTAAATAGCACGCTGCGCGTAGCGCGCCGGGTGCTCAAGATAGCTGCGGAGTGGGGAATAATCCCCGCCTGCCCCAAGGTCAAACTGCTGCGCGGCGAAGCGCACCGCGAGCGGGTGGTCACGCCAGAGGAAGAGGCCAAGTACCTCGCCGCCGCGCCGGGACTCTTGGCGGACGTGGCCACGGTTCTTTTTGACACGGGATTCAGGCCGGAGGAGTGTTTCCGGTTGCGGTGGGAGTGTGTGAACTTCGCGCAGCGCCGGGTCGCCACTTTGTTCGGTAAAACCGGAGCCGCACGCAGAACGCTGCCGATGACCAATCGGGTCAAGCACGTGCTGAAAGCCCGCTGGGAAGCCCAGGACGAGCCACGGGAGGGCTTTGTATTCCCGGCCCCGACCCGCGAGGGTCACATCAACTCATCGTCGGTAAAAAAGCAGCACAACGCGGCGTTGGCGGCGGCCAAGCTGAAACCTTTCGTGCTCTACAGCATCCGCCACACGTTCCTCACCCGGTTGGCCACGGTCATCTCAAACCCGTGGGAGTTCATGCGCCTCGCGGGACACTCCTCGATCCAGATGTCGCTGCGCTACGTCCACGTGGACGAGAATCGCCTCTTAGAAGCGATGGGCGAAATGAGTCCCCACAAAAGTCCCCACAGTGGGGATTCGGCCTTTGACGCCTTCCCGGCTGGCCTTCTAACTATAAGTAAATAAAGGGGGTTTGGTGGGCAGTGCAGGGCTCGAACCTGCGACCCCCTGCTTGTAAGTTAGGCGCGCTTTGTATTTTCAACAAGTTACGAAAAGTAACGGTGAGTCACTGTGAATACCGGAAAGCACCGCATAATCAACGCTTTACGCGGGAATTCAGTATTAAACCGTGACTCCCCGGCACTTCTCAGTCCCCACAAAAGTCCCCACAGTCCCCACAACGCATTACGCGAAAAAAGTCTGCTTTCCGACCGTGCCAATGCGCGGGTGTTCATCGCTCTGCACGATGTTGCGCAGGAACCAAGGGCTGTCCGCTACCGCCAGGTTCGCGTAGTACAGCGCGCCGCCCGTGATGTCCGGCTCGGTGCCGTCGTAGATGGTTTCCACCTTGACCAGCACTTTCTGAAAAAGCGGGTCCCGCGTGTCCGGCCAAACCACGGTGTTCGGGTCGCCAATGATGACCATGCTCGAAAACTGATTGTGGGCGGCCATGACCGCGCACCAGTCCCCGCCGTTCCAACCGGCACGCACACGGTTGCGCACCACGAGTCCCACGGCAGTCATACCCTGCAATCCGTCGCTGCGGTCCTCGCGCCACATGAGCGTGGCCAGCATGCCCTTGATGTAGTCGCTGATTGTCAAAAAGGTACCCTAGTACTATTGTCTGGACCAAAGCCGCTTTGGGATTCTGTCCCCATGACACGGGAACAAGTCCGCCACATGGCGCAAAACGGCAAGTGGATATTCGCAGGCCACCCGCACGTTCGGCGTCAGCAGAAACCGAAAGAGGAACCGCTCATGCTCAAAGAGATCGCTCTAGCAATCGGCCTGTTGGTCGCCGTCGAAGTTTTGCACCGGCTGGCAACGTTCATCGAGGACGTTCACTATTACGTGAAACACAAGTAGCCTACTGCTGCGGCGAGACCATGCGAAACTCTTCGCGCGGGCGCTTGTCACTCAAAGCGCCTTCCACTTCGCGCCCGGTCGCAGCGGCTCCGATGGTCGCTCCCGCAACCGCCTCCGGCGCGTTCTGCATCGCCTGCCCCGCCGCGCTGAATCCTTGACCGCGCAGAATCCGCCCGAGCGTGCTACGCCAGGCATGTTGCGCGGCCAGTGCTCCCGCCGCCATCGGGTGCCCCGTAGCCGCAGCCGTCACGATCCCACCCTTCTCGAAATGCGAAAGCAAGCGATTGAGTCCCAGCTCATTCATCTCTTCCGTGGCGATGCGCCGCGCCAGCAACCGGCGCGCCTCGATGACGTTTGCATACCGCAGGTTCAGGTCCTTCACACCGCTCGCAGCCCCGCCGTTTTTCGCGGCCTGCTCTACCAAGTCATTCAATTTTGCGTAAAGCGTTTTGCGCAGCTTGTTCACAACTTCCGAAATTACCGGGTCAGCCGCTCCGGGCAGTGAATCCCACTTGGTGTTTTTACCGATGCCCTGCTTGATGTCCGCCACTTCGGCAGGAGTCAAATTGCGCGGCACCGGACCCGTCGCGGTTCCGGTGAACGGGTCGTACTCAAAAACGATGTCACGCCGCAAGTTCATCATGGCGTCCACAACGGCCTGCCGGTTCCGCATGCCCTTTGTCGAAGCCAGTTCCTTGAGCGCATCGCTCACCGCCTGGTCCACGGTCGGAACGATGTCAATGCGCTGCGCCGCGACGTTGGGGCGATTCAGGATGCTCTTCACGCGAGCGTGCAGCGCGTCCCCGGCTTTTTCGAGTTGCGCGGCCAAGTTCTCGATGGAGTTCGTGGGCTTGATGTTCTCGTCAATGAGCGCGCGTCCGGGGTCCTTGCCGTAAAGAAAATTGGTCTCTTTCTTCGCCCGGAGGACGCTGCGAGCACCACGCAAACCTTCCGATTCCAAGCCCTTGCCCGTGCGTTCGAGCAGGCCGCCCTCGCTCAGAGCCTCCGGTCCTGCAAACTGCGCCAAGTTCCCGATGAATTCACCAAGAGCGTAGCGCGGTCGGTCGTTCAGGTCCTCGCCGGTTTTTACCACGGACGGACCAATCACAGGCAGC
>Ga0335070_10002618_pt1 | contig 20888 bp, 16 predicted proteins | sample Lox_Sample_13_FD_206722 | JGI IMG/M metagenome (GOLD analysis project Ga0335070, IMG submission 206722) | Soil microbial communities from Loxahatchee National Wildlife Refuge, Florida, United States - Lox_Sample_1.3 | ecosystem: Environmental > Terrestrial > Soil > Wetlands | place: USA...
CAGGTGGCCGTGGCAGGCGTTCGATCTCGCGGCAGCCGCGGCCTTCCTCGTGCTGCTGGTGCCACAAGGACGCGACTGGGTCGGCCGTCAGCTCGCGCGGCATCCGGGCCTCGCGGTGCACGTTCCGCTCGGCCTCGCCCTGTACGGCATGGTGGCGGCCCTGCTGGCAGGCAGCCACAACTGGTTGAACCTGCTGCTCTGGCCGGTGGGAGCGGGCCTGGCGACCGTGGCGCTCGGCCTCGACCGGACCGAGGAGCCCTCGCCGGTCCGCCTGCTCGTCGCGGCCGTGGCCGTGGCGGTGGTGTGGGGGATCTGGGAGCGCGGCATCCAGATCGCTGTGCCGGGCGGGATGCACCTCAGCATCGGTCCGCTGGTCGCGCTCGTCCTCGCCCTGTTCCTGTTCGCGGTGGTGCACCCGCTGCGGAGCTTCGATGTCGATCTCGATCTCACGGCCAGGCAGCTGGGCCTCGCGATGGCGGCGGTCGCCATTCTCGCCGTGGTCGCGATCCCGCTCGGCTTCGCCATCGGATTCCTGTCCTTCCAGTCGCGGTGGCTAGGGCCGCTGCACGGCGTGCTGCGGTTGTACGGGCTCATCCTGTTCGTCGGTTTGCCGGAGGAGATGCTGTTTCGCGGCGTGATCCAGGAGGCGTTCACGCGGCTGTGGGGTCCGCGCACGGGCCTGGTGCTGGGCGCGATCGTGTTCGGGCTGCTGCACCTGCTCAAGCACATCGCGCATCCGAACTGGGGCTACGGCCTGCTCGCGACGGCGGCGGGCCTGGCGTACGGGTGGGTGTACCAAAGGACCGGGAAGCTGGCCGCCGCTGCGGTGACGCACGGCGTGGTGGACTGGATCTGGAGCATGTTCCTTGGGGCGTGAGGTGCCGGTCTCCGGCTTCACCATCATCCGCAGCGCGTGCGGCTACGAGTATCCCCTTGGCGAGTCCCTGCGCTCCCTGCTGCCGCTGGTCGAGGAGATCGTCGTCGTGGCGCAGCCGGGTGACCCGGCGCTCGCGGCGGTGCGCAAGCTGGGGGACGCGCGGATCGTGATCGTGGACTCCGATTGGGACGAGAGCCGGGAGCTCGGCGGCCGGACGCTGGCGCGGCAGACCAACCTGGCCCTCGCGCGGTGCCGCTGCGCGTGGGCGCTGTACCTCCAGGCCGACGAAGTCCTGCACGAGGCGGATTACGACGCCATCCGCTCGTCGCTGGCGCGCTGGGACGGCGCTCCGGCGGTGGATGCCCTGTCGTTCCGGTTCTTGCACTTCGAGGGCACGTACGACTACGTGAACCCGCTCCGCTACCGCCGCCAGTCCCGCCTGGTGCGCAACGACGGCCGGGTGGAGTCGGTTCGCGACGCGGCGGGGTTCGGTCGCGCGGATGGACGGCCGCTGCGCACCCGTCCGAGCGGCGCGCGGGTGTTCCACTACGGCTGGGTCGCGGCGCCGGCGGCGCTCAAGGCGAAGACGCTGGCACTGGCACGGCTTTACCACGACGAGGCGTACGTGCGCCGGCGCTGGGTGCCGGTGCCGGCCGAGGCGATCGGCAGCGTGGAGCTGGCGTTCCGGTGGAGGGGGCGGCATCCCGCGGTGATGCGGGAGCGCGTGGCGCAGCAGGACTGGCGCGTCGACCGGGACCGGCGCCCGCCGCTCGACACGCCGCTCCTGAATCCGCGCTTCTACGGCGCCTGGCTCCGCAAGTGGCGGCTGCTCCCCCGGCGCTGAGCGCAGCGAGGTGAGATGGCTGGGCGCCTGAAGCAGGTCCGGCAGGGTATCAAGCGTCCGCTCCAGGCGCTGTTCGCGGGCGCACTCGTGCTGCCGCTGGACCGGCGGCCCCGCTCGGTGCGCGACCTCGATGCCATCGACCCGCGCGCCATCCTGGTGTCGCGCACCGACCGGATCGGCGACCTGCTGTGCTGCTCGCCCCTGATCCTCGCGCTGCACCGGCGCTGGCCCGCCGCGCGGATCGTGCTCGTGCCTGGCCCGAAGAACCGCCCGGTGCTGCAGGGGCTGCCGTTCGTGGAGGAGGGCCCCGTGTTCCGCCGTGATCCACGCAGCTGGGCGCAAATCGCGTGGCGCCTCGGCGGGGATGCGTTCGACCTGTACGTCAGCCTGCGCGCGGAATCGATCGCCGGCGCCTGGATCGGCGCGTGGAGCCGGGCGCCGGTCCGGATGGCGACGCACGCGACCTACGCGCGCCCCTCGTCGAACCTGATCCTCGGCGTCGACGACTACCACCAGACGACGAGGTACTGCCGTGCCGCCGCGGCGATCGGGCAGGAGCCGGAGGCGATCCGTCCGGTGTTCCTGATCGCGCAGGACGCCGAACGACGGGCGGCCGAGCTGGCGCAGGCGCTGATCCCGGCCGACGGGCGGCCCGTCGTCGGCATCCAGATCCCGCACCGGGCCCGCAAGCGCTACACGGTCCGGGCCTGGCCCCGGGAGAAGGTGCTGGCGCTGGCGCGCGCGGTCGCGGACGACGGCTGCCGAGTGATGGTGTGCGGCCAGGGAGTCGAGCGCGCCGAGGCGGAGGCCGTGAGGGCCGAGGTGCCCGGGGCGGTGCTGGCGCCGTCGGTTCCGCTCGCGGTGTTCGCGGCCTTGCAGCGCCGGTTCGCCGCGTTCGTATCACAGTTCACCGGGACGGTGCACCTGGCCGACGCCGTGGGCGTGCCGGTCGTCGCCTTCGGACTCGAGGATCAGGTCCGCGGCTGGGGCGTCCTCGGACCGGCGAACCGCAACATCGGCGGCCCCAGGGTCGCCGACATTCCGGTCGAGTCGGTACTGGATGCGACGCGGGCGGTGCTGGCCGGCGCCGCCGCGCGTGCGGGGAAAGGACCGGGCACATGACGACGTCGACTGCCGCGGCGGGGCTCAGCGTCATCCTCATCACGCTGAACGAGGAGGAGCGGCTGCCGGCCTGCCTCGCCAGCGTGGCGGGCCTGGCCGACGAGATCGTGGTCGTGGATACGGGCTCGCGGGACCGCACGGTCGACATCGCGGAACGGGCCGGGGCGCGCGTGGACCACATCGCGCGCGCCGATTTCAAGGGCCACGGCATCTCGAAGCAGCGCGCGCTGGATCTCGCCACGCGCGCGTGGGTGCTGCTGCTGGATGCGGACGAGCGCGTCACCCCTGCCCTGGCGGACGAGATCCGGGCGACGCTGGCCGCGGGGCCGGCGGTGGATGGGTTCTGGGTGCGCCGCGACGTCTTCTACCTGGGCAAGCGGATGCGCTGGGGCGGACTCGGCCACGACTGGGTGATCCGCCTGTTTCGGCGGGAACGGGGGCGGTGCACGCCGGCGCCGGTGCACACCGGCGTCGAGGTGGACGGAACGACCGCCCGGCTGCACGGCGTCATCGAGCACCACACGGTGCGCACGGTGCCGGAGCACCTGCGCAAGGTGGAGAGCTACGGGTCCATCCGGACGGCCGAATTCGCAGCCCGGGGCCGCGGGTACCGCGCGACCGACTGGCTGCGCATGCCGGTGGACTTCGTGCTGCGCGCGTTCGTGCGCCTCGGGGTCCTGGACGGCACGCGGGGCATCGTGTGGGCGACCATCTCCGCCTACGAGAAATGGCTCCGCTACGCGATGCTCATCAATCGGCCGCCGGGCCGGGGCGGCGCGGATCGGGGCTAGGGTGGGCGGGTCCCTGCCGGTGGCGCGGCGCCGCGGCTAAGATTCGCCCACACCGTGGAACAGACCTACTTCCGCAAGGGCTTCGGCCTCAAGGGCGAGATCGAGGGCGCCCTGACCGACGACTACCACAGCGCCGTGGTGGACGAGGTCCGCGCGCGCGGGTACACCCTCACGGTCGGAGACCTCACGGTGCGGTTGGCGCAGGAGTTCGGCTTCTGCTACGGCGTCGACCGCGCGGTGGAGTATGCGTACGAGACCAGGGCCAAGTTCCCGGGGAAGCGGATCTTCCTGGTGGGCGAGATCATCCACAATCCGCACGTCAACGCGAAGGTCGCCGGGATGGGGATCGTCATCGTCGCCCGCAGCGCCGCCGGCGAGTTCGACTTCGGGCCGGTGACGGCCGACGACGTGGTGATCCTGCCGGCCTTCGGCGTGACGCGCGAGGACTTCGAGCGGCTGCGCACCCTGGGCCCGATCCTGGTGGACACGACCTGCGGGTCGGTGCTCAACGTGTGGAAGCGGGTGGAGTCGTACGCGCGCGACGGGTTCACCGCGATCATCCACGGCAAGTACCAGCACGAGGAGACGCGGGCCACGGCGTCGCAGGTCACCGATCAGCCGGGTGGCCGCTACCTGGTGGTGCGGGACATGACCGAGGCGCGCCTGGTCTGCGACTACATCGAGCGCGGCGACGCGGCGGCCGCCGAGGCCTTGCGCGCGCGGTTCGGGGCCGCGGCCTCGCCCGGGTTCGACGCGGCGCGGGACCTGGTCCGCGTGGGCATCGCGAACCAGACGACCATGCTCTCCACCGAGTCGCTCGCGATCGCGGCGGAGCTGCGGCGAGCGATGACGAGCCGCTACGGCGCGGCCAGGCTGGCCGAGCACTTCCGCAGCTTCGACACGATCTGCTCGGCGACCCAGGACCGCCAGGACGCGGTGTTGCGGCTGCTGCAGGACTCCGTGGATGTGATGGTCGTGATCGGCGGTTACAACTCGAGCAACACCAACCACCTCGCGGCCCTGTGCGCGGAGCGGCGGCCCACCTACCACATTCAGGACGCGTCGTGCATCGACGCCGCGGGCGGGACGATCCGGCACAAGCCGGTCGGGGCGCAGCAGGAGGTGGAGGTGCGCGGCTGGCTGGGGCCCGCCGGCGCGGCGCGGATCGTGGGGGTCACGGCGGGCGCGTCCACTCCGAACAACAAGGTCGGCGAGACGATCGAGCGCATCTTCGCGACGCGCGGGATCGCGCTGGCCGGCGCGCTCGGGTCGGCGCCGCCCGTGGCGGCGGTGGGGCCGGCCGCTCAGTGAAAATCGTGTGACGTGACGAAGGCCGCCCCGGCTGCGGGGCGTGGCGCCGCGAACCGCTTCCCGCGGATGTTGAGCACCCCCTGCTCCTCCTGCAGGACCCCGCTGACCAGCAGCAGCGGCGAGCGCCGCACCAGCCGCTTGTGCTCCTCGAACAGCTTGGGCGTGATGACGACGTTGGCGAGGCCCGTCTCATCCTCCAGGGTCACGAAGCAGAAGCCTTTCGCCGTGCCGGGTCGCTGGCGGCAGATCACCAGGCCCGCGACCGTCACCCAGTCGCCGTCGCGGCGGCGCTCGAGCTCGGCGGCGGGAATCGCGCCCATCGCGGCGACCGTGTGGCGGAGATGGCGCATCGGATGTCCCGCGGGCGACAGGCCCGTCACGCGGTAGTCGGCCTCGGTCAGCTCGATCGGCGAGAGCGCCGGGACGGGTGCGGGGCGGCGGTCGGCGGTCACCGGGGCCAGGGGACCGGCGGGGCCGCGGGTGTGCTTCAGCACCTCCCAGAGCGCCGAGCGCCGGTTCGGCCACAGGCCGTCGAAGGCCCCGGCCTCGGCGAGCGCGCGCAGCTGCGGCACGGTGAGCCCGCCCCGACGCACCCACTCTTCCAGCGACGCCGGCCGGCCCTCGGCGAGCAGCGGCTCGAGCCGCTCGCGGGCCTTGCCGCCGAGGCCCGCGACCTGGCGGAAGCCGATACGGAGGGCGAGCGGCTCGGGGCCGGTCAGCGGGCTTCTGCCGTCTCTGGCAGCTGGTAGCTGGCAACCGCTGGCAACGGGCAACTTGCCGTCTGGCAACCGGCGTTCAAGCGTGCACTCCCAGCCGCTCTGCATCACGTCCACGCCGCGGACCTCGACGCCGTGCCGTTTCGCGTCCTCGACGATCGTGCCGGGCGAGTAGAAGCCCATCGGCTGCGCGTTGAGGAGCGCGCACGCGAATTCCGCCGGGTAGTAAAGCTTGAGCCAGGCGGAGGCGTAGACCAGCAGCGCGAAGCTGGCGGCGTGGCTCTCGGGGAAGCCGTAGTCGGCGAAGGCGGAAATCTGGTTGAAGATGCGGCGCGCGATGTCGGGCTCGATGCCGTTCGCGGCCATCCCCTGGACGAGCTTGTCGCAGATCTTCGCCATCCGCTCGTGCGAGCGCTTGTGGCCCATCGCGCGCCGCAGCTCGTCGGCCTCGCCGGGCGTGAAGCCCGCGGCGGCGATCGCGACCTGCATGCCCTGCTCCTGGAACAGCGGCACGCCGAGGGTGCGCTCGAGGATCGGCTCGAGCGAGGGGTGCGGGTAGGTGACTGGCTCGAGGCCGGCGCGGCGCCTGAGGTAGGGGTGCACCATCTCGCCCTGGATCGGCCCCGGGCGGATCAGGGCGACCTCGACCACCAGATCGTAGAAGACCCGCGGCGCCAGGCGCGGCAGCGTGTTCATCTGCGCGCGCGACTCCACCTGGAAGACGCCGATGGTGTCGGCGCGGCACAGCAGGTCGTACACGGCCGGGTCCGTCATCGGGAGCTTCGCGAGGTCGACCGCGACGCCGCGGTGGAGCCGCACCAGCGCCAGCGCCTTCTGGATCATCGTGAGCATCCCGAGGCCCAGCAGGTCGATCTTGATCAGCCGCACCGGGTCGAGGTCGTCCTTGTCCCACTGGATCACGGTGCGCTCGGGCATCGCCGCCGGCTCGATGGGCACCACGTCGGCCAGCGGCTCGGCCGTGAGGACGAAGCCGCCCACGTGGATGGAGCGATGGCGCGGGAGCTGGTGCAGGCCGCGCACCACCTCCGCGAGCATGCGCACGCGGTGGTCGGCGGGATCGAGGTCGGCCGCCGCGGCGCCGCCCTCCAGGAGCCTCTCGCCCGTCTCGCGCGCGCCGTCGCGGTCGGCCTCGTCGGCCAGCTTCTCGGCCTGCTGTACCGAGAAGCCGAGCACGCGGGCGGCGTCGCGCACCGCCGCGCGGCCGCGGTAGGTGATCGCCTCGCACACCATCGCCGCGTGGTCGCGCCCATAGCGGCGGTACACGTACTGGAGCACCTGCTCCCGGTCGTTGTGCGCGAAGTCGATGTCGATGTCCGGCGCCTCGCGCCGGTCCTCCGAGAGGAAGCGCTCGAACAGGAGCTCCATCCCGACGGGATCGATGGCGGTGATGCCCAGGCAGTAGCACACGGCGGAGTTGGCGGCGGAGCCGCGGCCCTGGGCGAGGACGCCGAGACGGTTGGCCTCGCGCACGATGTCCCAGACGATGAGGAAGTAGCCCGCCAGGCCGAGGCGCTTGATCACGTCCAGCTCGTGGCGGAGCTGCGCCCGGTGGCGCTCGGTCAGCCGCTCGCCGTAGCGCTCGCGCGCGCCGGCGGCCACGAGCGCCGCGAGATGCGCGTCCGCGGAGACGCCGGGCGGCGTGGGGAACGACGGCAGCGACGGGGTGAGCGCCGCCATCCGGAACGCGCACCGCTCCGCCACCTCGCGCGTCGCCGCGAGGCCCTCGGGGTAGTGCCGCCAGCGGTGCGCGATCCGGCCGGGGTGCTTGAGGTACCACTCGCCATTGGGCCGCAGCAGCGTGCCGGCCAGATCGAGCGTGGTCTGGTGGCGCAGGCAGGTCAGGACGTCGTGCACCAGCCGGCCGTGGGGCGTGGCGTAATGGACGTCGTTGGTCACCAGCCAGGGGAGATCGAGCGAGCCGGCGAGGGCGACGAGCTTGGGCACGACGGCGCGCTCGGAGGCGAGCGCGTGGTCCCAGCACTCGACGGCGACGCAGCCCCCGAAGATCTCCGCCAGCCGGCCGAGCCGCTCGCGCGCGCCGGCCTCGTCGTCCCGGGCGAGACGCTGCGGGACCTCGCCGAACGGGCAGCCGGTGAGGCAGAACAGGCCCGCGGCGTGACGCTCGAGAGTGTCCCACGGCGCAGCGGGCGCGCCGCGCTCGCTGCCGCGCGCCAAGGTGACGAGGCGGGAGAGATTGCGGTAGCCGTCCCGGTCCATCGCGAGCAGGGTCAGGTGCGACGCCTCGCCGCCGGGCGCCGCCCGCACCGTCACCTCGAGGCCGACGATCGCCTCGACGCCATGCTCCTTGCCGGCTTCGGCCCAGCGGACGGCGCCGCCGAGGTCGTCGTGATCGGTGAGCGCGACGGCGCGCATGCCGACGGCGGCGGCTCGCGCGATCAGCGCTTCGGGATTGGACGCGCCGTCGAGGAGCGAGAAGCCGCTGTGGCAATGCAGCTCGACGTAGTCGCTGCGCGGCGCGGCCCGAGACGGCGCGGCGCGGTCGGGCGGCGCGAGGGGGGCACCGGCGCGGACGGCGGCGTCGCGCCCGGGCACGTCAGTCCAGCCACCCTTCGAGGAACCACTGGCCGGGCTCGCCCCCGCCCCGGTAGAGCAGCCACAGCGCGCCATCGGCCGTGCGGGCCGTGAAGTAGTCGCGCGGGCCGGACGGCTCGCCCGCCGGGCCGGCGCCGCCCGGCCGCCACCACCGGGGGGCGAGGCGCTCGGGACCGCTCCACTCGGCCACGTCGTGCCAGTGGTCGCCGTGCCTGAAGGCGGCGAGCCCCGATCGCCCGAGCCGGACGTGGACGGGCGCGGCGGCCGACAGGAGACGCAGCGCTCCGGTGCACTCCCCGGCCGCGCCGGGCCGCGCGGTCGGGCCCGGGCTCGCGCGGGTCCCCGCCGCCGCTTCGACGTTCGTCCACCCTCCCTGGTCCGAAGGCAGGTGGCCGTCGCGCACTTCCGGGACGGCGACGGCATCGCTTCCCTCGCTGCCCCGGATCCGATCGAAGGCGGCGGTGAGGGCGGAGGGATCGGCCCAGCGCGGCGCCAGGAGATCGCCCTGCTCGCCGGAGGCCGGCACGGTGACGGCGGCGGAGAGCCGGAGCGCCGTGGCGGGCTCCGGCAGCTGCCAGCCCTCCAGGGCCATGCGGCAGTGGTCGAACAGGGCGTCGGGATGCGAGGTGGGGCGCGCGGGCCGCACCGCGCGCACGGCCGCGGTCCCGTCGTCGAGCTGGAGCCCGAGCGCGATCTCCCGTGCGGCGAGCCCCCTGGCGTGGAGCGCGCCACTCAAGGAGGCCAGCGCGCCCTTCAGCACGAACAGCAGCGGCTCGGCGGTGGCGACCGGCCCGCCGAGCTCCACCTCGACGGCGGGGAGCGCGTCGTCGCGAGGGGTCGTGGGTCCGCGCGAGTCGATGCCGCGCGCCAGCCGGTGGGCGGCCAGGCCCCCGGGACCGAAGCGGGCCTCGACTTCGTCGGCGTCGAGGGCGGCGAGCTGGCCGAGCCTCACGAGGCCCAGGCTCCGCAGCGTCTCGGCGAGGTCGTCGTCGAGATCGAGCAGGGTGATGGGGAAGGGCGCGAGGTAGCGGGCGTCGGCCCCGGGCGGCACGATGCGCGGCCGGGTGGCGGCGCGGGCGGGCTGGCGCGTGTCCGCGCGCCCGCCGAAGCTCGCGGCGTAGGCGGCGATGGCGGAGTCCGCGATGCCGGCGCGGACGGCGCCGAAGTCCAGGCCGCTCGCGATCGCGACGAGCTTGTCGGCGAGCTTCGCCTCGTTGCCGAGGCCCGCCGCATCGACCCACCACAGCCCCGCCCCGCCGCCCCGCCCCGTGGCCAGACGGCAAGACGGCAAGGCCTCCCCCATCCCCGCCCAGGACACCCGCGGGCTCGCTCCGAGCAGCGCGGTGATGACCTCGAGGGCGACGCGCGCGATGCGCTCGTCGTCCCACGGCAGCGCCACGAGATCGGCGGCGAGCGCCTGCGCTTCGGTGAGCGCCATGCCGGCCGTGACGCCACGGGCCTGGGCCTCGCGGTCCACGGCCACGACCCGCGTCTTGCCTCGCAGCTCGGCGACGGCGACCGCGGCCGGGCCGGCTCGGGGGACGCCGCCCGCGCCGGGCGCGCCGCTACCTGCGCGCCTTGCGCTCGGGCCGGTGGTCGGCGCGCTCCGCAGCGCGCCGATCGCGAACCGCCCAATGCGGACGCAGGCGATCCGGCAGGGGGATGCCAACGACCACCTCCGCGGCGCGCGGGGCGCCGCCCTTCAGCGTAGTGACGCGGAGCCGCCGCGCGGCCGGCCACGCGCCCCCCCAGCCGGGGAGCGCGGGAATGAAGCCGGAGCCGCGCGACGACGGCTCGACCGCGAGCACCACCGCCGCTCCGTATCCCGGCGACTGGAAGCCGCCGCCGTCTGGCCGTCCCGCCGCCTGCGCGACTCGTATCACCAGTGCCGTGTCGTGGTCGTGCGCGAGCCGCTGCAGCCGCACGGCGACACGCCGCGCCGGCGCCGGCACCCGGTCCACGATCACCAGCCCGAAGGCGCCGGTCCGGAGCAGGACGTCGGCGCACCACCACGCGCTCTCGTGGGCCCTGGGGCGGACGACCCAGAACGGGCCGAGGGCGGCGAGGTGGGCGGCGGCTTGGGGCGCGAGCGAACGCTCCGCGTCCACCAGGGCCACTCCCTCATCGGCGCGGAGCGTCGCCTCCGCGAGCGCCAGGAGGAGCGTCGTGCCGCCGCTGCCGAGGGGGGCATCGAAGGCGGTGATCTGCCCGCGCGGCACGCCGGCGGGAAGCGCGGCGTCGAGCGCCGCGATCCCGAACCCGAGGCCGGGGCGGGTGGCGGGGACGAGCCGCCGGATCCGCTCGGGGAGCGAGAGCAGCAGGGGCGCGGTCATGGCGCACTACAGCGGCAACACCCACTGGCCGAGGTCGTCGACGGGTTCGGACCGGCGACGGTAGCGCCCCGCGGCCGCTTCGTCCTCGGCCCACGTGGGGAAGCCAACCTCCCGCTGCAGCCGCGCCACCCGGCGTTCGAGCGCGTCGGCGTACGCGCCCGTCATGGCGCCCCGTGCGTCGAAGGCGCGCTCGTAGCGCGGGAGCAGGGCCGGGAAGTGCCGCGCCACCACCGGCAGGAAGACGGGGCGCACCGCCGGATAGAGCCGCAGCGGCGCGGCGTGGACGAACTGTGCGCCCGCGTCCTTCGCCGCCCGCATCAGGGCGCGGAGCGGCGCGAGGCCGTCGGTGATGCCCGGCAGCACCGGCGCGATCATCACGCCCGCGCGGAGGCCGCCGGCCGCGAGCTTCTCCACCGCCCTGAGGCGCACCTGCGGCATCGGCGAGCGCGCCTCGAGCTTCCTGATGAGCGGCACGTCGGTCGCGATGAGCGAGAGGTACACCGTGAGCCGGCTCCGCTCCGCCAGCCGCGCCAGCACGTCCAGGTCCCGCGTCACCAGCGGCGACTTGGTGACCAGGCTGACGTTGAGACCGTGGAACTGCGCCAGCCGCTCCAGGATCCGCCGGGTGAGCCGGAACCGCCGCTCGGCGGGCTGGTACGGATCGGTCGCGGTGCCGATCGCGATGGCCGCGTCAGCGAGGCGGGACGGCTTCAGGGTGAGCGCCAGCACGTCCGGCGCCTCGCTCTTGACGAAGACCTGGCGCTCGAACGCCGCGTCGTCCCACGGAGCGGGGCGCAACCCGCCACCCTCGTGGCCGCGCTCCACCACGTAGCGGTGGGCGAAGCGGGCGAAGCAGTAGCTGCACCCGAACTCGCAGCCGACGTAGGGATTCAGCGACCAGAATCCCATACCCGTCTGCTGCGGCGAGTTGAGGATGGATTTGATCGGGAGGCGCACGAAGCTGGTGCCGCGCCGCCGCTGGTCCAGGAGCGCCCAGTTCACCCGCACCGCCCCCATCCGCAGACCGGGCAGTACAGGCAACCGGAAGCGCGCACGAGGGCATTCCCGCAGTCCTGGCACGCGGAAGATGGCGACTTGGCCTGCCCAGCGTTGTCGTCGGCAAGGCGTTGATCTGCAATGTCTTCCATACTGTCTCCGCCGCGACTTTCGGTATTTATTCGGTCATGTAACCGAATATAAACCGATTGGCGGGGCGCGCAAGGATGCCTGTAAGCCGGCCCGCGAATGACCGACCGCATTTCCGCATTGGCCGCGGCCGGAGCGCCCGGCTATGTTCCGCGCGCCTTTTCCGGAGCGCGGACGTGCCGTTCAGCCTGTTGCCGAGGGAAGAGGAGTTCTTCGACCTGTTCATCCAGGTCGCGAGCCGCAGCAAGGACGCGGCCGAGCACCTGGTCGGGCTGTTCGCCGAGCCGGAGCGTGCCGCCTATCACGCGGAGCAGATCAAGCGGCTCGAGCACGAGTGCGACCAGTTCACCCACGAAGTGGTGAACCGGCTGGACCGCACCTTCATCACGCCGATCGACCGGGAGGACATCTACCGGCTGGCCTCGGACCTCGACGAGGTGATCGACGTGATCGACGGGGTGGCGCGCCGGGCGCAGATCTTCCGGGTGGGCCCGGCGCCCGAGGGCGTGAAGCAGCTGACCGACGTCATCCACCGCGCGGTGGGAACGCTGACGCTGGGGGTCCAGGAGCTGCGCAAGCAGGACGGCGTGATGCAGCACTGCATCGAGGCCAAGCGGCTGGAGGAGGAGGCGGACATCCTCTACCACACCTCGCTGGCCCGGCTGTTCGAGACGGAGACGAACGCGATCGAGGTGATCAAGTGGAAGGAGATCTACGACAACCTCGAGCGCTGCGTGGACGAGGCTGAGGACGTGGCCAACGCCCTCGAGAGCATCACGCTGAAGCACGCCTAGTGAACGGCACCGTCGCGTTCGTGCTCGCGATCCTCGTCGTCGCGTTCGTTTTCGATTTCGTCAACGGCTTCCACGATTCCGCGAATTCCATTGCCACCGTCGTTTCCACGCGGGTGCTCTCGCCAACGGTCGCGGTGGTGTGGGCGGCGTTCTTCAATTTCGTGGCGGCATTCGGGTTCGGCACGGCGGTCGCGAAGACGATGGGGAGCGGCCTGATCCACGTGGAGTTCGTCGACCCGCAGGTGATTGTGGCCGGCCTGCTGGGGGCAATCGCGTGGGATGTCATTACCTGGATCTACGGCATTCCCTCGTCGTCCTCGCACGCCCTGATGGGCGGCTATGCCGGCGCTGCCATCGCGAAGGCGGGCGTCGGGGTGCTCATCCCCGGGGGCTGGGTCAAGCCCATCGCCTTCATCTTCGTCTCGCCTCTGCTCGGGTTCGCGTTGGGGCTGGTGATGATGGTCGCCGTGGGCTGGACGTTCCGCCGCGCCCGGCCGGCGCAGATCGACTCCTGGTTCCGCAGGCTGCAGCTGTTCTCGGCCGCCGCCTACAGCCTCGGCCACGGCACCAACGACGCGCAAAAGACAATGGGCATCGTGGTCGGTCTGCTGTTCTCGGCCCAGCTCGCCTTCAAGGAGTTCCCGCTGCGCTTCCTCCACATCACGACGATGTCGGTGATCCCGATCTGGGTGATCCTGTGGGCGCACGCGGCGATCGCGCTCGGCACCCTGTTCGGCGGCTGGCGGATCGTGAAGACCATGGGTCAACGGATCACGAAGCTGCGGCCGTACGGGGGGTTCTGTGCGGAGAGCGCGGGGGCGATGTCCATCTTCATCGCCTCGCATTTCGGCATCCCGGTCTCGACGACCCACACCATCACCGGCGCGATCAGCGGCGTGGGCGCCACCCAGCGGATCTCCTCGGTGCGCTGGGGGGTAGCCGGACGGATCGTGTGGGCATGGATCCTCACCATCCCGGCCGCTGCGGTGATCGCCGCCCTGGCCTACCTGATCGTCCACGCCGTGGGGCACTGAACGCCGGAGCGAAACGATGGCCAGCAAGTTGACCGATGCGGAGATCGCGCAACGCCTGAAGAACGCAAGCGGCTGGACGCGCGACGGCGACGCGATCCGCAAGAGCTTCAGCTTCGGGACGTTCGCCGACGGGATCCGGTTCGTGGACCGGGTGGCGGTGGCGGCGGACGCGATGGACCACCACCCCGACGTGGACATCCGCTACACCACGATCACGATGACGCTCTCGACGCACAGCGCCGGGGGCCTCACGGCCAGGGACTTCGAGCTGGCGGCGCGGATCGAGCAGGCGGCGCGCTAGGGGACCGTGGCGTCCGGGCCGGCGCCGTCGGACGGCTCGAGCTTCACCATCATCGTCTGTCCCACGTAGCTCGTCGCCGGCGCCGCGTCGAGGGTCGACAGGCGCTTCAGGTCCGCCCCGATGCGATTGGCCATCTCGAGGATGGTCTCCACGGCTGCCCGGTCCTCCGCGGAGAAGCGCTCGGCCGCGGCCCGGAGCAATCCGGCTTCGCCCACGATGGCGGCCAGCGCGTTGTTCACCTCGTGCCGGATGGTCACCGCCACCTCGCCGATCGCCGCCAGCCGCTCCGCCTTGATGACCCGCTGGTAGTAGTCGTGGAGCTGCTGCGACAGCCATCCGACGGCGATCGCGAGGATGCCGTAGGAGATGTAGGTGGGCAGGATGACGTCCGGGTTGATGGGCATCAGGTTGAGCTGCAGCACCAGCTGCACGGTGACGTAGAGCAGCGTGCCCGCCACTAGGCCCGACAGCGCGCCGAGCATTCCGTAGTGCAGCGACAGGATGAACGCCGGCGCCAGCGTCGTCAGCCACGACAGCTCCCGGTACAGACCCTCGCCCGGCGGGAGCCACTCCATCACCACGATGGGGACGATGTAGGCCAGCGCGCAGTACAGCGCCCACCGCCGCGGCAGCGGGGGACGGTGCGCCATCGGCGGGAAGCCGAGCACGAACAGGGGCCGGAGATACCACGGCGGGTGACGCGGGCCGTCCATCGCCGCTACTCCGCGTGAAGGGTGAGCAGCCGGACCTCGGTCATGTCCTCGATCGCGTAGCGGACGCCCTCCCGGCCCTGGCCGCTGGCCTTGGCGCCGCCATAGGGCATCCGGTCCATCCGCCAGGTGGGGACTTCGTTCGCCATCACGCCTCCCACGTCCAGCCGGTCCCAGGCGCGCATCAGCCGCCCGACGTCCCGGCTGAACACGCCCGCCTGAAGGCCGTAGGGCGACGCGTTGGCGCGATCGAGCGCCTCGTCGAACGACCGGTAGGCGGTGACCGTGGTAACGGGGGCGAAGACCTCCTCGCAGTTGACGCGGTGCTCCGGCTTGGTCCCCGTCAGGACGGTCGGCTGCAGCACGGCTCCGTGCCGCTCGCCGCCCGCGACGAGGGTCGCGCCGTCCCGCACCGCCTCCGCGATCCAGCTCTCGGCGCGGCGGGCGGCCGCCTCGTCGATCATGGGCCCGACCTCGGTCGCCGGGTCCAGCGGGTCGCCCACCACGAGCTGCCGGACGCGCGCCGCGAACCCGTCGAGGAAGTCGGCGTACACCCGCTCGTGCACCAGGATGCGCTGCACCGAGATGCACGACTGCCCCGCGTAGCCGTAGCCGCCGGCCGCGCACGACCGGATGGCGCGGTCGAGATCCGCATCCGGCTCGACGATGACGGCGGCGTTGCCCCCCAGCTCGAGCGCCACCCGCTTGGTGCCCGCCTCGGCGCGGATCGCCCAGCCGGCGCGGGCGCTGCCGGTGAAGCTGATCATCCGCACCCGCGGGTCGGTCACCAGCCGGCGCGCGACCTCCAGCTCGCAGGGCACGACGTTGACGCCGCCCGGCGGGTAGCCCGAGGCGGCCACGAGCTCGCCGAGCGCCAGCGGCGAGAGCGGGTCCTGCGGCGGCGGCTTCAAGGTCAGCGAAGCGCCGCACGCGATGGCCGGCGCGATCTTGTGTGCCGCCAGCAGGACCGGGAAGTTGAACGGCGTGATGGCGGCGATGGGCGACAGCGGCCAGCGGCGCGTCAGTCCCAGGCGGCCGCGGCCGGCGGGCAGCACGTCGAGCGGGAGCACGTCGCCGCCGATGCGCGTGGCCTCCTCGGCGCCGTCCCGGAACACGAAGATCGCGCGGTCCACCTCGAGGGTGGCCAGGGTGAGGGGCTTGCCGGCCTCGCGCGCGATCAGGGTGGCGACGGCGCCGCGCTGGCGCTCGAGCCCGTCGGCGACGGAGCGCAGGCACGCCGCGCGCTCGTACGCCGGCAGGTGCCGGCACGCGTCGGCCGCGGCCAGGTTCGAGGCGATGGCGGAATCCAGCTCGGCGGCTGAGGCGAGCGGATGGGTGCCGACTTCGGTGCCGTCATAGGGAGAGCGGACGATCGCCGTGGCGCTGCCGGCGCGCCGCTCGTTTCCGATGATCACCCTGCTACCATAGGCCCGCTGCGGGGCCGCGTCAACGCGAACGCGGACGCGACCCCGCGGCGGCGGGCGTCATTCCACGGTCACGCTCTTGGCGAGGTTGCGCGGCCGGTCCACGTCGCAGCCGCGCAGCACGGCGATGTGATACGCCAGCAGCTGGAGCGGGATGGCCGTGACGACCGGCGACAGCAGCCGATGCGTGGCGGGCACCCGCAGCTGGCATTCGACCAGGTCGCCGAGGTCCGCCGCACCGTCGCTCGTCACGACCACGATCCGTCCGCCGCGCGAGCGGACCTCCTGCATGTTCGATCGGACCTTCTGGAACACGTCGTCCCCGGGAGCCACGAACACCACCGGCATCTTCTCGTCGATGAGCGCGATGGGGCCGTGCTTCATCTCGGCGGCCGGGTACCCCTCCGCGTGGATGTAGCTGATCTCCTTGAGCTTCAGCGCCCCCTCGAGGGCGACGGGGAAGTTCACACCGCGGCCCAGGTACAGCGCGTTTGGCGCGTGGGTGTACTTCCCCGCCAACTCGCGGATGGCCGGCTCCAGCGCCAGGGCCCCGCGCACCTTCTCCGGCAGCTCGGCCAGGGCCTGCACGATCTGGCGCCCCTCCGCGAAGGACAGGCCTCGCTGGCGGCCGAGGTACACGGCCAGCAGCAGGAACGCCACCACCTGGGACGTGAACGCCTTGGTCGACGCGACCCCGATCTCGGGGCCGGCATGCAGGTAGATCCCGCCGTCGGTCTCGCGGGCGATGGTGCTGCCGACCACGTTCACGATGCCCACGACCCGGGCGCCCGCGCCGCGGGCGGCGCGGATGGCCTCGAGCGTGTCGGCGGTCTCGCCCGACTGGGACACGGCGATCGTCAGGGTCCCGGGGATCCGGAGCTGGCGCCGGTACCGGTACTCGGACGCGTACTCCACCTGCGTCGGGAGCCCCGTCAGCTCCTCCAGGACGTGACGACCGACCAGGCCGGCGTGCCACGAAGTGCCGCACGCCACGATCACGATGCGCGAGATCTCGCGGCACTCGCCCGGCGGGAGGCCGAGGCCGTTGAGGCGCGCGGTGCCCTCGTCCAGCAGCAGGCGCCCGCGCAGCGTGCTGTGGACCGTTTCCGGCTGCTCGCAGATCTCCTTGAGCATGAAGTGCGCGTAGCCGCCGAGCTCGATGGCCTCGAGGTCCCACTCGATGTCGTCCACCGAGCGCACCTGCTCGCGCTCGTGGTGGTCGAGCACCCGGTAGCCCTCCGGCGTGAGCACCGCGACGTCGCCGTCATCGAGGTAGACGACCGTGCGGGTCTGGCCGAGCACGGCCGAGGCGTCGGAGGCGACGAAGTACTCACCGTCGCCCACGCCGATCAGCAGCGGCGATCCCTTGCGGGCCACCACCACCTTGCGCGGCTCGCGCGACGACATGACGGCCAGCCCGTAGGTGCCCTCGACGTGTGCCAGCGCGGCGATGACGCGCTCCTCGAGCGTCAGCCCGGGCGCCTCCTCGATGAGGTGTGCCAGGGTCTCGGTGTCGGTGTCGGACGCGAACTCGTGGCCGCCGCGCTCGAGGCGGGTCCGCAGCGTGTCGGCGTTCTCGATGATGCCGTTGTGGACGACGGCGATTTCGCCGGAGCAGTCCTGGTGAGGGTGAGCGTTCCGCTCGGTCGGCGCACCGTGGGTGGCCCACCGCGTGTGCGCGATCCCGCCCGCACCCCGCACCGGGTCGGCGTCGAGCCGCTCGCGCAGCTTCACGACGCGGCCGGCCAGCTTGGTGACGATGAGGCCCTTGCCGTTCTGGATCGCCACCCCCGCGGAGTCGTAGCCGCGGTACTCGAGGCGCGCGAGGCCCTCGATCAGCAGCGGGCCGGCTTCGCGCTTGCCCGTGTAGCCGACGATGCCGCACATGGCTCAGGCGTCCTCAGCGGAGGGTTCGAGCAGCAGGCGGGTGTCGGAGGCGAGGCCGAACCGCGCGAGTGCCTCGAGCTTGTCGAGATACAGCGCGGCCGCCTCATCCGTCGGGAGCACGGACCCGCACCGCGCGCAGCGCGGCGGAACGCCTTGGCGGACGCTCGCGCCGCCCGCCGCAACGTGGCGACAGCTGGACGCCAGCGCTCCAAACCCGCAGCACCTGCACGGCATGACGCCCTCCGTCCTGATCGGGGGAACCGGGCCGCACCGCGAACGGCTGGCACGACACCTTGGCGGCGAGGGGATATCAAGAACGGGGCCGAGGCCGTCGGCCGCGAAGGAGCGCCGGACGCGAGCTTGCGGCCGAGCAACGAGTTAGCTCGGGATTCAGGGGACCGATTGCCGTGCTCTCGAGGCACCTCGCGCGTTGCACGGTCGCGTCAAGCGGGCGTCCATCTGTTGTCTCAGCGCAGCGTTCTGCGCCAGGTGCCGGCCGGTGGCGTCTACGCAACATCTTGTCCTGCAATCACTTGGTAACACCGCCGACTCGGCGCATGACTTCTGCTGACTAGCCACCCAGCGGTCGGCGCCTTGTGTGGAGGCGCCTACCGCCCCATGTTCGGGGCCCGAAAGGCAACCTGTGAGACGTTTGATGCCTGAGCCCATGACGCACAGTCATCCACCCCTGGTGCTGATCGCGAGCAGCCAGGAGTGGCACGCGCGCTCACTGGAGAGCATCCTCGGGCCGCACGGCTACGCGGTGGTGCGCGCATACACCGGGAAGCAGACCCTCGAGCGGGCGCGCAGCGCGCGGCCGGACCTGGTGATCGTCGACGCCGACCTGCCGGATCTCGACGGCATCGAGGTGTGTCGCAACCTCCGGGACGAGGCGGCCCTGAGCGCGAGCACCCCCCTGCTCGTCACCGGCTCGGCACAGCCGACGCGCCAGCAGCGGCTGGCGGCGCTGCGAGCCGGCGCGTGGGACTACCTCACGCTGCCGTTCGACGGACAGGAGCTGCAGCTCCGGCTCGACGCGTTCGTGCAGGCCAAGTTCGAGGCCGATCGCGCGCGGGAGGAGAGCCTGCTGGACGAGTTGACGGGGCTGTACAACATCCGCGGGCTGGCGCGTCGCGCCCGGGAGCTGGGCTCCCAGGCGTTCCGGCACCACGAGCCGTTCGCCTGCGTGGTGCTCGCTCCGCTCGTCGAGGGCGCGGACGCCGCGGCGTCAGAGGTGGCGGTGTCCGCAGCCGTCAACCACATCGCCAAGACGCTGCGCACCAACGGCCGGGTGGCCGACGCCATCGGCCGTCTCGGACCGACGGAATTCGGCGTCGTGGCGCAAGGCGCCGACGCCGAAGGCGTTCTGAAGCTCGCGCAGCGGCTGGTCCAGTCGCTCGAATCCGGCGCGTCTGAGGCCGGCGGCGCCATCCCGCACTTCAAGGTGCGGGCCGGTTACGACGCCGTGTCGAACTACCACGAGGCCCCGATCGAGCCCGAGGACATGCTGGTGCGCGCGACGATCGCGATGCGGATGTCTGAGGGCGACGCCGGCGGGAAGTGGATTCGGCCGTTCGAAGCGCGCTTCACCAACTAGCGGTCGACTGGACGGTCAGCAGCCGGACCCGGGCCCCCCCTCCGGAGATCCGGGCATGGGCCCACCCTCACGCTGCCGGAACCAGCGCCCGTCGCCCCCGCCCGACCCCGTCGCCGGTGCCCTAGCGAAAACCCGCCGAATCCCTTATGGTGGCTGTTGCGATGGCGCCACAGGCGCGCCGACAGCTCGGCATCTGTCGTACGGATCCAACACCGTGCTGAGCGAGCCAGCATCCGGAGGACCGTGCCATGGCCGCTTCGCTCAGGACCCCTCAATCACCCGCCCAGAGCCCCGGGGACAGCACTCCCCTCGTTTCCGCGGACCTGTCGATCAGTCCCGCGGACAAGGCGAGCGTGCGCATCCTCGTGGTGGACGACGAGCGGACCCTGCGCGAGAGCTGCAAGAGCGTGCTCGAGGTGGACGGGTACCGCGTCGAGGTCTGCGGCCGCGGGGGCGAGGCGCTCGAGCTGGTGCGCCGCCAGATGTTCGACGTGATCCTGGTGGACCTGTACATGACGGAGGTCTCGGGCATGGAGCTGCTCGAGGCCGCCCTCGCCGCCCGGCCCGAGACGATCGTCATCGTGATGACGGGGAATCCGAGCGTGGCCTCGAACGTCGAGGCGCTGCGCGCTGGCGCGTGGGACTACCTGCCCAAGCCGTTCTCGGCGACCCACCTCCAGATCCTGGTCGGGCGGGCGACGCACACGATCCTGGTGGGGCGGGAGTCGAGCGCTCGCACGGGAGCGCCGGACGTCGAGGACGAAGGCGGCGGGCGCGACAAGGCCGCCGTCATCGGGGCGTCGCCGGTCTTCCGGAAGGCCATCGACCTGGCGCGGCGCGTCGCCCCGACCGACGCCTCCGTGTTCATCACCGGCGAGAGCGGCACGGGCAAGGAGATGATGGCGCAGTACATCCACCAGCACAGCCGCCGGCGCAGCCGGCCGATGGTGGCGGTCAACTGCGCGGCGCTGCCCGAAGGGCTGCTCGAGTCCGAGATGTTCGGCCACGTGAAGGGCGCGTTCACCGGGGCGGTCAAGGACAAGCCGGGCCTGCTCGAGGCCGCCAACGGGGGCACGCTGTTCCTGGACGAGCTGATCGACATGCCCAAGTCGATCCAGGCGAAGCTGCTGCGCGTCATTCAGGATGGCGTGGTGCGGCGGGTCGGCAGCTCGGCGACGAACACGGTGGTCAACGTGCGGTTCATCGCCGCCGCCAACCGCGACCCGGAGCAGGCCACCAAGGACGGGCTGCTGCGGGAGGACCTGTACTACCGGCTGCGCGTCGTGCCGGTCCACCTCCCCTCGCTCCGCGAGCGCCAGCAGGACATCGTGCTGCTGGCCAACCACTTCCTGCAGCTGTTCTGGCGGCGCCACCGGGAGCCGTTCGCGGCGCCACCGCGGCTCACCGAGAGCGCGGTGCGGGCGCTG
>Ga0335070_10002619_pt1 | contig 20888 bp, 19 predicted proteins | sample Lox_Sample_13_FD_206722 | JGI IMG/M metagenome (GOLD analysis project Ga0335070, IMG submission 206722) | Soil microbial communities from Loxahatchee National Wildlife Refuge, Florida, United States - Lox_Sample_1.3 | ecosystem: Environmental > Terrestrial > Soil > Wetlands | place: USA...
GAAATCCTCTTTTTTCTCTGCATCCATACCAAGACCGCAGTGTGCACATCCAAATCGTGGCCATGCACGAGGAGCATATCCTTCGTGAAACGAGGAACGGCAACCGGGGCAGAGACTCATCATGGCCGACATCCAAGTGGCGATGCTCAAAATGAGCCCCGCCAGGGCAACTACCTTCGCCACAGCTATCTGCTCCAACAGAAACAGACAGACGGCTAAGAGGATCACGCCTCCTACTGTCATCCAAAATGCCACAGCGCGTCGCTTAATTTTTGTGAGGTTGATGTGGATGTCGTTGACGCTCGTCATCGTATACCCTGCGGTTCGACACGATGGTGATGTTAGACGACAAAGTTCATTAGTTTTTTTTCGACATAGATGATTTTCTTCGGCTCTTTCCCCTGGAGCCACTCGGCCACTTGCTCGCGGGCGAGCCGTTGGATTAACTCGCGCGATGCATCGTGACCCACCTCGATCTTGCTCCGCAGTTTCCCGTTAACTTGCACAGGGATCGTCAACCGTTCGCTCCTCGTGAGAGCCGACTCGAAAATCGGCCAGGATTGCTGGGAGACGCTCGGCTTGTGGCCAAGGATCGACCACAGCTCTTCGGCGAGATGAGGCGCGAATGGAGCGAGCAACAGCACAAACGGCTCCAACAGCGCTCGTGGCCGCTGTTCGATTTTAGTCAGCTCGTTGGTAAACACCATCATTTGTGAGATGGCCGTGTTGAATCGGAGCGCTTCGATGTCTTCGGTCACTTTTTTGATCGTTTGATGCAAAAGACGCTGTTGATCGATACTCGGCTCCGTGGACACGACCGCGCCTGATAAGGTGCCCTCCTCGTTCACCATCAGCCGCCAGACCCGCTCGAGAAACCGCGTGACACCTTCGACCCCCCTCGTGCTCCAGGGCTTCATCGCTTCCAACGGACCCATGAACATCTCATAGAGCCGCACCGCATCAGCCCCGAACTGATCCATCATCTCATCGGGATTGACCACGTTGCCGCGAGACTTCGACATCTTTTGGTTATCTTCTCCGAGGACGATGCCTTGATGCACGAGTTTCTTGAACGGCTCTGGCGTGCTCACGACACCGATGTCGAAGAGCACCTTGTGCCAAAACCGCGCGTACAACAAATGCAGGACGGCATGTTCACTCCCGCCGATGTAGAGGTCCACCGGCATCCAATATCGCTCTTTCTCCGGGTCGACAAGACGCTGCGTATTCTTCGGATCGATAAATCTGAGATAGTACCAGCAGGACCCGGCCCACTGAGGCATCGTGTTGGTTTCTCGTCGAGCGGGCTTGCCGCTTGCCGGGTCGGTGATGGTCACCCAGTCCTTGAGATTGGCGAGGGGGCTCTCTCCCGTTCCGGAAGGCTTGAAATTGCTTGTTTCTGGCAGTGCCAGGGGGAGTTGGTCCTCCGGAAGCGGACGAGCTTCTCCACCGACCCATACGACCGGAAAGGGTTCGCCCCAATAACGTTGCCGCGCGAAAAGCCAATCGCGCAACTTGTAGTTGACAGCTTTGCGTCCCTTGCCCTGAGACTCTAACCACGCCGTGATCTTCGGAATCGCATCGACCGGCGCAAGGCCGTTGATCGAAAAACTACCGTCGGGGGTCGTCGAGTTGACGACAATCCCCTTCTCGGTCGTCACGAACGCTTCCCGCTCCACATCGCCCCCCGCAATGACCTCTCGAATCGGAAGGGAAAAAGTTCTGGCGAAGACCCAGTCGCGCTCGTCGTGCGCCGGCACCGCCATGATGGCGCCGGTCCCGTACCCCATGAGGACGTAATCAGCGATCCAGATCGGAAGCCGTTCCCGGTTCACGGGATTGATGGCGTACCCACCGGTGAAGACGCCGGTCTTCTCCTTGTCAAGCTCTTGCCGCTGCAGATCGCTTTTGCGTGCGGCCGCCTCACGATACGCCGTCACCTCAGGATGTCGATCTGCAGTCGTGACGACCTCCACCAAGGGATGCTCGGGCGCCATGACCATATAGGTGGCGCCGAACAAGGTATCGGGCCTGGTGGTGAAGATGCGAACCGTGCCCTTGGCATCGGCCAATCCAAATTCGACTTCTGCCCCGATCGATCGACCGATCCAATTCTTCTGCATTTCGAGCGTGCTCAATGGCCATTCGACTAACGTGAGATCATCGAGCAATCGATCGGCATAGGCGGTGATCTTCAGCACCCATTGCCGCATCGGTTTGCGGACGACATCAAAGCCTCCGACCTCGCTCTTGCCATCGACGATTTCTTCGTTCGCCAGCACGGTACCCAGCGCCGGACACCAGTTGACCGGTACCTCCGCCACATAGGCGAGACCCCGCTCGTAGAGTTTCAAGAAGATCCATTGTGTCCAACGATAGTAGTCCGGATCGGTTGTGCTGAGCTCGCGATCCCAATCATACGAAAGCCCGACGCGTTTCATTTGTCGCTTGAAAATCTCGATATTCTGCGCGGTCGTCACAGCCGGGTGTACGCCCGTTTTTACGGCGTATTGTTCGGCCGGAAGCCCAAACGCGTCCCATCCCATCGGATGGAGCACGTTGAACCCCTTCATGCGCTTGTAACGGGAGACGATGTCGGTGGCGGTATAGCCCTCGAGATGACCAACATGGAGTCCGGACCCGGAGGGATAGGGAAACATGTCGAGGCAGTAAAACTTGGGCTTCGATCCGTCATCCGTGGCCCGAAACGGCCGATGCCGGTCCCAATAGGCCTGCCATTTCGCCTCGATAGCGCAGTGATCGTAGGTCTTGCTCATGATCGTGCAGGGAAGCCATCAGCCATCAGCACTCAGCCGGAGGTCTTTCAAAAAGCTAATCGCTAAAAGCTGACAGCTCATGGCCCATTTGCAATCAGCGAATCTAACATAGCGCGTAGAGGGTCACAAGATTCGCAGGGGCCGTTCGGCTGGTTTTTGCTATACTGCGAGCGGCTGATGGGACTCTATAGCCACTACATTTTCCCCCGTCTTATGGACTGGGTCATGAGCGGGGACGAATTTCAGCGGTGGCGAGCCTTGCTGCTCCAAGACGCGGAGGGCGAGGTGCTAGAGATCGGGCTGGGAACGGGGCTGAATCTCCCTCACTACCCCAAGGCCGTGTTACAGCTGCATGCCGTAGATCCGGCGCCACTCCTGCCTGAGCGCGTAGCGCGGCGGAGCAAGTTCGCTTCGTTTCCGATCCACACGACGCGAGTCAGCGCAGAACTGCTTCCGTTTCACGATCGAACGTTCGACCGCGTCGTCAGCACCTGGACCCTCTGTACCATTCCCGATCCGGTCAAAGCACTCCTGGAAGTCCGCCGCGTGCTCAAACCGACCGGCCGGTTCCTCTTTCTGGACCATGGGCGAAGCGAGAATGAGAAGATCGCCGCCTGGCAGGATCGACTCAATCCGATCCAACGGATCGTCGGGTGCGGTTGCAATCTGAACCGACCTATCGATCAGCTCATTTTGCAGGCTGGTCTTCATCTGACGAAGCTCGATCGGTTCCAGATGCAGACCGTCCCCCGACTGGGCGGCGAAATGTACCGGGGCGTGGCAATCCCGCGCTAGGGTGCGAGATACCCGTCCACGAGGACAGAAAAGTGGTCGATCGAGGTAAAAGCGCACGAGCGAGCCGGTGCAAGCTGGGAGCTGGATTTGGCACTGTGTAAGAGATGGGCGACGCCGAAGCTTTGCGCGGCAACCAAACAGCCCTCATCGTCGTCGACATAGAGGGAACGCGTTGGTTCGAACCCCACCAGCCGTTGGCAGTTAGGCCAATACTCAGGGCGCATTTTCAAATAGCCCACCTCAAAGGCGTTCACCACCCGATCCACGTAGCGATCCACTCCGGTTCTCGCGATCTTGATCGCCACGCCTGACTCGTGGGCGTTCGTCACAATCGTCACCCGCTTGCCCATCCGCCGCAGATTGCGTAAGAATTCCTCCGCCCCCGGGAGGAATCCGATCAGGTGATCGAGCTCTTTCGTCATGGCCACGACATCGATACCGACTCGCTTCGTCCAATAATCAAGGTCGGTCCATGCTAGCTCGCCCTCTACCGAACGATACATGGACATGAGGAGATCGCGCGCGGCCTCGAACGCCATGCCATGCAACGCGGCATAGCGCCTCGGTAATTCCTCTTCGAAAAAGAGATTGTCGAAATGGCGGTCGAGTAACGTGCCATCCATATCGAGCAGGACGTCATCGATTTGCGACCAGTCGGGCATGAGCTGAGTGCTGAGTGCTGAGTGCTGAGTCATCCATGACAGTATATCGAAGGTTGAGCAGGAAGGCGACACTGTTGTCTTTGCGAAAATCCCTGTGTTACGGTCCGCGGGAGGCGTTATGGTACGGACTAAACACAAGACTCCTTCTATTCCGACGCTGCTGGCGCCCGGTCCGGGCCACGTGCCGATCGTCGCCATCATCGGTCGGCCGAATGTCGGGAAGTCCACCCTCTTCAACCGAATCCTCGGCAGCCGAACGGCAATCGTCGACGACGTACCGGGGGTCACGCGGGACCGCAACTACGCCGATGCCTCCTATCGCGGCCGGAAGTTCCGGTTGGTCGACACGGGAGGTCTTGAACCCTCGGCAGCGGAAGGAATGCTCGCGTTGATTCGCCGACAGTCGGAAGTGGCGATTGCCGAAGCTGATATTCTCATCCTGCTGATGGACGGACGGACCGGCTTGACGCCAACCGACCAAGAAGTGGTCCGTCTATTCCGGGGGACGACGAAACCCCTGTTCGTCGCAGTGAACAAGATCGATACCCCCAAAGCCGATCCGTTAGTGGCTGATTTTTATCAGCTCGGCATTGAGACGCTCTATCCGGTCTCTGCGGAGCACGGCATCGGTGTCGCCGAACTCCTCGATGCCGTCTATCCCTTGCTCCCTCCCAACGAAGAAGGCGAAGTGCGAAGCGAGACGCCCCGCATCGCCGTCGTGGGACGACCGAATGTCGGGAAATCGACCCTCGTCAATACCGTCCTGGGAGAAGATCGGGTCGTGGTCAGTGATGTGCCGGGAACCACGCGGGACGCGATCGATTCGTTGGCCACGTATCAGGGGGGACAGTACCTGTTTACCGACACCGCCGGTATTCGCCGCCGTGGGAAAATCGATCGTGGCATCGAGGGTTATAGCGTGGCTCGGTCGCTTCGCGCCATCGGGCGCTCCGACGTGGCGGTCTTGTTGCTGGACGCCGTCGAGGGCGTCACGGAGCAAGATACCAAAATCGCCGGGATTGCCTTGCGACAGGGACGAGCCTGCCTCCTGCTCGTCAATAAGTGGGATCTCCGCGAAGGCGACGCAGAGGCCCGTCAGCAGACCGAACAGGACCTCCGGCGGCGATTTCCGTTTCTGCCCTGGGCCCCGGTCCTCTTCGGCTCCGCGCTCAAACCAGATTCCCTTCGCCAATTGTTCCCGGCCATCGACGAGGTCTTCGCCTCGTTCTCCAAACGGATCCCCACCGGACATTTGAACCAGTTCCTGCAGCAGATTCTGGCGACTCATCCCCTGCCGACACGAAAGGGGAAGCCCACCAAGATTACCAAATCGGCCTTTATGACCCAGGTCGCCACGAAGCCGCCGGTCTTCGCCTTGTTTGTTGGCCATCCGGAGAACGTCACTCCTGCCTATCTGCGATTTCTGGAGCACCAGCTCCGAAAGGAGTATGGATTCTCCGGTACCCCGATTCGCATCCTCGTCAGGAAGAAATAACTCGGACAGTTTCTGAACATCGGTGAACGAACTCTGTACGCATCGACTCGCCTGCCGTCATCTGTTCGATGGAATTCCCCAGATTTTGGCTGGACACACTTTCCCGTTCTCGGGTTCGACATTTGCACGTCCCGACGGCATTTCCACAAAGGGGACCGGCGTGAAACAGTCCGATAGACCAGCGAACGGGTCAATCCGCTCTTCGGCAAGTTCGAGCTACTCTTCCCCCACCACCGACTCGGGCGTGATCGTCTTCTCCTCGCCGACGCATATACTCCATATGAATGGCCAGGCCAGGTCCCTCATGGCCCTCTTTGGTGAATCGCGCAATGCCTGGACCCTGCCGACTCACGAATCGCTGCCATCGATTCTTATCGAATTTTACCGCGATGTGTTGGAGCAGTTCCGCGGCCGGACCGGCCCCCGTGACTGGGCACAATTCGAGATGCGCCGGGTGTGTCACATGGTGACGCCGCCGCTCCTCATCCGTGGATTTGGTATCCCTGATTCGGCCAGTCAGTACCCGCGCGTCGTGCTCACTCTGCACACGCTGGGTCCTTCTGAAAGTCACTCTCCTCTTGGGGATGCCCTCGATACGCTTCCTCGACAGACGGCATTCCCATCCCACGCAACTTCGTAGGAAACGGTACAGCTTTGAGCAGGGCGTGAGGGCTTTCGCCTTGACACCTCGCCGGCATCATGTTATTCGCACGACTACTGCGGACGTCGACAGGGGCGGATCTGAGGATGTGGACTCACGGAGGTTTGCATCACATGATCGCCTTCTTGGTTCCCTCGAGACGACGATATGGTCAGGCACACCCATCTGTACCGCGGTCACATTCTGCACCGTCTGTGCGGTCTGGCCTGCGGGCTCGCCATGCTCGCCGCCGTGGCCGGTGTAGTTTCAGCTGAAGAACCGTCTCTTCAGGCACCAGCAGCTTCACCAAGCACCCAGCCCAACCCATCGGTTACCGCGACGACCGAAGCCGATCCCTCCATTGCATTGCGGGGGTCGGTCTGGCGCACGAAAGCGGGGATTGTGTTTCTCAAGACTCCGATCGGGATGCTCACCCTCAGCTCAAAGACGACCTTGAAAGACCTCAAGGCCTCTCAGGAAGTGTGGTTCTGGCTGCATGAAACCAGCACTGTTGTCGAAGTCCGCAAGAGGGGAGATGGAATGTTGGTTCATCGTTACTTGAGCGGGCCGATGAGGTCGGCCACCGACTCATCCAAGCGACTGCTCTGGTGGACCCCCGAAGGGGAACGGGCTGTGCACCTCGGCACACATGAAGAACGACTGGCGCTGCATCACGATGGAGACCCGCTCACCGTTGAAGTGGATGACTCGGACACCGTGATCGGAGTCCACGACCTCCAGTTCGATCTGCAAGTGGGCCAGGCCCCGCCGACCGGATCCGATGCCCATGTTTTGCTCTCGGGCACGGTCTCGAAACTCAAATCCAATTTTGTCTTCCTCCGGACCCCCATCGGCGTGGTGACCGTCAGCACCAAGATCGGGGTCCGCAATGCGAAGGTCGGGCAGCGCATGACCGTGCATATCGACAAGGGCTTCGTCAACGTCGACCTCGCCGCCGCACAATGAGCGTCACACGTCCGACCCATCTGGCAAGCACAATACCGGCCCCCTAGCCGACTCGCCTGACGCGATCACTACTGTCGCGACGTCTCGACTCACAGCTTGACAGCCCTCCACCGACCCCCTAGACTCCGCGCCACCCATGTCGACTCAGCCTTCCAAGAACCCTCGCGACCAAGCCAGCCGAGCCACCGGCGACCAGCGCTCACAATTTGATAGGATCTATCGAGACCATGTAGACCTGATCTATCGCTACGCCAATCGGCTGTGCGGAGAGACCGAGGCGGCAAAGGACCTGGTTCAGGAAACGTTTTTGAATGCGTATCGCGGCTTCAAGGATTTTCGTGGCGACGCGCGGATCTCGACGTGGCTCTACACCATCGCTTCCCGCGCCTGCCTGCGTATGCGCCGGAAAAAGAAAGGCGAGCCCGAGCGAGAGCTGTCGCTTGAAGAGTTCGTCCCGACCTCGGAGGGGGAGTTCCGACTTCAAATTCCCGTCGACGGGTTGAGCCCGGAAGAAGCGTTTCAGAACAAGGAGCTCCGGCAGGCTCTCGATCAGGCTATCGAAAAGCTTCCGAAGAAATATCGCATGGTCCTCGTGCTCCGCGATATGGAAGGCTTGAGCGCCAAAGAAGTCGGGACAGTGATGGGATTGAACGAACGGGCCGTAAAATCTCGGCTCCATCGAGCGCGATTGTTCGTCAGGCGAGAACTCAGCGCCCGCGGGATAACCGACGGCCAGTCCGAGGAATCGCGCGCGACGACACCGACGTCAGGAGGATCCTACCGATGACCAAGAAAGCGACATCGCCAAAGAGAGCTCGTGAGCAGGGGGAGGCCGCCCACGAACACAAGCCCGGCCGGTGCCTGGAGATACTGCAGCGATTGTCCGCCTATATAGACGATGAACTGGCTTCGAATGTGTGCGAGGAGATTCGCCGCCATCTCGGCGCCTGCCCCAACTGCGAGGTGTTCGTGGAATCGCTCCGTCACACGGTCACCCTCTGCCGACATCGACCCACTCCAACGCTCTCGCCGGCTGACCGTCAGACCTTACGCGAAAACATCTTACGTGCCGCACGTGCACAGGCTCGGTTATGACGAAAAGGAACCCTTCTCTGACTCGTCAGATGAGGAGTTCCTTGCCGGGGATCATCCTTGTTGCCCTATGCGTGACCTGGCCGGTACCTCCGGTCATGGCAACAGGACCTCATGTCGTCACTGTGGACATCCACAGTCGCGTCTTCATACCCCACCGCGCCGTCCTCCACCCTGGACAGCCAACGGTGCTCATCATTAGAAATCATGACAGCGAGCTTCACGCTTTTGTGCCTTCCGACTTGTTTGCTGGCGTCAATCTCAACGTCACCGGCAATGCAGCCCCGGAATTTGGGCCGCAAGGGTTCAAACGGGCGATCATCCCTCCAGAGGGGTCAGTGGAGATACACTTCACGCCCGAGCACACCGGCGAATATTCGTACCTGTGCGACATGCCGGGTCACCAGATGGCGGCCACGATTGTGATAGAGTGAGGGAGCGTGGAGCGGACTCAGGCAGAACGGATGAGGAGCGCTTTTGTCATTATCGGCCTCGGCCTCTTGGGGATCGGGTTGACTTCGGTCGCCACTCCTTCCGGTCAAGCCGGATGGGAACGGGGTCGGATCATCTATGAACAACGATGTCTCGATTGTCATGGTACCGAAGGCCGTGGAGATGGGAGCATGGCCTTGTCACTCTCACCGAGACCGGGGAATCTCATCTCCGCTGCCACGTCGGCCAAGTCTGATGAGGACCTGTTGAAGATCATCGCGAACGGACGCCCTCGTACCGCGATGCCGGCATGGAAGGACGAGCTGTCCGAAGAGGATCAGAGAAACGTCTTGGCTTATATCCGCTCACTGATCCGTTTCAGTCGTCCACTCACCCCTCCGTCTCCCAATCCGTGACCGCCGGAGATCCGCATCCCTGGCCCTCTTTCGTATTCTTCTGACGCCATGGTAGAGTGGCCTTTTCTTAGACCCTTTCATTACTTGGGAGGACAGGTACCAGTCATGGCAAATCGCTTCACACCGATCGCGAAGTCTCTTATTCTCGCCACTGCTCTGGCGGTTATCCCGCTTGGAGTCATCGACCCGGCCCTTGCAACTTCAGTGAAACAGCGCAAGCCTGCGGGCGCGAAAAGCACCCTTGCTACGGACACCGCCCGTCGCTACGCTGAGGCGATCGCCAAAGGGGATCGCATGACCGTCGGACAATTGGATTTTTCCTGTCAGTATCGGCTCGTGGCCGCTTCGGCTGCGGGAGTAAAATCCCATCCCCCAGCCAACGACCCGTCGTACGACTCCTGCTGGCAAACCCTGAAGACAGCCCATGCACCGGTGTTGAAGCGGGATGACGTAGGCATGTCCGTCCTCTGGCCGAGCGCCGGCCCACTGGCCTTCTTCGGCGACGAGTTACCCCGCACTCCTGCGTCGGCCTTCGTCATGGATGAGTTGGGAATTTCCCCGCCGGGAACGGGTCTGCACGTTGCCGTGGCCAAGAGCCAATCGATTCCCGACGGATCGTTTCGCCTCAAACCCAACGGCAAGATCATCGGAGTTCCGGCCACCCTGGTCTTCTTGACCGTGAGATATCAGGATCCCCTCACCTCGCCGGTCACCTACGCGGAAGGCGTGGTGAAACGGGCCAACACGATCAGACGCGCACGGGCGGCACTGAAGTCGGTCACAACCCAATGGGTGGTCTTTAGCGGTCTTAAGAAGCACGGATTCCCGGGCGACGCCGCCGTCTTCAATTTACCGGTGAGCGTTCAGCCCGAAACCCCCAGCATCGTGCCTGAGCGAATCCCCTTTGCAACGGAAACCAGCCGGCCCCTCCCTGACTCCTTGGTGTGGTGGAGACCGACTGATCAACCCGGCACATTGACGGCGGCTGCCGCTCGCGCCGCCACATTTCCGGACCTGCGCGACCGGGTGGCACTGCTCAACCGCATTCTGATCATCGATCCGAATCAGCCAGATGCGTTGACGGTGTTGACGCGCCATCTCTACGCAGTGTTTCTCCGCGAAGGAAAGAACAGTCACCAAGTCATGGTTAAAGACCCGGCCCTGTCGCTCGCGCTCGACGAGTTCTACTGGAACGTCTATGCCCAATCGATCCGAATGGACCTGTCCAATGACATGGAACGGGGTGGATCGCTCCAACCGACGCCGGCTGATTATCTGTTTCGTATGTTGCCGGCTCTGGAGGCACTGGCCAAGGTCAGGCCGGAGCAACTCGACAATCGATTCAGGCTGGGCGCGGCCTATCGATGGAACAACGAGCAACAGGCAGCAATCGACACGGACGAAGCCCTGGTCAAGGACACTCCAGAGGCGCGCAAGGCCGCCAAGGCCGAGGCTATGCTCCAGCTCGCCTGGTCTCGCATGCACAAGGTGGCGTGGAACCGGATCCTGGACGATCCGGAAATCAATCGAGCCTATGCAGACGCCGAGGCGTCGCTCGCGATCGCCGACCTCCCGATCGATAAGTTTCTCGCCGAATACACCATGGCCTACTGCATGATTTTCATGCCGAATTATGGCGACAAGACCAAGCTGCTCCACCACTTGACGGAAGCCAAGCGCTGGTTCGATGAAGTGCCCGGGAAAACTGACGAGGTCTGGCGGTATTTCCTGCATTCGGAACTGCTCAAGGCCGTGCTCGATGCCGACCCGAGCTTCAAAACAATTCTGGCATCGGCTGAGGAACACAAATCATAGAGAGGCAAAATCACAGGTCTCTGCTCGGCTGACGTGCCCCACAACGACTGAGATCGGACCCCCGCTTTCCGAGCCGTGGTCTTTCCTCATCCATAGCGGTATCCTGTGGCAGGATGTTCAGGCTGAACCAGCGTACCGATGATGTGCGCTTCCCGCCGGTGGAACTTGCCTCACCCGAAGGGCTGCTCGCCGTCGGCGGCGACCTGCGCGTGGAGCGGCTCCTCGAGGCCTACCGACACGGCATCTTTCCTTGGTACAACGACGACCAGCCGATCTTGTGGTGGTCGCCCGATCCACGTGCGGTGCTCTTCCCGGACAAACTGCACGTGTCACGCAGCCTCGAACGGACCATTCGTCGCGGCCATTTCTCGGTGACGCTCGACACCTGCTTCCGGGGCGTCATGACCCACTGCGCCGGCCCTCGCCCGCAATATCCGAAAGGAGGGACCTGGATCACGCCAGCGATGCTCGAGGCCTATTCGGCACTCCACGAATTGGGCTATGCCCATTCGGTTGAAACGTGGCAGGAAGGACAACTGGTCGGCGGGCTCTATGGCGTGGCGCTCGGTGGCATCTTCTTCGGCGAATCGATGTTCACCCGGGTGAGTGATGCCTCAAAGGTCGCGCTGGTCTCGCTTGTGCGCCAGCTCCAGGTCTGGAAATTTCGGATCTTTGACTGTCAACAATCTTCACAACATATCAAGATGCTCGGTGCTGAAGAGATTTCCCGACGTGAGTTCCTCGACCATCTTGCTGATGCGCTCACACTGCCCGATCGACGCGGCCGGTGGGAGTTCGACTTTCGCGACGGCAATGGCAGCGATGATGGAGAATGAATGCACATGTGGCAGTCATCTTGATGTATGGAACTTAAGCGAATTCATTTTTCGTTTGAGAGCCTTCCTAAATGCGATACAGTTGGTTCACTAGCGTACAAACCCTCCAGGCATGCATTTCGAAACCTCATATCCGCAAACTTCTGAACTACTGCGGAAAGCTTTCAGATACTACTTTTGGCAACGCGCTTTCGGTTACAGCATCGCGATGTTTCTGGTCTGTGGAATTAGCCTATGGTCACTATTTTCAGGGGCGCGGACTGGCGTAGCGGGGTTCTCGCTTGGCCTATGCGTCTGCTATCTCTATATGTGGTGGCATAGCGCGAAGCAAGTAACCAAATTGCCAAAGTCGGCAGAAGGAACGGAAGTAAAACTTGTTGTTGAAGACATCTGTCTTAGATTTGAGACTGTTCATCGCACAACAACCCTAAAATGGACCGGCATTCCCAGCATCGCAAAGTTTCAGGATCTCTGGATCTTGAATTTCGATAATAGCGGGCACTACTACGCGCCAATCCCTCTCAATGCCCTGAGCGAGGAAGCCAGAGCATTCATAGAGAAGAATGTCGCTGCTTCTGGCGGGACAATTCGGACACAATAGACGTTCTGTTGTGCGTCTTCTTCAACACGGAGAGGGGGCGGTGCCGGCTCGCGATTTGCGCGGAGGTTCGCGTCCCGCACTTGCCTGAACTGCGAAATTCATCTCTTGCCGGCCTCTCAAGTCTCGGATGGAACGGATGCGCGGCGAGGCATGCGTCATGGCGGGCGCTGCCGCTTTGTTTGCTTGAAAGGTGCCGCGGTGCGACGGCATTGCGACGCTTCGTCGCAGCTTCAGAGGAGTACGCGGCCAACAGTAAAAGCTCAATGGACAGCCAAGGCACAACGCATTATGACGCGGCCGAGTCCGCGCGCCGTTCGTCAGCCGAGACGCCCCATCTTCGCGAGCTCGGCGAAGTAATGCGCGAAGGCTTTCATCCCGCCTGAAGCTTGGCCCCAATCGAAATACTCGTTCGGCGCATGGTAGCCGTGTTCGGGGAGGCTGAGGCCCAGGAAGAGGATCGGCACCTTCCAGGCTGTCTGCATCGTCACAACAGCGCCGATCGATCCTCCTTCGCGAATGAACGCAGGTTCTCTGCCAAAGCCTGCCTTGACGGCTCGCTTCACGCATTCGACGTAGGGGCCGTCGAAGGAGCCTCGGAACGGATGCAGCATCCCTTCCTGTTTCACTTTCACATCGGGATTGAGCTTCGCCACATACTTCTTGAACAACGCAAACACTTTCTCCGGCGTCTGGTTCGGGACCAAACGCATGCTGACTTTCAGCTCGCCGTGACCGGGCACGACGGTCTTCACGCCTGGGCCGTGGTAGCCGCCGGTGAGCCCATGGATCTCGAAGGTCGGCGCAGCCCAAATCCGTGTGGTGATCTCTGCCGGATCATGCGTCCGGAGCGCATGAAACCCGTAGGCCTCTTTGAATCGCCTTACTTGAAAACCAGACCGAAGAAAGCTCTTGATCTCGGCCTTCGACGGCCCGACGACGTCCTGATAGAAACCGGGAATTTTGACCTGCCCTGTCTTGGCATCGACACAGGCACCCGCGATCTCCATCAACTCGGCCAGTGGATTGCGAGCCGCGCCACCGGTGACGCCCGAGTGAGCGTCCTTACTGCCGGTTCGTAAGGTGAGTCGCGCACCCAGCAATCCGCGGAGACCATAGGGCATGGCCGGACGGCCTTTCGCGATCCAGATCGTGTCCGACACGACTACAGAGTCCGGTCGTCGAATCGCCGCGTGATTCTTCAACCCCGTCGCGAAATGCGGGCTCCCGATCTCCTCTTCGAGTTCCCACAAAAAACGGATGTTGATCGGGAGACCCTGCTCAATGGCATAGCGCGCCCCCAGCGTCGCTGCGAGGGCCGGGCCTTTGTCGTCCGTCGACCCTCGGCCATGATAGATACCGTCTTCATTTGTAAAGATGAACGGCGACTGTTTCCACTCCGGCTCCTGCGCCGGCTGGACATCGAGATGGTTGTACACCGTGACGGTCGGATGATGCGAGCCGGTCGTCCATCCGCCGGAAACGATTGGATAGCCGCCGGTCTCGACAATCTGCGCCTCCGCACCAAGATCGGTCAATACTTGTATGCCAAGATCGGCCATTCGCCTGATGTCTTTGCCCTTGGCCGGGTCCATGCTGATCGAGGGGATTTCCACCATCTGGCCGAGCAGGTCTTCGTAGCGTCTGCGGCTGTCTTCCACATAACGATCGAGCTGTTGCTGATTCTTGATCATCCTCGGTCCTCCTGATCCGCAGCGGATTATAGCGACTGCGTTCACGAGGCGGAAGGGACTTCTGCCTCAACCTTCTGTAAAATAGACGGATGATGAGAGCGTTCCTGATGATCCTGATCTTCGTGTGGCTTGGAGGGCCTGTCACCCTCTCATCAGCTGCAGCAGGTGAACCTGTCACGATTCGGGAGATCCTAGATGACCCGATGTCGTTTCATCTAAAGCAGGTCACGTTGCGCGGCACCGTCCGGAACGTGACACCCCTCGATCCCTACAAGTTGCCGACCGGCACTGCCTGTTACGGTGCCTATCTGTTCTACCTGGAAGACGACACGGCAGTCATCAACGTCGCCGTCTTCGGTCTGTGCGGGATTCCGACGGTGAAGGACCCTGACGTCGAAGACGGCCAACGAATTGACCTCATCGCCACGATCCAGGCTCCCAGTCACGGCGGGTACTACTTGAGTTTCCAAGGGGTCAAGGTGGCGAGGGAACAGGAGAACGTGATCCAAGCCGTCGCAGACCGCATAACACCGCTGGCCGACTAGACACACGCTCGAATCATGATGACGACACTCATGACGTCTCTTGGCACCGAGACGCACGCATGAATGCTGTCGCTGCTGAAGTGATGATGCACTATCTACGAAATAGAGCTTTCGTTATCAGCATCTGCTTCCTCCTTCCTCTCGGTTGTGCCAGCAGCCAGGGCTTGCACCTGGAACCTCTCAACGAGTCGCTTCGTTACGAAGAACACCGCTTCATCGGAGAAGAGCCTCCGAAGACCCTCGTCACGAGCCCGCCCGGGCGTGCCCTTCCCAAGCTCGGGCTCTATCTGAAGCCCACGGGGTTTCTCAATCGTGAATTTGAATGGACGGACGGCGATCGCGACACAATGCTGACCTGGGCCAAGAGGCTCCGTTCGGATGGAATTGCCTCTGATGCGAGCTTCATCCCTCAGTCCTCACTCAAGGGCGACACCATGACCGAGCTCAGAGAATCCGCAGCTCGCTATGGGGCAGACCTTCTACTGATCATCGATGGAGCGGCGTCGGTCGATCGGTATAACAACTACAAAGCGTCCCTCCTCTACTGGACGATTCTAGGAGCCTATTTCGCGGATGGAACCCACAGCGATGCACTGTGCCTCCTTCGTAGCTCGGTGTGGGACGTGAAGGCCGGGACTCGGCTGTTCAGCGATGATGCGCAGGGCATCGCGCGGCAGGTAGGGCCGGCTACGCAGGTGGACGATCGCGTCGCGGTTGCTCAGGCATGCCGGCAGACACTGCCGCAACTATTAGCCACCGTCAAGAATCGGCTGACACACGCTCAACACCCTTAGACTGGATTCGTCCGCCATTATGGTGAGTCGAAGGTCCAGAGAATCGCGAACAACAACATCTGTTGGCCCGGCGTCAGTCCGATCACGCCCGGACTGACCTGGTTTCGCGTGAAGAAGCCGCCTTGGGGGCCGGTCGATTCATCATACCGATACTCGAGCCGGACAACCGTATTGGTCCGCCTGTAGGGAAATTTGTACTCAGCAGTCGTGGTGACCGCTTTGACAAACTGCTCATTCCCGGTCCACCGTCCGTTCCGGTCCCAATAGAATTCGGGACGAAGCGCCACGCTCCAGGGACCTGCAATGTGCCATCTCCCTTGCAGAACCCCGGCCATGGCAAAAGTCCGAGGATTTCCCGGTTGATTGAGGATGCGTTCTGTGCCGATGTCATAGATGAGGGCCACCGTCACATCGTCCCCTTTCCATTCCACAATATTGTCACTGAAGAGCCGCCAGAACTCCATCGAGGTGCTTTGCTGGTCCGGCCCATAGTAGAGGGTGTTTGTCACCATGAACCGTTGCGCAGGTTTCCATGCCACCTGCCCACCATAGCTGGGCTGATCGTTCGGATTCGAGAGGTGATAGTATCCGTTGATGATAATCGCGGTCACAGTGACGTGTTCGTTCACCGGATATTTGGCGTTCACGCCGAACATCATGTATGGGGTGTTGTCCGCTGCCCAGGAGCGGGTGTAATTGAAATTGTCCTTGGCGTAGAGCGACTCGTACCCGATCAAGCTGTTGAACAGGCCAGCTGTCACAGTTAGGCCATTTCCGACCGGCGCCAAGTATGACACGTTGGCGCGATGGATATAGCGAAGAGTCTTCGCACCGTCCACCTTGGGCTCATTGACGAGAAAGGCGAAGTTGTCCGCGTCATACCCGCCCTGGATCCCGAGTTCCGTGCCCCAACGAGAGGATTCCGTCGCGTCCTTCCTGATATAGACGAGCCCCATGTTCGGAGTCAGCTCGTTGTTGCGTTCTGTGGTGGTGCGGCTGCGCCACCGGCGGTTCTCAGGAAAATTGAAGTTCACGACGTAACTGAGGTCGAGGTAGGCGCCATAGTGCCAGTCGTTTGTCGATGACTCGGGAACCGTGGGAGGAGCGGACAAGCGCGTGGCGGTTTCCTCCGAAGTCTGACTCAGGTTCTGAGCCGCGCATTCCTGTCCCGATACGACAAACGCCCAAACGACAACCAACCACCAGACAAGGTTTGACCGGCGACGACCTAGCTTCGCTGCCACAACGTCGGCTTTCTCACGGTCGAGTGTGGGAGTCCCAACCTTCTGCACTACGCTCCCTGCTTAGATGCCCGGAAACCGCTCCGGAGTAGGACCGCGCAAACTATACCCGGTTCCTACACACAATGAGATCAATACCGGATATGTGCATAAAGGGGAAGAGGAGAGGCAATTGGGAGGGATCATTCCGTCCGGAGCCGATACCCTACTCCCAGCTCGGTCACCAGATACCGGGGATGGGCTGGATTGGCTTCCAACTTGTTGCGTAACTGCCGCATGTACACTCGAAGGTAATGACCCTCGTCGACGTGCAGAGGTCCCCACACTTCTTTCAGCAATTGTCGATGGGTGAGCACCTTCCCGGCATGCCGGACAAGCGTGGTGAGTAATTTGTACTCAATTGGCGTCAGGTGAATTTCTGTACCAGAAACGAATACCTGCCTCCGACCGAGATCAACTCGCAATCCACCGAGTGTAAACACAGATTCGCCGCCTGACTCAGCTAACCGAGAGACGTGTCTGAGGGCGGTGCGAATCCGGGCGAGGAGTTCGTTGACTCCGAATGGCTTGGTCACGTAATCGTCGGCGCCCAGGTCGAGCGCCGCCACTTTCATCTGTTCCTGGTCGCGGGCCGATAGCACGATGATCGGCGTGGCGGTCCATTCCCGCACCTGGCGAATCACTTCGCTGCCGTCAAGATCCGGAAGACCAAGGTCGAGCAGGATGAGGTCTGGGTTTCGGGATTTCGCTTCAGTCACGCCGTCCCGTCCCGTCGCGGCCTCGTACAATCGAAAACCGTGCGCGGGCAGCGTCGTCCGCAGGAACCGGCGAATCTCCGGCTCATCCTCTATGACGAGCACTGTGACTTCCTGTCCGGACATGACGGCGACGACCTCCCGACCGCAGCTCTTTTCCGGATTCGATTAGGCCGGCTTCGGTTCGGCCTGTTCCGATTCGACAGACGGCTGACCCTCTATCAAAGGGATGGTAAAACGGAACACTGCGCCACCTCCACGCCGGTTCTCCGCCCAAATACGGCCGCCATGCGCTTCCACGATGCCGCGACAAATCGTCAGCCCCAGCCCCACTCCTCCCTCTCGCGCAAATTTGCCGCGATAAAATTTGTCGAAGATGCGGGTCTCCTCGCCGGGCGGAATCCCCGGGCCTCGATCTGCGACCTCAACGACGACTTCACGATCGCTCGCCGAGGCAGACATATCGATCGCGCTCCCCGGAGGTGCATACTTGACGGCGTTCTCGGCAAGATTGATCACTACCTGTTCCAGGAGTACTCCATCGACAAGCACCAGCGGCAGGTCGGCAGGAAACGCTGTGTTGACGGTATGATCGTGCAACCGTCCCTCCAGTCTGGCCAGGGCAGCACCAACGACCTCATCGACGGGGTGCCACTCCTTGCTGAGTTGCACGGCTCCCGCTTCAATGCGCATCATGTCGAGGAGGTTCTTGAGCAAGCGATCCAGACGATCAGCCTCCCGATAAATGGATCGAGAGAGCTCGCGCCGTGCCGCAGGATCGAGCCCTCCTTGTTCATCCACCAAGCTGCTGGCGGCACCGGTAATGGTGGCCAGCGGAGTCCGCAGATCGTGAGACACAGAACTGAGAATGGCATTCCGCATCCGCTCCGTTTCTACCCGCACATGAGCCCGCTCCGCCTCCTCCGACAGGCGTGTCCGTTCGATCGCCAATGCGACTTGGTTCACGAGAGATTCGAGCAGATGGATCTGATCGGGCTCCAAGAGTCGGCTGGACTCGGTCGGCCGCACCGCCACAACGCCGATCGGTCCGGCCGACCCGACCAAGGGGAGATACAGCGCGCTGGCCCCGGGAAGTGTATCGGTTCCGAGCCCGGCTCGCTCGTTGTGCTCGAAAACCCATTGGGCCACTCCAGCTTCTTTGGGGTCAAACTCAAAATAGAGTTCTTCTCCGCGTTGCAACTGCAGCCGTTTATCGGCATCCGCCAGAAAGATCGCGACCTGGCTGTCGAACACCTCTCGAAGGTGTTTCGCCGCAAGGTGACTCAGCAGGCCCGTCCCGCGATGGGTGGCGAGATCACGGCTCATCGAGTACAGCACCCTCATTCGTTTTTCCCGGTACCGTGCCAACTCGGCTTGCTCTCGAATACGCACGGCGAGATTGCTGATGACGAGTGCCACAACCAGCATGACACCGAAGGTCAATAAATATTGAATATCGGACACGGCGAACGAGAAGTAGGGCGGGACGAAGAAAAAGTCGAACGCCGCCACGCTCAGCACTGATGCGAGCACGGACGGACCGCGCCCCCAGCGAATGGCTACCGTGATCACCGCAATGAGATACATCATGATGAGATTTGCCGCACCGAAATAAGGGAACATCAGCCACGCAATCGCTGTGGCGATCAGGACCCCGAGCGAGGCATAGCCATACCGTGACTTATCGCTGGTGGTCCGGAGGGTTCGACGGACGAGTGGCTGGCCTTCGGCTGCTTCTCCCGTAATGACATAGATATCGATTTCTCCGCTTTGACGGACGAGCTCCGACACAACGGAGCCGAAAATCCATTCCTTCCACCAAGACCGTACCGGTTTCCCGACGATGATCTTGGTGACGTTCCGGCTGCGCGCATAACTCAAGAGTTCCTGAGTGACATTGTCGCCGCTCAATGTCACCACTTCGGCTCCCAGCTGTTCAGCCAGTCGCAGAGTCTGCACCAAGCGATCCCGCTCGGTCTGTGGTTGCCGGAGATGCCGGGGGATCTGAACATAGACGGCGATCCATTTAGCGTGCAGGCTGGCGGCCATCTGGCGCGCCGCCCTGATCAGGCGCGGCCCGCGCGGCTTCATGTTGACGCACACCATAATGGTCTCCCCAGCCGGCCAGGTTCGCACCACTGCGTGATCTCGCCGGTAGACTTCCATCTGCTGATCGACCCGCTCGGCCGTGCGGCGCAAGGCGAGTTCACGAAGCGCGATCAGGTTGCCTTTGGCGAAGAAATTCTGAATGGCGTGCTGGATCTGCTCTGGCACGTAGACTTTCCCGTCCCTGAGCCGTTGCAGAAGGTCGTCGGGGGGAAGGTCGATGAGCTCCACGTCATCCGCCCGTTCGAGCACAGAATCCGGAACCGTCTCGCGAACACGCACGCCGGTAATCTGAGCCACCACGTCATTTAAGCTTTCGAGGTGCTGCACGTTGACCGTGGTGTAGACAGTGATGCCGGCCTTCAATAACTCCTGGACATCCTGCCACCGCTTCGCGTGACGCATGCCAGGCGCATTGGTGTGCGCCAGTTCGTCGATGAGGATGATGCTGGGACGACGCGCGAGGGCCGCGTCCAGATCGAATTCCTGAAGAACGGTGCCGCGATAGTCGACGGCACGACGCGGAACGACCTCGAGTCCGTTCAGCAGGGCCTCGGTCTCCGCCCGACCATGTGTCTCCACGACCCCGACGACGACGTCCACCCCGTCCCGCCGTTGCTCCTGCGCCGCTTCCAGCATGGCATAGGTTTTCCCCACGCCGGGGTTGGCGCCAAAGAATATCTTGAGCTTGCCCTGCAGCTGCCGGGCTTCCTCGGCTTGCACGCGCTTGAGGAGCGCGTCGGGATCTGGTCGTTTCTGGTTCATCGAAGGTCTCAGTTCCGGGTCAGATCGGGTGATCGAACAAGGCTTATGGCCCAACAAATCCTAGAAAAGGGCTGGAAATCCGTCAACGGTGGTTGCTTTAGACCAGGCAAATTTTTACGCAGGCTTTACAGCCTGCCGCCGTCTTCTTACCACATTTTGAGGTCTTCTGCGTTATCTTGTGCCTACATAGAGGGAGGTGCTGGCATGGAAAGTATAGACCTGGCGACGCTGATAGTGGGGTCGGTCATTGGCATCGGGGTGATCGAGCTCATCATATGGATCCTGGTGGTCATCAGGCATCCTGGGTATGACTACCTTCGGCCAGACCTGGTTCAGACTGCGTCCACGCAACCGAGCGTGACTGGCCGTTCTCAAGGAACCCGTTCTTCAGACGTAGGAAAATGATCGGCTTGGGGTTCGCCGTCATGACCTGTCTGACCTTTACACTAATTTCCGCTTAGCTA
>Ga0335070_10002620_pt1 | contig 20888 bp, 17 predicted proteins | sample Lox_Sample_13_FD_206722 | JGI IMG/M metagenome (GOLD analysis project Ga0335070, IMG submission 206722) | Soil microbial communities from Loxahatchee National Wildlife Refuge, Florida, United States - Lox_Sample_1.3 | ecosystem: Environmental > Terrestrial > Soil > Wetlands | place: USA...
ATGTCTTGCCGAGCTCGACGCCGAACTGATCGAACGAGTTGACGTTCCAGATCACGCCCTGGACGAACACCTTGTGCTCGTACATCGCGAGCAGTGCGCCGAGATTGAAGGCGTCGAGACGCTTCATCAGGATCGAGTTGGTCGGCCGGTTGCCCGGCACGAGCTTGTGGCGGACCAGCTCTTCGGCCGCCGTGCCGGAGAGGCCCGCGGCTGCCAATTCCGCGCGCGCTTCGGCTTCGTCCCGGCCTTTCATCAAGGCCTCCGTCTGCGCCAGGAAATTCGCCACCAGCAGGTCGCGCAGCGGCGACCCTGCCGGCTCCGCACCGGTCGCCGCGACGATGAAGTCGGCCGGGATGAGGTGCGTGCCCTGGTGCAGCAGCTGGTAGAAGGCGTGCTGTCCGTCGTTGCCGGCGCCGCCCCAGATCACCGGCGCCGTCGCGTAGGTGACGGCACGGCCGAGGCGATCGACGGTCTTGCCGTTGCTCTCCATGTCGAGCTGCTGCAGCCAGTCCGGCAGCAGCCGCAGGCGCCAGTCATACGGCAGCACGACCTGGGTCTCGGCGCCGAAGAAGTTCAGGTACCAGATGCCGAGCAGCGCCAACGTGACGGGGACGTTCTCTTCCAGCGGCGTGTCGCGGAAATGATCGTCCATCGCGCGGGCGCCGGCCAGGAGCTCATCGAATGTCTGCCAGCCGAGCGCGAGCGCGGCCGGCAATCCGATCGCCGACCACAGCGAATAACGGCCGCCCACCCAGTTCCAGATGGGAAAGATCTGGTCGTCGACAAAGCCGGCCTTGCGCGCCGCCGCAATGTTCGCCGTGACCGCCACGAGGTGCTTCGCGGCCGCGGCCTCGTCCTTGAGGCCGGCCAGCAGCCATTTGCGTGCCAGTGCCGCATTCGCCGACGTCTCGAGGGTGGTGAAGGATTTCGACGCGACAATGAAGAATGTCGCGGCCGGATCCAGGCCGGCGGTTTCGGCGGCGAATTGCGCGTCATCGAGCCCGGACACGAACCGCACCTGCACCGGGCCGCCGGCCGATGTCCGCAGCGCCTCCGTCACCATCCGCGGCCCGAGATCGGAGCCGCCGATGCCGATGTTGATCACGTCGGTGATCCGCCGGCCGGTCGCGCCGGGGCGTTCGCCGCTGCGGACCGCCTCCGCGAACTCCTGCATTCGTCCGCGAACGGCGATGATGCCGGGCATGACGTCGGCGCCATCGACCACCAGCGACCCGCCCCGGCGGCGCAACGCCGTATGCAGAGCCGGCCGGTTCTCTGACGGGTTCACCGTCGCACCGCTGAACAGGCGCGCGATCCATGCGGCCAGGTCCGCGGCACGGGCCAGGTCCTGGAGGTGGCGCATCGTCTCATCGGTGACCCGGTTCTTCGAGAAATCGAGGACCATGTCACCGACGCGCAGCGACAGGCGCTTTGCCCGGCCCGGATCCGCCGCAAACAGCTCGCGGAGCGTCTTGTCTTTGAGCGCCCGCTGATGCGCCGCCAAGGCACTCCAGATCGGGCTCTTATCGATGGCTGTCATGACGCCCCGTCAGGGTTTCTGATCAACTATTTGAGCGGGAGCTTAGGCTATCGGTCAAACATTCTTTGGTGACAAAATTGGGTTGACCACCGGCGCGTCACAGCCGCCGGCCGGCCGATTGCGGGAGGCCCACGAGCGACCTATAGTCGCGCGAACTTTAGGAGATCACTGATGGCCGTTCGACTCCTCGATGAATCCGCCAAGGGCGTCTATATCATCTCGGCGACCCCGTTCACCGATGGCGGTGAGATCGATTTCGACAGCACCGATCGGCTGGTCGACTTTTATCTCGAAAGCGGCGTCCACGGCATGACCATTCTCGGCGTGCTCGGCGAAGCGCCCAAGCTGTCGGCCGAGGAATCGATCCGGTTCTCGGAGCACGTGCTCAAGCGCGTGCAGGGGCGTATCCCGGTCGTGGTGGGCGTCAGCAGCGCCGGCAACTTGAACCTGAAGCGGCTCACCGACAAAGTGATGTCGCTCGGTGCCGCGGGCGTGATGGTCTCGCCGATCGGCGGACTCAAGACCGACGAGCAGATCGAGACCTATATCGGATCGGTGGTGAAGGAACTCGCACCGCAGGTGCCGATCGTGCTGCAGGACTATCCGCAGCTGACGGCGGTGTACATGTCGGCGGCACTGGTGAACAAGCTCTTTGCGCAGTTCCCGAGCCTCAAGATGTTCAAGCACGAAGACGTCCCCGGTCTGCGAAAGCTCACGCAGCTGCGCGCCGCCGAGGCGCGCGGCGAGCGCCGCCGGGTCAGCATCCTGGTGGGCAACAGCGGCATGTTCCTGCCCATGGAGCTGCGCCGCGGCGCCGACGGCGCGATGACCGGCGTCGCCTATCCGGAAATGCTGGTGGGCGTCTGTCAGAAGTTCTTTGCCGGCGATCCCGACGGGGCGGAGGATATCTACGACGCCTTCCTGCCGATCGTCCGCTATGAAAACCAGCCCGGGATCGGGCTGGCCGTTCGCAAAGAGATTTTGCGTCGGCGCGGCATCATCAAGAGCGGCGCCTTGCGCGCCCCCGGCGGACGGCTCGACGGCGACGATCTCAAGGAACTCGACGGCCTGGTCACGCGGCTCGAGCGCCGGCTGGCGGCGCTGAAGGTGCCGCTGGCGGAACCGAAACTGCGCCGCGCCGGCTGATCGGCTGGCCGGGCCGGCGCCCCCGAACCGAATGACGAGGGGTCCGAATGATTGATAGACAAACAATTATATTCTATACCAATCTCGGAAACGGCTAAAAAGCCAAGGGAGGGAACGATGTCGACGTCGTCGCGCCAGGTCACCCGCAGACAGATTCTCGCCGCCGGATCGGCCGCCGCACTCGCCGGCGCCGCCCCGCTGCGCCGCGCGCTTGCGCAAACTGCGCCGCTGAAGGTGGGCGTGCTCCATCCGACGTCCGGCTACCTGGCGCAGATCGGCCAGGCCTGCAATCGCGGCTGCGAGGCGGCTCTGCCGGTCCTGAAAGAGATGGGCTACCCCGCCATCGAGATCATGAACGGCGACACCGAATCGAGCCCCGACATCGCGCGGGCGGCGGCCGAACGCCTGATCAACGCCGGTGCCCAGATGCTGGTCGGCGCCTTCGAATCGGGACACACGCTGGCGATCGCGCAAGTGGCGGAGCAGCGCGGCATCCCCTTCGTGATCAACATCGCGGCGGCGCCGCAGATCACCGAACAGGGCTACAAATTCGTCTTCCGCAATTTCCCGCGCGCCGGCGCGATCGTCGGCGGCACCTTCGATCTGCAGAAGCAGCTGTTCGCGACCTCCGGCAAGACGCCGACGCAGTGCGTCGTGTTGCACGTCAACGACACCTACGGCACGGCCATCAAGGGCGCGCTCAACGCGCTGTTTCCCAAGTACAACATGCCGTACAAGTTCTCCGACTTCATCGCCTACGATCCGAAGGCGCGCGATCTTTCGGTCGAGGTCGCGAAGGCGAAGGCGACCGGGGCTGAGATCGTGCTGGCGGTGAGCCGCCTCAATGACGCGATCCTGATCACCCGCGAAATGGTGAAGCAGCGGTGGGAGCCGTGGGGCGTGATCGCCGCCGGTCCCGGCTGGTACGAGAACCAGTACATGAAGACGCTCGGCAAGCTCGGCGATTACCCGATCTCGTGCGTGCCCTGGTTCGATCCGCGCAAGCCGCTGGCGCAGAAGATGGTCGACACCCACCTCAAGATGTTCCCCGGACAGACCGTGGACACCAACACCGTCTACTCGTTCGAAGCCATGCTGATCTGCGCCGACGCCTACAAGCGCGCCAAGTCGGCCGCTCCGCAGGCTCTCGTCGACGCGCTGAAGACGACAAACATCAAGGACAGCGCCTCGATCGGGCCGGGGATCTCGTTCGACGCGAAAGGGCAGAACGACTCGCTCGGCCTGGCCGCCGTGCAGAACTTCGGCGGCGAGGCCAAGGTGGTATTGCCGCTCGCGTCCTCGGAACGCAACCTCGTGTTCCCGGTCCCCGGCTGGCGCAACCGCGCCTGACGTCGCGGCGATCGGCGGCTCCGACACCGCCGATCGCATCCCATGCTCCGCACCGCGGCAGCCGATCCGTCGTGACCCGCGCCGCTTAAGCCCGATGCTTCTCGACACGTACGTCAACCAGATCGCAAGCGGCATTCTGACCGGTCTGGTTTATGGGCTGGCGGCTCTCGGCCTCTCGGTCATTTTCGGCGTCTGCAAGATCGTCAATTTTGCCCACGGCGAGATGATGGTGATTGCGATGTATCTCGCCCTTGTGATCTTCCGATGGTTCGGGCTCGATCCGTTGGCGAGCATCCCGCTGGTCGCCGCTGTGCTGTTCCTTTTCGGATATGCGCTGCAGGCTGGGGTCATCAATCGGCTGATCGATGTTCCCGACCACATGCAGTTCCTGCTGCTCGCGGCGATCGCGATCATGATCGTGTCCGGCTGTCTGATGATCTTCGGGCCGGACGCGCAGAACGTCCCGCTCTCCTACGCCTACGATTCCTATGAGATCGGGCCGATCCTCGTCGACAAGGTCCGGGTCTTCGCAGGCGGCGGCGCCATCGTCGTCGCCGGAATTCTGACGGCGTTCTTTCGCTGGACGCGTACCGGAAAGGCCATACGGGCGTGCGCCGACAATCTGACGGGTGCCCGCGTGGTCGGGCTGAACGTGCAGCGGCTGTTCGCGCTGTCGTTCGGACTCGGCACCGCCTGCATTGCCGCGGCGGGCTGCATTCTTCTCATGCTTGTCGACGTGCATCCTTATCTCGCGACGGAGTACACGCTGCTGGCGTTCGTCGTCGTCATCATCGGCGGGCTTGGCAGCCTCACCGGCGCGCTCCTCGGCGGCGTGCTGATCGGCGTTTCCGAAGCGCTGGCCGGCCTGTTGATAGATCCCTCGCTCAAGTCGATGTTCAGCTTCGGCCTTCTCATTCTCGTCCTGCTGTTCCGGCCGCAAGGTCTGCTCGGGAAACGAGTCCAATGACGAGCACATGGTTGTCCGACGTGCCATCGCGCGGCCGGCTTTTGCTGGCCGCCTTGCTGGCCGTGCTCCTGGCGGCGCCCTTCGTCGTCAGCTCTTACGTCCTCTCGGTGCTGATCCTCGTTCTCTACTTCGCCTATCTCGGGCAAGCCTGGAACATCATGATGGGATTCGCGGGCCAGCTTTCGCTTGGTCATGCGCTCTATTTCGGGCTCGGCGCCTACACGGCCGCGGCGCTGTACGCGAAGTTCGGGGTGACGCCGTGGGCCGGCATGGCCGCGGGCGCGATCGTTTCCGCGATCGTCGGCGCGTTCATCGGCGCTCTCGGATTCCGCTTCCGGATCGGCGGCGTCTACTTCGCGCTCCTGACGATCGCGTTCGCCGAGTTCACGCGCATCCTGTTCGACCATATCGATTGGGTTGGCGGCACGGCGGGCTTCTTCCTCCCCGTCAGCAATCGCGACAGCAACGATCTGTGGAATCTCCGCGGCGATCCCACGATGTTCTATTACGTATGGCTGGCCGGCGCCGGCGGCGTTCTCGCGTTGTGCCGCATGCTGCTGTCGAGCCGGCTCGGCTATTACTGGCTCGCCATCCGCGAGGATGAGGTCGCCGCCCAGGCTCTCGGCATCGACACGTTCCGGTACAAGATCGCGGCCGTGATGCTGTCCGCGGCCCTCACCGCGTGCGGCGGCGTCGTGTACGCCTTCTACTACAACACGCTCTTCCCGGAACCCATCTTCTCGGTGGCACGCTCGATCGACATGCTGCTCGGGGCCGTGACCGGCGGTGTCGGCACGCTCATGGGACCGATCGTCGGCGCGTTCATCCTCACCCCGCTGGGCGAAGGGCTGACGATCGCCTTGGAGCCGTTCCAAGAGGTCCTGAGGCTGGACGGCATAAAGCAGGTCTTCTACGGCCTGTGCGTGGTGCTGATCGTGGTCTTTCAGCGCCACGGGGTCTGGCCCTACCTCGCGCGCAAGCTCGGGCTGCGGCAGCTGACAGGTGCCCGCACATGAGTGCGCTTCGGCTCCGCGACGTGTCCAAGCGCTTCCGCGGGCTTCAGGCCGTGGACCGGGTATCGTTCGAGGTCCCCGCCGGTGCGATTGTCGCGCTCATCGGCCCGAACGGCGCCGGCAAGACCACGACCTTCAATCTGATCGCGGGCGTGACCCGGCACGATGCCGGTGAGATCCGGTTCGGCGATCGGCCCCTCGACGGGCTCAAGCCGCACCAGGTCTGCGCCGCGGGAATTGCGCGGACCTTTCAGATCGTCCGGCCTTTCGGCGAGCTGTCGGTCGAAGAGAACGTCGTCGTCGGCTGTCTGCATGTGACTCGCGATACGCATGCCGCGCGCACGGCCGCGCGGGAGATCCTCGAGCGCCTCGATCTCTGGAGCAAGCGAAGCCAGCGGGCGGCAAGCCTTACCCTCCCCGACCGCAAGCGGCTCGAGGTCGCGCGCGCCTTGGGCACGCGCCCACGGCTGCTCCTGCTCGACGAAGTCATGGCTGGGCTCCGCCCCACGGAGACGGACCAGATGGTGGCGTTCTTCCGTGAGATCAACCGCGACCTCGGGGTCACGATCCTGCTGATCGAGCATGTGATGCGCGCCGTTATGGCCCTGGCGCAACACGTGATCGTGCTCAATTACGGCAAGAAGATCGCCGAAGGACGTCCGGACGCCATCGTGCGCGATCCGGCCGTTCTCGAATGCTATCTCGGGGAAGAGGCGGTCTGATGCTGTCGGTCCGCGATCTCGACGTCCATTACGGCGACGCGCAAGCTCTCGACCGGGTCTCCCTCGACGTGCCCGCCCGTGAAATCGTGGCGATCGTCGGCGCCAACGGCGCCGGAAAAAGCTCTCTGATCCGCGCAATCGCCGGCATGGAGAAACCCACCGCGGGCCATATCATGTTCCAGGGACGGGATATCGCGGGTCTGCCGAGCCACCGCGTCTGTCAGCTGGGCATCGGCCAGGTGGCCGAGGGCCGCCAGATCTTCCCGACACTGACCGTTGCCGACAATCTCGAGCTCGGGGCGGTTTCTCGGGACGCCCGGGCGCGCGCCGGCGAATCGCTCACATACGTGTACCGGCAGTTCCCACGGCTTGCCGAGCGGCGGCACCAGGCCGCCGGTACGCTGTCCGGCGGCGAACAACAGATGCTCGCGATCGGCCGCTGCCTGATGGGCCGACCCCAGCTGATCATGTTCGACGAGCCGTCGTTGGGCCTGTCCCCGGCCCTCGTCCAGGAGGTGTTTCGGGTGATCAAGCGTCTGCACGACGAAGGGTTGACGATCATCCTCGTTGAACAGAACGTGGCGGGCTCGCTGAAGCTCGCCCACCACGCCTACGTGCTCGAGAACGGCCGCATCATGATGTCGGGCCGGGGCGAAGAGCTTCTTCATGACGACCGTGTGCGCCAAGCGTATCTCGGCCTGTAACGTCGTCGCACGCCTTAGGGGTTGCACCCCGGCTGGAACTTCGGCAGCTTCGCGGCATTGACATCCGACTGGCTCTACCTGGGGGACGACCAGGGAGTCCCTTGGGCATGTGGACAGAATTCATCATCCGCACCGTCGATTATTGCCGGCGCCACGCCGTCGCGGTCGCGTCGATCCTGGTGCTCGCCAGCGCCGCCGTCGGCGCGTACGCCGTCACCCATCTCACGATCGATGCCGACGTGACGAACCTGTTGGCCAAGGACCTGCCGTGGCGCAAGCAGATCGCCGTGTATGAGCAGTCGTTTCCCGACACGGGCGACACCCTCCTGGTCGTGATCGACGGCACGACGCCGGAGCAGGCCGATAGCGCTGCGGGCGCGCTTGCCGCGCGGCTTGGCGCGAACACCGCCCTGTTCAAAACGGTCCAGCGGCCCGATGCGGGAAAATTCTTCCGCGAAAACGGCCTGCTGTTCTTGGATCCGCCGGAGCTCTCGGACTTGGCCGACCATCTCATCCAGGCGCAGCCGATGATCGGTGGCCTGGCCGCCGATCCGTCGCTTCGCGGGCTGTTCGGCGCGTTCAAGCTCGGCCTCGAAGGCGTCCAGCACGGCGAGATCGAGGCGTCCGCGCTGGACAAGCCGATCACGGCCGTGGCCGCGGCAATCAAGTCCACCCTCGCGGGTTCGTCGGCCGCCGTGCCATGGAGCGAGATCTTCACCGGCCGCAAGCCGGGGCTCGCGGAGCTGCGGCGCTTCCTGATCACCCAGCCGGTTCTGGACTATGGCGACATAACGCCGGGCGCACGCGCCAGCGAAGCCATTCGCATGGCGGCCCGGGACCTCGGCCTGACGCCGGAGCACGGCGTGCGCGTTCGCCTGACCGGATCTGTGCCGCTGAACGACGACGAGCTGGCGAGCGTCGAGCAGGGTGCGGCCGTCTCGACGAGCGTTTCCGTCGGGGTGATGCTGCTGGTCCTGTTCGTCGCGTTCCGGTCGGTCCGCCTCGTGGGCGTTGCGATCGCGGTTCTGGTCGCCGGTTTTGCATGCACGGCCGGTTTCGCGGCGCTCGCGATCGGGACTTTGAACGTGATCTCCGTCGCCTTCGTCGTCATGTTCCTCGGCATCGCGGTCGACTTTGCGATCCAGTTCACGGTGAGGTACCGCGCCGAACGCCACCGCGCGGGCGATGACACGAAAGCCCTTCAGACGACGGCACGCCGCATCGGCATGCCGTTGTCTCTCGCGGCGGGCACGACCGCGCTGGGCTTCCTTTCTTTCGTCCCGACCGATTTTCGCGGCGTCGCGGAGCTCGGCCTGATCGCGGCGGCCGGGATGGTCATCGCTCTCATTCTCACGTTCACGCTGCTGCCGGCTCTGCTCGTACTCGTCCGTCCGGCCCCGGAGCGAGCCGCGGTCGGCTTTCGGTGGACGGCGGCGCTCGATCGTACGCTGCCGCGCTGGCAGAAACCGGTGCTCGCCGTCGGCGCCGTTCTCGCCATCGGCGCGGCGGCGACGCTGCCCTGGGTTCATTTCGATTTCAATCCGCTGCACCTCAAAGATCCGCGCACCGAGTCGATGTCCACGCTCCTCGATTTGATGAGCGATCCGGCCGCGAACCCGTATGTCGTCGAAATCCTGACCCCCTCGGTCGACGCGGCCGTAACGCTCGCCAAGAAACTGTCGGCGCTGCCCGAGGTGGAACGAGCGGTGACGCTCGACAGCTTCATCCCCGAGGATCAGGACAAGAAGCTGCCGATTATCGAAGACCTGCGGTTCTTCCTGGCGCCCGCCCTGAACGCCGCCTCACCGCTGCCCCCGCCGACCGACGATCAACTCCGCAAAAGCGCCGCGAGCCTGCTCGCGACCTTGCGCGATGTCATCGGCAAAGCCGGCCGCGAAGGCGGACGCGGTGACATGGAAGAGGCGCTGACGGCCCTGTCCAAGGCGAACAGCGAGACCTTGGCGAAAATCAAAACAGCGGTTGTGCCGGGTGTGGTCGGCCAGTTGACTCAGCTGCGCGATGCGCTCAACGCCAAACCGGTGGATCGCGCCAGCCTGCCGCCCGATATCGTGCAGGCATGGGTGGCGCCTGATGGCAAAAGCCGAATCGAGGTTACCCCCCGCGGCGACGTGCGCAACAACGAGATCCTGGCCCGTTTCCGTCAGGCCGTCGAGAGCCTGGCGCCCGATGCCACGGGTCCGGGGATCACGATCCAGGCCTCCGCCGATACGATCAGCCATGCTCTCGTCGTGGCCGGGATCACGGCCGCGGTGACGATCACGATCGCGTTGCTGATCGCGCTGCGTCGGATTCGCGACACGATCTACGTCCTGGCACCTCTGATCCTTGCCGCGCTCCTGACCTTGGCCACCGGCGTCGCGATCGGACTGCCGCTGAACTTTGCAAATGTGATCGCGTTGCCGCTGCTCCTGGGCATCGGCGTCGCCTTCGACATCTACTTCGTGACGCGCTGGCGCGAGGGGCTGCCCAACATCCTGCAGTCGGCGGCAGCGCGCGCGATCACGTTCAGCGCACTGACGACGATCGGAACGTTCGGAACCCTGGGTCTGTCGCACCATCGCGGAACCGCCGAAATGGGAGTGCTTCTCGTTATCGCGCTCGGTTATGCCCTGCTCACAACCCTGATATTCCTGCCTCCCCTCCTGGCCTTAACGCCGCCGCAAAATCGCTGAAAAGATTCGACTTTTGGACAGAAGATTAAGGCTACCCAAGAACCTCTACGATTTGTTAACCTTGATCAGGCAATAAAAGGACCTATGTTCACGCTAGGGTGTAGTAAGCGTCCACTTTGGGGACTCCGATGAAGTTGGTGGTTGGTGCCGCAGCGCGGCGTTTGCGCGCGGGCGCGTCGAGATTCGGACGTGTGTTGGCCTGCCTGACCGTGGCGGCGATGCTCGCGGCTGCGCCGTTGTCGGCGCGCGCCGGCGAGCCGGCCGCGCCTGAGAGTGTGATCAGCACGTTCAACGCCACTCTTCTGCACGTGATGCAGAACGCGAAGGATCTCGGCTATCAAGGCCGGTATGACGCGCTCGCCGCCGTGATGAACAAGGGGTTCGATTTCGCCGGCATGACGCGTGTCGCCGTCGGGCCGACATGGAACAGCTTGTCGTCGATCCAGCAGTCGGCGCTGATCGCCGCCTTCCAGCGGTTCTCGATCGCGACTTACGCCACCCAGTTCGATGATTATTCGGGCGAGCAGATGCGTATCGACGCGCCGCCGCAGCCCAATGCCGACGGCGTGCTCGTGCCGACGACGCTGACGCCGCCGAACGGCGACGCCGTGAGGTTCGGCTACGTCCTGCACAAGGTCGACGGCGCGTGGCGCATCATCGACATCTATCTCGACGGCACGATCAGCCAGCTGGCCGTGCGTCGCAGCGAATTCCGCTCCGTCCTCGCACGCTCCGGCCCCGAAGGCCTGGTCCAGCTGCTGGACGAGAAGGCCAAGAAGCTCGCGATGACCTGAGGCGACAGGCCCGCAGGGCCTGTTCCCCTCACATACCCATCACCGCTACGGGTAACGGACCTTGGGCGCCGGCTGGCGTTCGGGCAGCGGGATGAACTCGTCATCGCCAGGGACGCGCGGGAAGCGGCCGGCGTTCCAGTCATCGGCCGCCTGCGCGATCCGCGCCTCCGAGCTCGCGACGAAGTTCCACCAGATGTGCCGCCGCCCTTCCAGCGGCGCCCCGCCGATGATCAAGGCCCGCGTCGGCGAATCCGCCCGCAGCACGATCTCCGCATCCGGCCGGAACACGACCATCTGGCTCGGCTCGCAGCGCTGAGTCGCGGCGCCGAGGCCGCCGTCGACGACATACACCGCCCGCTCGTCACCGGCCGGCAGCGTGAATTCGCTGCCCTCGGCGAATTGGGCGTCGAGGTAGAACAGCCGTGAAAACACCCGCACCGGCGATTGCGCGCCGGCGAACGAGCCTGCGATGAGGCGCGCACGGACACCGCCGGCTGCGATCATCGGCAGGTCGTCGGCTGGAACATGCAGGAAATCGGGCGCGGTCTCTTCGTCAGCCTTGGGCAGGGCGACCCAGGACTGGATCCCGAAAAGGCTGCCCCCCGTGCCGCGGAGCTCCGGCGGCGTCCGCTCGGAATGGACGATGCCGCGCCCCGCGACCATCCAGTTCACCGCACCCGGCCGGATCGGCTGCACGGTGCCGAGACTGTCGCGGTGCAGGATCTCACCCTCGAACAGATACGTGACCGTGGCCAGGCCGATATGAGGATGCGGCCGCACGTCGAGGCCTTGCCCTGGCGGGAGCTGGGTCGGCCCCATTTGGTCGAAAAAGATGAACGGACCCACCATGCGCCCGCCAGCCCAGGGCAGGACGCGGCGCACCTGGAAGCCGTCCCCGAGATCGCGGACGCGCGGCACGATCACGGTGTCGACTGCCGAATTCCGGGGAGAGGCCATGGCTGTCCTCCGCAGGAGATAGTTGAGCTTGCCGCGGCCAAGCATGGAAGAAAAGCGACATGCGCATTACCATGTCAGCGGAAACACAAACAGACGCGGTCGCCGCATGTTGGATGCCGAAAAAAACACCCTCCTCACCCGCATAGGTCCCGGGACACCGATGGGCGACCTGCTGCGCCGATACTGGCACCCGATCGCCGGCGCCGCGGAGTTCGACAATGCGCCGATCAAGCCGGTGCGGTTTTTCGGCGAAGATCTCGTCCTGTATAAGGACCGCGGCGGCCGTTACGGGCTCGTCGCTCGCCAGTGCTGTCATCGCCGCGCCGACCTGTCCTATGGGTGGGTGGAGGACTGCGGCATCCGCTGCAATTATCACGGCTGGCTCTATGGCGAGGACGGGCGCTGCCTCGCGCAGCCCTACGAAGACACGGCTCATCCGGAGATCCGGCTCAAGGATCAGGTGCGGATCAAGGCCTATCCCGTCAAGGAGCTCGCGGGGATGCTCTGGGCCTATTTCGGCCCGGCGCCCGCCCCCGAGCTGCCGGTGTGGTCGGCATTCACGTGGCCGAACGGGTTCGCCGAGGTCGTGCTCTCGGACGTCCCGTGCAACTGGCTGCAGTGCCAGGAAAACTCCATCGACCCGGTGCACTTCGAGTGGATGCACGACAACTGGAGTGTCCGCCGCTCAGGGGCGCTCGGCCCGTACGCGCCCAAGCATCTCAAGGTCGACTTCACGGAGTTCGAGTACGGGCTCGTCTACAAGCGCATTCGCGAGGGTCAGAAGGACAGTGACCCGCACTGGGCCGTCGGCCGGGTCTGTCTGTGGCCCAACGGATTCTATCTCGGTCAGCATTTCGAATGGCGGGTGCCGATCGACGACGAGAACACGTTGAGCGTCGGCTGGTTCTTCACCCGGGTGCCGAAGGGCCGCGAGCCCTACGTCCAGAACCGGATTCCGACGTGGCATAGCCCGATCCGCGACGCCGATGGGCGCTGGATCACCAGCCACACGATGAACCAGGATTTCGTCGCCTGGGTCGGCCAGGGCGTCATCGCCGACCGCACGAGGGAATATCTCGGGGCGAGCGACCGCGGCATCGCCCTGCTGCGCCGGCAGTTGTTCAACGATCTCGCGGCGGTTGCCGCGGGAGGCGACCCCAAAGGGATCATCCGCGATCCCGAGGCTGCGCGCTGCGTCGAGCTTCCGAATGTCTATGGAGCGGTCTGCCGCGAAGGCGTGCCGATCGAGGATTGGCCGAAAGATCCGCTCCTGCGCCGCCGTCTCAAGCTCTTTCCCTGGCAGGTCGGGCAGCCCGACGACGTCTGGAAGGCTTATGCCGCGGCGATGGGATTCGACGAGAAGCAGCGCGCCGAGCCTTGACCTTCGGCAGCGCCGCGTCCGTCGGTCTGCTCAATCGCGGCACGTAATCTTCGTGCACCCACCGCACCGTTTCCGCGAGTCCCGGAAGGTCGCGAAACAGCGACGAGGCGCTGATTCCGAGACGGAACAGATCGATCAGCAGATCGCGGCGATCGGCGTCCTCGATATCGAGCCAGCAGAGGTGCGCGCCCGCGACCTCGTGGATGTCGCGTAACGGATTCCCCTGGATCGTGAACACGCCTTGCTGCTCGGCCATCCGCTTGCTGATGACCGGCGGCACAAACCGTCCGATCTTGTTCTTGTAATTTAACGGCCCGTCGCCCGGCCCGGACAGTGGATCGATCATGCCGTCGTCGCTGCCGATCGGGCCCCAGTCGTAGGCGTAGACGCGCAACGTAGCGCCGCTGGGATTGGACGCCGCGAAATACAGCGCCACGAGCGGGCTTTGCGACCAGTCCAGCAGCCGCGTCGGCAGGCCATGATGCTGGGCCAAAGTCAGCCACTCCCAATCGTCCGCGGGCTGGTGCTCGGACAGCAGAATGGCCTCGCGCCGGAAGGTCGAAAACAGCCTCCGTTCGTACCGGCGGAACTCGTCCAGCGTTTTGCTGTCACTGCGGCGGCCGTGCCCGATATTGTCACAGGAGCCGCCTCGCGCCCTGAGGAACGAACGGGCCGCGACCGACCACATCTGCGCGGGCTCGTCCACCCCGCGGAACACCGCGACGCGCCCGCGGAATTGCTCCGTCCAGTCGAGAAATCGGCGAAACGGCCCTGTTGCTCGTGCCATCGCCGCTAAAACGAGGAGCGGCCGGTTTCCGTTCCGGCGGCCCTGACCGGCTATTCGAGCTTGATGCCCGAGGCGCGGATGATGCCTTCCCAGCGCTTGTAATCCGCTTTCAGGAGAGCGGCAAAGCTGGCGGACGAACCGCCGATCGGAACCACGCCGGCATCGGCAAGCTGACGCGCCGTGTCCGGCCGGTCGAGAAACTTCTGGAGTTGCGTATTGAGGAGCTGGACGATGCGGTCGTCCGTGCCGCGCGGCGCCAGGAAACCGAACCACGTTGTCACCTGGTACTCCGGCAGACCGGCTTCGATCGTGGTCGGCACATTGGGAAGTGCGGCCATCCGCTTGTCGGCCGCCAGCGCCAGCGCCCGCAGTTCCCCCGACTCGATCTGCGGCCGCACCGGCTGCAGCGACACCGAGAGCATCTGTACGCGCCCCGCCACGAGATCGGGGATGGCGGCGCTGACGCCTTTGTAGGGGACGTGCACCATCTGCACGCCGGCCAGGCGGGCGAAATAGTCGCCGGCGATATGCGGCGAGCTGCCGTTGCCGGCGGATGCGTAGTTGAGCTGGTTCGGCTTGCTCTTGGCGAGCGCAATGAAGTCCTTGAGCGTCTTCACCTGAAGCGACGACGGCACGATGATGAACTGCGGTCCGTGTCCGAGATTGAAGACCGCCGCGAAGTCGTTGAGCGGATCGAACGGCACGGACATCAGGAACGGGTTCTGGACGAGATTGCTCGCCGGGAAGAAGCCCAGCGTGTAGCCGTCAGGCGCCGCCTTGGCGACGAGGTCGGAGCCGAGATTGCCGCCGGCACCCGGCCGGTTGTCGACGACCACCGGCTGGCCGAGCTGCTCGGTCAGGGCCTTGGCGCTGATGCGCGCCAGAAAGTCGGTCGTCCCTCCCGCGGTGAACGGCAGAATCACCCGGATCGAGTGATTGGGATAAGTCTGCGCCGCGACGGGCGCCGCCGACGCCAATCCGGCGAAAAGAATGGTGGCCAGGATGTTCCGAATGCCAGCCGGTCGGCGCCGATCGAAGTTGCGAATCACCGTGCCCTCCCCAGTTGCCCGCAGTTTACCGGCCGCGCGCCGGGCCCGCCACCTTGACGGACCCCCTGGCTTGACGGAATGGGCGCTTCCGCGGTGAATACTCGCCGCGGACCAGGGAGGAGCCCAGATGCACGCGTTCAGTCTCGAGGCCGAGCAGGTGTTCGATCCCAAGAAACACGTCGAGAAGATCCTCGGCAAGATCGGCGAGGGCGACGTCACCGTCGCATGCTGGGAACCGGGCCAGATCAGCCCCTATCACTGCCACCCCAACGCCACCGAAATCTATTTCTGCTTTCAAGGCGGCGGCGTCATGCGTACGCCGACGGAGACCGTCGACGTCAAGCCGGGCTCATTCGTGGTCCATCCGCGTGGCGAGCTGCATGAATATGCCAACGGCACGCAGCGCACGCTGCTCTTCCGCGTGCGCTACGGCGACGACATGTCCACGCGCACGAAAGAGTGGCGCGGCAACGGCGCCTGGGCCGCCCGGCCGGAAGATACGGCGTATTTCAGCGTCGCCGGGAGGTAACATGACGGAGGCTTGCGCATTGCCATCGCTCCTGCCTAGATGCTCACCATGGCCACGCCTGACCTGAACGCCCGCGGATTTTGGGCCCGCCACGGGCAGCTCCTGGCCGCCCTCATCGCCATCGGCTCGGCCGCCATGGCCGTCGGCCCGGACAGCTGGATGGAGTGGCTGCTCTGGGGCACGACGGTCGTGTCTCATCCGACGGCGCGCATCGTCCTCCTGGTCGTCGCGGTCGCCGTCGCCGCCGCCGTCCTCGTGCCGTGGCTCCAGCGCTCCCGCCGACGTCCCTGAACCGGATCTAGTACAGCACCACGCTGCGGATCGACTCGCCTTTGTGCATCAGGTCGAAGGCGTCGTTGATCTTCGCCAGCGGCATCGTATGCGTGATCAGGTCGTCGATGTTGATCTTGCGATCCATGTACCAGTCGACGATCCGCGGCACGTCGGTGCGGCCGCGGGCGCCGCCGAAGGCGGTCCCTTTCCAGACCCGCCCCGTCACCAGCTGGAACGGCCGGGTGCGGATCTCCTGGCCGGCACCGGCGACGCCGATGATCACCGAGACGCCCCAGCCGCGGTGACAGCATTCGAGGGCCTGCCGCATGAGATCGACATTGCCGACGCACTCGAAACTGTAATCGGCGCCACCGCCGGTGAGATCGACGAGATAGGCGACGAGATCGCCGCGGGCCTCCGTCGGATTCACAAAGTGCGTCATGCCGAATTTCTCGGCCAGCGACTTGCGGCGCGGATTGATGTCCACGCCGACGATCATGTTGGCGCCGGCGAGGCGCGCACCCTGGATGACATTGAGGCCAATGCCGCCGAGCCCGAACACCACGACATTGGCACCCGGCTCGACCTTGGCCGTGTTGATGACGGCGCCGATGCCGGTGGTGACACCGCAGCCGACGTAGCAGACCCTGTCGAACGGCGCGTCCTCGCGGATCTTGGCCAAGGCGATCTCCGGCACGACGCTGAAATTCGCGAAGGTCGAGCAGCCCATGTAGTGGTGGATCGGCTTGCCGGCGCGCGAGAAGCGGCTGGTGCCGTCCGGCATCACGCCCTTGCCCTGGGTGCCTCGGATCGAGGTGCAGAGATTGGTCTTGCGGGACAGGCAGGCTTTGCACTGCCGGCATTCCGGAATGTAGAGCGGAATGACGTGGTCGCCCTTCTTCAGCGTGGTGACGCCCGGGCCGACATCGACGACGATGCCGGCGCCTTCATGGCCGAAGATCGCCGGGAACAGCCCTTCCGGATCGGCGCCCGAGCGCGTGAACTCGTCGGTGTGGCAGATGCCGGTCGCCTTGAGCTCGACCAGCACCTCGCCGGCCTTCGGGCCCTCGAGCTGGACGGTTTCGACCACCAGCGGCTTTCCCGGCTCATAAGCGACCGCGGCACGAACGTCCATAGCTCTCCTCCTATGATCAGTGTTGCGAGCGCGCCTGCGCGTCCCGGATCGCCTTCCACACCGCGAACGGCGTCGCCGGCATGGCAATGTCGCGCACGCCGTCGTCCTTGAGGGCATCCAGGATGCCGCTGACGATCACGGCCAGCGCGGGCGTGGTGCCGCCTTCGCCGCCCGCCTTGATGCCCAGAGGATTGGTCGGCGACAGGACCTCGGCGATCTCGGTTTTGAACGACGGCAGCGCATCGGCGCGCGGCATGCCGTAGTCGAGAAACGAGCCGCAGAGCGGCTGACCGGAGTTGCCGTCGACCGCGCACAGCTCCCACATCGCCTGGCCGACGCCCTGGGCGATGCCGCCATGCGTCTGGCCGTGGACGATCAGCGGATTGATGCAACGACCGACGTCGTCGACGGCGCTGTAACGCGTGATCTCCAGCGCGCCGGTTTCGGGGTCGATCTCGATCTCGCAGATGGCACAGCCGTTCGGAAACACCGGCTCGTGCATTTCGTTGTCCGTGACCACCGCCAGGCCGCCTTTGAGATCATCGGGCAGCGGCAAGCGCGCCGCCTCGCGGGCGAGCTCGAACACGTCGAACGATCGGTTGGTACGCGGTGCCGTGAACCGGCCGTCGGCGAAGTCGATCCGCTCTGCTGTCGTGTCGAGGGCGAGTGCGGCGAGTCGCTTCCCTTTCGCGACCAGGTCCGCCGTCGCCTTCGTGAATACGGTGGCGGCGTGGCGCATGGACCGGCCGGAGTGTGAGCCGCCGCCGACGGCGACGACGTCCGTGTCACCCATGATGATGTTGACGGTCTCGACCGGGACATGCAGCAGGTCCGCCATGACCTGCGCAAAGCTCGTCTCGTGTCCCTGCCCGCTCGGCTGCGTGCCGATGACCACGTCGATCCGCCGCTCCGGCAGGACTTTGACCTCCGCCCGTTCGCGTGGGGCGCCGATCGAGGATTCCACGTAGTTCGCGATGCCAAGGCCCAGCCGCTTGCCCCGCGCCGCCGCCGCGGCCCGTCGTGCCTCGAATCCGGCCACGTCGGCGATCCGCATCGCCAGATCCATGTTGGACTCGTACTCGCCGCTGTCATAGGTGGCGCCGACGGCGTTGGTGTACGGCATGGCGTCGGGACGCACGAGGTTTTTCCGACGGAGCTCCACCCGGTCGATGCCGAGTTCCACGGCGGCCAGATCGACCAGCCGCTCGATGGCGTACGTCACTTCCGGGCGGCCTGAGCTGCGATACGCGTTCGTCGGCATCGTGTTGGTGAACACCGCGCGCGCCCGCAAGGTGGCGGCCGGGATGTCGTAGGAGCCGGTGATCAGCCCCGCTCCCTTCCCGAGCGGCGACAGCGACACGCAGTGCGATCCGACGTTGCTGATGTTGTCAGCACGCATGGCGAGGAAGCGGCCGTCGGCGCGCAGCGCCAGCGCCACCCGGGTGACGAGGTCCCGTCCTTGGTAGTCGGTCAGAAAGGCTTCCGAGCGGGTGGCGGTGTACTTCACGGGCCGGTCGAGCTTGCGCGCCGCCCATAAGACCAGGCCGAACTCGACATAGGGCCGGTTCCGCGCGCCATAGTTGCCGCCGACGTCGAAGGACAGGACGCGCAGGCGCTCGGGCTCGATGCCGAGCACGGTCGCGAGCTCGCGCTTCTGCTTCACGGCACCGCCGCTGCCGGCGTAGAGCGTGTAGCGCCCTGCCGTCGCGTCGTAATGCGCCAACGCCGCGCGCGGTTCCATCGGCACGGCCGTGACTCGGGCGATATGCACGTCCATCGCGACGACGTGGTCGGCGGCAGCGAAAGCGCGCTCGGTCGCGCCGGCGTCGCCGAACCGCGTATCGACGAGGACGTTGTCCGGCACTTCCGACCAGACGGACGGCGCGCCGGGCTCGGCTGCCGCGGCCGTATCCGCCACCCAGGGCAGTTCTTCGTAGTCGACGATCACCGCCTCGGCCGCGTCCATCGCCTGCGCCTTGGTCTCGGCCACAACCATCGCCACCGCCTCGCCGACGTGGCGCACCCGGTCCACCGGCAGCAGCGCATGCGGACCGATGAAGCGCACGGGCCCGCCTTTCGGATCGGTGAGCTTCATGTCGTATCGGGTCGCGGGTACCGGCTCGTGCGGCAGCGGCAGCAACCGGTCCGCCGCGACGTCCGCGCCCGTAAAGACGCCGAGCACGCCGGACATGCCGCGGGCCGCCTTGCCGTCAATCCTGAGAATCCGCGCGTGCGGATGCGGCGAACGCACCATCGCCGCATACACCTGACCGGGCAGGCTGAAATCGTCGCTGAACCGGCCCTGTCCGGTCAGCAGGCGTTGGTCCTCCTTGCGCCGTATCGGCTGGCCAATCGCGCGAAAGGCGGCGAGGTCCGGCTTGTTCATCCCTTGGGCACGACCTGAGACGTCAATTCTGAGCGACGATATTGTTGTCGCGCGCGACCTTCGTCCAGTTGGCGATCTCGTGGGAGATTGCCTTCGCGAAATCCGGCCCTGGCGTCGGTGCCGGGTCCATGCCGAGCTCGCCGAAGCGCTTCAGCAGATCGGGCGCTTTCAGAGCTTTGGCGATCTCCTGATGCAGGCGATCGATGACCGGTTGCGGCGTGCCGGTCGGCGCGAACATGCCGACCCAGGACGGAGCCTCGAATTTGGGGTATCCCGCCTCCGCCACCGTCGGGACGTCCGGCAGCTGCGGCACCCGCTGCTTGGCGGCGACCGCAAGCGCCCGCAACTGGCCGGCCTGGATGTACGACAAGGCCGGGACGAGCGGCACCAAGGTGATCTGCGTCTCGTTCGCGACCATCGCCGCCATCGCCGGCGCGCCGCCGCGATAGGCGACCATGGCAACCTTGATCCCGGCCATCGAATCGAAGAATTCCATGGCGAGCTGCACAGCGCTGGCCGCGTTTGCGTAGTTGAATTTCGACGGGTTCGCCTTCGCGAGGGCCACGAACTCCGGCAGCGTTTTCGCCGGAGTTTGTACGTTGACGACAAAAAGCCGGGCGACCGACGAGATCTGACTTACGACCGCGAAATCCTTCTCCGTGTCGTAAGGAAGATTGCGGTAGATCGCCGGATTCACCGAGTGTGACTCATTGTCGACGAGCAACGTGTAGCCGTCGGGCGGCGCCTTGGCGACAAGGCCCGATCCGATCTCACCGGCCGCACCGCTGCGATTGTCGATGACCACTGGCTGGCCCAGGCCTTCCTGCAGACCGTTCTGAATCAATCGCGCCGTGGTATCGACGATGCCGCCGGCGGCATAGGGGATCACGATCCGCACCGGCTTGTTGGGGTAGGCCTGGGCTGCGGCTTCGGGCCCCGACGCCAGCGCAAGAGCCATGAGTCCAGCGGCAACCGATGCTACCGACAGCTGCTTCGCGATCTTTTTCATCTTGCTCCCACTTCCTCCGATGACGCCGGGCTGATGCTCCGGCGAGCTCCTTCGCTGTCCGCAGCGCAGACAATAACGCCCTCGCGCTCCATCGCGCCGATGTCCGCCGGACTGAAGCCGTACTCCGACAGCACGTCGCGAGTATGCTCGCCGTATCGTGGAGCACCGCGTTGAACCTCCGCGGGCGTCTGCGAAAATTTGACCGGCGCGCCGAGGGTTTTCACCGTTCCGATGGCGGAATGCCCGACCTCGACCACCATGTCGCGTGCGGCCGTCTGGGGATCGGCCAGCGCCTCGACCATGTCTTGTACCGGCCCGCATGGGACGCCTGCCCGTTCCAATGCCTGCAGCCAGTCGGCACGCGTTCGCGTCCGGAAACGGCGGGACAGTTCTTTCTCGAGCTCCGCAAGGTTCGCCATGCGGCCGGCATTGTCGATGAACCGTGGATCGCTC
>Ga0335070_10002622_pt1 | contig 20887 bp, 17 predicted proteins | sample Lox_Sample_13_FD_206722 | JGI IMG/M metagenome (GOLD analysis project Ga0335070, IMG submission 206722) | Soil microbial communities from Loxahatchee National Wildlife Refuge, Florida, United States - Lox_Sample_1.3 | ecosystem: Environmental > Terrestrial > Soil > Wetlands | place: USA...
CATGGGCGACCTCGCTGTCCCGGAGATTTGATTGGGGCCTGCTCGACGCCGACGGGCAATCTCTCACCCTCGGCGCCGGATACTACCACATCGGCGAGGTGAGCATCCGGTCAAGAGCAGGGGGGGGTCGGCCGACGCGGTCTGCTTGCCCCGGGCCCAAGGCCTCGTGTACGCTCGTTGACAGGGCCGGCAGCACGGTGTATAAAGCGGCACTTTCGGTGAGCGGCGGGGAGTTGGACTTATGACGCGGGGCTCCGCAACCGCCTCTCCCGTAGGCACCGCTCGGTAGCGCGTCCCGGCTGTCCTTTCGGAGCGCGCCTCGTTTCGGCGCGGGCCCAGTCCATCTCGACGAGGAGAGGGGCACCATGAGTACACACCGTTGGTCACACGTGGGTCCCGGCCTTGCCGGGCCTGCCGGAGCCTGACCGCTTGGCCAATGGTCAGGAGCTGATCGACGCCGCGGCCGTCCGGACCGCTCCGGTCGTCATCCAGGGGAGTTGGCGCCAACGAGAGGCGGTGCAGAGCTTCCTCTGGATAGGGCCCGCCTTTCTCTACCTGGCGTTCTTCATCGCCTATCCCTTCTTCATGTCCATGTACCTCTCGGTCTCGAGCGCCCGCGTCGGCTCGCCCGAGCACCACTTCGTCGGCCTCCTCAACTACCAGCGGCTGTTCGCCGATCCGGTGTTCTGGCAGACCGTGCGGAACTCCTTCGTCTTCACCTTCGGCTCCGAGGCGATCCGGCTCGCCATCGGCCTGCCCCTGGCCTTCGCCCTCAACCGGAGCTTCAAGGGCAAGCGGGTGGTGCAGGGGGTCATCCTCATCCCCTTCGTGATCCCGATCGCGCTGTCGTCGCTGGCGTGGAAGTGGATGTTCGACTCGCTCTACAGCGTCATCAACTGGATGCTCATGCGTGCCCACTTGATCGACTACCCGTGGCAGTGGCTCGGCGAGCCCGGCCTCGCGATGTGGTCCGTCATCATCATGAACGTGTGGCGCGGGTTTCCCTTCTCGGCGGTGATCCTCCTCGCCGCCCTGACCGCCGTGCCCCAGGAGATCATCGAGGCGGCCAAGATCGACGGCGCCGGCCCCCTGCGGCGCTTTCACTACGTCGTGGTGCCCATCATCCGGCCCATTCTCTTCGTCGGGCTCCTCTACTCGATTGTCTTCTCCTTCACCGACTTCTCGTCGGTCTGGCTCCTGACCCAGGGCGGGCCGTACAACACCACGCACGTCTTCGGCACCTACGCCTATAACATCGGCATCAATGCGGGCGACATCGGCATGGGGGCGGCCATCACGCTGTTCATCTTCCCGTTCCTGGCCGCGATCGTGATCGTGATGCTCCGCTTCCTGAGGAAGGAGTAGCGAGTGGGCCAGGCATGGCGACGCATCAAGCGCGATTACGGGCCGTACCTGCCCCTATCGCCGTACCTCTTCGTCGTTCTGTTCCCCTTCTACTGGATGGTCATCACGGCGTTCAAGCGTGACAATGATCTCTATAACCTGACCACGGCCCCCTTCTGGTTCAAGGAGGCACCGACCCTCGATCACCTTAAGCTGCTCATCTACGACACGCTCTTCCTCAGATGGCTCCAGAACAGCCTCGTCATCGGAGTCCTCGTGGTCCTGGTGACGCTCGCGCTCGCCCTACCCGCCGCGTACGCGCTGGCCCGCATGAAGTTCCCGGGCGCCCAGCCGCTGTCCACGGCGATGTTCCTCTCGTATCTGATCCCGCCCACGCTGCTCTTCCTGCCCCTGTCACAGCTCGTCCGGGGGCTCGGCTTCACGGATTCGATTTGGGCGCTCGTGCTCGTGTACCCCTCGTTTACGTTGCCCTTCTGCACCTGGCTCCTCATGGGATTCGTGCGAACGGTGCCCCGGGAGATCGAGGAGAGCGCCCAGATCGACGGCTGCACCCGCCTCCAGGCCTTCCGCATGATCATCCTTCCCGTCATCGTCCCGGGGATCATCACCGCGGGCATCTTCGCGTTCACCCTCACGTATCAGGAGTACATCTACGCGCTGACCTTCATCTCGGCCTCGGCCAACAAGACGATCTCGTACGGCGTCACTAGCGACCTCATCCGCGGCGACGTCTTCTACTGGGGCTCGCTCATGTCGGGCGCGCTCATCGGCGCCATCCCGGTCGCCGTGATCTATGCCTTCAGTCTCGACCATTTCATCCACGGACTCACCGCAGGCGCCCTGAAGTGACACATAACTTCACCCAAGGAGGGGAACAGTCATGAGCAAGCTCTCGCGAAGGAAATTTCTCGGCACCGCGGCCGGCGGGGCCGCGATCGGCGCGTTTCCGCACGTCTGGAGAAGGCCCGCCTGGGCGCAGCAGACCAAGGAAGTCCGGGTCCTCGCCTGGACGCACTTCGTGCCGTCCTACGACAAGTGGTTCGACGCGTTCGCCGAGCAGTGGAGCACGAAAAGCGGCGTGAAGGTCACCATCGACCACGTCCCACACCTCCAGATCCCGGCCAAGATCGCCGCGGAGATCGCCACCCAGTCGGGGCACGACATCGTCCAGCTGGTTGGCTCCGGAACCGAGAAGTGGGCGAATGCCCTGCTCGACATCCAGGATTCCGCCGACCGGGTTGGCAAGAAGTACGGCGGCTGGACGCCGCTCGCCGAGAACTATTCGAAGGCCAATGGCAAGTTCCACTCGATGCCCGACTTCTTCATCGACTTTCCGGGGCTCTATCGCAAGGATCTCTGGACGGAGGTCGGCATGCCCAATGGCCCCGACACCTGGGAAGACCTGCGCGCGGGCGGGGCGAAGCTCAAGACCAAGGGCTTCCCGCTGGGCATCGGCCTCGCCCATCACGACGACGCCCGTGCCTCCTGGCGCGCCATCATGTGGTCCTACGGAGGCTCCGAGGTCGCCAAGGACGGCAAGACCATCACGTACAACTCCAAGGAGGTCCGCGAGGCCCTCAAGTTCAACAAGGCGCTCTACAAGGAAACCATGACTCCCGAGGTTCTGGCCTGGGACGATTCCTCCAACAATCGCTTCCTCGCCTCGGGGCGCGGTTCATGGATCCACAACCCGATCAGCGCCTACCGGAGCATCGAGGGGCAGAACAAGGAGCTGGCCGACAAGATCTGGGTGCAGCTCTCGCCCAAGGGGCCGGCGGCTCGGCGCTCCTTCGCCAACTGCCGCGCGTACGGGGTGACCAAGTTCTCCAAGAGCCAGGACGGGTCGAAGGCTTTTCTCGAGGCGCTCGTGGACAACTACCGTGAAGGCGCCAAGGCGAGCACCGGCTACAACATGCCGTTCCTCAAGGCCTTCGCCAAGCCACCGTTCCCCATCATCAGCGACGACCCCAAGCTCAAGCCGCTCGAGCAGGACGCCGAGTATCACTTCACGACCGGCTACCCGGGCCCGCTGACGCCGGCGGCGGACGAGGTCTACCAGCAATTCGTGATGGTGGACGCGCTCGCGCAGTTCTGCACGGACAAGATGGACCTCGAGCAGACGGTCAAGTGGGGCGAGGAGAAGATCAAGGGCATCCACGCGAAGTTCGCGTAGGTTCAGCAGCCTGACGCAGGAAGGGCCCGGTGACGCCCAGCCACCGGGCCCTTCGTCTTCCTTCGGCCGCGATGCCCCGCTATCCTTTGACCGACCCGGTCAGCCCCGTCACGTAGTACTCGACGAAGAACGAGTAGACGATGGCCACGGGGATGGAGCCCAAGAGCGCCCCCGCCATGAGCTGGCCCCAGAAGTAGATGTCGCCGCGGATCAGCTCCGAGACCACGCCCACCGGCACGGTCTTCTTCTCGGGCGACGAGAGGAAGACCAGCGCGTAGATGAACTCGTTCCAGGACAGCGTGAAGGCGAAGATGCCCGCGGAGAGGATGCCGGGCACGGCGATGGGGAAGATGATCCTGACCATGGCGCCGAAGCGCGTGGCGCCGTCGATGCGCGCGCACTCCTCCAGCTCCTTGGGGATGGTCTTGAAGTAGCCCATCAGGAGCCAGGTGCAGAAGGGGATGAGGAAGGTCGGATACGTCAGGATCAGGGCCCACGGCGTGTCGCCGAGCTGAAAGGCCCGGATGATATTGGCGAGCGGGATGAAGAGGAGGGTGGGCGGCACCAGGTAGGTGACGAAGATGGAGGTGCCAATGGTGCCGGCCATCGGGAACTTGAGCCGTCCGAGCGCGTAGCCCGCGAGGAGGCCGCAGAAGAGCGAGATGATCGTGGACAGGCAGGCGATGAAAAAGGTGTTCCATAACCAATGCGGGAACGAGGTCTTCGCGAAGAGGTCACGGAAGTGCTCGAACGTCGGGTGGAGCGTCCAGAACGGGGCGTTATTGGCCGCGCGCCAGGATCGGTAGAGCTCGGAGTCGGGGCGGATGGCCGTGATGAGCATCCAGTAGAAGGGGAAGAGCGTCCCGATCAGGAAGACCGTCAGCGGGATGTAGAAGTACACCCACCGCTTCCACTTCCGCTCGATGACCATTTAGTTCCGGTGGGGAGCGCATGCTGCCGCTCCTCCCCCGGTCCCTCCCACCAGCGCTCGGGAAGTCACAATGTCCCTAGCTCCCGTGAATTCACGGGCGTCTAGGCGCCTTCGAGGCGACGGAGATAGCGGAGCTGCAGCCACACGACGACGAAGAGGACCGGCAGCATGAAGAGCGAGATCGCCGCGCCCTCCCCCAGGAGCCCCGTCGCGATGCCGATCTGATAGGCATAGGTGGCGAGGAGGTGCGTGGCATTGGCCGGACCGCCGCCGGTCAGCACGTAGATGAGCTGGAAATCGGAGAAGGTCTGGATGATCGAGAACACCACGACCACCACCGTGACCGGCTTGAGGAGCGGCCACGTGACGTGCCAGAAGCGGTGCCACCCGTTGGCGCCGTCGAGCGAGGCCGCCTCCTGCAGGTCGGGGCTGATGGTCTGGAGCCCCGCCAGCAGCGTGATGGCGAAGAAGGGCATGCCGCGCCACGTGTTGACCACGATGGCGCACCACATGCCATAGGTGCCGTCGGAGAGAAACGGCAGCTTCGTCGTGATGAAGCCGCCCTGGAACAGGAGCCAGTTGAGCACGCTGAAGGTCGGATCGAACATCCACCGCCACGCGAAGGTGCTCAGCACGGTGGGCACGATGAAGGGCAGGAGCATCGAGGCCCGCACGATGCGCTTGCCGCGGAAGCTCCGGTTCAGCAAGAGCGCCAGCCACATCCCGAGCGCCAGCTTGAAGATGGTCGCCCAGAACGTGTAGAAGCTCGTGTTCCAGAACGCGGTCCGGAAGATCGAGTCGTTCCCCGCCTTGATGAAGTTCCTGATGCCGACGAACTCGCCGATATTGCCCACGCTGGTGTTCGACAGCGAGAGCCACACGCCCATCACGAACGGATAGGCGATGAACAGCCCCAGCAGGAGGATCGCCGGCGCCAGCAGGAGCGTCGCGAGGAGGCGCTCGCTCTCGAGCCAACGGGTCAGCCGCCCGGGTTGCGGCGACGTCCCCGCATGCGGCAGCGTCGCCGCGAGCCCGGCGGCGCCGCCCGATCCTCCCGCGATTGGCTTCTTCATCTCCCTAGCCGTAGATCTTACCCAATTCGCCCGCCGCCCACTTGACGGAGTCCTCGGCCTTCATACCCTGCACGCCCTTGGCGTACATATCCACGATCACGTACTTGGTGTAGACTTCCGTCGCCTTGGCCGACGGCGGGCCCGCGAACCCGATCACGCGCGAGTTGTCGGCAGCCGTCTTAAAGCCCTTCATGGGCTCGTCGATGGTCGTCCACAGCGGACTCTGCTCCCAGAACTTGGTCGAGCCGATGGAAAACCCTTCCGCGACCTGGAACCACTTGCTGTACTGCTCCTTGCCGTGCAGCCACTTGAGGAAGTCCTTGGCGAGCTTGGGATTCTTCGTGTACTTCATCACGCCGTGCGCGAAGGCGGTGTGGTAGCTCCAGGTGCCGGCGGGCCCGGAAGGCAGGCGGGCGTGCTGGATGTCCCGCACCATGGGCTCGCCGCGCTCGTCCTTGATCTTGTCCTGGCCGCGCTTGGCCGCGATATAAATCGACGCGCCGTTCAGGGTGGCGCAGATCTCCCCGCCGAGGAAGGCGCGGTTATTGTTCGTGTCGTCCCAGGCCAAGCCCCCCTCGTCGCAGGCGTCCTTCCAGAGGGCCTGCATGTACTTGACTGCCTCCACTGAGCCCTTGCTGTCAATGCCCGTCTTTCCGCTCTTGTCGGTCTCCGCGCCGCCGAAGTTCCACAGGAGCGGATAAGCCCACGCGGGCGCATCGCCGAAGGTGTGGCCGAGTGTCTGCCCGTACGGATGGCCCTTCTTCTTGAGTTTCGCTCCAACCTGCCGCAACTCGTCGTAGGTCTTGGGGAACGTCGTCGCGCCGACCTCGTCGAACCACGACTTCCGGTAGGCGATGAGGCCCGGCACGATGCCGTGGGGCAGGGCCATGAACTTGCCACCCACCTTCACGTACGTCTCGGACTGCGAGTAGAAGGCGCCCTGCTCCTTGGACTGCCACTCCGCCAGGTCGCTGACGTCGAGGAGGCCGTTCGCATAGAGGTGAGGCCAGTTGTGCAACATATGCATGATGTCGGGACCAGCACCCGACTGGATCGCGGCGGTGATGCGCGGCTGGATGTCGTTGGCGTTGATGAACTCGAACACGACTTCGGCGCCGAGTGCCTTGGAGGCCTCGCCGGCCTGGCGCTTGAGCTCGACGTCGCAGGCGGGGATGAAGTCCACCCAGCGGACGATGTTGAGCCGCGTGCCCTGCGCGTAAGCCGGCGCACGTCCGGCCGCCAGAATTCCCTCGAGCCCTGCCGCGGCGATGCCCGCGGCCGCGGAAGCTCCCTTGAGGAATGTGCGGCGGCCTACCGTATCGGCACTTGAGGACACCTTGTCGCGAGCGGGAGTCGTCATGAACCCCTCCGTGCTGTCGGGACGGTTATCAGGCTTCATAGATCTTCTTGAGCTCGCCTTCCGCCCACTTGACGGCGTCCTCGGCCTTCATGCCCTGGACGCCCTTGGCGTACATGTCCGTGATGACGTACTTGGTGAAGGCCTCGGTCGCATGCGCTGTGGACGGGCCGGCATAGCCGAAGAGCCGTGTATTGCGCGCCGCAGTGCGGAACATCTTGAGCGGTTCGTCGAGCTTGGCCCACATCGGGTCGTTCTCCCAGACCTTGGTGCCGCCGACGCTGTACCCTTCCTGCGTCGTGAACCACTTGCCGTAATTCTCCTTCTTGTGGATCCACCGCATGAAGTCCTTGGCAAGCTTCTGGTTCTTCGAGTACTTCATGAGGGCGTCGGACTGATTGAGGAAGAGGAGGTAGGCGCCCGACGGTCCGGCCGGCAGCGGCGCGTGCCCGATGTCCGTGTACATGGGCTCGCCCTTGTCGTCCTTGATCTTTTCCTTCTGCCGCTTGGCCACGATGTAGATGCTGGCGCCGTTCAGGGTGGCCGAGATCTCGCCCGCGTGGAAGGCGCGGTTGTTGTTGGTGTCATCCCAGGCGAGCCCGCCCTCGTCGCAGCACTCCTTCCAGAAGGCCTGCATGAACTTGACCGACTCGACGGCACCCGCGCTGCTGAGCACCACCTTCTTGCCGGTCTTGTCGGTCTCGGCACCCCCGAAAGCCCACAGCATCGTGTAGGTGAAGGTCGGGGCGTCGCCGAAGGTGTGGCCGAGCGTCTGGCCGTAGGGCTTGCCCTTCTTCTTGAGCGCAGTGAAGACCTTCCGTGCCTCGTCCCACGTTTTCGGGTATTCGTTGGCACCGGCCTCCTTGAGCCACGACTTCCGATACGCGACGGCATTGCCGACGATGGAGTGGGGGAGGGCCAGCCACTTGCCGTTGACCTGGCAGGAGGGTGGGAAGATCTCGTAGAAACCGCCCTCGGCCTTGCCGAGTTCGCCGGCGACATCAGAGACGTCCACGACGGCGTTCTGATAGAGGTGGGCCCAGTTGTACTGGAAGTTGAAGATGTCGGCGCCGGCGCCCGACTGGATGGCCGCGGTGATGCGCGCCTGGAGGTCGTTGGCGTTGATGGTCTCGAGCACACACTCGGCGCCCAGGGCCTTGGAGGCTTCGGGCATCTGGCGCTTCAGTTCGACATCCGATTCGGGGATGAAGTCGACCCAGCGCACCCAGTGCAGCTTGGTGCCCTGAGCGAAAGCCGGGGCCCTGCGCGCGGCCAGGATGCCTTCGATTCCGCCCATGACACCGGCCACCACGCCCGTGGTCTTGATGAAAGTCCGGCGGTCCACGTGACTGCCTCTTGACGCGTCGTTGCGCTTCTCTGTCGTCATTGACCGGTTCTCCTTTGGTTTGTTGAACCGCCTGTGCAGGCGGCAGTTGCCTTCAGGGTTCACGCGAATACGCTACGTGCGGCGGGGCCAACCCCGACCGTGAGAGTCGCACCTCGTGGAAACAGTCACTGGATCGTGAATGGAGAGAAAGTTAGCAGAATCGTTGCGCATTTTTAGCAAGAAACGGCCCCGCGTGTCAACGGCGAAAACCGCCGCCCGCGTCAGGCGTGACGCAGGGCGCCTTGTGGGGGCCTGAGGGTTATCGCGAGCACGATGGCCATGGTCGCGATGGCTCCCGACCCGATGAAAAGCCAGAGGTAGGAACCCAGCGCGTCATGGATGATCCCGCCGGCATAGGAGCCCACTCCCATGCCCAGGGACGAGATGAAGAAGACACCGCCATACGCCGTGCCGATGGCCCGCTCGCCGAAGTACTCGCGGGTGAGGACTGCGTAGAGCGGCATGACGCTGCCATAGCCGACGCCGAAGACCATGGCGAGGGCGTACAGCGTCCCGGGATCGCTGGGGAAGAGGTAGAGGAAGATGGTCACGGCCTGAAGGATCAGCCCCGCGATCAAGGTCGGCTTTGCGCCGACGCGATCGGCGATGATGCCGGTGGCGACGCGCCCCACGATGGAAGTCAGCCCTGAGATGCCCAGCGCGCCCGCCGCCACGAGGGCCGGCACACCCTGCTCCATGGCGTGGCTGACCATATGGAAGATGGGACCGGAGTGGGCGGTGCAGCAGGCGAAGTGCGTCAGCGCGATCGCCCAGAAGGGCCAGGAGGTCCAGATGGCTCCCGGTGACGGGCCCGGGCCGGCGGCGGCTGGCTCCGCCGAGGTGGCGATCGTGGGCGCAGGTCTCAGGAACAGCGCCATCGAGATGACGACCAGGAGCGCGAGCTCGCCCAGGATCAGAAACGCCGTGCGCCAGTCATACAGGTTGATGAGCCAGCGCGACAGCGGAGCGAGGGCGAGCGTGCCGAGGCCATTGCCCGACGAGACGATCGACGCGGCGAGGCCGCGGCGATGCTCGAACCAGCGGATGGCCATCACCGTCAGCGGCACATAGAAGCAGCTCACGCCGAAGCCCACGAGCAGGCCGAATGTGACATAGAACTGCCAGAGCGCCTCGACGCGGCCGGAGAGTATCAATCCTCCGCCGACGAGAAGCCCGCCGCACAGCACCACCCGGCGCGTGCCGAATCGGTCGGAAAGATAGCCCGATACGAAAGAGCCGATACCCATGGCGATCCAGTTCATGAGCGCGATGGCGCTGACGCTCGAGCGCGCCCAGCCCATGGAGTCCTCGAGGGGTTTGAGAAAGACGGCCAGTGAGAAGAGCGTGCCGATGGCCATGGTGATGATGACAAAGGCCGCGCCGAGCACGACCCAGCCGTAGGGCAAACGCCGACTCACGCGATCTCCATCCTTCCTTCCCGTACCGGAATGAGGAGGCAAAGGTTGGCCGCCATCACGAGGCCGAGGGCCGCCCAGGGCACACCGAAGCCGCCGAGGCGCTGGACGGCCAGGCCGAAGAGCGGCGGGCAGACACTCACGCCCAGGGAGGAGATCGTGAGTCCGAGGCCGACCGCGGTGCCCGCGCCTCGCGGGCCGACCAGCTCGGCCATGAGCGTGTGCTGCACGCCATTCCAGCCGATGCCGAAGAAGCCGAAGGCCAGCGCGAGCGGCGCCAACATCCATGCGCTGGTGCCCAGTCCCGTTCCCGCCATGGCCAGCGAGCAGACCGTCGAGCCCACGCCGGCGATGACCAGCACGATGCGTCGGCGCCCCTCGAACAGCCCGTCGGACAGCATGCCGAAGATCACGCGTCCCGCCATGCCCGCTACCTGCGCCATGACGAGGTAGCGGCCCGCCTCGACCAGAGAGAGCCGGAGCACCTCAGTGAGATACAGCACGAGGAAGGACATCCAGACCGTCTGCATGCCCGCGAACACCAGGGTCGAGCCGGACACGAGCCAGAGATCCCGGTTCGCGAGCACGGCGCCGAGGCGGGTGGAGCCGACGGAGGCGCCGACCGCCTCCGCCGCCCTCGGCGGATCACGGTAGAGGAGCCACGTGAGAAGGCCTAGCCCCGCGATCAGCGAAGCAGGCAGCGCCACGGCCGGCCGCCAACCGAGCCAGAGGGCGAGCGGCGGCATGATCAGAGCGCCCACGGCGCCGCCCAGCGGCAGGCCAACCTGCTTGAGTCCAACCGCGGTGGCCCGCTGGCGGCGCGGGAACCACGCCATCGCCGCTTTGGCAGTGGTCGGATTGAGCATGCCGTACCCCGCGCCGGCGAAGATCATGATGCCGGTGAGGAGCACGAAGGAGCCCGAGCCCGCCACGCCGAAGAGTCCGCCCGAGATGAGGACCTGTCCCAGCACCATGGTCGCCAGCACGCCCCAGCGGTCGGCCATCCAGCCGGCGGGCAGGGACATGAGCGCGGCACCGATGTAGTACGCGGAAAGGAATGAGCCCGCCTGCGCCATCGAGAGACCGAGATCCTCGCGTATCAGCGGAGCAATGGAGGGGATGCCGAGCGGGCCCACATTGGCCATGGTCTGGGCCGCCATGATGAGCGCAAGGATGCCCCAGCGTCCAGGGGCGGCTCCCGGGTGGGTCACAACGGGGGATCTGGTCACGAAGGGCGGGATGCGACGAGGGCGGCGACTGCCTTGAGATCTTCCTCCGTGTCCACGCCGATCGTGGCGTCGTGCGTCTCCATGACGCGGATCGGGATGCCGTGCTCGAGCAGGCGCAACTGCTCGAGGCTCTCGGCACGCTCGAGCGGCGAGTGCGGGAGCGAGTGGAAGGTGGCGAGGACCGCGCGGCGGTATGCGTACATGCCCACGTGCTTCCAGTACGTGATGCCGCCTTTCCCGTCCCGATCGAAGGGGATGGGCAGGCGCGAGAAGTACAGAGCATCCCCGTGCACGTTGGTCACCACCTTGTTCGCCGTGCGGCTGGCCACCTCCTCGGGCGTGGCCCGGATCTTGAGCGTGGTCACCTGCACGTCGGGCTCGCTGAGAAATGGCTGGACGAGTGTCTCGATGTGTCCGGTGGTCACCAGCGGCTCGTCACCCTGGATATTGACGTAGACGTCAGCCACGCGCGCGCGCGAAACTTCCCAGAGCCGATCGGTTCCCGACTGGTGATTGGCCGATGTGAGGACCGCGGGGATGTGGTGGGCATGACAGGCCTCGATGACCTCCTCGCTGTCGGTGGCGACGAGAAGGTCGGAAAGCATACGGCAGCTTTGCGCCCGCCTGAAGACGTAGACGACCATGGGCATGCCCGCGATCTCGCGGAGGACCTTGCGGGGCAGGCGGGTCGACTGGAGCCGCGCGGGAATGACTCCGAGGATGATCACCGCCCTAGGCTACCAGAAAGCCTTCTAGCTTGGACGCGCGTGTAGAGGGCCTCGCGAATCGACTGTGCGCGAGACGGGCGGGTCCTGTCATCGGGGACTTCCCCTACGCGGCCAGCTTCGCCACCCTACGCTTCGTGAATCGCAGCCCTGCGGGCTGCGCGCACTCGCGAAGGGCCCACTCCGCAGGCCGCGTAGGGGAAGCCCCCGATGCCACCCGCCCGGTTTCGGTTCTCGATCTTTGGCGCGACGCGACCAGTCACCGGGCGGGACCGGTGCCGGTGCCGCGGAGGCGAGGGTCGAGGACGTCGCGGAGGGCGTCGCCCAGCATGTTGAAGCCGAAGACGGCGAGGGAGATCGCGGCGCCGGGAAAGATGGCCATCCACGGCGCCCGCTGCATGAAGGAGCGGCCCGAGCCGGCGAGCATGGCGCCCCAGGACGGCCGGGGTGGCGGAACGCCGAGACCGAGGAAAGACAGCGACGACTCGGCCAGAATCACGCCGCCGAGGCCGATGGTGGCCACGATGATCACGGTCGCCATGAGGTTGGGCACCACGTGGCGGAGCACGATGCGCAGGTGTCCGGTGCCCATGGCCCGCGCGGATTCGATGTACGGGTTTTCCATGACGCTGAGCGCGGCGCCGCGGATGACCCGTGCGCTGGAGGCCGAAACCAGAATGGACAGCGAGAGGATCAGATTGAGCAGCCCCGGGCCAAGCACGGCCATCAAGGAGAGGATGATGACGAGGTACGGGAAGGACATCCAGGCATCGACGAAGCGCTGGACGGCCATGTCGTAGGCGCCACCGATATAGGCGCTGGAGACACCCACGGCCATGGCCACGAGCGTCGAGAGCGCAATGGTGACGAAGCCCACCGTGACCGAGACGCGGGCACCGTAGACCACCCGGCTCCACATGTCTCGCGAGAGATTGTCCGTTCCCATCCAGAACTGCGCGCCTGGAGGCTTCATCCTGGCGCCAGGAACGCTGTCGTCGTAAGCGTAGTGCGCGATCCACGGTGCGCCAAGCGCCATGACGAGCATGACCAGCACGAGGAAGCCGCCGAGCGCGCCGAGGGGCTTGCGCCGGCAGAAGAGGGCGAGCGCGTGGGCGGCGCGTGGGAATGCCCAGGCCTCGCGCACGGGCTCGGCGGTCGCGACTGCCTCGATGTACCTGGCCACCTAGGAGTACCTGATCCTTGGATCGAGCACGGCGTAGAGGAGATCCACGAGGAGGTTCATCAGGACGATGATCGAGACGACCATCAGATTGATGCCCTGGATCACCGGGTAGTCCCGCTGGAGGATGGCGTCGAAGAGGAAGCGGCCCATGCCCGGCAGCTGGAAGATGGACTCTATGATCACGGTCCCGCTGAAGATCTGCGCGAGCTGTATGCCGAGAATGGTGACCACGGGGATGAGCGCGTTCTTCAGGCTGTGCTTGAGCACCACCACGCCCTCGCGGAGCCCCTTGGCCCACGCCGTGCGCACGTAGTCCTGGCGCAGCACCTCGAGCAGCATGGCCCGGGTGAGCCGCATGATCCCCGCCGCCGAGGCGACGCCGAGGATGAGCGCCGGCAGGAGGAACTGCAGCACGTGCGCGCCCGGGGACTTGCTGAACTCGGTGAAGCCCAGGTGCGGTGTCCATCCCCACCAGATGGCCGGCAGGACGATGACGAGGGTCGCGATCCAGAAGCTCGGCACGGACAGACCCACGATGGCCGCGCTCCGCGCGACGTAGTCGCGCATGGTATCCGCCCGCACCGCGGACAGCACGCCGATGGGGATGGCGATGACGATGGCGAAGCAGATGGCCAGGCCGCCCAGCAGCAGCGTGATGGGGAGGCGCATGCCCAGCTCCTCTGTCACCGTTCGCTTCGTCCAGAGCGACTCGCCCAGGTTGCCGCGGAGGACATTGCCGACCCACGCGAAGTACTGGATATAGATCGGCCGGTCGAGGCCGAGCTTGTGGCGGAGGTCGTCCACGTCCTTGCCGTAGGCTTTTTCCTCCAGCATGAGCTGGACGGCATCGCCCGGCAACAGGCGCGGCAGCGTGAAGACGATGAGCGAGGCGATCACCAGCGAGGGGATCGCGACGAGCAGGCGCTTGAGGAGGTAGCGCCTCAGCACGGGGTCAACGGTCGAGCCACGCCGCGAGCAGGCGGCCGCCCCAGTCGTAGCCGAGATTGGGCCCGTAGTTCTTCAGCGCGGCATCCCACACGCCGATGTACACGCCGGAGGGCGCGTAGACGTAGTACTGCTGCTTCGCGACGTAGCGCTGGATCTCGTGGAGCACTTCGCGACGCTTCGTCACATCGGCGGTCCTGCGCTGGCGAACCAGCATGTCTCCCAGTACGGGATCGTTGACGTGACTCTGGTTCTTGAGCTCGCCGGCCATGTACGGGCCGAAGAGGTAGTTATCCGGGTCGAGGAAGGGCGTCTGCGGCCCGAAAGCCATGGACTCGTATTTCCCGTAGAAGGTGGTGCTGATGTACGCGCCGTACTCCTGCTGGATCGGCTTGGCGTCGATCCCGACGTCTTTCAGGTACTTCAAGAGGAGCTGGAGAGCGTCCACCATGATGGTGGAGCCGTAGGTCGCGTATGAGACGGTCGCCGGGAAACCGTTGGGATAGCCCGCTTCGGCGAGGAGCTTCTTGGCCCGCGCCGGGTCGAACTTGTAGTACTGGCCGCCCTCGCCGAGCTGGTCCACGGGCAGCGCCCAGTCCTTGAGCGCCGCCGGCACGGCCGGATTGAAGACGCCGACACCTTCGGCCACCGCGTCGAGGAGACCCTGGCGGTCGAAGGCCAGCGAGATCGCCCGTCGCACCCGCACGTCGCTGAAGGGAGGCTTGTCGGTGCGCATGTAGACATGGCTCATCTGATTGGAGGCGAATTCCATGCTCTGGAGCTTCGGCCGCCTTTGCTTCAGCGTGTCCTTGATCTGGACCCAGTCCACCCGGTTGATCGTCCCCGATGCCTCCCAGCCGAGGTCGTACTTGCCCGCGATGAAGGCGGCCATGCGCGAGGCGTTGTCCTCGTCCACCGTCACCTCGACCTTGTCGATATACGGCAGACCGCTCAGGAAGTAACCGGGGTTTCTCACGAAGGTGAGACCGACATTCGGCCGGTAGCTGTCCAGCATCCAGGGGCCAGTGCCGATGACGGCTTCGGGCTTCTTGAGGTCGCCGAACTTCTCGACGGCTTCGCGCGCGATGATGGCCAGCGCCATCGGATTGGCGACCATGTCCAGGAACCAGACGTAGGGCTCCTTGAGCGTCATCTTGACCGTGTACTTGTCGACGACCTCGACTCGGTCGAGCGCCGCCATCATGCTGCGATAGGCATTGCCCTTCTCGTTCACGAAGCGGTCGAAAGTGTACTTGACGTCGTCGGCGGTGAGCTCGCGTCCGTTCAGGGGTGGCTTCGCATGCCAGCGGACCCCTTTGCGGAGCCTGAAGATGTACGTGGTCTCGTTGGGCTGGGACCAGGACTCGGCGAGGTCGCCCTCGAGCGTGAACGTCCCGGGCTGCACTCCCGGTCCCGCCTTGTACTTGAGAAGCCGGCTGTGCGTGAAGGTGTAGAGGACATTGGTCTTGTAGGAGATGGTCAGGTGCGGATCGAAATGCGGCGGGTCCCACAGCCGCAGCGAGATCGTCCCGCCACGCTTGGGCGTCTGTGCCATCGCCCCCCGGAGCCCGAGGGGTGTGCCTATCGCGGTCGCCGCCAGCATGCCGCCCGCCTTGAGGAGATCCCGCCGGCTCGGGTTCGAGGGCATTGTTCAGCGATCCAGCCACGCCGCCACGAGGCGGCCGCCATAGTCGTAGCTCACATTCGGCGCGTAGTTTTTCAACGCTCCCTCCCATACGGCGATCTGGATCGCGGAAGCCAGCTGGACGTAGTACTGCTGCTTGGCCAGGTGCCGCTGGATCTCGTAGATGATCTCGCGGCGCTTGGGCACCTCGTGGGTGCGCCGCTGGCGGATCAACATGTCGGCTACCACGGGGTCATTGATGTGGCTCTGGTTCTTGAGCTCGCCGGGATAGTACTGGCCGTAGAGGAAATTATCGGGTTCCTGAAATCCAGTCTGGGGCCCGAAGCCCATGGAGTCGAACTTGCCATAGAAGGTCGTCGAGATATACGCGCCGTATTCCTTCTGGCTCAGCTTGGCGTCGATGCCGACATCCTTCAATTGCTTCAGCACGAGCTGGGCGGTGTCGATCACGATCTGTGAGCCATAGGTCGCCCACTCGATGTTGGCCTGGAACCCGTTGGGGTATCCCGCCTCGGCCAGAAGCTTCCGCGCCCGGGCCAGATCGAACTTGTAGTACTGCGCGCCCTCTCCCAGCTGGTCCATGGGCACCGACCACTCCTTGAGCGCCGCGGGTACCGGTGGGTTCAGGACGCCCGCGCCTTCGTAGACCGCGTCGATGATGGCCGGGCGGTTGATGGCCAGCGACATGGCGCGGCGTACCCGCACGTCGCTGAATGGTGTCTTGTCGGTGCGCATGGAGATGTGCTGCATGACCAAGTTCGGGTACTCGACGGTCTGGAGCCGGGGACGCTTCTGCTTGAGAGTGTCCTTCAACTGCACCCAGTCGGCGCGATTGATCACGCCCTGGTATTCCCAGCCGAGATCGTATTTGCCCGCGATGAAGGCGGCCATGCGCGAGGCATTGTCCTCGTCCACCGCGACCTCGACCCTCTCGATATAGGGCTGGCCCGTCACGAAGTAGTTCGGGTTGCGCACGAACGTGTACCCGACATTGGGCCGGTAGCTGTCGAGCAGCCAGGGCCCGCTGCCCACGGCGCTCTCAGGCTTCTTGAGATCGCCGAACTTCTCCACGCACTCCTTGGCGATGATGGCGACGGCATGCGAGTTGGCGAGCATGTCGAGGAACCAGACATAGGGCTCTTTGAGCGTGAACTTGACCGTGTACTTGTCGGGCGCCTCGATCTTGTCGAGGGAGGAGAGCATGTAGGCATTGGCATTGCCCGTGATCGTCCGGAAGCGCTCCACGGAGTACACGACGTCGTCGGCGGTCAGCTCGCGGCCGTTCACCGGCGGCTTGTTCTGCCAGCGCACGCCCCGGCGAAGCTTGAAGATGTACGTGGTTTCGTTGGGCTGCGTCCAGGATTCGGCGAGGTCGCCCTCGATCGGGAAGCTTCCCGGCGGTATGCCCGGTCCGGCCTTGTGCTTGAGCAGGCGATTGTGGGTGAAGGAGTATGCGATGTGGGTCTTGTAGGAGATCGTCAGGTGCGGGTCCCAGTGTGGCGGGTCCCAGAGCCGCAGCGATATGGTGCCCCCACGCTTGGGAGATTGCGCGCGGGCGGGTGACCATGCGGCAGGCGCGGTCGCGACGGCGGCCAGCCCCGCGCCACTCCACTTGAGCAGATCACGTCGGGTCAAAAATAGTTTTGAAGGCGTGTGGGCGTCCATGGCCACCCTCCTTGATGGGGCACTTCCGGCCGGAAGTGGCGCTCACTTTGGGACAGGGGGCCGCCTCCTGTCAAGGAACTTGTTGGGCTCGTGGCGTCGTCCAGTAGTCGAGATGGATGGCGCGCCGTGCTTCGGCGAGCGTACGGGCGGCGACGGCGCGGGCACGCTCCGTTCCTTCGGCCAGGATCCGCAGCATCCACTCGGGATCGCGCGCCAGGTCCTGGCGCCGGGCACGGATCGGGGCGAGCAGCCGATGCAAGACGTCGATCAGGTGATGCTTGAGCGCCACGTCACCCACGCCGCCGGCGCGATAGCGCTGCTTCAGTGTCTCGAGCCCGGCTCGATCCGGGTCGAACGCGTCCAGATACGTGAAGACGACATTGCCCTCGACCTGTCCCGGGTCGTCGATCCGCGCGTGCCTGGGGTCCGTGTACATCCGCATGACCTTGTCCGTCACCACATCGGGCAGATCCGAAAGATAGATCGCGTTCCCGAGCGACTTGCTCATCTTCGACCGGCCGTCCGTGCCCGGCAGCCGCGATATTCTCGGCACCAGCGCCTCGGGCTCCACGAGGATGGAGCCGTAGAGGCGGTTGAACCGCCGCACGATTTCGACAGTCTGCTCGATCATGGGAACCTGGTCGGCCCCGACCGGAACCAGGTGGGCCTTGAAGGCCGTGATGTCGGCGGCCTGACTCACCGGGTAGACGAGGAAGCCCGCTGGGATCTCACCACCAAATCCCTTGTGCCGGATCTCCTCCTTGACGGTCGGATTGCGCTCCAGGCGCGCGACGGTCACGAGGTTCAGGAAATACCCGGTCAGCTCGGCCAGCTCGGGAACGCCCGACTGGACCACGATGGTGCTGACGGCGGGGTCGATGCCGACCGCGAGGTAGTCGAGCGCCACCTCCATGACATTGTGCCGGATCTCCTCCGGCCTGTCCGCATGGTCCGTCAACGCCTGGAGATCGGCGATCAGCACATAGGTCGCGTGCGAGCGCTGGAGCTCGACGCGGGTGGCGAGTGATCCCGCATAGTGTCCCAGATGGAGCGGGCCCGTCGGTCGGTCGCCGGTGAGGATGGTTCGTCTCATAGGTCCTCCTGCCTCCGGTGGAGCGGCGGGCTCATGAGACGACGAAGCCGCCCTGGGGAGGCGGCTCGTGATGGATAGCGCTACGACTAGCTCACGGAAAGCCGCCTAGTTCGGCGGCCACCACCAGCTCGAGCGCGTCGAGGTGTGCATGGAGGGATGGTCGCACAGGAATGCGGGTGGGTCAACCGCGGCCGCGCGGCCCTGTCTCGTTGACACGCCGGGCCGTCACGCTTAGTCTCGGGTCCTCGTCGAGTGCAGCCGGCCGAACCCGGGGTGTCCAGCGCCACTGTGCGGCGCGCATCGAAGACCAGAGGAGATGATGCCATGCGGATCGTCGACCTGAGCATGACCGTGGAGGAGTGCGACTCCGCGCCCTTCGCGAAGGACGAGTACTACTTCAAGCTCAAGCCCATCGTGAAGTGGGAGGAGAAGGGCTTCGTCTCGAACATGGTCGAAATGACGGTGCACGCGGGCACCCATATCGATTCGCCGCATCACTTCTTCCGCGACAAGCCCAATGTCGAGAAGCTGCCGCTGGAGGCCATGATCGGCGAGGCGGTCGTGCTCGACCTCACGTTCAAGGGCGCACCGAACGCGAGGATCACGCCGGAGGACATGGACCGGGCGGAGGCCGCCCTCAAGGCCCAGGGCATCACCATCGAGCCGAACGGCATGCTCTTCGTGCGCACCGACTGGCCCAAGGGCCACAACACCATGGATCCCGCGTGGTGGGACGACTCGCCCTGCCTCACCAATGCTGCCGCCGAGTGGCTGGTGGCGCGCCGCCCCTCCGTGCTCGGCTACGATTTCGCGCAGGAGGAGAAGGGTGCCGACTACGCCACCGCGGGCGAGATCCTGACGAGCGGGATGCGGGTGCACCGGACGATCCTGCCGAAGATCACGTTCCAGATCGAAAACCTCATCAACCTCGACCAGATTCCATCCCGGGTGAAGGTGATCGCGCTGCCGGCCAAGTGGCGGACGGAATCGGCGCCGGCCCGCGTGATCGCGCTCCTCGACGAGTAGAGCGGGGCGCGCGCGCCCGAATCGGCTTGACACGCGGCGGCCATCTGCTTTACTCAAGCGCAACGCGTACCCAGAGGAGGACTTCGATGCGATCGCGGCAACTCGGCGTGCTCTTGCTCTCAGCCCTTGGACTCGCCGTCCTGGCATCGGCCCCGGCCGCGGCCCAGGGTCCCATCAAGCTCGGCGACATCAATTCCTACAGCGGCATCGGTGCGCCCTTCACCGGCCCGTACCGCGTCGGCGTCGAGATGGCCGTCGACGAGATCAATGCCAAGGGCGGCGTGCTGGGGCGCAAGCTCGAAGTGGTCTTCCGCGACGACAAGGGGCAGCCGGCCGAAGCCGTCAAGCACGCGCAGGAGCTCGTCGACTCCGAGAAGGTGGCCCTCATCGCGGGGACCTTCCTGTCCAACGTGGGTCTCGCGGTCTCCGACTGGGCGAAGCAGAACAAGACCATGTTCGTCGTGGCCGAAGCCTTGACGGAAGCCGTCACCTGGTCGAAAGGGCACGATCACGTGGTGCGCCTCCGACCGAATACCTACGAGCAGGGACGCATGCTCGCCGAGAAGGCGGGCAAGATGAAGTACATGAAGTGGGCCACCATCGGCCCCAACTACGAGTACGGCAAGCGCGCGTGGGAGACCTTCCGTGACCGCCTGAAAGAGATGAAGCCCGAGATCCAGGTGGTCGGGGAGCATTGGCCGACGCTCGGCAAGATCGAGCCGGGGCCGCTCGTCACGGCCATCATGAGCCAGAACCCCGACGCGCTCTACGTCTCGCTGTTCGGCAGCGACTGGCTCGCCTTCGTGCGCGAGGCGCAGAAGCGCGGACTCTTCCAGAAGATGTTCGTGGTGGGCATCCTGCTCGGCGAGCCGGAGTACATCGATCCGCTCAAGCTCGAGGCGCCCGAGGGCATGCTGGTCACCGGCTATCCCTGGTACGACATCAAGAACCCCGCGCACCAGGAATGGGTGGCGCGCTATATCAAGCGCAGCGACAAGACGCCGGTGCTCGGATCCCTGATCGGCTACGTCACCTACCAGTCCGTCGCCGAGGCGATCAAGAAGGCCGGCAGCACGGACACCGCCAAGCTGGTCGCCGCCTTCAAGGGGCTCAAGGTCGAGACGCCGATCGGGCCCATCACCTTCCGGGCGGTGGACGGTCAATCGACCATGGGCGCGTGGGTCGGCACGACCAAGCTCGATCCGCAGCGCGGCGTGGGGATCATGGTCAACTACGAATACGTCCCCGGCGAGAAGGTGCTGCCCTCGGACGACGAAGTGAAGAAGATGCGCTCGGGCAACTGAGCTGATCGCGCCTTCACATGTGATTGCCCCCTCATCGTCAGATCGCCCCCTCACCCTGCCCTCTCCCCCGATGGGGGAGAGGGGTCGCCCCTCTGGGGAGAGGGTAGGGTGAGGGGAGTGTAGTGTCGCTTCTCTTCGTTCAGCTCCTGAGCGGACTCGCGAATGCGATGTTTCTGTTCCTCGTCGCATCGGGCCTGTCGCTCATCTTCGGCGTCACGCGCATCGTCAATTTCGCCCACGGCTCTTTCTACATGCTCGCCGCGTACCTGACCTACTCACTCACCGCGGCGCTGCCCTTGGACTCGGCGGCCTTCTACGCGGCGGTGATCCTCGCGGCCTGCATCGTCGCGGCGCTGGGCGGCCTCGTCGAG
>Ga0335070_10002623_pt1 | contig 20882 bp, 20 predicted proteins | sample Lox_Sample_13_FD_206722 | JGI IMG/M metagenome (GOLD analysis project Ga0335070, IMG submission 206722) | Soil microbial communities from Loxahatchee National Wildlife Refuge, Florida, United States - Lox_Sample_1.3 | ecosystem: Environmental > Terrestrial > Soil > Wetlands | place: USA...
TTCCTCGGCGAGCTGATCGGCGAGCCGCCGCGCGTCTCCCATCGCTGGGCGGGCATCTTCGGGCTGACGCAGGACATGCTCCCGCTCGTCGGACGGGTTCCGGGCCGCGACGGCGTCTGGTTCGCGGGCGGCTACTCGGGCCACGGCAACGTGCTCGGCTTCGCCTGCGGCCGGCTGGTCGCCGGCGCGATCCTCGGCGAGAGCTCGCCGCAGCTCGAGCTGTTCGACCCGGCGCGCTTCTTCTGACGGCGATCAGCAGTGGAAGGTCGCGGTCAGCGGCTGGCCGGTGAGCGTCTTGCCGCTCACGGTGCCGTGCGAGCGGTTCCCCTGCAGCTTCACCGTCGCCGCGAGGACGGCATACCCCTTGCCGCCGTGGTTGACGCTGAACACGACACCGCTCGTGTACGTGCCGTCCCGGCCCGCGGGCGGAGAGGTCGAGCCCGGAATCTGTCCGACGTCGAGGCCGAGGTAGTCGGGCTTCGGCTTCGTCGTCTGCCCGATGTACAGCGCGCCGATGTTCACAGTGAGGTACTTCGAGGTCTTCGTGCACTCGCCCTGAGCGAGCGCGAACGTCGCGCCGCCGACCTTGACGACCGCCTTCGCCGGGCCGCAGAAGGTCCGCTTCTGCACGCCGCCGGCGCTGGAAAGGCCGGGCGTGCACGCGCGGGCGTGCGTCCCGGACTCGCCGGCGAGCGCGCTGCCCGCAGCGACCGCGAGCGTCGCGACCAGAAGGGCGGCCGCGACGGAGTAGAGCCTGCCGATCATGTATGCCTCCTTGCTAGAGCGGGATCGTCGGGAGATCGAGCTCGCCGGCGCGTTCGAGCGCAACGAGAGCGACGGCGAGGTCCTGGAGCGCGAGGCCGGTGGAGTCGAACGCCGTCGCGTCCTCGGGCGAGCGGCGGCCCTCGGCACCGCCTGCGAGCACATGGCCGAGCTCGGTCACGTCCGCGCGCGTGAGCACGCCGGCCTCGACGGCGGCGGCGCACTCGCCGCCGTGGCTGGCTTGTTCCCAGTCGTCGCAGAAGACGTGCACGCGTGCGAGCTCCGCGACCGCGATCTCCGCCTTGCCGGGGCCGTCGGCGCCCATCAGGCTGACGTGCTGCCCGGGGCGGAGCGAGCCCTCGGGGAGCAGGATCTCGCGGCCCGGCGTCACCGTTACCAGCAGGTCGGCCGCGAGCGCCTCCTCGCGGCTCGCCGCGGGACGACCGCCGACGCGCTCCGCGACGGCGCGGGCCCGCTCCGGATCGAGATCCCAGACGAGCGGCTGCCGGCCGCGGGCGGCGAACGTCCGCGCCGCCGCCTCGCCGTTGACGCCGGCGCCGACCACGGCCGCCGTGTCCGCGTCCGGGCGGCCGAGGGTCTCCGCGGCGAGCACGGCCGCGGCGCCGGTGCGGATCGCGGTCACCGCACCCGCGTCGAGCACGGCGAGCAGCCGTCCGTCCGCGGCCGAGGAGACGAGCACGACGCCCATCACGGTCGGGAGCCCGTGCGCCGGGTTGCCGGGGAACGAGGTCACCCACTTGAGCAGCGCATGCCCCGAGCCGAGGGCGGGCATCGCGCGGAAGTCCCCGGCCGGGTAGGCCCCGACGTACACCTTCGGCGGCATCGTCCACTCGCCGCGCGCGAACGCGACGAAGGCGTCGCGCACCGCGTCCACGGCCCGCCCGGGCGGCACCGCGTCGTGGACGTGCCGCGCCGTGTAGAGCGGGACCACGGCCCGAAGCCTAGTGCTCCCGTTAGGCTCGCTGGTATGGGGATGTCGGACTACGTCAAGGGGCTGCGGGCGAAGGTCGGCACCGATCTGCTCTTCTGGCCCTCGGTTGCATGTCTCATCCGCGACGAGCAGGGCCGGGTGCTGCTCGTGCGCCACGTCGAGGGCCGCTGGATGTTCCCGGCAGGTGCCGTCGACCCCGGCGAGCGGCCCGCCGACGCCGCGCGGCGCGAGGCCTGGGAGGAGGCCGGCGTCCTCGTCGAGCCGCTGCGCATCCTCGGCGTCTTCAGCGGGCCAGAGTTCCGCATCACATACGCGAACGGCGACGAGGCCGCGTGGGTCACCACGGTGTTCGAGGCGCGCATCCTCTCCGGGAGCCCCGCACCGAGCGACGACGAGACGGCGGAGGTTCGCTGGGTCGATCCGGCCGACGCGTTCGGCCTCGAGCTGGCACCGTCGATGCGGAGCATGCTCGACCTGCTGCTCGACGGGCGGCCGTTCGTCGAGGCGGCGTGGACGCCGTAGCGATCCGCGTCGACCGGTTGCGCGTCGTGCGCGGCGGCAAGATCGTCCTGCCCCAACTGACGTGCACGGTCGCGAGCGGCACGGTGACCGGGCTGCTCGGCCCGAGCGGCAGCGGCAAGTCGACGCTGATCCGCTCCGTCGTCGGCGTGCAGCGGGTCGCCGGCGGCCGCGTCGAGGTGCTCGGCGAGCCGGCGGGGGCGCGGCCGCTGCGGTCGCGTGTCGGCTACATGACACAGGCGCCCTCGGTGTACGAGGACCTGACCGTGCGCGAGAACCTGCGCTTCTTCGCACGCGTGCTCGGCGCCGAACGCGGTACGGTGGAGCGCGCGATCGGCGACGTGTCGCTCGAGGATCACGCCGACCGCGTCGTCTCTCGGCTCTCGGGTGGTCAGCGCGCACGCGTCTCGCTCGCGACCGCCCTGCTCGGCACGCCGGACCTGCTCGTGCTCGACGAGCCGACCGTCGGGCTCGACCCGGTGCTACGCCGCGATCTCTGGCACCTCTTCCACGCCCTTGCCGAAGGCGGTGTGACACTGCTCGTCTCGAGCCACGTGATGGACGAGGCCGACCGCTGCGACGCGCTGCTCCTGCTGCGCGACGGCCAGCTCCTCGCCGAGGGGACGCCTGCAGAGCTGCGGGCGCGCACCGGCGTCACGCAGCTCGACGAGGTGTTCCTGCGGCTCGTCGACGAAGGGACGCCGTGAGCCTGCGCGTCACGGGCGCGGTCGCGGCGCGCGTGCTCGCGCAGCTGCGGCGCGACCCGCGCACGATCGCGCTCATCGTCGGCGTTCCGTGCCTGCTCGAGACGCTGCTGAAGGAGCTGTTCGCCGGGAGCTCGCCCGTCTTCCAGCACGTCGGCCCGCCGCTGCTCGGGCTCTTCCCGTTCGTGACGATGTTCCTCGTCACGTCGATCACGATGCTCCGCGAGCGGACGACCGGCACGCTCGAGCGGCTGATGACGCTCCCCCTCGGCAAGTTCGACCTGCTCGCAGGCTACGGAGCCGCCTTCGCCGTCTTCGCCGCCCTCCAGGCCGCGATCGTCTCGGCGCTGGCCTTCGGGTTGCTCGGACTGCACGTCGCGGGGCCACGGGTCGTCGTCGGCGCGCTCGCGGTCGCGAACGCGGTGCTCGGGACGACGCTCGGCCTGTTCGTGAGCGCGTTCGCGCAGACGGAGTTCCAGGCCGTGCAGTTCATGCCGGCGATGGTCTTCCCGCAGATCCTGCTCTGCGGCCTCTTCGTCGCGCGCAGCTCGATGGCGACGTGGCTGCGCTGGATCTCGGACGCGCTCCCGCTCACCTACGCCTACGATGCGCTCTCGCACACGGCTTCGAACACGCTCGACGGCCGCTTCGCTGCCGACGTCGCCGTCGTCTGCGGCTGCATCGTGCTCGCGCTCGCCCTCGGCGCCGCCACGCTGCGGCGCCGCACCGGCTAGCGGTTACACCCGGGCGTGCTCGTGGACCCGTACGCCGACGGCATGCAGCACCTCGGTGGCCCAGGCGCGCGCGTGCTCGACCTCGCCGCGCTCGAGCGGGCCCTCGCGGCCCTCGACGATGAAGTTCGCGGGAGGCACGACGAGCCAGCCGCCGCGCCGGCGCAGCAGCCGCGCCAGCCGCACCGCCGCGGAGCCCGTCACGAGCCGCGGCCCGGAAATGCGCGTGTCGAACGCAGCCACCCGGATGCCGTCCAGCGAGTGCTCGCCGAGGCATTCGACCGCGTCGTGCAGCTGCTGGCTGATCCCGTGCGAGTGGGTCGGCCCGCCAACGACGAGCAGGTCGATGCCGCGGAGCGTCTCCGCGCAGTCGGTCACCTCCTCGACCGCGGCGAGCCGGGTCGGCACCGCCTCCTGCAGCGCGAGCGCGATCGCCTCCGCGACGCGCTCGGTGTTTCCGAATCTCGACTCGTAAAGGACGAGCGCGTTCATGGCATACCTCCTGCCCGGGTGAGATCAGCCTGTGTCCGGCGCGGTGGCCGCCCATCAGCGGCGCCGCCGATCCCGCTGCCTGGAACTACGGACCCTCAGAACCGCCGAAGGCCGGAGCGAACGCGGAGCGTTCGCGGAGGCCGGATCCACGAGCGCGGGGATGGCGCAGCCACCACCGCGCGCGCTACCGGGGTCTGTGGCCTGCGTCAGGTAAGAGCGTGGCGGCTTCGCCGCCGCGCGCTCTGCGAAGCACAACTCACCCCGTTCGGAGAGCGCAGCTCTTCGAACGGCTTGCTAGAGGGTCTTGACGTCCTGGATCAGCTTCGTGATCGACGCCTTCGCGTCCCCGAAGAGCATGACGGTCTTCGGGTTGTAGAAGAGCGGGTTCTCGATCCCGGCGAATCCGGGGTTCATCGAACGCTTCAGCACCACGACCGTCTGCGCCTCGTCGACGTTGAGGATCGGCATGCCGTAGATCGGGCTGCTCGGATTGTTGCGCGCGTCCGGGTTCACGACGTCGTTTGCCCCGACGACCATCGCGACGTCGGTTCGCGAGAACTCCGGGTTCGCCTCGTCCATCTCCTTGAGCTGTGTGTACGGCACGTTCGCCTCGGCGAGGAGGACGTTCATGTGGCCCGGCATCCGCCCCGCGACGGGGTGGATCGCGTACGAGACCTCGACGCCCTTCGCCTCGAGCAGGTCGGCGAGCTGGCGGAGGTCGTGCTGCGCCTGCGCGACCGCGAGCCCGTAGCCCGGTACGAACACGACCTTGTGCGCATACGCGAGCATCACGGCGACGTCCTCGGCGCTCGCCGAGCGGACCGTGCCGCCGGCCTCGCCGGCCGCGACCGCGGCCGCCTGCGCCGTGACCTGGCCGAACGCGCCGAAGAGGACGTTCGCGACGGAGCGGTTCATCGCCCGCGCCATCATCAGCGTCAGCAGCGTGCCCGACGCGCCGACGAGCATGCCGGCCACGATGAGGACGTTGTTCTCGAGCTCGAAGCCGGTGAGGGCGACCGCGAGGCCGGTGAACGCGTTCAGCAGCGAGATGACGACCGGCATGTCGGCGCCGCCGATCGGGAGTACGAACAGCACGCCAAAGAGGAGCGCCGTGCCGACGGTGACCCACAGGAGCCACTCGTCCTGCACGCCGTACACGAGGGCGATGCCGCAGCCGAGCGAGGAGGCGAGGAGGGCGCCGTTGACGAACTGCTGGCCGGCGTACGTGATCGGCCGCCCGCCGATCAGCTCCTGCAGCTTCGCGAACGCCACCATCGAGCCTGCGAACGAGATCGAGCCGATCAGCGCGGAGAGGACGATCGCGAGCGAGATGTCGACCTTCGGCGCTCCCGGCTCGGGGAGGATCCGGTGGATCTCGGCGAGCCCGATGAGCGCAGCCGCGCCGCCGCCGACGCCGTTGAACAGCGCCACCATCTGCGGCATCGCCGTCATCTTCACCTTGCGCGCCGCGACCGCCCCGAAGCCGCCGCCGAGCAGCATCCCGAGCGCCATCTCCCACCAGCTCGTCGTGCCGATCCTGATCCACGTCACGATGACGGCGACGACCATGCCGGCGGCGCCGATCTGGTTGCCGCGACGCGCGTGCGCTGGACCGGAGAGGAAGTGCAGCGCCAGGATGAACGCGACGATCGTGATCAGGTACAGCAGGTTCGAGAGGTTGTAGCTCATGCGCCCTTGCGGTCTTGCGACGTGTCGGTCTGCTTCGCCGGCTCGCGCTTCTTGAACATCTCGAGCATGCGATCGGTGACGACGAACCCGCCGACGACGTTCGCCGAGGCGAGCACGACCGCTGCGAAGGCGAGGATCCACATGTACACGCTCTTGTGCGGGATCCCCATCACGACCATGGCGCCAACGATGACGATGCCGTGGATCGCGTTCGTGCCCGACATCAGCGGCGTGTGCAGGAGTGTCGGCACCTTCGAGATGACCTCGATCCCGAGGAAGAGCGCGAGCACGAGGATCGTCACCTCGAAGACGAGGAGCGTGTTGTGGCTCACGCGGTCATCCCTCCTTCTTGCCGGCGACGCAGGCGCCGGCGGTGATCTCGTCCGTCCAGTCGAGGTTGAGCCGACCCTCCGGGGCGAGGTGCAGGAGCAGCGCCTGCACGTTGCGGGAGTAGAGCATCGACGCGTGGTAGGGCATCGTGCTCGGCAGGTTCGTGAGCCCGACCAGCGTCACGCCGTCGCGCTCGGTGATCTCGCCGGGCTGCGTCAGCTCGCAGTTGCCGCCCGTCTCGGCCGCGAGGTCGACGATCACGGAGCCGGGCCGCATCGCCTTCACCGCGGAAGCGGGGATGATCTTCGGCGCCGCTCTGCCCGGGACCGCGGCGGTCGTGATCACGACGTCGAACTCCGAGATCCGGGCCTCGAGCGCCTGCTGCTGCGCCTGCATCTCCTCAGGCGTCAGCTCACGCGCGTAGCCCCCCGCGGCCTCGGCGCCGCTCACGCCGAGGTCGAGCCAGTTCGCGCCCAGGCTCTCGATCTGCTCGCGCACGACCGGGCGCACGTCGTAGCCCGTGACGACGGCGCCGAGCCGGCGCGCGGTCGCGAGCGCCTGCAGGCCGGCGACGCCCGCACCGATCACGAGCACCTTCGCCGGGGGCACCGTGCCTGCGGCAGTCATCAGCATCGGGAAGAAGCGCGGGAGGTGCTCGGCGCCCAGCAGCGCGGCCTTGTAGCCGCCGACGGTCGCCTGCGACGACAGCGCGTCCATCGGCTGCGCGCGCGTGATGCGGGGGATCGACTCCATGGCGAAGGCGACGACGCCGCGCGCCTCGAGCCGCCCGACCCCGTCGGGGTCGGCGAGCGGGTCGAGGAACGCGATCAGCAGCTGCCCGTCGCGCAGGTTCGCCACCTCGCCCTCGCTCGGATTGTGCACCTTGACGACCGCGTCGGCCTCCCAGGGCGACGCGAGCGTTGCGCCGGCCTCGCGGTAGGCGTCGTCCGGAAAGGACGCAGCGGCTCCGGCACCGGGCTCGACGACGATCTCGAAGCCGGCCGCGGCGAGCTTGCCGGCGGTCTCGGGCACGAGCGCAACTCTGCGCTCGCCCTGCGCCGTCTCACGCACAACGCCGACCCTCATCTGCGCCAACTCTACGGGACCAGGCCGCCGGAGGGATGCGTGTTCTACCGCACGGCCGATCCGTGGACGCACGGGGCCCGGTCACGTAGCCTCGACCGATGGAACGCCCCCGGCGCGACCCACCCAGACTGAGACAGTGACGAGCTTCTTCACCCAGCACGGGCTGCCGCTCCTGTTCGCCGTCGTGATGCTCGAGTCGTTCGGGATCCCGCTTCCGGGCGAGACCGCGCTGATCGCCTTCGGCGTGCTCGCGTCGCAGGGGCACTACTCGATCTGGGTGGTGATCGCCGTCGCCGCCGCCGGCGCGATTGTCGGCGACAATCTCGGCTACTGGCTCATCGGCCGGCTCGGCGGCCGCAGGCTCTTCCTCCGCCACCCCTGGCTGAGCCGCTACGCGAGCCGCGTCCTGCCGCGGGCGGAGCGCATCATGGACCGCCACGGCGGCAAGACCGTCTTCTTCGGCCGCTTCATCGCCATCCTGCGCTTCACCGCCGCCTGGGTGGCCGGCCTCGGCCGCATGGACTGGTGGAAGTTCCTGTTCTGGAACGCGGCGGGCGGGATCGCCTGGGCAACGGCTGTCGGGCTCGTCGCGTACTACGCCGGCAAGGCGGCGGCAGACGCGATCCAGCGCTACGGCATCTTCGCGGCCGCAGGTGTCGCGGCCCTGCTGCTCATCGGCTGGCTCGCGCTCCACATCGGGAAGCGCTATTTCGAAGCTCGGCTCTGACCTGGGAGGGTTTGGCGCAATAGTGGCTGTGCCGCCGAGCCGCGCTGAACGGCGCGAGGCCGCGTCCTAGAGGAATCCCGCACCCCCCGAGGAACCTTCCTCGGGCATGTTGGCGGCGATCTCCCGGGCGCTCGAGGAGCGCGACCAGACCCAGGGCCACGGCGCCCGTGTCGCGGCGTTCGCGGAGTCGGTCGCGCAGGAGCTGGGCTGGGAGCCCGAACGGATCGCAACCCTCCGCTTCGGCGCGCACCTGCACGACATCGGCAAGCTCGCCGTCCGCCGCTCGGTCCTGCGCAAGCCGGGACCGCTCACGCCCGCGGAGGAGTCCGAGATGCGCGTGCACCCGCGCGCCGGCGCCTCCCTCGTTCTGCCGCTGCGCGAGGGCCGGCTCGCGCTGCCGTGCGTCCTCTTCCACCACGAGCGCTGGGACGGGCTCGGCTACCCCTCGGGCCTGCACGGCCGCTCGATCCCGCTCGAGGCGCGGCTGATCGCAGTCGCCGACGCGTTCGACGCGATGACCTCGCTCCGGCCGTACAGCGCCGCGCTGTCGATCGACCACGCCCTCGCCGAGATCGGCCGCTGCGCCGGCACGCAGTTCGACCCGGCGGTCGCCGAGCTCTTCCTCGACGTCTGGTCCGATCGAACCGCCGACTGGCAGGAACGCGTCGCGTCGTAAGTCGGGAAAGCTGCGCTTTCCCCAACTTCGTCGGGTTGTGCTCCGCAGAGCGGCGGCGGCGAAGCCGCCGGCCTCTTGTGGAGCGGGGCGACGGGGACCGTGGCGGGGCGGGCGGCTACGGCGAGGGCTCGTGCGACCTGGGCTCAACCAGGTCGCGGTCGTTCGCTCCGCCGAGGCTAGAGACTTGCCCAAACGTGGAGCTTCGAGCGAACGCGTGCGATCACCTCGTCGGTGAACTCGCTCGTGCCGAGGCCGCCGCCGAGGTCGGTGGTGCGGGCGCCCGAGGCGACCGCCTCGAGGCACGCCTCGCGGATGGCGCGGCCGGCCTGCTGCGCGGCCGGGCTCGCGTGAGAGAGCAGGGCAGCGCCGGCGAGGATCATCGCCATCGGGTTGGCGACGTTCTTCCCCTCGAGCGAAGGCGCCGTGCCGTGCGCGGCCTCGGCCATGATCGCGGACGGCTCGAAGTCGTCCCCGAAGCCGACGAGCAGCGACTCCGAGGCGGCGATGGAGCCGAAGAGGGGCAGGACGAGGTCGGAGAGGATGTCGCCGTCCCGGTTCAGGGACGGAATCACGAGCGGATCGCCGCTCGTCGAGAGCAGCAGCGCGAACGTCGCGTCGATCAGCTGCGGCTCGTAGGGGACGCCGGGGTGCCGCGCCGCGGCGGCGTCCATCTCCTCCTTGAGCATTCCCTCGTACGTCGGGCTGACCGTGTACTTCGGACCGCCGAAGACCTTTGCTCCGGTCCGCTCCGCCTGCCGGAACGCGAACTCCGCCACCGCGTGGCAGATCCGCCGCTCGATCCGCTCGGTGCGGAACGCGACCTCGTCGTCACCCTCGCCCTCGCGCCATTCCGTCGCGCCGTACGCGTCGCCGACGGCCATGCGCACGATCGAGATCGGCGCGTGGACGCCGCCCATCGGCACGATCCCCGGAATGCGGCGGCCGGTGCGGACGATCACCCTACCGCCGATCTCCTCGCGCAGGATCCGGTTGGGCGAGCCCACGTCCTCGCGTCCCTCGGGGGTCACGGTCGCCGCCTTGAGGCCGAGCCCGTGGTCGCGGATCGCCTCCGCCGCCTCGTAGACGACCTGGTTGCGCGTCGCCCGCCGGTTCTCGAGCGAGAGGTCGAAGCGCGGGAAGTCGAGCTCGACCCCGATCACATCCGCCGCGAGCACGGTGAGCGCCTCTTCGAGCAGCTCCTGCCCCGTCTGGTCGCCCTCGAGGACGACGATCGTATGCTCGTCGAACATCCGAGGCCGAAGTGTACTGACGTTCTTCATTTCGACGGGTTTTACGATGACATTTCGTCTAGCATTTCGCAGATCCGACCCTGGGCGAAGGAGGAACGAGTGGCACGCAAGACCGTGCTCGTTTGCGACAACTGCGGCAAGGAAGTCGACGAGGCGAAGGGCGCCGTGATGCGCGTGACCTACACCGACGCGCGGCGCGGCGCGAAGCAGGCCGACCTCTGCGACGAGTGCGCCGGCACGATGCCCGGCCGGGCTGCGGCTCGACGCGGCCGGCGGCCGAAGTCGGCGACGGCGTAACTCGAGCGTCCGGCCCGGCCGTGCCGACGCGTTTCCCGCTCTTTGCGAGCGCATCGTCGATCGGGCCCGGGAGCCAGCGGGACCCGGCTCTACGATGGGACGGTGCCGCTCAACCTCATCGCGGGGCCCGCCAACGCGGGCAAGGTCGAGCTGCTGCTCGACCGCTACCTGGGCGCGCTCGACCGCGAGCCCATCCTCATCGTGCCGACCCGGTCGGACGTCGATCGCGTCGAGCGCGAGCTGCTCGAGCGACGCCCCGCCCTGCTCGCCGGGTCGATCGGCACCTTCGACGACCTCTTCGAGCGGATCGCGCACGCGGGCGAGGGCGCGCTGCCCCTCGTGTCGCAGGCGCAGCGGGCGCTGCTCGTGCGCCGCGTCGTCGCAGGCGCGCAGCTCTACGGGCTCTCCGCCTCGGCGCGTTTCGGCGGCTTCGCCGACGCACTGCTCCAGACGCTCGGCGAGCTGGAGTCGGGGCTGCTCGACCCGGAGCAGCTCGCGGGCGACCTCGCGACGCTGCACGCCGCCTATCGCACGGAGCTCGACCGGCTCGAGCTCTGGGACCGTGACCTGCTGCGCCGCCGCGCGGCCGAGCGGCTTCAGTCGGATCTCGACGCCTGGCACGGGGAGCCGGTCTTCGCGTACGGCTTCGAGGACCTGACCGGAGCCGAGTGGGCCCTGCTCGAAGCGCTCGCCGGCCGGACCGAAGTCGACGTCTCGCTGCCCTACGAGCCGGCGCGGCCCGCGTTCGCGTCGCTGCGGCGTACGGCCGAGGACCTCTCCCGCCTCGCCGGGGGCCGCATCGAGGAGCTGCCGCCGCGCTACGCGGAGTCGGCGCACCCGGCGCTCGCACACCTCGAGCGGGCGCTGTTCGCAGACACCGCTCCCGCGGCCGTGCCGATCAAGGGCGGTGTGCGCTTCTTCGAGGGCGCCGGCGCGCGCGGCGCGCTCGAGCTCGTCGGCGAGGAGCTGCTCGCGCTGGTGCGCGCAGGCACGCCGCCGGAGCGGATCGGCGTCGTCTGCCCCAGTATCGAGCGCTGGCGCGCGCCGCTCGAAACCGTGCTCGGCACGCTCGGCATCCCCTACTCGGTCGACGGCGAGGTGCGGCTCACGCAGACGCCGTTCGGTCACGCCCTGAGCGCGATGCTCCGCTTCGCCTGGCTCGGCGGCACGCGCCGCGACCTGTTCGGCTTCCTGCGCTCGCCCTTCTCGAGCCTCGAGCGCCGCGCGGTCGACTTCGTCGAAGGGCGACTGCGCGGACGCGCGATCCAGACGCCTGAGCGCGTCGTCGAGGAGTCGGAGAAGCTGCGCGGCGGGCCCGTGCCCGGGCTCGCGGACCTGCGCGACGCCGGCGACCCGGTGGAGGCGGTGCGCGAGCTCGGCGCGCGCATGCTGCAGAACGCGTACGGGCTCGACGGCCCGCCGGTGGGCGAGACGTCCCGGCTCGACCTGCGCGCGCACGAGACGGTGACGCGGCTGCTCGGCGAGCTCGACCACTGGCGCGCGCTTGCCGGCGAGCTCTCGCGCGAGGACGTCGTCGCGGCGCTCGAGCGGCAGACGCTGCGACCGATGCACGGCGACGAGCCCGGCCGCATCGCGGTCGTCGACCTGCTCCGTGCGCGGACGCGCCGCTTCGACGTCGTCTTCGTGCTCGGGCTCGAGGAGGGGAGCCTGCCGCGGCGCGGGCTCTCGTCGCCGTTCCTCGACGACGACGCCCGGCGGGCGCTCGACGAGCGCGGCGCGCGCCTGCAGCGGCCCGACGCCGTGAGCCGCGACCGCTATCTCTTCTACACCGCATGCACGCGGCCGCTCGAGCGGCTCTACCTCGTGCGCGAGGCGGCCACCGACGACGGCGGCCCGCGTGAGCCGAGCCCGTTCTGGGACGAGGTGCGGGCGGTCTTCGACCCGGAGGACGTGCGCCGCTGGACGCGACGCCGGCCGCTGTCGGCGCAGACCTGGACGCTCGACGCCGCTCCGACGGAGCGCGAGCGGCTGCGCGCGCTCGCCGAGCTCGCCTCGTGCGACGCGCCGGCCGCCGACGCGCTCGCGCGCGCGAACGGCTGGGAGCGGCGCCTCGAACGGGCGGTCGGCGCGTTTGCCCGCCCGACCCGACTCACGCACCCGCTCGTGCTCGAGCAGCTCGGGTCGAGGCTGGCGTTCAACGTCACCGAGCTGGAGCGGTTCGCCGACTGCTCCTCGGCCTGGTTCGTCGAGCGGTTCCTCGACCCGAGGTCGATCGACGCGGAGGTCGATGCGAAGCTGCGCGGCTCGGTCGCGCACAACGCGCTCTTCAAGTTCTTCACACGGCTTCCGAAGGAGCTCGGCGTCGAGCAGCTCGACGGCCGCGTCGCCGACGACGCGGTGCGCCTCATGCGCGCGTGCCTCGACGAGGCGGTGCAGGGCGTGCGCATGGAGATGACGGAGATGCAGGCCCGCGAGCTCGATCAGACGCTGTGGCGCGATCTCGAGGCGACCGTCCACGAGGAGTGTGCGAGTGAGCTGCGACTCGTGCCGCGCCGCTTCGAGGTCTCCTTCGGCGGCGAGCGCGCGGCGCCGGAGCTCCAGCGCGGCCTCGACCTCGGCGACGGGCTCACCCTCTCCGGCAAGATCGACCGGATCGACGTCGACCCGTTCGGCGCGCGCGGGATCGTGCAGGACTACAAGTCGGGGAAGCACGCACACTCGGCACGCGAGATCGAGAGCGAGTTGCGCCTCCAGATCCCGCTCTACATGCTCGTGCTGCGCGACCTCGTCGGCCTCGAGCCGCTCGGCGGCCTCTACCGGCCGCTCGCCGGGGAGCGGAAGCCGCGCGGCCTGCTGCGCGCGAGCGAGGGGGAGACGCTGCCGGGCTACGCGAAGAACGACTACCTCGACGAGGAGTCGTTCTGGGCCGCGGTCGAGAACGCGCGCGCCGTCGCGGGCAGGCTCGCCGGCCGGATCCGCGCCGGCGACGTCGCGCACGACCCGAAGGGCGGCGATTGTCCCGCCTGGTGCGACCTCTGGCCGATGTGCCGGGTGCCGCGGGCATGAACGAGCAGCAGCGCGCCGCAGTCGACGCCGGCGGCGAGGTGTTCGTCTCCGCCGGCGCCGGCACCGGCAAGACGGCGGTGCTCGTCGAGCGTTTCGTCCGTGCGGTATGCGACCGCGGCCTCGACGTCGACTCCATCCTCGTGATCACGTACACGCGGCGCGCGGCCGGGGAGCTGCGGACGCGCGTGCGCGCCGCGCTCGCGGAGCGCGGGCGGCACGACCTCGCGCGCGAGCTCGACGGGGCGTGGATCTCCACCATCCACGGCTTCTGCCTGCGCTTGCTGAAGGCCCACCCGTTCGCGGCGGGGCTCGACCCGCGCTTCCGCGAGCTCGACGAGGCTCAGGGCGCAGTGCTCCGCAGCGAGGCGTTCCAGCAGGCGCTCGGCGAGTTCTGCGCCGACGGCGCGCCCGACCGGCTGCGCCTGCTCGCGACCTACGGCGCCGACGGGCTGCGCCGCATGCTCACGAGCGTCTACGAGACGCTCCGCTCCGCCGGCCGCGAGCTCGAGCTCGACATCGGCGGGCGGCCAGAGCTCGCAGAGCGCATCGAGGAGCTGCGTCAGGCGGCCCGCTCCCTCGCCGACGATCCGGCGGCGAGCGACAACCAGCGCACGAACGCCGAGCAGCTGCTCGCACTGCTCGAGCGCGACACGCGCGCCGACCGGCTGATGGAGCTCTCCGGCTTCCGCGCCTCCGGCGAGCGGGCGGCGTCCTACGAGGACGCCCGGCGAGACGTGGCGCAGGCGGCGCTCGACGAGGCGGCGGCGCGCGACCGCGCACTGCTGCAGGAGCTGCTCGAGCGCTTCGCGGCCGCATACGCCGGCGCGAAGGCGCGCGAGTCCGCGCTGGACTTCGAAGACCTCCAGCTGCACGCGCGCGACCTCTTACGCGACAACGACGAGATCCGCGAGCGCGAGGGCCGGCGTTTCCGCTCGATCATGGTCGACGAGTTCCAGGACACGAACCGGCTCCAGTGCGAGCTGATCGACCTCCTGCGGGCGCCGGACGCCGAGCTGTTCTACGTCGGCGACGAGTTCCAGTCGATCTACGGCTTCCGGCACGCCGACGTGCAGGTGTTCCGCGAGCGGCGCGCGCAGTCGACGCAGCTGCTGCCGCTGACCCACAACTACCGCTCGCGCCCCGAGGTGCTCGCCGCGGTCAACGAGCTGTTCGGCTCGCACTTCGGGGACGAGTTCCAGCCGCTTCACGCAGCGTCCGAGTTCCCCGATCCCGTGTTCGGGCATCCGGTCGAGCTGCTCGTCACCGACAAGTCGAGCTACCACGACACCGGCGTCCATTGGCGGCGCGCAGAGGCACGCGCGGTCGCCCGCCGCGTGCGCGAGCTCGTCGACTCGGGTGCGGCGACGGCGGGCCAGATCGTCGTCCTCTTCGCCGCCGGAACGGATGCCGACGTCTACGACCAGGAGCTGCGGCAGGCAGGCCTGCCGACGTACCAGTCCGCGGCGAAGGGCTACTTCGGCAAGCAGCAGGTGGTGGACCTGCTCGGGTACCTGCGCCTGCTCCACAACCGCTACGACGACGCGGCGCTCCTCACGGTGTTGGCGTCGCCGTTCGTCGGCGTCTCGAACGACGGGCTCGCGCTCGTCCGCCGCGCCGCGTCGCGGCGGCCGCTGTTCACGGGCATCGAGTACTCGCTCCCCGCGGAGCTGGCCGAGCGGGACGCGCGGCTGCTGCGCGCCTTCCGCCAGCGCTTCGACCGGCTCGCCGACGCCCTGCCGCGTCTCTCACTCGAGCGGCTGTGCGAGCGGATCGTGAGCGAGCATGACTACGACCTCGCCGTGCTCGCGCAGTGGGACGGCCGTCGCCGCTACGCGAACATCCGCAAGCTGGCGCGGCTCGCCCGCTCCTACGAGGAGCTGCGCGGGCCGGACGTCGAAGGCTTCGTGCGCTTCGTCGCCGAGCAGGAGGCGGTCGGCGCGCGCGAGCTCGAGGCGGTCGCGGAGGAGGAGGGCGCGGACGCGGTTCGGCTGCTGACGATCCACGCCGCGAAGGGGCTCGAGTTCGACGTCGTCATCGTCGCCGACGCCGGCCGGGACCGGCCGCCACCGTCACCCGAGGAGATCCTCGCGCTCGCGGACGGCCGCTTCGGCTTCCGCGTCGCCGACCCGGTGACGACCAAACGGCATGCCGCCTTCGACTACGAGGAGGTCAAGGACGCGCGCGCGGCGGAGGACGAGGCCGAGCGGCTGCGTCTCTACTACGTTGCGATGACGCGCGCGAAAGAGCGCCTCATCGTCTCCGGCGCGATCGACCGCGAGAAGAAGGCGGACGCGTCCACGCCGATCGGCTGGGTGCTCGGCCGGCTCGACGCCGACGCCGAGCTCGACGCTGCGGGCGACGCCCCCGTCGAGATCGCGCGCAACGACGCGCGGCTCGTGGTGCGCATCGACCGCTTTGATGAGACGGAGTGGGGGGAGCCCTCCAGCGTGGCGGCCGACGAGGACGAAAGCGGGCAGCTGAGCCTCTTCACGGCGGAGGCGGATGCCGCCGCCGCGGCAGCCGCGGCAGCCCCGGCCCTCCAGCCGCTCACCGCACCCCCGACCCCGCCACTGCACCGCGTGCGCCGTCTCTCGTTCACCGCGCTCTCGACCTTCGAGCAGTGCTCGTACAAGTACTACGCGCTGCGCGTGGCCGGGATGACCGAGCGGCGGCCCGAGCATCGCACCGGCGAGGACGAGGGAGGCCTGCGGGCGACCGAGGTCGGCGACGCCGTCCACCGGCTGCTCGAGCAGGTCGACCTGCGCGCGCCCGCGGCGCCCGACCTCGGTCAGGTACACGACTGGTACCCGAGCGTGAGCGACGAGGAGCTCGAGCGAATCCGTGTCTTCGTCGCGTCGTACTGCGACTCGGAGCTCGCGCGGAGCGTCGCCGAGCTGAGCGGCGTCGTGAAGGAGCGGCACTTCACCTTCGAGCACGATGGCGTGCTGCTGCACGGCTACCTCGACGTCCTCCACCTCGACGGCCCGCGTGCGCTCGTCGTCGACTACAAGACGAACCTGCTCGGCGACGCGCCGCCCGAGGAGATCGTGGCGGCGGACTACCGGCTGCAGCGGCTCGTGTACGCGCTCGCGTGCTTCCGCGCAGGCGCATACGAGGTCGAGGTGGTCTACCACTTCCTCGAGCGCCCCGACGCGGTCGCCGCGACCACCTTCGTGCAGGAGCAGGTGGCGGAGCTGGAGGCGGAGCTGTCCGAGGCAATCGCCCGCATCGACGCGGGCGAGTTCCGGCCGACGCCGAGCGAGTTCGCGTGCGCCGGCTGCCCTGCGCTCGACCTCGTCTGCGCCGGGCCGCGGCTGCGCGGCGGTGATCGGGACGGCGCCCCGCCGCTCGCCGCCGTCGGCTAGCGTCGCGGGGTGGCACGGAGCTACGTCAAGGAGGCCCGGAAGCGGGTCGGGCCGAAGAGACGGCGGATCCGGCCGGTGATCGAGCGGCTTGCCGCAGAGCACGCGGATGCGGCGATCGCGCTCACGTTTCGCGGCCCGCTCGAGCTGCTCGTCTCGGTGATGCTCTCGGCTCAGACGACCGACGTGAACGTCAACCGGGTCACGGCGAGCCTGTTCGAGAAGTACCGCACACCGGAGGACTACCTCGCCGTGCCGCAGGACGAGCTCGAGCGCGACATCTTCGCCACCGGCTTCTACCGCCAGAAGGCGAAGTCGCTTCGCGGGACGATGCGCATGCTGCTCGAGGAGTTCGACGGCGAGGTTCCGCGCACGCTCGAGAAGCTGGTACGCCTGCCCGGCGTCGCGCGCAAGACGGCGAACGTCGTCTCCTCGGAGCTCGGCCATGCGCAGGGGATCGTCGTCGACACCCATGTCCGCCGGCTCTCGCAACGGCTGGGCTTCACGAGAGAAGATGATCCCGTGAAGATCGAACGCGACCTCGTCCGGCTCGTCCCGCGCGACGACTGGGCCCGCTTCCCGCACCTGCTCATCTGGCACGGGCGCCGCGTCTGCGACGCGCGCCGCCCCCGCTGCGAGGACTGCGTCCTCAGCGACCTCTGTCCCTCGAGCCGTGTCTGACGACCGTTACCGCCTCAGCTTCGACCGTGTCGCGGAGACGTACGAGCGTTCGCGCCCCGGCTACGCGCCCGACGCGCTCGCGTGGCTCGCGGAGCGCGTCGGGATCGGCCCCGGACGCCGTGTGCTCGACCTCGCCGCGGGCACGGGCAAGCTGACGCGCCAGCTGCTCGCGCTCGGCGCCGAGGTCGCGGCCGTCGAGCCCGGCGACGAGATGCGCGCGGTGCTAGAGCGCGTCGTGCCGCAGGCGGAGGCGCTCGCCGGCAGCGCGGAGGCGGTCCCGCTGCCCGACGAGTCGGTCGATGCGGTGACGGTCGGCCAGGCGTTCCACTGGTTCCGCGCGGAGGAGGCGCTCGCCGAGATCCACCGTGTGTTGCGGCCCGGCGGCGCGCTCGGCCTGCTCTGGAACGAGTGGGACCACGACGATCCGCTCCAGCGGGCGGTCGACGAGCTTGTCTCGGCGCTGCGGCCGCGGCAGAAGGAGGAGGGCCCACCCGCGTGGGCCGTCGCTATCGAGGCCTCGCCGCTCTTCGGGCCGCTCGAGGAGCGCGACTTCCGGCACACGCGCACGCTCGACGCCGAGCGGCTCGTGGACTGGGTCTCCTCGACGAGCCCCGTCGCCTCGGCGCATCCGGCGGTGCAGGAACGCGTCGAGAACCAGGTGCGCGCGCTCGCAGGGCACGGCGTGCTCGAGCTGACGATCGTGACGCGGGTGTTCGTGACCGACCGCGCCTGAAGGAGGACTCGCTAGTTGACCGACGGATCTTCCGGGATTCGCGCCACGAGCTCGTAGACGCCGCCCTTGCGGCGCAGGACGTCCGACCAGAGCGCGTCGGGCTCCTCGGTGAAGGCGTCGTCGGCGAGCGCGGGCTCGACGATCCAGTCCTCGCGCGCGAGCTCGTCCTCGAGCTGGCCGGCGCCCCAGCCGGCGTAGCCCGCGAAGACGCGCCGGCGCGTCGTCACCGGCACGACGTCGTCGGGCGAGTCGAGCGCGGGGAAGCCGAGCGCGCCGAACAGCGGCACGGCCGCGTCGTCCGGGTCGACGAACTCACCGAGCACGAGCACGGCGTCCTGCTGCACCGGGCCGCCGAGCCAGACCTGCTCGCCGTCCTCGACGAGCTGCTCGAGTTGAGGCACGAGCTCCGCGACCTCCGCGGGCGAGGGCCGGTTGAGCACGAGTCCGGCGGCGCCCTCGTCCGTATGCTCGGTCACGAGCACGACCGTGCGCCGGAAGTTCGGGTCGAGCAGGGCGGGGGAGGCGATCAGCAGCTGCCCCTGGAGGGTCTCCATACCTCCATTGTGGCTATAGTTCGCCGGCTGCAAGCGCGATGAGGCTCGCGCACAGAGTTCGAATCAGGATGATGCTCGGCTCAGCGGTCCTGGTTCGAGCTCTAGGACCGCGGCGTCGCCGCTGATGGCCTCTACCCCCGCACGCACGCCGACCGGAGGTAGAGATGAGCGACATCGCGATTGCAGCCGTGCTGGCCGGAACCGTCCTGCTCGCCTCGACCGTCTCGGTCGAGATCGGGCTCTCCGTCGCCCTGATCGAGCTCTTCGCCGGCTTCGCCGTCGGCAACTCGCTGCACCTGGACGTGCCGAGCTGGCTCAGCTTCCTCGGCTCGTTCGCCGGCATCGTCCTCACCTTCCAGGCCGGGGCGGAAGTGGACGTACCGCAGTTCCGGCGCGAATGGAAGGCGTCGGTCTCGATCGGGCTCGTCTCCTTCTTCGCCCCGTTCGCGGTCGTCGGCCTGCTCGCCTACTACGGGCTCGGCTGGGACCGGCGCCAGGCCGAGATCGGCGGCCTGGCGCTCTCGACGACGAGCCTCGCCGTCGTGTACGCGGTCCTCGTCGAGACCGGTCTCAGCCGCGAGCTCGTCGGCAAGCGGCTGATGTCAGCGACGTTCGTCACGGACATCGCGACGGTCACCGGGCTGACGATCCTGTTCGTCAAGCCGACGGCGTGGATCGTCCCGTTCGTGCTCGTCTCGATCGCGCTCGTCGCCGGCCTGCCGCGCACGGCGGCGCGCTTCTTCCGCCGCTACGGCAACCGCGTGATCGAGCCGGAGATCAAGCTCGTCTTCGCCTGCCTGTTCCTGCTGATGTGGCTCGGCACGAGGGCGAATTCGCAGGCCGCACTGCCGGCCTTCATCCTCGGCCTCGTGATGTCGTCTTTCTACGCCTCGCACCGCACCGAGCAGGACCGGATGCGCGTCGTCTCGTTCGCGTTCCTCACGCCCTTCTTCTTCCTCAAAGGGGGGATGAACGTCTCCGCCGCCGCGCTCTGGGCGAACCTCGGCGTGCTCGGGGTCCTGTTCGTCGGGAAGATGGTGCCGAAGTTCGCCGGCATCTACCCTCTGGCGCGGCGCTTCACGGCACCGCACGCGACGTTCACGACCCTGCTGATGTCGACGGGGCTCACGTTCGGGACGATCACGTCGCTCTACGGCCTGAACGCGCACATCATCGACCGGACCCAGTTCTCGCTCCTGATCGCGGTCGTCGTCCTCTCGGCGATCGTCCCGACGGCGATCGCGCAGCGCTTCTACCAGCCGCAGGCGAGGGCGCACCGCGATCTCACCGCGCCGGTGGGCCCTGCGCCGGCGCGGGTAACCGCAGGTGCCGATCAGTAGTTCCGCCGATGGGAGCGGCCCCCGTCCGGAAGAGGCTGGAAGGCGAAAGGAGGCAATCGTGCGCACTCGTCGCAAGGTTCTCCTTGCCCTTCCCGCTCCACTGATCGTCGCGCTCGCACTCGCTGCGGGCGGCTCTTCGGCCGCTCCTCCGGGAGCAACGTACGGCTGGGGTCAGCCCGGGTGTGCTCCCGTGGTCGTCCCGTGCGCCCAGCCGCCTGCGAGTGTCCCGATCACTCCGGCCGCTGTCGTGGCGCCGGTGCCGGGTTCGAGCTATGTGTGGGCGCAGCCCGGGACGGCGCCCGTGAGCACGCCGTCCGGACAGCCGCCCGCCTGGGTCCCCGCGTAAGCGGGATGGGCCGCTGGGGGCCGCGACCGTGCGGCCCCCAGCGCTATTCGACGCGCAGCGTCAGCGCGACGAGCAGGCCGCCGTCGTCGTCGTACGCCGGGAAGAAGTCGCCGGTGACGGGCTTCGTGAGACCGCCTCGCGTGCGCAGCTCGAGCTTCTCGTCGAGCCGGCGCACGCCCCATTCGAGGGCGAGCTTGGCCGGGTTCCGCTCCGCCTCGAAGCCGGAGAGCGCGAGCGCGTCGACGACGTCGGCGCCGAGCAGGTCGGCCTCGCCCCAGCCGGTCAGCTCGAAGACGCCGCGGCCGGCCGCGAGGATCCGGCCCTGCCGGTCGCAGACGACGAAGCCGGTGCCGGGCGCCGGGTAGTAGTCGTCCAGCAGCTCGAAGAGGAAGCCGAAGCCGCAGTGGTGGCAGGCGACGGCCTCGTCGAAGAGGCCCTCCTTGCGGTCGAGGTCGATCGACCGCTCCTTGCAGTTCGGGCAGATGAAGTACGGCACCCGGAAACGTTAGCTGCGCGGCCGGGCATCGACGGCCTCTACCCACCTGCGCAGCCGCGGGTAGCCGTCCCCGAGCGGCTGCTGCTCGACGAGGACGTGGTGGAAGACCTCCTCGTCGCCGGTCGGCG
>Ga0335070_10002624_pt1 | contig 20880 bp, 15 predicted proteins | sample Lox_Sample_13_FD_206722 | JGI IMG/M metagenome (GOLD analysis project Ga0335070, IMG submission 206722) | Soil microbial communities from Loxahatchee National Wildlife Refuge, Florida, United States - Lox_Sample_1.3 | ecosystem: Environmental > Terrestrial > Soil > Wetlands | place: USA...
GTTAGTGCAGGCAGCACTGGAAGGCAGGCGCTATTGGGAGGCGAGGAACATGAACCGTCGGGAGTTTCTGCAAACCGGGGCGGGAGCACTGTCAGCAATGTTGGTGCTCAATCCGCGCACGGTATTTGGCTATGAAGCAAACTCGGCAGTACGGCTGGGATTGCTCGGGTGCGGGAATCGGGGGTCGTCGGTCGCGGAGTCGTTTGCGCGGAACACGTTAGCACGAATCGTCGCTCTTGCGGATCTGTTTGCGGACAACCTCGCTGTCGGCCAGGATCACTTCAACAAACTGAACGCGAGTCTGGGGCAGCCGCCGATCGACAGCAAGCTTCTCTTTCGCGGTCCGCATTGCTACGAGCAGCTTGCGAACGCGAAGGATGTGGATCTGATCCAGATCTCGACGCCACCGTATTTCCACGTACAACATTTGCAGGCGGGTGTGGCCGCCGGGAAGCATGTCTACTGCGAGAAGCCTGTGGGAGTCGACATTGCGCAAGCAAAACGCGCGCTGGAGATCGCCAAGCGCGTGAAAGCGAACCAGAGTGTCGATGTGGGATTTCAGTGCCGCAACGCGCCACCGATTGCCGCTCTGGCGGAGAAGATCAAGGCCGGTGTGCTGGGAAGGATTGCGACCGCTTGTGGCAACTACAACGCCCCGGTTTCTACGGAGAAGAAGCGCGAGGGGGAAGGAAAGGACGAGTATCGGTTACGCAACTGGCTGTGGGACCGCGTTCTCTCGGGCGACATTCTGGTTGAGCAGAATATTCACATCATTGATTTATGCAATTGGATGCTCGGAGCACATCCGGTGAAGGCGACCGCAACGGGTGGCCGCAACTTGCTCACGCATTACGGGGACTGCTGGGACAATTACCAGGTGGACTACACATATCCGAATGACGTTCATTTCTCGTTTACCTCGACGCAGTTCGGCACAGATGGGGTGTTCGACGCAGGGCTGAAGCTGTTCGGATCGAGTGGATCGGCGACGTGTCCTTATGCGGGACCGATCGGAATCACCGGGGCTAATGCCTGGTCGTGGCAGGACTCGAGGTCGACAGCGGCAGCTTCCGGCGCCTTCGCCGCGAACGGCGCGTTTCTGGATAATTTGGAGTTCGCGGATCGCGACAAGGAGCGTACGTTCATTGACAGTATTGTTTCGGGCCCGGCTCATAACCAGATCGCGGAAGGGGTCGAGACGGCACTGAGTTGCATGCTTGGCCGCATGGCCGGTTATCAGAAGCACGAAATAGCCTGGGATCAAATGCTGGCGCAGAAGGAGGACTGGCAACTCGGGTTCAGCCTGGAACAGTTTGCGTAGATGCCCACTTCATCGATGTGGTGGATGCGCGAGAGAAGTAGGGATCCTTCGACTGCGGTTGTTCTTTGCGCTGATCGCGCAAAGAACAATCCTCGCTCAGGATGACAAGCCCGTATCTGGTGCGCACGCCTCCTGTCGTTCACGCCTTGCCACGGAAATCGCTCGGCTATAATTGAATTCTTACAAGGAGTGTGCATGGCGATTCAGAAGACCGACAAGATCTGGCATAACGGAAAGCTCATCAACTGGGACGAGGCGACCATCCACGTCATGTCGCACGTTGTCCATTACGGCTCTTCGGTCTTCGAAGGCATCCGCTGCTACGAACTGCCCACGGGGCCGGCGATTTTCCGCGCCATCGAACACATGCAGCGCCTGGTCGACTCGGCGAAGGTCTACCGCATGGATCTGCCGTTCACGCGCGATGAGCTGGTGCGAGGGATGCTGGACACGGTCGGGCATAACGGTGCGTGGCCGTGCTATATCCGGCCGGTGGTATTTCGCGGATATGGCGACGCGGGAGTGAATCCGCTGAATTGCCCGGTCGAGGTTTATATCTGCAATTATCCGTGGGGGAAATATTTGAGCGGCGACAACGAGGGCGTGGACGTGTGTGTGTCGTCGTGGACGCGCTTGGCGCCGAATACGCTGCCCGCGATGGCAAAGGCGGGCGCGAATTACATGAACTCGCAGCTGATCAAAATGGAAGCGATCGCGAACGGCTACGTGGAAGGCATCGCGCTCGACAAGAATGGATTCGTCAGCGAGGGGTCCGGCGAGAATTTGTTCCTCGTGCATCGCGATAAGCTCATTACCGCGCCGCTGGGGAACTCGGTGCTGCCGGGGATCACGCGGGATTCGGTGCTGCAGATTGCGCGCGATTTGAATATCCTGATCGTGGAGCAGATGATTCCGCGCGAGATGCTTTACATCGCGGATGAAGTGTTCTTCACCGGGACGGCGGCGGAGGTTACGCCGATTCGGTCGGTGGACAAGATTAAGGTTGGACGGGGCGGGATGGGTCCGGTGACGAAGACGATTCAGAAGGAGTTCTATGCGATCGTGCGGGGAGAGAAGAGCGACCGGCATGGCTGGCTGGCTCCGGTGCCGGTCCGGAGCAAGCAGCCGGTGGGAGTTTAGGAATTGGGTAATTGTGTAATTGGGTGATTTTGTAATTTGAAAACCTTGGGCTTTAATATACGAATCATCCGATACTCAATCACGACCCGCTCTAAACATCGCATCGCAATTGGCGCGGTGTTTCGGATGGGGTGGGTGGGAGTATAATTCGGGCGTCAATTCAAGCCAGGGGCGCGGCACATGTGGCCGTCGCCCCTTTCGGCTTCTTAGAGCGGACGAAACAAAACACTTTCACGAAGGAGAAGATTTATGTCGCAAGGACTGACTCCGGAATTTGCCCTTGGAATGCGCGCGGTGATGCTTGACGGAATCGCGCGTGAGGCGGAATGCACGAAGCGAGTGATTGCCGCCGTCCCGGACGATAAGGCAGATTATCGTCCCGATCCGCACGCCCGTACGGCGCGGGAATTAGCGGTACACCTGGCCAACTGCGATGTGCAGTTTTTGGACAGCATCGCCGATCAGAGCTTCAAGAGCATGGAAGCCAGCGAACACAAACCGGCGACGTCAGCCGAACTGGCGGCGTGGTACGACGAGAACATAAAGCGCGGCATTTCGCGCGTGCAGGCAATGACGGCCGAGCAGCTCATGACCCCGATCGATTTCATGAGCGTGTTCAATCTGCCGGCGGTGTTCTATCTGGGATTCCTGAACAATCACAGCATCCATCACCGGGGCGAGCTGGTGACGTATCTGCGGCCGATGGGGTCGAAGGTGCCATCCATCTATGGCGGCAGCTACGACGAGCCATTTGTGCCGGCCGCGGCCGCCGCATAGATTGTCAGGTGTCGATATGCAAGAGCCGCCCGTTTGGGCGGCCTTTGTTATTTGCGGGCGTCGAGGCTCCAGGGTCCGGAGCCGAACTGCGTGATGAGCAGCGCCGCGCCGAGCATGGAGATGTTCTTCATGAACAGAGCCATCTGGAGCTGTTGCACCATGGGATCGGAGATGCCCCAGAACTTGTGCAGGGGTGTGACGCCGATCAGGAAGATAACAATGAGCCATGCGCCGAGTTTGGCGCGGTATCCGAGGAGGATGGAGAGTCCGCCGAGGATGGCGAGGATGCCGGAAGCGGGTACTAGCAGCGGAGCGGCCGGAACACCTTGCGACGCCGCAAAAGCGATGGTCGGTTTGGAAAAGTGGTTCAAACCGGCCAGCAGAAAGATCAGCACGAAGAACAGCCGGCCGAGGAACACGACGGGAGCGGTGCTGGAAGCCTGCGCGCGGGATGCGGGAATGGTTTGTGCGAGTGATGCCACGGAAGTTCTCCTGATATCGATTTGGAATTGATCAGCAATACAGGTGAGTTGGATGTCAGGGCAGGTTTATTGGTTACAATAAATAACTAACAATCTGCTGTATATTGGTAATTTTAAAGTAACTTAGTTATCATGGGGGTCGTAAATTCTAGCCACCTTAAGGTTCACCTGTGGGAATCGAGATGGATGGAGGTTCATTGTGAAACGGGCGGCGAAGACAGCTTCTCCTTGCGCGATTGGCGGGTTGTTGGAACTGCTGACGCGTCCTTGGACGATGCATGTTTTATGGTCGCTGAGCACGAATGGGCCGATGCGGTTTGGGGCACTGCGCAAGAACATCGCCGGGATCTCGGCGCGCGTGCTTACGGAGCGGCTGCGCACGCTGGAAGAGGCGCGTTTCGTTTATCGTCATTATGAGCAGACAATTCCGCCGAGCGTGACGTACGGGATCACTGATCGGATGAAGGATATCGAGAAGGTACTGGTGCAGTTGGAGTCGCTCGCGCGGAAGTGGAACGCGGATGGGGCGAAGGCTTCCGAGTCCGCGCATTCGTCAACAGCTAGCCTCGTTCGGCGTTAACGGGCGCCCTACGGCAAGCTCCTTGCAGCAAAAAGCCCCACTTCTCGCGCAAAGGCCGCGCGAGAAATGGGGCACCCCTCGCGCTTTCCCATTCCGGTCGTTCTTCTTGTTCTCTACTACTTTCAGGAATCACTGAATCAGTTTCGGTTTCGCGTCCAGGACTTCGCGGACTTTGGCGATCAGGGCGGCGGGGGTGAACGGCTTCTGGAGGAAGAACACGCCCGAGTCGAGAACGCCGTGGTGGACGATGGCGTTGGTAGTGTATCCGGACATGTAGAGGACTCTGATGGCGGGCCAGCGTTGGGCTACGCGGCCTGCGAGCTCCGGGCCGCGCATTTTGGGCATGACGACATCGGTGAGCAGGAGATCGCAGCTGGGAAGCTTCGCGAGCAGGGAATCGAGGTCGGAAAGTTGCGCGACTGGGTAGACGGTGTATCCGTGAGAGTGGAGTATATCGGAGGCCAGCCCGCGCAGCACGGCGTCATCTTCGACGAGGAGGATTTTTTCAGTGCCGTGTGCGGCGGGGGCCTCCTTATTCACGCGTGAGACTTGCTCGACGGCGGCTTCAACTCGCGGCAGATAGATCTTCACCGTGGTGCCACAACTCAGCTCGCTGTAGAGTTCGACGGATCCGCCGCTCTGCTTCACGATGCCGTAAACCATGGGAAGGCCGAGGCCGGTTCCCTTGCCGGGTTCTTTTGTGGTGAAGAAGGGCTCGAAGACGCGGGACTGAATTTCCTCAGGGATGCCTGTGCCGCTGTCGCTGACGGCGAACAGGACGTAGGAGCCAGGTTTCACGTAGTCGTGCTTGAGGGTGTAGTTTTCGTCGAGATTGACGTTTTCGGTCTGGATGGTGAGCCTGCCGCCATTGGGCATGGCGTCGCGGGCGTTGACGACGAGATTCATCAACACCTGCTCGATCTGGCCGGGATCGACGCGGACGATTCCCAGGTCGGATGCGAGAACGGTCATGACCTCGATATCTTCTCCGATAAGGCGGCGCAGCATCTTGTCGACCCCACGCACGACTTCGTTGAGGTTCAGATGGCGGGGCTGGAGAACGGTTTGGCGGCTGAAGGCGAGTAGCTGACGTGTGAGGGAAGCGGCGCGATCGGCTGCCGCGCGAATTTGTTCCAGTTCATTGCGGAACTGACCAGCGGGTGCGGCCTGATCGAGCAGGATGGAGCTGTAGCCGTTGATGACGGTGAGGAGATTATTGAAGTCGTGGGCGACACCGCCAGCCAAGCGGCCTATGGCTTCCATTTTCTGGGCCTGACGCAACTGCGATTCGAGGGCGCGGCGGTCGGTGATGTCGGAGATGAATCCGACAATGCGAAGGACCTGGCCTTTGTCATTGAAAACTGCACGGCACTGTTCCTGGAGGATGCGGTAGGAGTTGTCGGCTGAGCGAGCGCGGAAGTCGAATTCGACGGCCTGCTTTGTCGCTGCAGCGGCGCGCAGTCTTTCGAAGTAGTGGGACCTGTCTTCAGGATGGATGAGAGCGAGCCAGGCTTGCGAGGGGCCGGAGAGTTCCTGGGCGGAGTATCCGAGAATTTCGCGGACGCAGCCGCCGAGGGTGACGTATTTCGAATCGGGATCGGATTCGTAGATGATCTGGCGGCTGGCCTGAATGGCGGCGTCGTAACGATTCTTCCAATCTTCAATGAGGATGTTATTGAGCTGACGCTCAGTGATGTCGATGGCGGTGCCTTCGATGATGGTGGTGCCGCTGGGCTTGCGTTCGAAGCTGGCGTTGATCAGGAGCCAGAGCGGAGAGCCGTCTTTGCGGCGAACGCAGTATTCAAACGGCGCAGCAGGCGATCCCGCCAAGGAGTGGATCACGCGGCGGCGTTCCTCGTTTCCTCCGAAGAAGAGAATCCCCGTGGGATTTTGGAGGAGCTCTTCGCGCGTGTATCCGGTCATTGCCGCCAACGCGGGATTGCAATCGAGGAGTTTGCCATCCACTGTGCTGCGGAAGACGCCTGCCATGTTGCGTTCGAACAGGGAGCGGTATTGATGTTCGGAGGCGTGGAGGGCCTCGGCGGTGAGGCGCTGGCGGCGATGCGTGAGCAGCAGCCGCGCGTTGAAGAGAAGCATCGAGAAGATCAGGCCGAAGAGGCCGAGGAAGATCTGTTCGCGCAGGATGTGGCGATAGTTCCAGAGCAGGAGTACGGGCAGCAGGAGAGACGGCACATACGCGAAGAAGACACCGGAGAATGCAACGGCTTCTTTGTTGCCTGTAGGGGGCTCGTCGCGATCCTGCCATGAGGCGGCGTGCCATGCGATTGCGCAGAACGGGATGGACCAGGCCAGATCCCACCAGGAAGTTACCGGGGCGGGGGAGAGTTCCTGGGCGCGGTTGCCGAACCAGGTAGAGGCAGCGAACGCCGCCATGATGACGCCGAGCGGCAGATATAGCCGGCGTATGAGGCGGGAACGCGAGAGAAAAGCGCGCAGGAGCAGAGACGCGGAGAGAACGATGTTGCGGAAGAGAAGCAGGAGATCTTCCAGCGGCTCGATCACGCGATCGCCGTAGTAGAGCAGAGGGACATAAACCAGGAAAAGATAGAGAACGAGAATGAGTACGAGGATCTGGGAGGCGTCGAGGACCCATTCCCAATTGAGGGAGTCGTGGAAGTCGTCACGCGAGAGGAAGACCGTGACGAACATAGGAGCGGCGGCCAGAAAGAAAAGGAGCAGGGGAGCGATGCGGACGTTGGTAAGACCGAGGTAATCGAAATCGTAAATGACGAGGCATTTCCCCAAAGACCAGGTTCCGAGGGCAGCCGCATTCAGGAGCCAGAAAGGGCGTGCGATTCCAGGGGAGCGGCGGCCCGCGAGGATACAAATCAATGTGGTTAATAGAGAGGCTGCGAGTTGAAAGAAATCAGACCAAGCGGGAAGGGATGGAGATTGGCTGAAGGCGGCGAGGACGGCGATATGCGCGAGCAGAAGGGCTGCGATCGCAAACGAGGAAAAGGGCAGGCGCGAATGTCGCGCAGGAGGTGCCTGCGTGGTGTCCTGGATACTCATGTTAGCCGCGAGGGAGAAATGCGACAGTCCTTCTGTAAGTAAGTAATTAACCCTCCGGGCGTGGGACACCGCATTATAGGCTCCAGGAACGGAAGGTACAGGTCAGGGATCGCGGTGGGTCCATTACTTAGGTCATCTTGGGGAAGGTGACGATTCGGGCGATGATGCTGGAGAGCGTCTACTGGGAGCCTCGAACTTGGGCTCGATGGGAAGAACTCCGCATGAATATTGATGATCTGCTACGAATTGCGACGGAACGGCGAGCCAGCGACTTGCATTTAAAGGTGGGGAACTATCCGCACTTGCGGATTGACGGCGAGTTGTCGCCGTTGACCGATCAGCCTCGCATCAGCGCGGAAGACATGCTGAACATGGCGTTCAGCATGATGTCGGCGCGGCAGAAGCAGAAATTCAAAGAGACCACGGAAATCGATATGGCGTACGGCGTCGCCGGACTGGGACGCTTCCGTGTGAACATTTTCCAGCAGCGCGGGAACGTCGGGTTGGTGCTGCGCGTTATTCCCACGAAGATTCGGGCGTTAGACGAGTTATTTCTGCCGAAGGTGGTCGAGCAGATTTGCGATATGCCTCGCGGGCTGGTGCTGGTGACGGGTGTTACCGGTTCCGGTAAGTCGACGACGCTGGCGGCGATGGTCGACCGCGTGAACTCTTCGCGCGCGGAACATATCGTCACGATTGAGGACCCGATCGAATTCCTGCACCGCGATAAGAAGGGATATGTAAATCAGCGCGAGGTCGGCGTGGATACACCATCCTTCGGAGCGGCCCTCAGAGCCTCGTTGCGTCAGGATCCGGACGTGATCCTGGTCGGCGAAATGCGAGACCTGGAGACGATCCAGACGGCGCTGCACGCGGCGGAAACTGGACACATGGTGTTCTCGACGTTGCACACGTTGGATGCCGTGGAAACCATCAACCGCGTGATTTCGATCTTTCCTCCGCCGGAGCAGAAGCAGATTCGTATGCAACTGGCGGCGGTGCTGCGGGCGATCATCAGCCAACGGCTTGTGCGGCGCTGCGACTCCGAGGGGCGTGTGCCTGCGGTTGAGGTCATGATCAATACGGCGTTCATCCGCGAATGCGTGCTGGTGCCGGAAAAGACGCGGTCGATCCGCGATGCGATCGCGGCCGGAACTTCGCAGTACGGTATGCAGACATTCGATCAGTCGCTGTGGGACCTGTTCCAGGCAGGGCTGGTCAACTACGAAACGGCCTTGGAGAACGCTTCGAACGCCGACGACTTCAAGCTGCGCATGCAGGGAATTGCTTCGACGTCGGATATTTCGCGGCAGTCGATGCAGACTGCGGGGTTTGGGGGAAGGTAGGCGGAGGTCAGGCGTCAGGCTGCAGGCTTCAGGCGCCGCTAGGCTGCAGAAGTTCAGATTGCAGATTTTAGAGTTTGAGTTCAGATTGGGCTTTTGGGCGCGAGTGGATCGCGCCCTTTTTCTTCTTTAACTGCAGTGCCACTTCTTTAATGCTGTGCGGGGACGGCGAATTCGGCGAAGGTTACGTAGTGTCCGGCTGGATCTTTGATACCGATCTCGGTTGAGCCGTAGAACGTCTTGCGTTTGGGCATGACTACTTCTGTGCCTTCCACTGCCTTGATGGTCTCTTCCAGATTGTCGACTTCTACGTACAAGAACGTTGGGCCTTTACGGACTACCTGCGAGATGGTCGTGCCTACATCTTTGTCGGCGCTGGCATAACTCTGGTACATCAGTTCGAGATTGCCCTTCTGCAGCATGATGAAGGCGAGTTTGTCGCCGTCGGGAACTTCGGCAGTTTTCTGGAAGCCGAATCGCTCGACCCAGAACTTGGCGCAGGCTTCGATCTCTTGTGCGAACAGGACGGGAGTGATCTTTTTCACGTTCACAGTGCATTTCTCCTTGCAACGCATATGTAGTCTAAATTAGACTAGTAGAGAGTACTGAACTGGCTCGGTCGTGTCAAGGAGGATTTATGGCTGCTCAGGCGCGTCGTTTGGAGGATCTGGTATCAGTGGGTCCGGCGATAGTACGTGACTTTGAACTGCTTGGAATCCGAAGTGTGGCGCAGCTTTCGCGGCGCAATCCGGAGAAGCTGTACGAGAAGCTCTGCGAGGTCACGGGCAAGGGGCAGGACATCTGTTGCCTGGATGTTTTTCGCGCGGCCGTGGCGCAGGCGCGGAATCCGCAGCTTCCGGCGGAACAATGCGAGTGGTGGTACTGGAGCCGGCGGCGGAAGGCGCGGGATGCCAAGGGCTAAGAAGCGCGAACTCACGACCCCAGACCTGGTAGTGCTCAGTCTGCTGGCGGAGCGTCCGATGCACGGGTACCAGGCAAACCTGGAACTGGAGCGGCGGGAGGTGCGGGATTGGGCGGGAATTTCGCGTCCGCAGGTTTATTACTCGTTGGAGAAGCTGGCCAAGATGGGACTGGTCCGGGAGGCGAAGAGTGATGAGCCAGCCGGTGGGCCGGAGCGCAGCGTATTCGTGACAAGTGCGGCGGGGCGGGCTGCTCTGGCCGATGCACTGGAGCGCGAAGAGTGGAGTACGCAACGGGACAGGCCAGCATTTCTTACGTGGATTGCGCTGTCGTGGCAGGCGCGGCCAGGAGTGTTCGAGAAGCAACTGCAGAAGCGAGAAGAGTTCCTTGAGAACGAACTGCAGCGAGAGGAAGCGACCCTGCGTGCGGTGCGGGCAGAGGTGGGGCATCGGTTCCATGAAGCTGTGTGGATGTTGAGTCTGACGATTCAGCAGATGAGGACAGAGTTGCGTTGGCTGAAAAAGATGGCGCGCGAGGTGGGGAAGAGAGCGCCGGCGCAACGGCCCGAGTATGCGGGATAGGGTCGCGGGTTGCGCGGGCAGGTTGCCCGTGCGACAGCCGGCAGGATGCCGGCGCTACCCTACTTGGCTTTGTAGACGGTTTTTCCTGCGACCATTGTCCATAGGACCTTTGTGGATTGCATTTCCTCCGGGGTGATTGTGAGGACGTCGCGATCCAGGAGGACCAAGTCTGCTCTTTTGCCCGGGGCGATTACTCCTATCGAGTCGAGGTTCAGGGCTTTGGCGGAGTTGCGGGTGTAGGCGTAGAACATGGCTTCGCGAGGCATGGCCTGGCTTGGGTCGAGTACGCCCTCGTCTCCTTTTCTGGTTTCGGCTTTGTAGGTCGCATGGAAGATGTTTGCGGTTGACACGGGCCAGTCGCTGGCACCGGAGATGATTCCTCCGTTGTCGAGCACTGAGCGCGCCGGGTATTGCCATTTGTAGATTTCGGGATCGACGTAGGGCTTCAGGATTTCGATTGTGTCGTTGGCGCCTTCGGCCCAGTAGAGCTGGAACGCGCTGATTACGCCCAGTTCGCGGAAGCGCGGGAAATCTTCGGGGCGAATGAATTGCTCGTGCGTGAGAGTGTGAGGCAGGTGGGAGTCTCCGTTAGCAGCGCGGGCGGCGGCGATGCCGTCGAGCGCGGATTTGACGGCACCGTCTCCGATGGCGTGGACGTGGATGATGAGTCCGGCTTTGTCGGCGGCGATGCAGAGCTGGTTGAAGGTGTTCTGGTCGTAGAGGAGTTCGCCGTTGCGTCCGGAGTTTTTGTAGGGCTTGGTGAGGTGCGCGGTCTGCGAGGGGAATTCGGCGACACCGTCGGCGAAGACTTTGATTCCGGTGATGTGCAGGTGCGGGATGGAGCCGCAGGTCTGCTGCTGTTTGTGGACGAAGTTTAATTCCGCGGGAGGATCTTTGGCGAGAACTCTGGGGAAGGCGACGACCTCGTTGTTTAACTCGCCGTGCTCGCTGAGCATTTTGTATGAACGGAGCGTGTTCTCGGGAGCGCTGGGCTCGAGCCATGCAGTGATGCCGTTGCTGTATTCGTAGTTGAGGGCGGCGCGTCCGGCTTCGAGGATTTCTTTTTCGGTGGGAGGCGGAATTAGCTTGTCGACTTTTTCCTGGCCGGCGTCGACGAGGAATCCGTTGGGCTCGAGCGTGGTCTTGTCATAGCCGAAGTAGCTGCGCTGGTCGGGGTTGAGGGTCTTAAGGTAGTCGGCGGTGATGCCGGCGCGCTGCAGCATGGCGCGGTTGGTCCAGGCGGTGTGGCCGTCCATGCCGCGAAAGATCAGGGACTGCTTCTCGTAGGGTCCCGTGCTGAAGTCCTGATTGAGGGTGTCGGTGTGCGACCAGAACTTCAGCGGGAGACCGAGGATTTCCAGGATTTCGCCGTGCATGCCGCGTCCGGTCTTCCTGGCATCGGCGACGAAGGATTGCAGTTCTGCGAAGGTGTCGACTTTTTCGGTGGCGTCGGCGTTGATGAGGTTGAATCCGCCGTCGATGGTGTGGCTGTGGGAGTCGATAAAGCCGGGGAAGAGGCTCTTGCCTTCCAGATCCATGCGAGTGGCGTTCGGGGCGGCTTTTGCCACTTCAGGCAAGTTGCCGACGGCGAGGATCTTGTCGCCGCGGATGGCTACGGCTTCGGCGTAGGGATGCTCGGGATCGGCGGTGAAGATTTTCGCGTTGAAGAGAATCTGGTCTTGGGAGTGGAGGAGCGTTGCTGCAGTGAGCAGGCACAGAATAGTTCCCAGGGATCGGCCCATGTGTACCTTCCTTGAGTTGGCTCGAAGGGAAATACTATACACGGCGGCTGATGTATCCGCGAGAGTACAGATTTTAACGGCTCAGATGCTTCGTTCGCGGGGAGGGAAGATCGGCCGCTCAGGACGGGAAGGCTTTCACCCACAGGGGACGGGCTGCATTGGGCTTGAGAATGCAAGAAAAGATCTAACCGCTGAGAACGCTGAGGACTGCCGCTGAGGGCGCGGAGGCAAAGACTTACCGCGAAGAGCGCTAAGAAGTTCCGCTAAGTACGCGAAGAACGTCCGCGAAGGATGAAGGATAGCGCGCGAAGAAGATCCGCCGTCTCACCACAAGGGCACAGAGGGCGGCCTGCACCGAATAAGAAAAGCGGCCCGGGGAGGAGTCCGGGCCGCTTGTGGTTGGGCGTTGCGGTCAGAAACGCAGTTGCGCTCGGATTTGCAGGGCGCGGGGTGAGGCGTCTGCGCCGAGGAACGCTCCGAAGATGCTGGTTGGAGTGGCGACGGTGCGATTGATAAATCCGAATTGCGGGTTGGCGATATTGCGCACCGGCTGGTCGAAGTTCGGGTGGTTGAGAACGTTGAAGGCCTGAGCACCGATGGACAGTTCCGCGCCTTCCCACTTCGGCATGCGGAAGTTCTTCATCAAGGTGAGATCCGTGTCGAAGAAGCTGGGTCCGTAGACCTGGTTGCGGCGCTGACTTCCGAACGTCGCAACGCCAGTTGTGGGATCCACCGATGGAGGGAACTCCGCGGTGGTCATGCAGGGCGTGGTGGTGCGGACGGCATCGGCAACGTTCGAAGAGCTGCAGGAGAGCGGTCCGACGTTCATATTCGTGAAGAGTCTGTCCCCGTATCCATAGCTCGACAGCACTCCGGTTGAGCCTCCATCGGTGACGGTGAAGGGCAATCCGCTGCGATAGAAGAAGGTGACGGAGACGGTCCAGTCGGCGATCAGGTTCAGGAAGAAATTGTGGAGCTTGGGCGTGTGCCAGAGGTATGTTGCGTTGAACTGATGGCGAGAGTCGTAGTCGGCATTGCCATAGTTGTAGCACTTGAAGCAGTGGGGATCCTGCGGAAACAAGATGCTGGAGTTTGTTCCCAGATTGAAGGGCAGGAATCCACCATTGGAGATGTCGTCTAGAGCGTGGCTCCAGGTGAATCCAGCTTGTAGTTGGAAGCTGTCTGAGACCCGGCGTGTGAAGGACGCGACCAGGCCGTTATAATTCGACACCCCGTAGTTTCCAATCTCGGTCACCGTGCTGAAGCGCGGGTCGGGTTGCGTGGCGGGTAGACCCGCAAACGATGTAAAGGGATTCGTCGAACCGACCGGAACGCCTGCGTTAAGAGCAAGAGTATTCAAGCAGGAAGTCCCGGTGACGGTGACGGTTGGTGTCCCAACATCGCAGAATCCGTTTAGTCCCGGGTTCTGAGCCGCGAGGTCGTAACCGTGGTTCCCCACATAGTTAACACTGAGAGAATTCCTCGTTCCCAAGGCCTGCTGAACTTCCAGGTTCCACTCCAGGTAGCTGGGATAACGGATGTGACGTTCAGATGTGGTGAGGGTAGGCGGAGAGAAGGCAGGCACGGCGGCGGTGATGTCGGTGAGAGTGGCACCAGAATTGAAGCCTGCGATGAAGGCCACGTTGGAGTCCGCCGCGGCGGTTTGAGCGCTTCCCGTAACACCAGGCGCCAAGGCACCCGTCGTGATGAATGTGTTCTTCAAAGGGGAATTGGTATCGAACAAGGTTGCGACCGTTCCCGGAAATACGTCGGAGAAGAGCCCTATTCCTCCGCGGATGACGGTTTTACCTTCTCCATGAGGCTGCCAGGCAAAGCCGAAGCGAGGCTCCCAGTTGATACCTTGCAGATTTGGCAGTGCCTGGTGGAGGCCGGTCATGATTGCCTGGTTATACGGCTGATCAATGCCGTGGTTCATGCCAAGAAACGAATTGTTCGGGCGAGCAAAGCAGTTCGTCTGGCACACGGGATTGGAGTTGTGTTGAGCACGGAGAGACACATTGATGCGTAGATTCCGCTTCACGCTCCATTCGTCCTGCACGTAAAGACCGAGAGTGTAAATTGCCAGCGGTTGGGTGGGGCGGGTGGAGAATGCCTGTTCGAAGTTGCTGACGGTGCCGCTGTAAAAACTGCTGAGATCGGCGAAAGTGACCGCGGGGATCGCCGAGAAATTTCCACCGGGAGTATAGTCGGTGAGATCGTTGCGGCGGAAGACCATACCGACCTTCAAGTTGTGGTTGCCGTGCTGCCAGCCAAAATCGTCTGAGATCTGATATTGGGTGACATTGCGGCCCTGGGGCCAAGTGCTGTAAAAGCCGAGTCCACCGGGCGTCGTGAATTCGCCACCTCCGAAATCCAATTCATAGGGAATGATCGCCTGGGCTGCGGCAAGGTTGGGAGGAGCGAAGATTGCGCTGTACCAGGAGCCCGCGAGGATGAACTGGTTCACACCAGTCGCGCCGAATTGATGTGTTTCCTGGATCTGTCCCTCGTACTGTGGTTGAACGCTCTGTGTGTTCAAGGCGCGGTTCAAGGGATCGGTGTAGGTTGCCTGGAGACCGTGGTCGGTACGGAAGTGGAGGAAGGCACGATCATGCGAACCGATGTTTTGATCAACGCGTCCGGTGAGCAGCCATTCAGTCGTGAGATTGTTGATGTTGGATTGGAACTGATTGACGCACTCTGCGCCGCCCGGCAAAGCCACACCGCCGGTGCAACTACGAGTTAGAGGGGTCGCTCCTGCGATTCCGGGAGCGTTGTTATACAGATTGAAGAGTTGGGTGTAGAAGGGGACCTCGGCTGCCGGGATGTTGGCCAGTGTGGCGGTTTGAAACGCCGGACTGGGAACAAAAACGGGTTGGGAGGTAGGAATTAATAGGCGAAGTCCTTCAGTATTCACGAAGAAGAAAGTCTTATCTTTCACAACAGGACCGCCAATGGCCGCTGCCCACTGATTGGCATTGTCGAAGGAACGCGGCACGCCGGCATTGTTCAAGAACCAGTCGTTGGCGTTGAGCACGCGGCCGTTCCAGAAGTATTCGGCGTTGCCATGGAATTTGTTGGTACCGGATTTGGTGACGTAGTTGACGTTGGCACCGGCGAGTTCGCCGTATTGGCCGGAGTAGCCGTTGTTGACGACGGTCGCGGTCTGAATATCGTTGGCGCCGAGCAGCAAGTTCGTAGCGCCGGAGTTATTCAGGTTAAGGAACGGATCGTTCTCGTTCATGCCGTCAACGGTGAACAGGTTGGAGGTGGCGGAGATGCCGAATGTGGCGGTGTTCCCGTAGCCTCCCTGGGTGTTCATGGTGGCGCCGGGAGCAGTCTGAACGTAATAGCTGAGGTCGTTTCCGGGATTGGGCATTTCGGCGACGATCTGCGGACTGATGGTGGTGGAGACGTTTCCGTTGTCAGTCTGGAGGACGCTGCCTTCGGCGGTCACTTCAACAGTGGTTGCGGCGCTGGCGACTCCCAGAGAGATGTTCACCGTGCTGGCCTGTCCGACGGCGACACTTACGTTCTGGCCGTGTCCCTGGAAACCTTGCGCAGTGGCGGTCACGGTGTAATTGCCGGGGTTGAGCAGGTTGAAGCGATATGCGCCGGTGCTGGTGCTGCTCGTGTTCTGGGTTTGGCCGGTGTCGTTGTTCTTCAGGGTGACAGTCGCATTCGGGACGGCTGCGCCGCTGGGGTCGGTGACGGTGCCGAGGATGTCACCAGACGTGCGGGATTGCGCTAACGACGCCGGGGCAAGCAGGAAGCAGCCGGCGGCCGTAAGGGTCAAGACAAGAGTCAGTGAAACAACGAACGACTTCATAGTAAGAACTCTCCTGGAATACGAACTTCATGGAAGGTAGAGGGGCCCGGAACTCGCGACTTGGGGACATGCTACGACGGTCGAGCCAACACGAATACATTGCCAACGTCTATCAGAGCGGAGAACGGGCGCAACACCTCTGGGGAGGCATCGGGCCGGGAAATTGCGAGCGGAGCAGGCGGGGCAAGCGAGCGGAGGAGATCAGGACCCGCGAATCTTTAGTTCGAGTTCAGAACTGAGTGATTGAGACCACCGTTACTGAATAATCGTGCAAAGTAGATGAGCGGCCGTGTTGGGCGGTTGCCAACATTCATAACATTGGCGAGATAACGAGGTACTCACAACAGGTAGAGTTCTGGGTGTGGTGATATGGGGCGGGAGGATGCAAGAACAGGTGCGAGTGTCTGGTTGCGCACCTCCGCCACGGGAAGGACCTCGCGAGGGGAAACCGCAAGCAATTGCCAGTACATCTCTGTCATCTCTGATAGTTCTTCGTAGTGGCAGAAGCGTTCAGAATGAACTGTTTGATCTCCGATTTCAAAGCAGGGGTTCAGACCTGCAATTATGAGAGGGGAAGAGACCGTTCTCTGACCACAATGCAAAACTGGCGTGAACTATATCGAATAGCGATATTTGAAAATGATCGTGACAAATGGGCCTTCCGGATACACCAAGCTGAGGAAGCCCTCAACGTCCGCCGTAGAGAACTATTTACACAACCCCGTAACAATGATGTGCAAGAACGAAATGCTATTGACGACGCGTTGCATCGGCTACGAGCCTTAAGCTATTGCGCACGGTTGGACTCACCACGAGCACTGTAGTGGGAGGAAGCCGGGTCTTTTCTCGCCGTTCAGTGCGGTTCAGAAGAGATGGAACTTTATTTCTACGACGATTTGTACTGCGACGGGCTTGCCATTCAAGGTGGCGGGCTTGAATTTCCACGTCTTCACGGCCTCAACCGCTTTTTCATCAAGGCCATGTCCGACTGGTTTTATTACATGGATGTGACTTGTGCTTCCATCCGGTTCAATGATGACGCTCAGCCGGTCAACCCCTTTTTTCCCCTTCCCTTTCGATTGCTGGGGAGCGTCAGGGGAAGGGGCTGAGACTGCGCTCGGGGGCGTGGCACATGGTGGAGGATTCGTCGGGCTGCACACTTTGGGAAGTGGCTCAGCAGCTCTCGCAACCGTTAAGGTCAGTGCCATAGACAAAAGGCCGCTGCACATCAGTGGGGCGATTCTGAAGAATCAATATCCCATCAGGAACAACGCTACCGTACGGCATTCTATATGATTCGGGAAAATCCAATTTCACTCAACGTGCGTATGTCTAAGTGTGTCAACTGTCATTATTGGCAGTGCGTGGGAGGTTCATTTCGCTGTGAATATCCGTTCGCGGGGCGGAGAATGAATCGGACACTGTAGTCCCGCAGAGGTTAAAGAATGGCAGTGCGGATATTGTTAGCGGATGATTGCAGGGGGTGGCGGGTAGCTGTGCGATCCATTGTAGAGCGCTTGCCACATGTTCGAGTTATCGGCGAAGCGACTGACGGGATGGAGGCCGTCGAGAAGGCGGCAAGACTGCTACCCGACGTTGTCGTTCTCGATGTCGGAATGCCGATACTCAATGGAATCGAGGCGGCGAGAAGAATCAGAGGATCGTGCCCGGAATCGAGAATCATCTTCCTGACGCAGGAGCATGATCCGGATGTCCGCAGGGAGGCGCTGGACGCCGGGGCAGCAGAGTATCTCCTGAAGGCAGAAGCTTTCGAAGTGCGAGCGACCCTCGACAGAGTTATGAGGGAGAGGCGACAGATCCAGCAACCGGAGAGCCCGTTACGAGAACGCCTAACTCTCTTTCTGGGACGTTGAACCGTACAGCGCCACACCGTAAGCAGACAAGCAGCTTCGGAAAAACAAAAACGATGAGTTTGTCAGCATCGGCGCGGCCTGTAAAATGGATCGCAACTTCGCCGTTGAAGGATTTCCATTCGCCCATAGCACACTTGCATTCCACGGCCATCTCCTGAAGGGATTGCGCCCTTGTGCGGGATCATCTTCCTCGGTTTATACCGTGGATGTAATGCTGATCACATCATCCGCGTTTGGCGTAGTTTGGCGTATGGTAATGCTCCCGCAAAAGGCGCGTACGGGCGGCAAATCGGTCAGAAACCGCGATTGCAGTCGTGAGCTAGGTAGAGGGTTTGAGTTGATCGCGTGATGCACGCGTCTTTGCACAGAACATTCGAGAAAGTTGCAGTCGGTCCTTTCGGGAAAAGCTTGCATTATTTCAAGGTCGAGCTCTTCGGCAGCAAGCCATCCTTCTCCATCTGTTTTGGAATTTCTTTCACCAGGGCATCGGCCACCTTCCTGGCCGATTTTGGATTGAAGGAGTTGCTGACGCCAGTCCAGACCAAGTCGCCGTCTGGCTTGCTGGTGGCATAGACGTTGGTCTCGACTGTCACGGTCGTGTCTCCGCGCGTATACCCTGGATCGTAAAGAACTGGATACACCGCGCCCAAGTAGCCGTAAAAAGAATAGTAGTAGGGAAACGGGGCGAGATAAGTGGAGCTCGGGACTGAGATCACTTTCTTTTCTACTCTGAGAAGGCGGGAGACGACGACGGCGTCCACGTGATTGCTGCGGATCTGGGCTCGAAGGTAGTCGAAGTCAGGTTTCGCGGTGGGGTCGGGGCGGAGGAGGATCTGGTTGCCGGGAATCGTCTCCATACCTGGGCGCGCGATCTGAACGGCCATTTTGTCTTCAAAGTCGGCGCGCACTTCGGTATCCTGAGCGACTCCGATCACCAAAACCTTGTGGAACTTTTGTCCTTCGTACTGGGGATTCAGCCAGCTTGTGACTACCTTAAGAGACTTGCCAGTGGCGGCAGTGAGGACTAATAGAAAGAGGATGAGACCGGTCGAGCTCGAGAAGAATAGCCGGAGCAGGCGAAAGAATGGTTTGGCTTGTGTTCTCACGGTCATTGATTCGCTCGGTCGATCACTTGCGTAGGAATACGTGAACGAACTCAATTTGATTTTCGATGAGCGGGAATCGTCATTCCAACTGGCAGAGTTTGCAGACTCGTGATTGATGTAACATCCGTGTTACGCTGGGACGCCTTGACGACCTATCGCATGACGGCGATCAAAATTGCCCGCTGGCGGGCGGGGCGGCAAGTGTCATTCGCCGGCGGTTGGGCGGTTCGTGCAATTCTCAGTATGTTTCTGTAACCTCTGACAGTTGTTGATTGCGAGGCGGCTTCGAGAATGAAGGGTTCCAGGATTTCTTGCATTGAGGAAAAGTGTGGAAGCTGGAGGTATAGGGCCCGTGGTTAATGAGATGTTCGTAGGATCCGGTGGAGCGCAAAACTGGCGTGAACTTTACCAATCACTAACAATCAAGTGCGACCGCGCGCTTTGTCAGCTTCGTGTATGGGGCGTCCGGGATATTGCAGGCGGCTTGCAAGTGGTGGCTGCCATTGCTATGTTCGGTTGCATGTCGTTGTGCCTTGCGCAGGTTCCGACTGAGGTCGAATCTGCGGAGCACAAGGCGTGGGATTTGCTCCAGAACGCGGCGAACGGCAAGAGCGCGGAGAACCGGGCGGATGTCGCCCGCGCACTTGGCCTGATTCCCGGAAATTCGCGTGCACGGGAAACGGCGGAGAATTTGTTGCAGGATCGAAAGCCCGAGGTGCGCGTCGCGGCCGCAACAGCGCTCGGACAAATGCATGCCACCGAATCGATCCCCAATTTAGAAGAGGCACTGCAGGACCGAAACATCCCGGTGGTGATGGCCGCCGCCGATTCGCTGCGGCTTCTTCAAGAGAGTGGATCCGCGGATGCGGTCTATATTGAGCTGCTGACGGGCGAGCGTAAATCGGGTGACGGTCTGGTCGCTCAACAGATGTCCGTGCTGCATAACCGGAAAGAACTGGCGAAGATGGGCATCTCGGAAGGCGTCAGCTTCGTCCCATTCGGCGGAATCGCATGGCACGCTTACCGGGTCATTCACAAACAAAATCCAAACCCAGTGCGAGCGGTGGCTGCGACGAATCTGGCTAACGATCCCGATCCGGCAATTGCGCGCGCTCTGGTCAGGGCTACTGACGACAAGAATTGGATTGTTCGAGTCGCGGCGATTCAGGCGATTGCGCAGCGTGGGGATCCCGCGTTGCTGCCAAAAGTTCAAATAAAGTTCTCAGACCCGCACGCAAAGGTGCGTTACAGCGCGGCGGCGACGGTCGTTCATCTTAGCGCGATCCAGACTTCGGAGATGGCAAGAGAAGAGAAGCTGTCGGGTGCCGATGGCAGCGCGCGAGAGCGAGGCGCGGCAGGAACACAGTATTTTGCGGCATGGCCTCCTGATCGCTGGTGAAGCATTGCCCATTAGCTTCATTGATTCATTCCGGATTTCACTCTTCGATGCCGACGACCTCGAATTTCCTTGTTTTCCGTCGGCAAATTTGAATTGGTAATACTGCTTCAATTTATCGATTGTTCTCTTCCCATTAGCTTCGATTTGTAGACTCCGACGCGCAACAATCAAACATCACCAAACTGCTTCGATATTTTCGAGCAGGAATGAGTTTCTCTACTTTCGCAGGAACAGATACGCCAGGGTGAGGGCGGCGAGCAGGGCCAGGCCGCTGGCGAGGTTCATCAGGGGATGGAGCCAGGTCTGGACGAGCGCGACGCTGACTGCGATCAGCCCGACAGCGGATCCTGCGATTCCGAGCGGGGAACGGAGCGGAAGCGCTGCCAGTTCTTTTGGGGATTGCCGGCGGCGGAAGTTGATGTGGGCGAGCAGCGAGACGAGCCAGGAGAGGATCATGCCGGTAAAGGCGGCACCGAGCATGTAGCGGAAGGCGTTTTCCGGGGCGAAGAGGACTAGAGCGAGAGCGAAGAGGATTCCGACGGCCGAATGGAGAACGGCATTTTGCGGGGAGCCTTCATGATTCAGGTGCCCGAGGCTGGCGGGAGCCCATCCGGTGCGTGCGAGGGAGAAGATCATGCGGGAGGCGACGTAGAGGGTGGCATTGGCTCCGGAGAGAGCGGCCGTCAGGACCACGAAGTTCATGATGCCGGAGGCATGTGGGATGCGGATGGTGCGGAACGTGGTGACGAAGG
>Ga0335070_10002625_pt1 | contig 20875 bp, 23 predicted proteins | sample Lox_Sample_13_FD_206722 | JGI IMG/M metagenome (GOLD analysis project Ga0335070, IMG submission 206722) | Soil microbial communities from Loxahatchee National Wildlife Refuge, Florida, United States - Lox_Sample_1.3 | ecosystem: Environmental > Terrestrial > Soil > Wetlands | place: USA...
TTCGGCTCACGCCAGGGCCGCGCGGTCGTCCGGTCGCGGCCAGCGGCTTCTCAGCATCTCGATCCAGGCGGCGGAGGTCGTCACGACGCCGATGTTGTTCCGGACGGTCGCCAGCGTGCCGGCGTGCCCCGCCGCGCTGTTGCTGCCGACGCAGTCTTCCAGCAGCACGATATAATAGCCCCGGAAGAAGCCGTCGCGCAGCGTCGAGTCCACGCACACATTCGTCGCGACGCCGACGAGGATCAGGGTCTCGATGCGGTGCTGGCGCAGGATCTCGTCGAGCTCGGTGCCGACGAAGCCGCTGTAATGGTGCTTGTCGACGATCGGCTCGCCGGCACGCGGCTCGAGCATGAAGAAGTCGGCGCCCCAGCTGCCCTCGAGACAGCAGCCTTCCTTGCCGCGCTTCACGATGTGCGGGGCGGCCAGATACTTGAAATCGTAGATCGAGCGGACCCAGACCACGAGCATGCCGGCGGCGCGGGCCGCGGCCAAGGCCGGCTCGATGTTCGCGGCCACGGTCTTGGCGAACTCGACGTTGTAGCCGCGCTCCTTCTGCATGAACCCGCCCGGGGCGCAGAAATCGTTCTGCAGGTCGACGATGAGAAGCGCGGCCCGGTCCGGTCGGATCTGGTCGTCGAATGTCGCGAGCAAGCCGGACATCGAGCGCCGTCCTCTCAGAGCTTGTCGGGCGCCGGCATGACGGTGCCGCATTTCTTGCAGGTGCGGAAGTCTTCGGACTTGTAGAAGTTCTCGTAAGCCCGCGTCACCGGATCGGCGCGATAGTCGTCGACGATGTAGGTCTCTTCGTGCAGGAAGTTGTCGCAGCTCTGGCAATACCAATGGAACCGGTCGACATCGCCCTTGACCCGCGCACGCTCGATGACGAGCTGGAACGCGTCGGGCGCGAAGCGCGGCGAATGCGGCACCAGCGGCGGCTGGAACAGGCACCAGCCTTCCGGAACGAACGCCACCTTCTCCTTGCCGTCCGGCAGCCGGTAGTGGAGGTTCAAGTCGCCCTTGATCGAGTACTGGATCTCGTAGCTCGGGTTGACGTGGAACTCGCTGCGATACTCGCGGCCGCGCGCGATGAACGCCATCGAGTCCGGCGTGAGCCACAGCTGCTTGGTCCGCCGGCCCGTCTCGGTCAGCTCGCGCATGACCGACTCGAGATCGAGGTTCGGCATGTTGAAATCGACGCTCGGCATCGTGAGCATGGGAGCGGCTCCGTTTTGTTTCACTTTTGGCGGGCGGCTCGAGACGCGCGAGCCGCATCACCTATGAACGCAGTGGACGAAAGTAGTCGAGCATAACTGAGTAGACCCTCCGCGTTGAGGGCCGCATGCTGTCTTCGAGCCGAATCAGGAGGCCTGCAGGCCTTGGCGGGCTCGGCAGATCGAAGTCCACGCGACGGATGGTGCCGCGCCTGAGGTCGCCGGCCATGGTGAAATGCGGCGAGATCGTCACGTGATCGCTCTCGTGCAGGAGCTCGCGCAGGAACGGCTGCGGGATCGACCGCAGGGCGATCGTCAGCGACAGCCTCGCCGCGACGGCATCGATTTCCCGCTCCACATGCCGGCTCATCGTGGGCAAGATGCAGGCGTACCTTCGCAAGATCTCACGATCGACGGTCTCCTGCGAAAAGATCGGGTGGCCGGCGCCCGCCAGCACCGAGAGCGGCTCGTCGTAGAGAATCTCGCGGACGAACTCGGTCGCATCCTCGAGCGGCGGCAGGCGCCCGACGATCATCTCGATCTCGCCCGCGGCCAAGAGCGGTAGCAGGTCTTCGGTGCGCCCTTGGGTCAGGCTTATGCGGATGTCGGGCGCGGTATGGCGCAGGGTTTCGTAGATGTTGGGCAGGATGCCGATGGCCGCCGGCGGCGTCGCGCCCACCGAGACCACGCTCGCTTCGCCGGCCAGAAACTGATCCAGATGATGATCCAGCCGCTCGACCTCGAGCAGCACGCGTCGCGCGGCCGCGCAGGCGACGTTGCCGAACGCCGTCGGTCGCACGCCGCGGGCGTGGCGCTCGAACAGGCGGCCCCCCAGAACTTCCTCGGCCGCCTTGAGCGTGCGGGTGAGCGCCGGCTGCGTGACGCCCAGCGCATGCGCGGCGTGCAGCAGGCTATTGTGCTTCTCGATCATGTCCATGGCCCGCAACATCCGCAGCTTCAGCCGATGTTCCAGAAACCGCTTCATAAGGGCCGGTGGTGACGCAAGCAGGACCCGGGAGTTACCAGCCGCCAATCTAGTCGCTCGCCCTATGCCCAGCAAGAACCCGCCGGCCGCTCAGAACGTCTGCGCCCAGAAGGCGTCGTTGCGCAGCAGGTTGGCGACCGCCTGGGCGGCGGCATCGAGCAGGCGTTCGCCCTTGTCGGCATCGGCGCGGGTGGGATTGCCGATGGTCCCGTTGTCGGACCGCGCGGCGAAGCTGCGCCAGCGCGCCACGTGCGGCCCGACCAGCGAGGCCGATGTCGGCGAGGTCGGACCGATGGCATTTTCCAGCTGGCCCGCATCCACGAGATCGGGCGCGAGCGCGAAGATCATGGACGTCTCGCCCTCGCAGGCGTGCCCGATGTCGGGCTGGTCCTGGAGGATCGCGCCGAACTGCTGGGCCGCCAGCAGCCAGTAGCTGGTCGCGGCGATGGCGATGTTGTGCTCCGCGCCGATGTCGTTCGTGACGGCGGTGAGCGCGGCGATGTTGCCGCCGTGGCTGTTGAGCAGCAGGATGCGGCGGAAGCCCTGTCGCACGATGGAACGGCAGACGCTGCGCACGACGCCGAGGAAAGCATCCAGATCGAGCGTCAGCGTGCCGCCGAGGCTCATGTGCATCTCGGCGAGACCGTGCCAGATCGTCGGCGTCACGAGGACGGTGCGATGATCCCGCGCCAGCGTCGCGGCGCGGCGCGCGATCTCGGTGCCGATGAAGGTATCGACGCCGGTCGGAAGATGCGGCCCATGATGCTCCACGGACGCGATCGGGACGATGACGATCGCGTCCGGCTGGGCGAGCGCCTGGATCTGCGACGCCCGCAGGCGCGACCACTCCACCGGCGGACGACTGGCCACCTGGTCCATAAATCTGCCTCCTTCAAGTCAACCGGCCACGGCACAATCCTAGCGATGCGGCCGCGATCCGCAACGATTGCCCGATCGTCCGACCGACGCCAGTGCCGCGGCTTCACTGCATGACGGAGGGATGGATGATCGCCTTGACGTCCACGTCCGTCTTCAGGAGGCCGTGCTTCTTCATCAGGGCCGCGACGGTCTCCACCGCGCTGGCGTCGACCTTCTTGACGAAGATGGGCTTGGCGGCATCCTTGAGCCGATCGGCCGGGACCTTGGTGTAGCCGGTCACGATCTGCGCGAACTCCTCGCCGCCGATATTCGCCGTCGCCCAGTCGACGCCGCGGTTGTAGGCCCGGGTGAAGCGGGCCACGATATCGGGATGGGCGTCCGCGTAGCTCTTGGTCATGACGAACTGCGCCACCGGGATGCGTTTCTGGACATCGCTGTAGGGCCAGCCGATCACGTCGATAGTCGACGCCTTCAGCGCAGCCGACAGGAACGGCTCGACCAGCATCGCGGTGTCGACGCGGCCGCCGCGCACGGCGTCGACCATCTGCGGAAACGGCACCTCGATGAACGTGACCTTGTTCGGATCGCCGCCGGTCTTGGCGATCCATTCGCGCGCATAGAGCCAGATGATGTTGTTGCGCGCATTCACGGCGATCGTCTTGCCCTCGAGGTCCTTGCCGGTCTTGTAGGTGGTCCCCTTCTTTCCGACGAGGCCGGCCAGGTCAGGCGGGGTGTCGCCTGTCGTGTCGCCGCCGGCAATGATGACCGGCTGCAGCCCCTGGGAGGCGGCAAGAAGGATCGTGACGATGTTGCTCGCGGCGACCTGAAGCTGGCCCGAAACCACCGCGGGAAAGCCGACCGCGCCGCCGGCGGTGGGCGTCGTGTCGATCTTGAGTCCCTCGGCCTCGAACATGCCCTTGACCACGGCGATTTCGAAGGCGGCACCGTCCAGGGTCGGGATCGTGCTGACGCGCAGGGTGGCCGGCGACTCGGCGCACGCGCCGTGCAGCGCCGCCAGCAGGATGAAAGACGCGCCCAGTCCCACGCCGGCCCAACGACGCGCCAGACGGAATTCGGATATTTGCATCGCAACACTCCCGACTTTGACCGCTTCGCAATGCAGGATATCCAGCCGTTTTCGATCGGGTTATAGAATTCACCCGCACAGCTATAACCAAGCCGCATACGGCGGAGGCGTTGTGCGAGCATCGGGGAGGGAGCGCGCCGCCGCGCGCAGGCGGTGCCGAGCGATGGTCTGCCGATACCCTGTCAGAATTGAATTGGCGCGCCCGGCTGGATTCGAACCAGCGACCCTCCGCTTAGAAGGCGGATGCTCTAATCCCCTGAGCTACGGGCGCCCATCACGCGACAGGAACGCGCCGGCACGTCCCGGCGCTTGTTTTTAGCCTCCCGGGCCGCGCGAGGGAATCGGAAAGCCGCCGCGCGGCGGTAGTCTTAACCGGACCTTAGCGACTGCGCGCATAAGCTGTGCGCCATGTACATCAATCCACTCCGGCCCCGCCGCGGCGACAAGAGCGGCTCCGATCGGGACGCGCTGCCGTCGCAGGCGCCGCACGCCATCGCGAATGCGATGCTGCTGCTCCTGGTCACGATGCTGACCGCCTATTCGCTCGGCATGGCCGTGGACGACAGCGGCTTCCTGCCGGTCGGCCGTCCCGCGATCTCCAGCCGCTGATCGCCGCTCAGCCGCGCCCGCCGTACCGCCTCAGGGCTGAACCTCGGCGGTGAAGGTGAAGGTGCGCTCGGGCGGTGTCTTGTCGTCCCACGGTCGACGATATTCCAGGCGCACGGTTTCGCGTCCCGGCTTGACCGCGCGGAAGCGCCAGGTCTCGTTTCCGGCGGCGCCGGTGCGGATGGCTTCGTCGATGTCGCGATCGAAGGCCGGCTTGCCGACCGGCTCGACCACGCTCGATTTCTCGCCGCCCGGCCAGACCCAGCTGAAGCCCGACTTCGGCGTCGTGCCGAGCACGGCTTGGAACTCCTCGCCCGGGTGCATGGTCACCGTCTTGCCGTCGTCGCGCTCGGTCAGGCTGCTCGTGTCGCCGGGCACGCACGCACCAGCGAGCAGCAGCGCTGCCGCCGTGGCGACCCTCAGCCATCCGATCATGTCCCACTCCCCACCGCGCCGCGTTGCCGCGCGATCCTCTCGAGCGCACCGATGCCCCGATCGCGTCCGCGCGGGCGGCGCGCTAGCTCACCCGGTTCCAGCGGAAATTGTCGGCGTAGCTTTTGGGTCTGAGCACGCGCTCGACCGGCTCGCGCAGCTCATAGTCCATGTTGTGCTTGCGTGCGAAGGCGATCGCCTCCTCGCGCGTGTCGAAGCGCAGCCGGACCTGGCCCTGGGTGTCGGCCGAGCTGATCCAGCCCATCAGCGGATCGTGGCCCTTGGCCGCCGCGGCCTCGAACTGGATGGTCCATGTCTTGGTGTTGCCGCGGCCCGACTGCATGGCGGTCTTGGCCGGCCGGAAGATGCGTGCTTTCAGGCGTTCCATTGCGCGTTCTGCCGAGAAGACTGGTCGGGGCGCCCGGATTCGAACCGGGGGCCTCCTGCTCCCAAAGCAGGCGCGCTACCAGCCTGCGCCACGCCCCGCTGCCAGGAATCGGCGGCTTTCTGCCATATCGGCGCCGCCGAGCATAGCCGAAAATGGTGTCAGGCGGGCGCGGCTCGAAGCCGCAGATGGCGTCAGATGACGTGGAACAGGTAGAGCAGGATGATGAGCGGGATCGGGATTCCGAGCAGCCAGAGCAGAACGCCACGCACGGCGGTCCTCCTATGATGTCCAACGGCATAGGAGGCAACGCGGCGATTGCAGCGAACGTTCCGGCTCGCGCAGGGGAACTTGGCCGGCGATCGCCGCCGACATAGGTGGTCTTTAACCTAGGTTGAGACGGAGGCCCGGCGCGGGCCGCAGCCGAAGCGATCAGGCGGCGCGGTCGAGCTCGCTGGCGGCGGCCTTCTTGGCGCGCTCGGCGCGGCGCCACGGATCGCGGCACAGGATCCACCACGCGCCGCAGCCGACCACGGAGAAGATGACGAAGGCGCCGAGGCCGACGCTGAAGTCGCCGGTGAACATCCAGGCGATGATGCCGGCATGCAGGCCGAGCACCATGCCGACGAGATTGATCTTGCCGTCGACGTAAAACGACCCGCGCATGTCCCGATCCCGCTTACCTGCGTTTTCCGGTGCCGTGCTATACGGCACGTTGCTTACCTGCATCCCTGCGCGCTCCGCATCTCCGGCTGTCGGTCGATGCGTCGTCGACCTGACCATAGCCTAATAACGTTAAAATACCGTCGACACGATGTCGGGCCAGTGACGGCGGTCACCTATGACGCTGCGTCAAAACAGCGCAGCGCCCGCGTGGAAAATAGGGCGCGTTCGCTGGCAATGCCGCGGCTTGCGGCGTGCCAAAGCGAGCCACAGGTCATGACCTGCCCGACCTATGGTTAATCATGTCAACGCGACAGTATCTGGTCAGAGCGGCTCGCTTGATCGACCCCCGGCTCAGCCGGTATCTCAAGTCTCCGCCGTCGCACGGAGTTCCCGGTGAGCCGCCGCACGCTCGGTCTTACCGACCGCGTCTATGACTATCTGCTCGATGCCTCGCTGCGCGAGCCGTCGACCTTCCGGCGCCTGCGCGCCGAGAACGCCAAGCTGCCCTGGGGCGGCATGCAGATCTCGCCCGAGGTCGGGCAGTTCCTCGCGCTGCTGATCGAGATGCTGGGCGCCCGGCGCACGCTCGAGATCGGCACCTTCACCGGCTACAGCGCCCTGTGGGTCGCCTCGGCGCTGCCGCGCGGCGGCCGCCTGGTCGCCTGCGACATCAGCCGCGACTACACCGACATCGCCAAGCGCCATTGGCGGCGGGCCAAGGTGGCGGACAAGATCGACCTGCGCCTCGGGCCCGCGCTCGACACCCTCGATTGCCTGCTCGACGAGGGCGAGGCCGGCAGCTTCGATTTCGCCTTCATCGATGCCGACAAGGAGAATTACGACGGCTATTACGAGCGCTGCCTCGCGCTCCTGCGCCCGGGCGGCGTCATCGCCTTCGACAACGTGCTGTGGGGCGGCAGCGTCGCCGATCCCGATCGCAACACGCCCGAGACGCGCGCGCTGCGCCGCATCGCGCGCAAGGTGCACAAGGACCCGCGCGTGTCGATCAGCCTTCTGCCGATCGGCGACGGCCTGCTGCTCGCGCGCAAGCGCGGCCGGACGGCCGTGCGCGGCGGCGCCGAGCCGGCCCCGCGCCGGCGAACGCGGTTAATGCGGCCGCGCCGTCGTTAACTGTGCGTTAAACCTCCAGTCATATGCTTTTCAGTTAGGACGGGGAGCGATCCGCTCCCGCTGCATGATGGAGAAAAGTCATGCACCGCATCGCCTTGGCAGTGACCGCTGTGATGTTGGCTGGGCCGGCGTTGGCCGACGGCAACGCCCCGACCGGGCCGGTCTGCGACGCCCGCAAGGAAGTCATCGGGCATCTCGCCGGCAAGTATCATGAGAATCCGGTCGCCCTCGGCCTTGCCACCAATGGCGGCGTCGTCGAGCTCCTGACGGCGGCCGACGGCAAGACCTGGACCATCGTCATCACCCTGCCCAACGGCCAGACCTGTCTCGTGGCCGCGGGCGAGAACTGGGAAAGCAAGCCCCGGGTCGCCCTGGGCACCGAGAGCTGAATTCAGAGACGGAAGCGACCGGGGGGTCGAGCGCCCGCAAGGGCCCTTCTTGAGGCGGATCGCGATCGGGCGGCGGCCCGATCGCCCGCTCCCGCCGGCGGCTAGAAGCCGCCGTAATAAGTCCGGAAGGTCCGGAATTCCACGTCGTTGCGATCGTCGGTGAAGATCGGCCATTCGCGTCCCGCGGAGGCCGGGCTCAGGCCGTTGAGCGCGCGCCGCGCCACCTGCTTGACCTCGGGGCTCGGCCCGGCCCGCTCGATGCGCTCCTTGAGCTCCTGGACGCCGAGCGTCGAGCGGCTGGCGATCAGGATGAAATTGCCGTAGCCGGTCAGGAAGGTGCTGGGAAAGGACAGGCGCACTGTGCGCACCAGCGGCCCGAGCAGTTCCTCGGGCTGCTGCACCGCCAGCACGTTCATCATGACGATGCCGTTCTCGGTCAGATGGTCGCGCACCAGCCGGAAGAACTCCTCGGTGGTCGCGAAGAACGGGATGTGGCCGGTGACGTAGAGGTCGATTGCAATCATATCGTAGCGAGCGCGGCTGTTGGCGAGGAACCAGCGCGCATCGTCGGCGACGAGCGTCACGCGCTTCTCCTCGCCGAGGCCGAAGAAGCGCTTGGCCACGTCGAGCACGGCCGGATCGAGATCGACGCCGGTCACGCGCACGTCGGGGTAGACGGTGACGAGCTGCTTGATCGCCGTGCCGCCCGCGACGCCGAGGAATAGCACGTTCTTGGCGCCGTTGATCTGCGGGCCGACCAGGAATTGGTCGTAGTAGCGGTCGGTCAGCAGGCCCTCGCGGTTCATCACCGTCTGAGCGCCGTCGGCGTAATTCAGGAATAGGTAGCGCAGCTTGCCGACATCGGCGACGCGGATGATGTTATGGATCGACTCGGCTCGGTAGAGATCGCCGGACGTGTCGCCGCCGAACGGATAGCCGACCACGAACGCCGCGACCGCGATGACCGCCATGCGCGTCTGGCGCTCGATCAGGGCGAGGGCGATGGCCGCCGCGGCGAGCAGCGCCGCCGCCACATAGTGGCTCATGCGCGTCCCGAGATCGGGGATGGCGTAGAAGGCCGTGAAGAACGTGCCGCCGATGCTGCCGATGGTCGAGACCGCGTAGACCTTGCCGGCGCTGTCGGCGATCAGCGTCGAGGCGGTCAGGCGGATGACGATCGGCGAGGTCGTGGCCAAGAGCAGCGAGGGCACGCCGAGCAGGACGACGCTGGCCGCGACCGAGCCCCAGGCCGGGCCGAAGCCGCGCAGCCCCGGCATGAAGCCGTCGGCCAGGCGTGGCACCACCAGGATATAGACCAGCGACACCACCAGGGCGGCGAGCAGGAAGCGCCCGGCCTCGGGCCGGTCGCCGACCCGGCCGCCGACATAATAGCCGAGGGCGAGCGCGGCCATGACCACGCCGATCAGGGCGCCCCACTGATAAACCGAGTAGCCGAAGAACGGCGCGAGGAGCCGCCCGCCCAGGATCTCCAGCATCATGATGGTCCAGCCGGTGACCAGGGCGATGGCGAGCAGCAGAATGCGGGCGCCGCTCCGGCCGATGACGACGGTCGTGCCTGTGGACTTCGTCCCTGGATGTGCCGCCACGCTGCCTCTCCGGTACCGACGGGCCGGCAGAGTCCCCTAGGCACCCCGGCGCGTCAAGCGCATCGCGCCTTCGTGAAGCCTAGGCGGCGCGGGCCGCCGCCCGGACCAGGTCGCGCACGGCGTCGCGGATCGGCCCCGGCCGCGGCGCATCGAGCAGCGTCGTGAACCAATGGTCCGGCGGGTTGCGCCCGGCGCTTCGGCTCCAGCTCAGGCCGCGCAGCACCGCCTCGGCCGGCGCCGGCAGCCGGTCGGGCACCGCGATCTCGTTTAGCGCGGCCCACACCCCGGCCCAACAACGGGCCACCGCCCAGGGGTTATAGCCGCCGCCGCCCAGCACCAGGAGACGCGGCGCCAGGCTGCGCAGCGCCGCCACTGTCCGTCTGTGACAAAGATTGGACAGAGCGAGGCGGCTGAGCGGGTCCTCGGCCAAGGCGTCGGCGCCGCCCTGCAGGACAATGAGGTCGGGCGCAGCGGCCGCGACCGTCGGCAGGATGCCCTCCTCCAGGATCACCGCGAACTCGCTGTCGTTGAAGTCGGGCGGCACCGGGTAGTTGTAGATGCCGCGGGCCGGATCGCTGATCAGGCCGGTATGCGGCCAGCGCCCGGCCTCGTGGACCGAGATCGTGGTGACGCGCGGCTCGTCGGCGAAGGCGTCCTCGACGCCGTCGCCGTGATGGGCGTCGATATCGACATAGACGATCCGCCCGAGACCGGCGTCGAGCGCCGCCAGGATGCCGAGTGCCGGGTCGTTGAAGTAGCAGAAGCCGCTGGCGCGCGCCGGCCGGCCGTGATGGGTGCCGCCGGCCGGGCTATAGACCGCCCCGCCTCCGGCCAGCAGCGCAATCGCGTGCAGGGTCGCACCGCAGGCCGTGGCCGGGCGGCGGAAGACCTCGCCGAACACCGGATTGGCATTGATGCCGAGGCCGTAGCGCTCGCGCGTCTCGATGTCGACCGCCTGGGCGGCCTCCGCCGCCATCACGGCCGCGATGTAGTCGCGGTCGTGAAAGCGCGCAAGCTGGTCGGGCGTGGCGACCGGACTGTCGATGTAGACAGAGTCGGGCAGCCAGCCGAGGGCGCGGCACAGGTCGATCGCCGCCGAGACGCGCGGGATGGCCAGCGGATGCTTTCCGCCATAGCGCGAGCGCCGGTAGATGTCGCTGCCGATGAAGCGCGGCCGGTCGAGCATGGCCCTATCCTAGCTCTGTCTCTTTTTTTGGTCAGAATTTCGTAGCGTTAACGCTACGTAAAGCCTTGGATGGCTAGTGTGCGTTGAAAATCACGCCACAGGCACGCCCATTGCGAACCGGGAAAGCAAATGACCGCTGTTCCATCCGCACATTCCCAGGGCTCGCAGCCCGGCAAATCCCGACACACCGGCCTGATTCTCTTGGTCGAGGACGATCCGAAGCTGCGCCGCCTCTACAACGACGTCTTGAGCGCTACAGGCTATACCGTCCTGACTGCGTCGTCGGGCAAGGAGGGTCTCAACCTCCTCATGATGAACCACGTACCGAAGGTCGTGATCCTCGACATCATGCTGCCGGACATCAACGGTATCGAGATTTGCCGCCGCGCCCGCCAGGCGCTCGGCGATCGCATTCCGATCATCTTTCTAAGCTCTCTTGACCAGATCGACGTGGTGGAGAGCTGCATCGAGGCCGGCGGCGACGACTTCATCGTCAAGGGCAGCAACCTCCAAGCCATGACGGCGCGAATCCAGCATTGGGCGAAGACGGGCGCCAGCGCCCTGAACCGCGCTAATCGCGAGCGCGTGCTGAACACGATCCAGTCCGTGACTCAACAGGCCGCCACGCTTCAGCAAGATGCTCAGAAAGTGCTGTCGAGCGAAACCGACAGGACTGTGGCGGCCATGTCCAATCTCGTGACCAAAGCTCGCAGTGCCGCCCCGGAATTCGGTAAAAGTTTCGACGAGAAGCTGTTCCTTATGGGCTATGTGATCGGCATCGTTCGCTTCACGGCAACGGGCATAAGGCAAGTCAAGGCGCGCCCAAATGACTATGTGCGCGCCGTGCTCACCGAAACGGGCTTGATATCCACGCCTGAGATCGATCGCATGCTGCCGGGCATTGACAAGCTGATGGCTGACGCGACCTTCGTGGTCGCGGTCAATCGCGGCGCAGCTGACGCCGTGGTCGCTCAGGCCAAGGGCCCGAACTTCGTGCCGACCAGCCTCGCCGGCTACAAGGCGACGCCGGAGCAGGCCGCCCAGGCCCGCCAGTTCCTCGAGGCGCCGGCCAAATAATCGCCGGCCGCGTCGGGCCGCGCGAAAGCGGCTTGTCATCGTAACATCGCTGTCACATAGTCCCTTCGCTCACTAGGGGGAGCTTCGGCTGAGAGGTTCCGGCGACGGAACGACCCCTTGAACCTGATCCGGGTAACGCCGGCGGAGGGACTAGTGAATAATGCTCCTCGCCGATTCTGACTCCGGGCCGGCCATCTCGGTCGCGGTCCACGCCGCGCGCCTCGACTATGGCGGCGGCCCGCTGTTCGCCGACCTCGATCTCACGCTGCCGGCCGGCCGCTGGACCTGCCTGCTCGGGCCGAGCGGCGTCGGCAAGACCAGTCTGCTGCGCCTGATCGCCGGCCTGGTCGATCCCTGGGCCGACAGCGCGATCAACTGCGGCGACGGCCGTCCCCTCGCCGGCCGCCTCGCCTATATGGCGCAGCAGGACCTGCTGCTGCCCTGGCTTAGCGTCGCCGACAACGTCATGCTCGGCGCGCGTCTGCGCGGCGAGCGGCATCCCGATCTCGCCCAACGGGCGCATGCCCTCCTCAATCAGGTCGGCCTCGACGGCCTCGGCGCGCGGCTGCCGGCCCAGCTTTCGGGCGGCCAGCGCCAGCGCGCCGCGCTCGCCCGCACGCTGATGGAAGACCGGCCGGTCGTGCTGATGGACGAGCCGTTCTCGGCGCTCGATGCGATCACGCGCCTGCACATCCAGGACCTGGCGGCCTCGCTGTTGCGCGGGCGCACCGTCCTGCTCGTCACCCACGATCCGCTCGAGGCGTTGCGGCTGGGCGACCGCATCCATGTCATGGCCGGGCGGCCGGCGCGGCTCGGCGCGGCGCTCGCGCTCGAAGGCGCGCCGCCGCGCGACGTGCGCGACCCGGGACTGCTGCGTCGCCACGCCGAGCTCCTGGGCCTGCTCGCCGAAGCGCGCGAGGCGGCATGACACGGCTGCGCCCGCTCGTCATCGTCGCCGGCCTCGTCCTGCTGTGGCAGGCGGCCGTCAGCGTCTTCGCCCTGCCGCGCTTCATCCTGCCGGGACCGGCCGAGGTCGCGGCGGCGTGGTGGCAGAATGCCGGCGCGCTGCTCGATCACGCGCGCTACACCGTGCTCGAGATCGTGCTCGGCCTTGCGCTCGGCGTCGGGCTCGGCAGCGCCACGGCCCTCGCCATGGCCTATTTCCGCCCAGCGCGCGACTGGCTGCTGCCGCTCCTGGTCGTCAGCCAGGCGATTCCCGTGTTCGCGCTGGCGCCGATCCTGGTCCTGTGGCTCGGCTTCGGCATCGGCTCCAAGGTCGCGATGGCGACGCTGATCATCTTCTTTCCGGTCACCGCCGCGTTCTTCGACGGCCTGCGCCGAACCGAGCCGGGCTGGCTCGATCTCGCGCGCACCATGGGCGGCAGCCGGCTTGCCATCCTGCGCCAGGTGCGCATGCCGGCCGCCCTGCCCGCGCTCGGCTCGGGCGTGCGCGTGGCGACCGCGGTCGCGCCGATCGGCGCCGTGATCGGCGAGTGGGTCGGTGCCAGCGCCGGCCTCGGCTACATCATGCTGCACGCTAATGCGCGGACGCAGACCGCGCTCATGTTTGCCGCGCTCCTGACGCTCGCCGTCATCGCCGTCGCGCTCTACTACGCCGTCGACGCTGTGGTGCGGCGGCTCACGCGCTGGCAGATCGAATCCAATCCGACCGACGACCCGCTGCGCCCCTGAGGAGAAGACCCATGCGCATCCGTCCCGCTCTCGCCCTCGTGGCCGCTCTGCTCTCGCTCGCACCCGGCGCGCATGCCGCCGACAAGTTCACCGTGCTGCTCGACTGGTTCGTCAATCCCGATCACGGGCCGCTCTATGTCGCGCTCGAGAAGGGCTATTTCCGCGACGCCGGGCTCGACGTCGAGCTGGTCGCGCCAGCGGATCCGAACGATCCGCCGAAATTCGTCGCCGCCGGCAAAGGCGACGTCGCCGTTTCCTATCAGCCCGAGCTGCATCTGCAGGTCGCGGGCGGCCTGCCGATCGTGCGCATCGCGACGCTCGTCGCGACGCCGCTCAACTGCGTAGCCGTGCTGGCCGACAGCCCGATCAAGACGGTGGCCGACCTCAAGGGCAAGCGCATCGGCTATTCGGTCGCCGGGGCCGACGAGGCGGTCATCGGCGCGATGTTGAAGACGGCCGATCTCGGCCTCAAGGACGTGACGCTGATCAACGTCAATTTCTCGCTGTCGCCGTCGCTGATGTCGGGCCAGGTCGACGCGGTGATCGGCGCCTACCGCAATTTCGAGCTCAATCAGATGGCGTTGGAAGGCCGGCCGGGCCGCTGCTTCTACGTCGAGGAGCACGGCGTGCCGTCCTTCGACCAGCTCATCTTCGTCGCCAAACGCGACCGCGTCGCCGATCCCAAGCTGCGCCGCTTCGTCGACGCGGTCGAGCGCGGCGCGCTCTACCTCGTCAATCATCCGGAGGAAAGCTGGCAGCTCTTCATCAAGGGCCGCAAGGATCTCGACACCGAGCTCAACCGCCGCGCCTGGCGCGACACCGTCCCGCGCTTCGCCTATGCTCCGGCCGCGCTCGACCGACACCGCTATGAGCGCTTCGCCGCCTTCCTCAAGGAGCACGGCCTGATCCAGACCGTGCCGCCGCTCGCCAGCTACGCGGTCGAGCTGCCCTGAGCGCCGCGCCTAGGTCAGGTAGCGCAAGTAGACGTAGACCGTCGAGATGGCCACGCCCACCAGCATCACGCCGAATGCCACCTTCATGTAAGGCACGAAGCGGATCGGGTGGCCGGCGCGCTCGGCGATTCCCGCGACCGTGAGGTTGGCCGAAGCGCCGATCAGCGTGCCGTTGCCGCCGAGACACGCGCCGAGCGATAGCGCCCACCAGAGCGGCATCAGCCCCTCTGGCCCGCCGAAGGTCGGCGCCATGTTCTTGATCAGCGGGATCATGGTGGCGACGAAGGGGATGTTGTCGACGATCGCCGACAGGACGGCCGACGCCCACAGGATGGCTAGCGCGGTGAGCGTCAAGTCGCCCTCGGTCGCACTGACCAGCTCGTGGGCCAGCAGCTTGAGCAGGCCGGCGCTTTCGACGCCGGCGATGACGATAAACAGGCCGACGAAGAAGAAGATCGTGATCCACTCGACCTCGTTGAAGATCTGCTGGGTCTCGTGCGCCTGTTGCTCCGCGGGACGGCCGAAGCAGTGCAGCAGCAGCAGGATCGCCGCGCCGAGCATGCCGATGGTCCCGGGCTCGAGCCGGAGCGTGTGAGCCAGCACGAAGGCCAGGATGACGATGCCGAGCACGGTGAGCGATTGGCGCAGCAGGCGCACATCGGTGATCGCGTCGCGCTCGTTGAAGCGCATGACACGCTCGCGCGCCTCGGGCGTCGACTCCATCTGCCTGCCGTAGAGCACATGGAAGATCAGCGACGTCGCAAGTTGAACGACGATGATCACCGGCGTCAGGTTGAGCACGAAGTCGTTGAACGACAGGCCGACCTGCGAGCCGATCAGGATGTTGGGCGGATCGCCGATCAAGGTTGCCGTGCCGCCGATGTTCGAGGCGAATATCTGCGAGATCAGGAAAGGCCAGGGCTTGACGCCCAGCTCTTCCGTGATCACCAGCGTCACCGGGATGACGAGCAGCACCGTCGTCACGTTGTCGAGGAACGCCGAGACCACGGCCGTGACGATCTGCAGCATGAACATGATGCCGGCAGGATTGGCCTTGACCTTCTTGGCCGACCAGATCGCCAGGTACTGGAATACGCCGCATCTGCGCGTGATCGCGACGATGATCATCATGCCGGTGAGCAGCCCGATCGTGTTGAAGTCGACGCCGCGCACCGCGGCCGCCTGATTCAGCACGCCGAGCACGATCATGAGGCCGGCGCCGAGCAGCGCGACGATCGCGCGATTGACCCGTTCGGACATGATGACGGCGTAGGTGACGACGAGCAGAATCGTCGCGACCCAAATGGGGCTCCAGCCGAACACGACGTCCGGCACCCCCGCTCCCCCCTCTCCGTGCATCAGGCGTTCCCCAGAAGACTATTGAGTATGCGCTGGCTGGTGACGATGCCGAGCAGCTTGCGGCTCGGTTGCTCGACGACCGGCAAGGTGTTGCTGGATCGGTAGAGCAGCAGCAGGATCTCGGCCAACGCCATCTTCGGCGTCACGACCGGGACGGTGTCGTCGAGGTGGCGGCCCACGGCATCCTTGGCCACCGCGCCCAGGCGGCGCTTCAGGTCGTCCAGGCTCTCGTTGAGGAACGAGATATCGTCGACCAGCTTGTCGAGCGTTGCGGCTTTTGGCAGCGCGAGCCCCACGACGCGCCGCACGCGGAACATGCCGACGAAGCGGTCCTTGCCGTCGACGACAGGTGCCGACGTCAAGCGCTGATCGAGCATGCGCTTGAGGGCGTCCGCCACGCTGTCGTCCCGCTGCAGCACGAGCGGCGGCTCGGACATGACATCCAGATAATTCATGATCTCCCTCTCGAGGCCGACGGGCCGCCCGCTTCTCAACGGCGATGGCGTATCCCCCGGCACGGGGCGGCGGGCGATATTGCCCCGACTTCGGCGATTAGGCAATTCGCGATATGCGGCCGCGATCAAGGCTTCCCGCGCCGCAATCGCCTTTGGTAGGCTGTGCAACCGGCCGGACGTGTGGCGCGCCAAGGGCCGCATGCGGGCCGTGCGTATCGTGACGGGAGGAAACAATGCACGTGCCGCGTAAACGCCTTTTCATCGTCGCCGCTCTCGGCGCATCGCTTTGCGCCGCGTCGGCTCAAGCCGACGACTTCATAAACATCCTGACCGGCGGGACGGCCGGCGTTTACTATCCTCTCGGCGTCGCCCTCTCCAAGATCTACGCCGACAAGATCCCGGGCAGTCGGCCCTCGGTGCAGTCGACCAAGGCCTCGGTCGAGAACCTCAACCTGCTTCAAGCGGGCAAGGGCGAGATCGCGTTCACGCTCGGCGATTCGCTCGGCTTCGCCTGGGAAGGGAATGCCGACGCCGGCTTCAAGTCGCCGCTCAAGAAGCTGCGCGGCATCGCCGCCATCTATCCGAATTTCATCCAGGTCGTCGCCACCAAGGATTCGGGCATCAAGACGCTGGCCGATCTCAAGGGCAAGCGCATCTCGGTCGGCGCACCCAAGTCCGGTACCGAGCTCAACACACGCACGATCCTCAAGGCCGCCGGCATGAGCTACAGCGACCTCGGCAAAGTCGAGTATCTCGGCTTCGGCGAATCGGTCGAGCTTATGAAGAACCGCCAGCTCGACGCGACCCTCCAGTCGGCGGGCCTGGGCGTCGCCTCGATCCGCGATCTCGCCGCGACCAACGACATCGTCGTCGTGGCGATTCCGGCAGACCTCGTCAGCAAGATCGGCGCACCCTATGTCTCGGCGACGATTCCGGCCGGCACCTATCGCGGCCAGGACGCCGACGTGCAGACGGCGGCGGTGATCAATTTCCTGGTCACCCAGCAGGGCGTGAAGCCCGACCTCGTCTACGCGATGACCAAATCGCTGTTCGAGAACCTGCCGCAGATGGTGGCCGCGCACAACGCCGCAAAGGCGATCAAGCTCGAGGACGCGCTCAAGGGCATGCCGGTGCCGCTGCATCCCGGCGCCGAGCGTTACTACAAGGAAAAGGGACTGATTAAATAAGGGGACCGTCAAGATCTGATAGTGCGGCCGGCGGCGCGTCGTGCGATGGCGACGCGACGCCGGTCGAGCCGCGCACTCCGTTGATCGTCTCGTGAGCGAGGAACGCCGTGGCAGCTGAAACAGCGAAACGCCCGCGCGAGACCGTCGAGACCCATGGTTTCGGCGAAGGCTTCGGCGAGGGCTGGGTCGGCAAGGCGATCTACGGCTTCGCGATCGTGTTCTCGGCGTTCCAGCTCTGGACCGCCGCCTTCAGCCCCCTGCAGAGCATCGTCGTGCGCTCGGTGCACGTCGGCTTCCTGATGCTGCTCACTTTCACCCTGCTGTCGCGCCGGCGCGCGACACGCGGTCTCGCGTTCTACGCCGATTGGGCGCTCGGCATCGGCGGTTTCCTCCTCGGCTTCTATCATTGGATCTTCGAGGAGGCCCTGGTTCAGCGCTCGGGCGATCCGACGACGCTCGACATCGTCATCGGCGTGATCGTCGTCGCGCTCGTGTTCGAGGTCGGGCGGCGGGTGATGGGCGTCACGCTGCCGCTCATCTGCGCCCTCTTCTTCGCCTATTGCCTCTTCGGCAACTATCTGCCCGCGCCGCTCGATCATCGCGGCTTCGACTTCTCGCAGGTCATCGACCAGATGTATCTCGGCACCGAGGGCATCTACGGCATCCCGGTCTACGTCTCGTCGAGCTACATCTTCCTCTTCATCCTGTTCGGCAGCTTCCTCGAGCGCGCCGGCATGATCCAGCTGTTCACGGACGTGGCGCTCGGCACCGTCGGCCATCATCGCGGCGGCCCCGCCAAGGTCGCGGTCATCGCCTCGGCGCTGATGGGCACGATCAACGGCTCGGGCGTCGCCAACGTCGTCACGACCGGACAGTTCACGATTCCGCTGATGAAGCGCTTCGGCTATCGCCCGACCTTCGCCGGCGCGGTCGAGGCGACGGCGAGCATGGGCGGCCAGATCATGCCGCCGGTGATGGGCGCGGTCGCCTTCATCATGGCCGAGACGCTCAACGTCTCCTATCTCGAGGTGGTCAAAGCGGCGATCATCCCGGCCATCCTCTACTTCGCGACGGCCTTCTGGATGGTGCACCTGGAGGCCGGCCGCCAGCGCCTGCTTGGCATGCCCAAGGCCGATTGTCCCGACGCGCTCGCCGCGATCCGCAAGAACTGGTACCTCGTGTTGCCGCTCGCCGTGCTGGTCTATCTGCTGTTCGCCGGCTTCACGCCGCTCTTCGCGGGGATGGTATCCCTGGCGCTGACTGCCATCGTCATTCTTGGCACCACGGTCGCGCTCGGCTTCGGGCCGCTGGCCGTGCGGGTCGCGTTCTGGATCGCGATCGGCGTCGCCTGCTCGGCTTTCTTCAGATACGGCATCAACGCCATCTTCGCGCTGATCGTCCTGCTCGTCATCGCCAACTGGTTCGTCAAAGGCGGCCGTCGCACGCTCAAGCTGACACTCGACAGCCTCGCCGAAGGCGCCAAGAACGCGCTCAGCGTCGGCGTCGCCTGCGCCCTCGTCGGCATCATCATCGGCACCATGACCTTGACCGGTCTCGCTTCTAACTTCGCGCGCGTCATCGTCGGCGTCGGCGAGCACAGCGTCTTCCTCAGTCTCGTGCTCACCATGCTCACCTGCCTCGTGCTCGGCATGGGCATCCCGACGATCCCGAACTACATCATCACCTCCTCGCTCGCCGGCCCGGCGCTGCTCGGCCTCGGCGTGCCGCTCATCATCAGCCACATGTTCGTGTTCTATTTCGGCATCATGGCGGACCTGACGCCGCCGGTGGCGCTCGCCGCCTTCGCGGCCGCGCCGATCGCCCGAGCATCCGGGATGCAAATCGGATTCAATGCCGTGAAGATCGCCGCGGCGGGATTCGTCGTGCCCTTCATGGCGGTCTATGCGCCGGTGCTGATGCTGCAGGACGGCGGCCCGGTCGCCGCGTCCATGGGCTACGGCGTCGCCATTGCCTACGTCGTCGGCAAGGCTCTGATCGCGATCGCGCTGTGGGGTGCGGCCACAATCGGTTACCTGTTCGGGCCGATCGGCTGGCCGGCGCGCCTGTTCGCGACCGTCGCCGCCTTCATGCTGGTCGCCGCCATCCCGCTGACCGACGAGATCGGCTTCGTCATGAGCGCCGCCTTCATCGTCTGGCAATGGCGCGCGGCGCGCAAACGACCCGTGGTCGGCGTTGCCCGATGACCGGCCTGTGCCTCGCGGTCGGCGCGCTCACGGCCAAGCTGGCGATTTCGTCCTTCACGCTCGCCTGGACGCACTCGATCGAGAAGATCGGCTGGCAGGAGGACTACCGCGTGACACCGGCCGGCCTGGTGCTCGACGAGTCGCGCATCCAGGGCAGCGGCGCCGGCATGGAGCCGCCCGAAGGCGCCGTGCTGCGCGGCGGTTGGTGGCACTATCGGCCCAACCTGCCGCCCCTGCCGCGCCTGACCCTCGCCCGCTCCCGCGCGGTGCCCGACTGGCGCCTGTGCGTCGCCGGCACATGCCGGCCGCTCGGCGCCTATTTGCCCGACGGCGAAGGCGAGGCCGCGAGCGAGACACCGGCCGTCCTCTACCCCTGCGCGGCAAAATAGTGGCCCGCGCCTTGCCCCGGGCCGCGGCGGGCGATAGTCTGGCCGCCCTCTCGCAATAAAGCGCCCCCGGAGAACGATCATGGAGATGACCGGCGAATACCGCATCGCGGCGCCCAAGGCCAAGGTGTGGGCCGCGCTGAACGATCCCGAAATCCTCAAGCAGTCGATCCCGGGCTGCGAATCGATCGAGAAGGTCTCGGACACCGAGTTCACTGCCAAGGTGCGCGCCAAGGTCGGGCCGGTCAGCGCCTCGTTCACCGGCGCGGTCAAGCTCTCAGATCTCAATCCGCCTAACGGCTACACCATTTCCGGCGAGGGCAAAGGCGGCGCGGCCGGCTTCGCCAAGGGCGGCGCCAAGGTCCAGCTCAAGGACGACGGCGCCGGCACCCTGCTCGCCTACCAAGTCGACGCCCAGGTCGGCGGCAAGCTGGCCCAGATCGGCTCGCGCCTGATCGACGGCACGGCACGCAAGCTGTCGGAGGAGTTCTTCAGCAAGTTCGCCAGCATCGTCGGCGGGCCGGCGGCCGAACCGGCCGCCGCTGCGGCCGCGCCGACCGCTACCGGCGGCGCGCCTGCTGCACCGCAGCGCAAGGGCTTGAGCACATGGATATGGGTGGGCGGACTGATCGTGGTCGTCGTCGTCCTGCTTGCGATATTCGCACGCTAGGGGGCGCCAGTCCCGCCTTGACGAGGTCCCTCCCATAAGACTGTAATCAATCATCGACAAAACTCTGGCGACTTACACAACCACGCCGGAACGAAAGCGGCGCCGGCCATCGTCGGGTGTCCGCGCCTATGGAGGAGTGCGATGGGTCTGACCGTTTCGATGACAGTGAACGGCAAGGCGGCGTCTGCCGAGGTGGAGCCCCGGACGTTGCTGGTTCACTATCTGCGCGAGCATCTGGGGCTGACCGGCACGCATGTCGGCTGCGACACCAGCCAGTGCGGCGCCTGCGTCGTCCACGTCGACGGCGTGTCCGTCAAGAGTTGCACCC
>Ga0335070_10002626_pt1 | contig 20860 bp, 18 predicted proteins | sample Lox_Sample_13_FD_206722 | JGI IMG/M metagenome (GOLD analysis project Ga0335070, IMG submission 206722) | Soil microbial communities from Loxahatchee National Wildlife Refuge, Florida, United States - Lox_Sample_1.3 | ecosystem: Environmental > Terrestrial > Soil > Wetlands | place: USA...
CAGGCGCAGAACCTCGCCATCAGCCATCGATCCGGGCGACGTCATCGCGGCGGGCAAGTCATCGGCAGCGCAACCTGCGGCAACCGGCCGCGCACCGTGCGGCACGGCGGGTCGTCGCGCCCTCCAACTAGGCCGCGGCCGCGCCGGCGACGAGCCGGCAGGCGATGCGGGCGACGTGCTCACCCTGGAAACGGCACATCTGCAGCTCGAGCTCCGTCGGCATCCGCAGCTCGGAGCCGGCGCCGGTCACGCAGCTGGCGCCGTACGGGGTCCCGCCGGTGATCTCGCGCATAGTCGTCAGATCCTTGAACGTGTAGGGAAGCCCGACGATGATCATGCCGTGATGCAGCAGCGTCGTGTGGAACGACGTGATCGTCGTCTCCTGGCCGCCGTGCTGGCTGGCGGTGCTGCAGAAGACGCTGCCGATCTTGCCGACCAGTGCGCCCCGCCCCCACAGCGCCCCCGTCTGATCGAGGAAGTTCCTCATCTGGGCCGCCATGTTTCCGAAGCGAGTCGGCGTGCCGAACAGGATCGCGTCGTACTGCTCGAGCTCGTCCGGCGAGGCGAGCGGCGCCGGCTGATCGACGCGGAATCCTGACGCCTTGGCGACGTCCGCGGACACCAGCTCCGGCACGCGTTTGACGACGACCCGCGTGCCCGGCGCGCGGGCCGCGCCCTCCGCCTGGGCCGCTGCCATCGCTTCGAGGTGGCCGTAGCTGCTGTAGTAGAGAACGAGGATGTTTGGCATCTGCGGTTACTCCGACTTAGCTCGACGTTGTCCTGTGTCGCTCGAGGAACGCTGCGACGCGGCGGTTGTACGCACCGGGATTGTCGAGATTGGGGAGATGGCCGGCGCCGGGAATGAGCGCATGCTCGGCCCGCGGCAGGCGCCGCGCCAGCGCCGCCGCCGCCGTCACGCGGCCGGCGAGATCGTGCTCGCCCGATATCACGAGCGTCGGGGCCGTGGTCGATGCCGCCGGCACCGGGCCCGCGCTTGCGGCGGTGCCCTGCGGCTCCGCTCGCAGGTCGCTGCCCGGGTATCGGCCGATCATCGTGGCCAGCAGCTGTCGCGCCCGCGGATCCCGAGTCCGGAGCTGCACCAGCGGGTGCGCGGCCCATTCGCGGCGCATTGCCGCAATGCCCTGTTCCCGGAGCATCGTGCGCAACCGCTGAAGCGGGACGTCCGCCTCGTCGGTGGCGGGGCCGTCGAGCTCTGGCGGGCCATCGAGCACGATGCACTGCACTTGCGTGCCCGCGCGTGCGGCCCACGCGAGCACCACGCGCGCGCCCTGCGACATGCCGAGCACCGCGAGCTCGCGAAGGCCGAGGTGACGACACAGCGCGTCGATGTCGGCGACGTCGTTTGCGAGCGCCGGCTGGCCCGCCGACAGGCCGAAACCGCGGCGATCGAAACGCACGATGCGGAGCTCGCCGCACAGGTCGGCTGCCTGCGGGTCCCACATGTCGAGGTCGAGCGTCCAGCCATGGACCAGCAGGAGGACCGGACCGCGGCCCTCGTCGCGGTAGCGAAGCTGGCCGCCTTCGACCGGCAGGAAGCGGTCCCGCGGATCCCCGTTTCCTGCCGGGACCGCGGCTTCGGCGCTCGCAGTGCTCAAAATCGTCGCCTTCGGATAGCGAAAAAGTTTTCGGATTTAGGCTACGGCGCGACCGCGGGCCCGTCAAGCAAACGGACGCGACCCGCGGCTCGTCACGCTCAGACCTGCGCGCTCAGCGACAGCCAGGGCACGGTCGCGAGGTCGGTCGAGATCTGCCGGCTGACCTGTTGCAGCATGCTCAAGCGGTCTCGCAGCAGCTGCGTCTTGGTGATCTTGCGCGAGTGGCTCGAGGTGTTGAGCGCGGCGACGACCCTACCGCGGTGGTCGAACACCGGGACGGCGAGGGCGATCACGCCGTAGGCAAGCTCGTCCTCGACCACCGAGTAGCCCGTGCGCCGGCAGTCGTCGATCAGCGTGCGCAACCGGCCCGGTTCGGTGACCGTCCGCTCAGTCAGCGCCTCGAGCCTGGCGGTCGCGAAGTAGCGCTGCAGCCGCTCCGGCCCGACGCCGGCGAGCAGCACGCGGCCGGTCGAGGTCGCGTGCGCGGGGAACCGGCTGCCGACGTGCGCTTCCAGCCGCAGCAGGGTGCGCACCGACGCGCGCGCGACGTACACGATCTCGACGCCATCGAGCACGCAGAGCGCCGCCGAATCCGACGTATTGCGCGCCAGCTCTTCGAGGTGCGTCTTCGTGACGTGCTCGATGTTCATCGATTCGAGATAGGCGGCGCCGAGTTCGAGCACCTTCGGCCGCAGCAGGAAATTGCGCCCGCTGCGCGTCACGTAGCCGAGCTCCTCGAGCGTCAGGAGGCACCGCCGCGCGGTCGCCGCCGGAATCCCGGCACTGCGGGCGATGTCGCTGAGATTCAGCGCCGCGTGATCGCGCGTGAAGGCGCGGATGACGGCCAGCCCCTTGGCAAGACCTCCCATCGCCTCGCGGTGCGGCGGAGCCGTTTTGCGCTGCGTCATCCAACGAGTCTATTTCGGTATCCGAAATCGGGAAAGGGGTGCGAAGCGATGTTGACGAGTCCCGAGAGGGGGGTTCAAGATGTTTCGCATATCGACGCGCGTTTCGGTATCCGAAAACTCTAGGGCGGGGGGTGGCGCGTGAAGATCGGCCGGCAGGACCAGCGCAGCTCGGCGATTTCGACATCGAACGCCGACACGATACTGGTACGTGGCCGCGATCTCGCGGGCGAGCTGATCGGCGAGGTCAACTTCAGCGAGCACTTCTGGCTGCTGGTCACCGGTGCCCTGCCGACGGCTGCGCAGCGACGCGTGCTCGACGCGACGCTGGTCGCGATCGCCGAGCACGGCCTCGTGCCAAGCGTGCAGGCGAGCCGCATGACCCTGGCTGCTGCCCCGGAAGCACTGCAGGGCGCAGTGGCCGCAGGGATACTCGGCTGCGGCTCGGTGGTGCTCGGTTCCTCCGAGGCCGCCGGGCGGTTCTTCGCCGAGATCGCCGCGCACGCGGTCGACGGGCCGGGCATCGACTCGGCGGCGACGAAGGTCATCACCGGGTACCGTGCCGCGAAGCGCGCCATTCCCGGCTACGGCCACCCGCTGCACAAGGGTGAGGACCCGCGCGCGCGCCGCCTGTTCCAGGTCGCTGCCGAGGTCGGCGCGGCGGGTCGCCACGTCGACATCGCCCGCAGCGTCGAGAAGCTCCTGCCGGAGCTCGTCGGACGCCCGCTCGCGCTCAACGTGTCGGGTGCCATCCCGGCAGTGCTGCTCGACGCCGGATTTCCGCTGCTCGCGCTGAAGGGAGTACCGATACTCGCGCGGACCGCGGGACTCATCGCCCACCTCCTCGAGGAGCAGCAGCGGCCCATCGGCTTCGTCCTGTCGCATGCCGCCGCCCGCGCCATCGACTACGACGGTGAGGCGCCCGCCGGGTTCACGCCGAGCGACGGCGATTAGGGGCGACGCCCGTGATAGGCACACTCTCCGGCACGCGAGTCGTCGAACAGGGAACGTTCATCACGGGCCCTTGCGCAGGGATGATGCTTGCCGACCTCGGCGCCGACGTCATCAAGGTCGAAAGCCCGGAAGGGGATCCGTACCGCAGCTACCAGAGCGGCCAGTACTCCCCCCATTTCCAGGCGTACAACCGTAACAAACGCAGCCTCGCGCTCGATCTCAAGAGCGCGAGGGATCGCGAGTTGTTCGACGGATTGATCCGCGAGGCGGACGTCTTCATCCAGAACTTCCGCCCCGGCACCGCCGAGCGACTGGGGGCCGGCGTCGCCCGCCTGCGGGCCATCAACCCGCGGCTCGTCTACTGCTCGATCAGCGGCTTCGGATCCAGTGGTCCGTACACGGAACGGCCAAGCTACGACTCGGTCGCGCAGGCCTTGAGCGGCTTTCTCAGCGTCGTCGTCGACTACCGTCGGCCGCAGTTCCTCGGCCCGGCGCTGGCTGATGCGATCACCGGGCTGTACGCAGCTTACGGAGTACTCGGCGCGCTGGTGCAGCGGGGCCGGACTGCGAGCGGCTGCCTGGTCGAGGTCTCCATGCTCGAGGCCATGGCTCACTTCGCCGTCGAGCCGTTCGCCGCCTACTTTGCGCTGGGCCAGACGCCGACGTCGGCTGACCGGCCGCGGCTCGCGCAGGCCTACATCCTGAGGACCGCGGACGAGCGGCTGATCGCCATCCACCTGTCCTCGCTCGAGAAGTTCTGGCAGGGCTTGCTCACGGCCCTCGACGCGCCGGAACTCGCGACCGACCCGCGATTCAGCACTCGCGGCGCGCGCATCGACGCGTACGAGGCGCTGCGCGCCGAGCTGGACACGCGGTTCTCGCGCCAGCCGCTCGCGCACTGGCTCGCACGCCTGCAGCAGAACGACGTCCCGTACGCGCCGATCAACCGGATCGACGACGTCGTCGAGGACCCGCAGGTCAAGCATCTCGGACTCGTGGTCTCGGTGGAGGCGCCGCACGGCGGCGCCAGTGCCGTGCGACCCGCAGTGCAGTTCGACGGGGCGCGCTCGCGGTCGGTGCGCGCGGCGCCGTTGCTCGACGAGCATGGCGCGGCCATCCGTGCGGCGCTCGCGAGCGGCCAAGCCTGGCCGGATCGCACGCCGGTCGCCGCGGCCGGCGGCTAGCGGAACCGGCGGCGCCAATGAGGGGGTTGCGATGCTCTTTCCGACGACACTGGTAGGCAGCTACCCGCAGCCGGACTGGCTCATCGACCGCCAGCGCCTCGCCGGTCGGTTCCCGCCGCGGGTGCGGGCACGCGAGCTGTGGCGGGTGCCCGAGCCCTTGCTGGCGCAGGCGCAGGATGACGCGACGATCGTGGCGATCAAGGCGCAGGAAGAGGCCGGGCTCGACATCATCACCGACGGCGAGATCCGCCGCGAGAGCTACTCGAACCACTTCGCCACCACGCTCGACGGCGTCGACCTCGACAACCCCGGCACTGCCCTCGATCGCAGCGGCCACCCGAATCCGGTGCCGCGCGTCGTCGGACCAATCCGGCGGCGCCATGCGGTCGGCATCGCGGACCTGGAGTTCCTGCTGCGGCACACGCAGCGCCGGGTCAAGGTGACGGTGCCAGGCCCGTTCACGATGGCCCAGCAGGCGCAGATCGATTACTACGGCGGCAGCCGCGAGCTCGCGGCGATGGACTACGCCGCGGCCGTGAACGCGGAGATCCGCGACCTGTTCAGCGCCGGCGCGGACATCGTGCAGATCGACGAGCCGTACATGCAGGCGCGACCGGACGAGGCGCGGGCATTCGGGCTGGCGGCGCTCAACCGCGCGCTCGACGGCGTCGTCGGAACAACCGCGGTCCACATCTGTTTCGGCTACGCCGCGATCATCCACGTCCGGCCGTCGGGCTACTCATTCCTGCCCGAGCTCGCGGACTGCAGCTGCCGACAGGTGTCGGTCGAGACCGCGCAGTCGAAGCTCGATTGCTCGGTGCTCGCGAAGCTCCGTGGCAAGAAGGTCATCCTCGGAGTCATCGATCTGTCCAACCACGAAGTTGAGTCGCCGGAGCAAGTCGCGGCGCGGATCCGCCGGGCGCTGCCATTCGTCGCTGCCGGCGAAGTCGTGGTGGGGACCGACTGCGGCATGAAGTACCTCCCGCGCGACGTCGCCTTCGGAAAGATGCAGGCGATGGTCGCGGGGGCCCGGATCATGCGCACCGAGTGCACGGCGTCCGGTCACGCGTAAGCGACGTCCTTAACTGAACCAAATCGGGGGGATTCACGTGCATAGCTCAATACAGGGTCGGACAAGGGCCGCTGCCTGGATCGCCGGCATTCTTGCCATGGCCGCCGTCGGTCAGGCGTGGGCTGACACGGCGGAGCTTGGCGAGGTCGTGGTTACCGCCCGCAAGCGCGACGAGTCCTTCCAGAACGTGCCGGTCAGCATCAACGTGTTTACCGAGCAGGCGATCCAGTCGGCAGGCATCCAGAAGCCCGGCGACTTCATCGCGATGGTCCCGAACATGAATCTGGTCGAGACCCAGAATGCCGGCACCGCGTTCGTCGTGGTCCGCGGCATCTCCCAGGCCCGCAACAGCGAACCCTCGGTCGCGGTCCTGGTCGATGGGGTGCTGGAGAGCAACCCGGCCCAGTTCAACCAGAGCCTGAACGACATTCAGCAGATCGAAGTGCTGAAGGGCCCGCAGGGCGCACTCTACGGACGCAGCGCGATCGGCGGCGCGATCCTGATCAAGACCCGCGATCCCGGTGACCAGACCGAAGGGCAGGTCATGCTCGGCTACGGCAACGGCAATTCGACGCGTGCCCAGTTCGCGATCGGTGGCCCCATCGACGACGGCAAGACGCTGAAGTACCGGGCCTCGCTCAGCTTCTACAACACCGACGGCCTGCTCGAGAATACCTATCTCAACGAGAAGGCCGATCCGGCGCGCGACTACTCGGGGCGGGTGCGCCTGACCTGGAAACCGAGCGACAATTTCAGCGGCGACTTTCGCGTCGCGTACGACCGGCTCGAGACGCGGGGCTTCTACTTCGTGGTCCCGCGTGCGGACGAGGCCAATCCATTCAGCACCTTCACGACGCCGCCCGACGCGAATAACACCAGCACGCCGATCACCGTCAACAACCGCGGCGAGGACAATCGAGATCTGCTGACCACCTCGCTGAAGCTCGACTTCGCGCTCGGCGGTGGCACGCTGACGTCGATCACGGCGTGGGACAAGACCAAGGAGATCATCACCGGCGACGCCTACGACTTCCGGCCGCCGCCGACCTCGATCTACATGGCACTGCTCGGCTTCGACCTCAACCAGAGCCAGTTCCTCGACATCAAGACCTATAGCGAGGAACTGCGCTTCACGTCGAAGAGCTACGGTGGCTTCTCCTGGATCGGCGGTGCTTACTACATCCATACCGATCGGTTCATCTCAACCGGCAACATGATCGATACCGGCGCGGGCGTGTTTCCGGTCTACGAGCAACCGCGCGGCAACCCGACGCTGCCCGGCGAGAACAACTCGTTCACGTTTCTCGCCGACTCGCAGAACAACGACGCCTGGGCGGTGTTTGCCGACGTGACGTACGAGGTGACGAAGCAGTTCGAGATCGACGCCGCGATCCGCTACGACGAGGACACGCGCAAGAACACGACCGAGACGCCGGACACGCCGTGGTGCGCCGACCCGACCGTCTGTCCGCCGTTCGGCTTTCTGCCTCAGCCCCCGGCGGGTTCCGGGCTTCCGCCGGCGCGCACGGGTGACGTCCGCAAGCACACCTTCAGCGAGCCGCAGCCCAAAGTCACGCTGCGTTTCAAGCCGAACGACAGCGTCATGCTGTACGGGGGCTGGAGCCGCGGCTTCCGCAGCGGTGGTTTCAACCAGACCGGCGTCGGGGCAGTGGCCGAGGCGAGCGGGGTGGCCGGCGTCGGCGACATGTTCCAGGCGGAGGTGGCCGATACCTGGGAGCTCGGGCTCAAGACGCAGCTTCTCAACCGGCGCCTCAATATCGGCGTAAGCGTCTTCGACACGAAGTCGACCAACGGCTACTTCTTCGTCTTCCTGCCGGCCAACTCGACCCAGAATCTCGGCAACCTCGATGCTACCTACAAGGGCGCCGAATTCGAGATCAGTGCCCGGCTCGGCGACTACTTCGACGTCTACGGCAGCTACGGCTACACCGCCAGCCGCATCGACCACATGGCCGACCCAACGGTCGTTGGCAACGAGGCGCCGCTCGTGTCGCGCGATACGATCAACGCCGGCATCCAGTACCACCAACCGGTAGGCGGCGGGCTCAGCGTGATCGCGCGGCTCGACTACCAGCAGATCGGGCGCACCTGGTGGGATCCCTACAACGTGACCTCGCGCGATCCCGTCAACCTCGTCGACCTTCGCGCCGGCGTCGATGCCGGCAAGTGGGCACTCACGGCCTGGTCGAAGAACCTGACCGACGAGAAGTACAACACCGAGTTCTCGCCCGGCGGGTTCCTGTGGAAGGCGCAGCCGCGCCGTTACGGACTAGACTTCAACTACCGGTTCTGACCCCGGAGGAGCAACCCATGGCCATCTCGGCGAAGCTTCCGTCGCGGCTGCACCACACCGCCTACGTGACCAAGGACCAGGAGAAGACTCGCCGGTTCTACGAGGACGTGATCGGCCTGCCGTTGATCGCGACCTGGTGCGAGTCCGACGAGCTGTTCGGCAAGGTGCGAACCTACGTGCACACGTTTTACGGCATAGGCGACGGCGGAGCGCTGGCGTTCTTCCAGTTTGCAGACCCGAAGGATCAGGAGGAATTCGGCCCGCGGATGCCGGCGACGCCGTTCCATCACATCGCGCTGGCCGTCGACGGCGAGACCCAGGCGGCGATCGAGGGCCGCATCGCCAAGGCGGGCATCAAGCCGCCGGATACCTACGTTCTCGAGCACGGCTACTGCCGGTCGGTCTATGTCACGGACCCGAATGGCCTCATTCTGGAATTCACGCACGATCATCCTGCGGTCGAGAAGATCTCCCGCGACCGGCGCGCCGACGCGCACCGGGAGCTGAAGCGCTGGCTGGCCGGAGATCACACCTCCAACAATACGTACCGCTGAAGGCCCCGAGGCGGACATGCAACGCAGCACCGACCGGATCCTGACGACGCACGTCGGCAGCTTGCCGCGGAGCCAGGCCGTCACGGACGTCCTGTTCGCGCGCGAGCGCGGCGAGGCGCGCGATGCGGCAGCCGATGCCGCGGTCATCAGCGCCGCCGTGGCGCAGGTGGTGCGCCGGCAGGTGGAGGCCGGAATCGACGTCGTCAGCGACGGCGAGATGAGCAAGATCAGCTACGCGACCTACATTGCGAAGCGGTTCTCTGGCTTCGCCGGCGACACGCCGCGCGAGCCCGGGCAGGATCTCGTGGAGTTCCCTGGCCTGCTGCAGAAGCTGGCGGAACGCGGCTCCACCGCCAAGTACCGCCGCCCGCGCTGCGTTGCCGCGGTGTCGGTGTCTGATGCCGCACCGCTGCAGGAGGATCTGCGCAACCTGCGGGCGGCGACCGGCGCGGCCGCGCCGGTCGAGGCGTTCATGAACGCCGCGTCGCCGGGCGTCATCGCCCTGTTCCAGCCGAACGACTACTACCGGACTCAGGACGACTATCTGACGGCGCTCGCCGAGGCACTGCGCAGCGAGTACGAGGGGATCGTCGCCGCGGGAATCGTGCTTCAGATCGACGCACCCGACCTCGCGATGGGACGCCACACGATGTACCGGGACCGCTCGCTGCAGGAATTCGAGGCTCTCGCGGCGCGGCACGTCGAGGTCCTCAACCATGCGTTACGCAATGTGCCGTCGAGTCGCGTCCGCATGCATGTCTGCTGGGGCAACTACGAAGGGCCTCATCACCACGACGTCCCGATGGAGCGCCTGCTGCCGATCGTGCTCAAGGCGAAGCCCCAGGGCCTGCTGTTCGAGGGCGCGAATCCGCGCCACGCCCACGAATGGACCGTGTTCCGCGACGCGAAGATTCCGGAGGATAAGATCCTGATTCCTGGCGTGCTCGCGACCACCACCAACTACATCGAGCACCCGCTGCTCGTGGCCGAACGCATCGAGCGATATGCCGGCATCGTAGGGCGTGACCGGATCATCGCGGGAACGGACTGCGGCTTCGGCACGTTTGCGGGTTTCGGGCCGGTCGAGCCGGACATCGCCTACCTCAAGCTTGCGGCGATGGTCGAAGGTGCGCGAATCGCGTCCAGGAGACTCTGGGCGTGAGCGCCGCGGCGACCCGCCGAGACGTCGCACGCGAGGCGGCTGCGCAGCGCTGGCGAGTCGTGCCCGGCGCGGGTGCGGCGGGCCGCGCGGCACGCGCATGAGGTTGGCATCGCCATGACGCTCGCCGCCCGTCCCCCGCAGAGCCCGACGAGTTCCACGCAGCCGGCGGCCGCTGACGCCGGTCATCCGCCCTCCGCCGCGGCGTCACCGCCGTTTCGGTTCTACGACAACCGGCAGAAATACCTCGCGTTCGTCAACACCTGCAACGAGAAGTCAGCGATCGCGCGGCGCGCGGCGCACGAGGTGGCACTGCTGCGGCCGACGCCGCCGGCGGTACGCATCTTCGACGCCGGGATGGGCGACGGTACGGTGATCGCCCGGATCATCCGCAGCACCCACCGGCAGTTCCCTACCTTCCCCATGTTCATCGTTGCGAAGGAGATCAGCCTGGAGGACGTGCGGCTCGGCCTCGAGAAGTTGCCGGACCGCCTGTTCGAGCACCCCGCGACGGTATTCGTCGTGACGAACCTCAATTACGCGGAGGCGCCGCGGCTGATGCCGAGGGACGCGCAGCTGGCGGCGGCGCTGAACTGGCACGAGGTGCGACTGACGGGGTCTACGGCGCACGAGTACGCGCAGCAGATCGAGGACCTGGGGCCGGTGCTTGCAAACGGCTGGCAAACGAAGCCGAGCACCAAGACCGGGAACCCGGTCTTCGTGCGGCCGTCAGTGCTCGTGATCTACCGCGAGGACCACAAGTTCCTGCTCGATGCGGTCATTCCGAAGCCCGGCCGGATCTTCGAACACTACGACCTCGTGCTCGCGTCACAGCCCTGGCGGGCACGGATGGGCGCGGACTTCAAGGTGCGCAAGGTGCTGGCGCCGCTCGCCCGCAGCCTCGCGGCGGGCGGCCGGTTGCTGGCGATACAGTCGTGCGGCAATGATCCGGGCGTCGAGATCATTCAGGAACTCTGGCCCGGTGAGGCCCCGTTCCAGGTCGATCGCCACCAGTTGCTGGCGACCCTGCGCCGCGAGCTCGGACGTGACGCCCGGGAATTCAACCTGAGCGCCTTGCCCGACGACAAGGCGGTGTTCCGCTACGAAATGCACACGCTGCCGTCCGAGATTGGTGACCGGATCGGCACCTCGACGCTGTTCGCGGCCTGGAACGCCGCGATCTACGTGAATCAGGTCGAGGATGAACGACTCGACGCCGTCGTGAACACCGGCGCCTATCTCGACGCGACGCAGAAGGTCCTGCAAAAGCACGGCGGGCTCTGGTTCAACGACGAGGCGTTCGTCGTCACGCGGCGACGTGACTGAGCCGTGCGGCCCGTGGCGGCACAAGGCCTGGCGGCGTCGCGGCGCAGGGTCTGGCGCGTGTGGCGGCGCGCCGGTCGCGCCGCCGGGGACCCGCCGCCGGTGGACTTGAGGCGCCGGTTCGGTCTGCGTTGCACCGCGGCGCGATTCTCCCGCGAGCTTGGCGCACCTCGACCCGGTAGGAGAACGACATGTCGGCGAGTTACCTGTTTACGTCCGAGTCCGTGTCGGAAGGTCATCCGGACAAGGTTGCCGACCAGATTTCGGACGCCATTCTGGATGCGATCCTGACTCAGGATCGTCACTCGCGGGTCGCCGCCGAGACGTTGTGCAACACGGGCCTGATCGTGCTCGCCGGCGAGATCACGTCGACGGCGGTGGTCGACTACCAGGCGGTCGCGCGCGCGACGGTGAAGCGGATTGGCTATGACAACACGGACTACGGAATCGATTACCGGGGCTGCTCCGTCCTGGTCGCCTATGACAAGCAGTCCCCGGACATCGCCCAGGGCGTCGACGAGGGCAAGGGGCTCGATCTCGAGCAGGGTGCGGGCGACCAGGGGCTCATGTTCGGCTACGCCTGCACCGAAACGCCCGAGCTGATGCCGCTGCCGATCCATCTTGCGCACCGTCTGGTCGAGCGACAGGCTGAGACGCGGCGGTCGGGCAGGCTTCCATGGCTGCGGCCCGACGCCAAGTCGCAGGTGACGGTCCGCTACACCGGTGGCCGCGTGACGGCGATCGATACGATCGTGCTGTCGACCCAGCACGCGCCGGAGATCGACCACAAGATGCTCAGCGAGGCGGTGATCGAGGAGATCATCAAGCCGGCGCTGCCGCGTGAGCTGACCGGCAGCGCCACCCGATTCCTCGTGAATCCGACCGGGCGATTCGTCGTCGGCGGGCCGCAAGGCGACTGCGGACTCACTGGCCGCAAGATCATTGTTGACACCTACGGCGGTGCTGCACCCCATGGCGGCGGTGCGTTTTCCGGCAAGGACCCGTCGAAGGTGGACCGGTCGGCGGCCTACGCGGCGCGGTATGTTGCCAAGAACGTCGTTGCAGCCGGGCTCGCCGAGAAGTGCCTGGTGCAGGTGTCGTATGCCATCGGCGTCGCCCGACCGACGAGCGTGATGGTGACGACGTCCGGGACAGGCGTGCTGCCGGACGACGCGCTGGAGGCGCTCGTGCAGAGGCACTTCGACTTGCGCCCCAAGGGGATCGTGCAAATGCTCGACCTGTTGCGCCCGGTCTACGAGCGGACCGCCAGCTACGGGCACTTCGGGCGGGCCGATCCCGGATTTACGTGGGAGCGTACGGACAAGGCGGCGGCGCTGGCGGCGGATGTCGGGCGCCGGCCGCGCGAGGCGGTCGCCTAGCCCGTGGTGCAGTGCATGCCGGAACAGACGAACCAATGAGCCAAGCAACAACGTCGGCAGCATCTGGCCGCCCGATTTCGATCGGCCGCCATCGGTGCGAGCGGCCGGAGTTCATCGCGACGCCGCCCGTACCGGCGTTGACGCGCGCCGCGGATGCGCGCGAGCGGCAGCCGGGCGCCCGCGAGCGGCGTGCAGGCGGGAGCGACGGATGACGAATTTCAGCGTGGGAGATCGCGTCGCGCTCTCGGCCGGCGGGCAGGGAACTGTCGTCGGAGTGATCGATCGCCATGAATACGCCCGCAACCTGGAGGCGTGGCGGTGGTCATCGTTGACGCACGGACTCATCGTGCTTCTGGACGACGGAGTGTTCACGCACGTCCGCGAGCCCGAGATCGACCTGCGCCGGCTGGAACCGCACTAGAAAGGCGGCTCCGCGAGTCGGACGGTGCCGTGGCGGGCGACGGTGCAAGCGCTGCTTTCCGGTTGCGCTGACACAGCGACAGGCCCGAACCGTGATCGCCACCGGCGTCCGTCGAGGGCTGTGCTGCCGCGGCTGAGCCACCGGGCTGCAACTCGGCTCGTACGGTCGCCGTGCGGCGGCCCTGCCCGGGTGCGGGCCAGGCGGCCAGCCAAGCTCTCAGCCGGGGCCAGCCGCCACAACCGAGACCTCGATCGCGACGTACCAGGCGGCGAGCAATGCAGTGGTGTAGAAGGTCCAGTCGAATCCGGGCGCCCGCCAGTGCGGCGCCAGGTGGTAGCCGCCCCAGAACAGCAGGCGCCCGCTGCTCCAGATCAGCACGGCGATCGGCAGGAGTTTCAGCTGCGCGGGCGGCAGGCGCGTGGCCAGAGCCAGAATGATCGGCACAAAGGCGGCGGCCTGCTCGACCGTGTTCGTCAGGACCCGCTGATTGACCCTGAAACGCTGGCTCTCGCTCCCCGCGAGCGGGTCCTCGGCCTGCGCGGTATCGAACAGCCGAAAGCACGCGCAGACCATCAGCAACGTCAGTACTGCGGGCACGGCAGCAAGCTGCAGCGCATAGGCGACGCGCCCACCGGACGGCATGGCAGGGAGTGGCGGCCAAAGCGACCACGCGGCCCCGAACGCCGATGCCCACGTCGTCGTGCCGATGGCGATGCCGCGCAGCGTCTGGCGCCGGGCGCGGATCCAGGTGGAGAAGTCGCGGGGAGTGGCGGAGGGCATGCGGACTACCTTTGGTGGCCTGCGAGGCGCGCCGGCGGCGGACGCGTCACGGTGGGTTAGACGATGGCTTGGCAGCGCGGCGGATGGCACGGGTCCCAATGGCGTACCGTCGTGCCGGCGGTGAGGCGACACCCGCAGTTCGTCGCCCCGCGCAGCAAGTCACCGGCCGGACCTGCACGGGACGGCGGAGGCGCGTTGCAAGACGGGCGGCGAAGGCATCGTCGTGGCGCTTGCGCCACGGTGCTAGGTCGGTGCCGCTGCGGCGACCGCTGCGGCGACCGCTGCGGCGATCTGCACGCGATTGCGGCCTTCACTCTTGGCCACGTACACGGCGGCATCGGCCTGGGCAATCAATTCCTCACCCCAGACGTCGAGATGGTCGCTGCCGGCGACGCCGATGCTGCAGGTGAGGCGAATCGGCTCGCCGAATCCCTCAACGCGGATGCCGGCCACGCGCTGCAGGATGCGCTCGGCAATCGGGCGCGCTGCAGCGGTGTCGGCGCTGCTCAAGATCACCACGAACTCCTCGCCGCCATACCGCCCGACGACGTCCGACTGACGCAGCTCCGCCTGGATCGGGCTGACGATGGCCCGCAGGCACGCGTCCCCGGCGGCATGCCCGCGCGTATCGTTGATGCTCTTGAAGTGATCGAGGTCAATGAACAGCAACGAAATCGAGATCCCGCGCGCGCGGGCGCGCGAGCAGGCGGCATCGAGCCGCTCAAGCAACGAGCGGCGATTGAGGACGCCCGTCAGAGCGTCCGTCTGGGCGCGTCGCTCCGCCTCGGTAAGTGCGATGCGCTGGTCGCGCAGGCGATCGGCGACGCCGAGCGCGACGAGTATCGCCGCGGCGACCATAGACAAGGGCAGTCCGAGGTACAGCAGGCGCTCCGCTTCCTCGGAGTCCGCCATCAGCAGCCGGATCGCCGTTCCCATCGTCGCGGCCTCAAGCAGGCCCCACGCCAGCAGGAACCAGCCAGCGGCGCGAATCCCGCGTCGCCAGGCGAGGAAGGCGACGACGAGCGTGAACAGCGCGGCGCCGAGGAACATCAGATTGCCGATGGCGGAGATCGCGCCGGCCAGGCCGAGCTGCTTGGCGCCGTTTGCGGCGGCCAGCACGACAAAGCCGATCGCAAGCCAGCGATACGCACCGTAGACGCGCGGCGAAAAGCGCCTGAGATCTGCGATTTCACGCACGAACAGGCAGGCGCTCGCGCCGCTCAGCGCGACCGGTACGTTCCAAGCGTGAGAGCCGAGTGGCTCCGCCCAGGCGAGCCAGGGCCACTCGAAGCCCTGGCCGGAAAGGTAGGCGACGTACAGAGCCTGCAGCGAGAAGAACGATGCGTACAGCATGAACAGCCGGTCGGCGAGCACGAACCAGATCAGCAGCGCTGCGAGCGACAAGGCGAGCAGCGCGCCGAAGGCGAGCGCGATCATGCGGGCGTGCACGCGTCCGCGCGCCAGCGCGTCCTCGACGGTGGAGACCGAAATCCGGGCGTCCTCGAGGTTGCGGCCGCGCGTATCGACGCGCGCATAGAGGAACTCGGCCGGCTCCGCCGCTTCGGGCAGCAGGATCACCTGGGTCTGCATCGCGCGATAGCCGGGCAGGTCGGTGAGATGACGCAACGGAATCAGCGCGCCCGCATGGCGCGCGTAGACGCTGAGTGCTGTGCCGCGCGGCACGTGGACCACCAGCGCCGGGGTGCCGGACGCCGCCGGCCGATCCCAGGGCCGTACTCGCAGCCACGCGACGCCCGTGCTGGCACGAGCTGAGCGTGCGTCGATCGGCGAGAATTCCGAGTCGAGGGCACCCGTGACCAGTGCGGCCGCCGTAGCGCTGCTCGACGGCACTGACAGCAGATCCGGCGTCAGGGGACGCGGTTCCGCGCCGGCGCTGCCCGCCTGGCCAAGGGCGATCACGGCCGCAATCAGTGTCGCGAACGCACGAGCACCCGCCGGCCGCCGCCCGCCGCTGCCGGGTCGGTGCGGCCGCGGCGCTGGCGTCCTCCGCGTGGGTAGTGACTTGATGCGGTACAACCGGTTCCTTCGGTCGAACGGCGAGTCTGGCGGGCCCGCGACTCGCGGTGCGCGCCCATGAAGGGACGGTAGCGGTTCCGCAGCCATCTGTCGATCGGTCGGCGCGTAGCTGATGCCGCTGCGCCGGCCTGCGGCGTGCGGCTTCTCCTTCGGTGGGGAGCCGGGCGGTCGCCGCGCAACCAGCACCTCTGCCGCACGAGGTGGACGTCGGCCCGTCGCCATGTCGCCGAGCCACGACGGTCGCGCCCCGGCGCGACGATCCGGTGGCGTCGATGCTCTACTCGATCTTGCGCTGAACCAAAGAGGGTTCGACCGGCGTCGGGCGCTTCGCGCCGAGCCGGCGACGCCCGTGTCGGTAACGGGCACTCGAAACGCACCTCACACAGTGCCGCGGGAAGCGTTACCTAGCGCACGTGGTCAGGGACCACGGTGTTCGCCAGCCCGGGAGCCGATCGACACCCGTGACGTTGGGGCAGTGCGACTCGGCTGCAGCGAATGCTAAGGTTCGCCCCGGTCCCCGGCGTCGTCCGCGCCGACGGCCTTGGCGGTCTGCGCAGGCTTGTGCGGCGCGCCGCCTCGCGATGACCATGGCCGCTTGTTGCCGCGGCGCTCGCTCGCCTGCGGCCCGTCCTCGTGCGCCCGGCGGGAGTGGGCTGAAGACGTTGCATCCCGGCTCTCATCGGTGACCTGGTAGCGGACCACGAGGTCCGCGAGTCGCGTTGCCTGGCCGACGATCGCCTCGCTGGCGGCGGAGGCCTCCTCGACCAGGGCAGCGTTCTGCTGCGTCGTGCCGTCCATCTGGGTCACGGCCCTGTTGACCTGCTCGATGCCCGAGGCCTGTTCCTCGCTGGCCTGGGCGATCTCGGCGACCACGTCGGTGACGCGCTTGACCGCCGCACTGATGTCACCCAGGGAATGGCCGGACTGGTCGACGAGTCGGCTACCTTGCTCGACTTTGGCGACGCTGTCGTTGATCAGTGCCTTGATCTCCTTGGCAGCCGTTGCGCTGCGGCCGGCCAGCGTTCGTACTTCAGCAGCCACGACCGCGAATCCACGCCCCTGATCGCCGGCTCGAGCCGCCTCAACGGCGGCGTTCAGCGCAAGCAGATTGGTCTGGAAGGCGATTTCGTCGATGACACCGATGATGTCGGCAATCTTGCGGCTCGCGGCGTTGATGCCGCTCATCGCCGAGATGGCTGCCTGCACCACCTGTCCGCCCTTCTCGGCCTGCTCGCGCGCCGCAACGGCGAGCTGGCGCGCCTGCGCGGCGTTATCCGCCGTCGACTTCACGGTGCTCGTCATCTGCTCCATGCTGGAGGCCGTCTCCTCGAGGCTCGAGGCCTGCTCCTCGGTCCGCTGGCTGAGGTTCACGTTGCCGTGGGAGATTTCCTGGGCGCCGGCCTGGACCTCGGACGCGGCGCGTTTGATTTCCGCGACCACGTTCATCATGTTGTCAATTAGTGCATTGACGCTTCCCGTCAGGGCCGCGATCTGCCCGGCCTTGCCCTCGGTTGCGATCCGCGCTGTCAACTGTCCGTCGATTGCAGCCCGCACGATCGCCTGCGTCTCGTTGACCGCGGCGTCAAGCGCGGCCTCCATCCGAACCTGCGCGGTGATGTCGCTCGCGTACTCGACGACCTTGTAGGGCTTGCCGTCCTGACCGATGATCGGGTTGTAGCTCGTCTGCAGCCACACGGCGTGCCCGTCCCGGGCGATCCGCTTGACCCGCCCCGCCTCGTACTCGCCACGGCCGAGCTTGTCCCAGAATGCCCGATGCTCGGCGCTCGCGTGCGTGGACGGTTCGACGAACATGTTGTAGTGGCGACCCTGCACTTCCTCAGCCGAGTAGCCCATCGCACGCAGGAAGTTGTCGTTCGCCGAGCGAATCGTGCCGTCCATACCCAGTTCCACGACGCCCTGGGCCTTGTTGATCGCTGTGATCTGGCCCTTGGCGTTTAACGCCTCGGCCTCGTTTTCACGCAGCACGCCTTGCATCGACTTCAGCGCATTCAGGAGCTGGCCGGTCTCGTTCGTCGTGTTGACCTCGACCGGCGACGTCAGGTCTCCGGCGGCGACGGACTGGGCCACCCGGACTGCCTCGCCGATGGGGCGCGTGATCGAGCGCGTGATCGCCCACGTGAGCAGTCCCCACAGAGCCAGAATGACAGCCACGGTCGTCGAGCTGGCAACCAGTGTCGCGCGGTAGATCTCGCGACTGCGCATTCCTGCCGCCTTGCCTTCGGCGAAGCCGTAGTCAGTCAGGTGCTCGAGCGCGGTCAGTGCATCGTCGGACGCCGACTTGCCGGCCCCGTCACCGATGTCCTGGGCGTCCTCCCGTTTGCCGGAGCGGCTGAGGCCGATGACCTTGCTGTTCACCGCCAGATACTCGGCCCAGCTCTTGTCGACTTCGGCCACCAACTTCGCGTCGGCAGCGGTGCCGGCGAGCGCCTTGAACGCCTCGATGTGTTGTTTGACGTCGCCGAGGGCGGCGTTCATCTTCTCCTCGTACTCGGACCGGTAGCCGTCGTCCGAGGCGTGCGTGTGCTTCACCTCGAATTCGCGCACTAGCAGCATGTCGGCGCGCGCCATGGTCAGCGCGCCGACGCCCGGCAGCCAGACGTCGGCCAGCGAACTGGCGGCGCGATTCACCCGGGTCAGCGCGACATATGACATGGTGCCGACGACCGCGGTCAACGTCAGCAGTAGCCCGAAGGCCGCCAGCAGTTTCGTGGCGATCCGGGCGTTGCCGAAGCTTCGCGACAGCACGTGACGTAAGGCTCGCATGTTGTGGACTTCCCGGTGGCGAGGTCGCAGCGAGGGGCGCGATTTGTCCGCCGACCGACCGGTCGCCCGGCCGGCCGCCGCCGCGCCGCCGGTGCCTACTTCTTGAATCCTACGTACGTGACGGCGATGACCTTGCCGCTCGCATCCTTGAGGGGGGTGTAGCAGGCGTTGAAGGCGGTGCCGAGCACGTCGACGTCGCCGCAGAACTGCTCGCCCTTGCTGACCGCTTCGTAGACCTTGGCCCGCGCCAGGGTCGTGCCGACGCCACGCTTTCCTTCCGGGGTCAGCACATTCGTGCTCACGCGCACGAACTCGTCACCGTCGCGCACGAACACGGTCGCGGTGGCGCCGTAGGTCTTCTTGATGTCGTCGACGGCGTCATAGTTGTTGTTGATCTTGCGAGGACCGAAGTACAGCGCCGGCGCCGTCTTCTCGGCGCCGGCCTTGTCGGTGCCGTCGATCCTCGGCGGGCCGATCTTGGTCAGCCGCTCCGTGAGAACGGCAATGACACTCTTGGGATCGTCGGCACAGGCGACGTTCGTGACGAGCAGAGAGCAGCCGAGCAGCAGGGCACCGAATGATTTCATTGCAGAATCTCCCAAGAGACAGTTGCCAACTCGAAAACGCACTTCGAATCGCGCCGGACGTCCGTCCGCCAGGGCGCGCGGCGGCCCGGCCTTCGCCGGGACTACGTCGGCTCCGGCCGCTGATCCAGCGGATGCCGCCATATCCGGGGCCCGGAACGACGAGCGCAGTCCCGGGTACCCTCCGGGTGGTCGGCGGGCGAGGCAGATTCTTAAGTGACGGCGCCGCGGGTGGCTGGCGTAAGGGAGACGCAGTTCCCAGTATCCGGCCCGCGGCGCTCCGCCCGTGGCCGGCGAACCGGGGCCGGCACGAAAAATGTGCGCGGGCGTCAGTGCGCGGGCAGCGCCGACTTCAGTGCGATCAGGTTCTGCGGGGCGACGACGATGCCGCCGCCTCGTGGGGCTTCAATATCGGCGATCAGCGCGACGGCGACGGCCAGAACGAAGGGCAGTACCACGTGTCGCTGGGTCGCGCCGGCGGAGCTGCGCGCGCAATAGCCGACCAACAGGTTGCAGCTTACGGCGATGGTACCAAGCAGGGCCCACGCCGCGAGCGGAATCCGGTTCCACCACGCCGCCTGAGCGTAGCCCTGAGAATTCAACACGTCGTTCATGCCCGCGGCCACCAGCGCCGTGATTGGCGTCGGCTGGGCGACAGCGACAGGCACAATCGAGGACCATAGCTCCGTGTGCAGTCTGGTGGTCCGAGCGTCGATCTGCCGGAGTCGCTCGGGATCGCTGGTCTCGTAGAACAGGATCCGGCTGTCGATGTAGTCCCGCAGCAGGGCCTGGATGCGGACTGCATCGGCCGACGGCAGCATTTCGGTGCGCACGTACTCGGTGCCGATCACGTTGGCCTCGGCTTCTTCATACGTCTTGCGCAGGTCGTATCGTCCCAGCGCCATAGAAAATGTGAACCCGATGACGAGAGCAAGCAACGTCAATGCGGCGGCGAGGATCACGTTCAGGTCCTCGCGGGCAGAGGTGTCGATCGAGTGGTGCCGCCTGCGCAGCCACGCCCCGGTCTGAGCCGCAATCCACAGCACAACGAGGGCGAAGAGGAAGACCGTCAGTGGTCGATCCATCAGCTCGGGCATCGATGCGACTCCTGCCTGCAGCGTTGGGTCCAATCATCGCTCCGGCAGATCGCGTCGGCCAGAGGATCTAGCGATCGCGCCACAGGCGTCGCGACGCCAGCGGTGCTCCATGTCCGCTGCGAGTGACGCCGTTCGATAGGTCGAGTCGATCGTGGCTATGTCGACAACACCATGGCGAGTTCATCGACGTAGCACCAGCTCCAGTCCTCGCCCGGTTCGAGCGACGTCATGATCGGATGCTGCGTCGCATGAAAATGCTTGGTCGCATGGCGATTCTTGGAGTCGTCGCAGCAACCGACGTGCCCACAGGTGCGACAGAGCCGCAGATGGACCCATTCGTCGCCGAGCTTGAGGCATTCCTCGCAGCCGGGGGTGTTGGGTCGGTCCGTCTTGACGGCAGTCAGGTGGCGGCATCTCGCGGTCATGGCATCCTATCGGCCGGCGTCCGCAGCGGCGAGTCTACACGCTCCAGCGGCGTGCCGATGAGGTGCCCCAGCCTCGACCTGCCGACGCTGCGCCGGAGCGACGGCCGGTGATGAGTGCTCGGGTGGGCAGGGAGGAACGATGGCGCAGCGACCTGGCTCGGTTCTCGACTCCCGGCGCGAGCAGATGTTCCCGTCGCTCGAGGCGGCGGAGATCGACCGGCTGCGCCGCTTTGGCGAGGTCCGCGTGTTCGCCGTGGGTGAGGCCCTCGGCA
>Ga0335070_10002627_pt1 | contig 20856 bp, 15 predicted proteins | sample Lox_Sample_13_FD_206722 | JGI IMG/M metagenome (GOLD analysis project Ga0335070, IMG submission 206722) | Soil microbial communities from Loxahatchee National Wildlife Refuge, Florida, United States - Lox_Sample_1.3 | ecosystem: Environmental > Terrestrial > Soil > Wetlands | place: USA...
CTACAAGGGCGTCAATCAGAGCTATGCGATCCAGGCCGGGCGCGAAGTACGCATTATCGTCCGCCCTGAGGATATCGATGACCTGGCGGCGACGAGGTTGGCAAGAGATATCGCCAAGAAAATTGAGGAAACGATGCAGTACCCGGGCCAAATCAAAGTCACTGTGATCCGAGAGACCCGCGCCACAGAGTACGCGAAGTAAAATCGTAACCCTGCCCGGGGAGCACGCGGGTGTTTCCAGGCAGGCTCGATCAGCCGACGACGATCAACTCCCGGATGAGGTTGCTCAGGCTTTCCGATCCGCTCCGGGTGACGACAACATCGTCCTCAATACGAACTCCGCCCTGACCCGGGATATAGATCCCGGGTTCAATGGTGTACGCCATCCCCTGAGAGAGCAGAAATGAATTCTCTCCATAAATATACGGCGCTTCGTGGCTTTCCATGCCGAGACCGTGACCGGTCCGGTGGATAAAATATTCCCCGAGGCCGGCATCCTCAATCACTTTGCGCGTAACCTGATCTACCTGGCCCGCTTCAATCCCGGGTTTCCCGGCCGCCCGCCCGGCTGCGTTTGCCTGTGCAACCACCTGGACGACCTCGGCCAGGTCGGTGGAAATCTCGGCGATCGCGAAGGTACGGGTCAGGTCGGAGAAATAATCCTGGTAGCTGGCTCCCCAATCGATCACTACCAGGTCGCCAGGTTGAAATTTCCGGTTTGTAGGCACCGCATGGGGATTCGCGCTGTTGGGACCGCCGGCGACGATGGGCTGGAAAGGCAGCTCGCCATCTGAGCCAGCGCGCATCAACTGCAAGGTCAGCTCGGAGGCAAGCTGGCGTTCGGTCATCCCGATTTTGATCAGAGGTAAGGTGGCATTTAAGGCATTCTGGGCGATGGTCACCGCCTGACGCATGTTTTGAATTTCGCCAGGTTCCTTGCAAATCCGCAGTGAGGATAAAACTTCGTCTGCAGAGACAATTTCTGCACCTGGGGCAGCTTCTTCCAGGAAGCGAAGCTCGAGAACCCGTAAGCGGACCGGTTCCACGCCGATTTTCTTATGCTCTAATCCCTGATTTTTCGCTGCCCTGGCATAGGCCTGGTTCCAGTCAGCCGGGTTATCGCCAAAAGGGAACGTCTCCATTTCAAGGGAATTCGAAGCGACTTTATTTGTTTCCAGTGCAGGAAGGATCAGAGCTGGCTTTTTGCCTGGGGTAAACAGGCCCAAGGTGGGCCTTTCGCTCAGGTGAAAATGCAGACCGGTTAAATATGCCAGGTTGGGACCGGGATTAAGCGTGAGCGTGTCGATTCCAACCTTTTTCATTGATGCATAAAGGGTTTCTAAACGGTGTGTAAACGGCATCATCGCTTTCTCCTTCTTTCGGCGTATTATCAGGAGGTTTTAATGTTATTATAGCCTGAACCGCACCAAGAGAAAGAGATTTCAGATCAATGGGATTTCCCGTGATGAATCACCCTCCCACGGAGATTCCGAAAGAACCGAGATTTCACCCACCTTGACATACAAACCTCTCACAGGTAGAATATGCAAGCTTTTGGTACGGGCCTGTAGCGCAGTTGGGAGCGCGCTTCAATCGCACTGAAGAGGTCGAGGGTTCGAATCCCTCCAGGTCCACTCCGCAAATATCTCTTGTGCGAGCCGGGTTTCCTGTGGTACAATACGCCACACTGAGGTAGATCAGGGCCCATAGCGCAGTTGGGAGCGCGTCTCAATGGCATTGAGAAGGTCGAGAGTTCGAATCTCTCTGGGTCCACTATAGATTCTAAATCTGAGAATCGAGAAACCCTCGGTTCTCGATTTTTCTATAACGCAAACAGCGCCATGCGGGAGTAGTAGGCCATCTCTCAGAGAGCCGGGAAACAGGTGAGAGCCCGGCAGGTGCCCAGGAGAGCACGATGCTTCCAGGCCGAACTCGCCCGCAACCCTCTAGAGGGTAGCTTTTCCAGTGAAAACCAGTAGCTGGAGACGGGTTTCGCCCGTTACCGCGATCCAGAGCGGTCCGGAAGATAGGCCGGACAAGCAGGGTGGTACCGCGGAGAATCCCTTCGTCCCTGACCGGACAAGGGATATTTCTTTTTGATCGGCCGGGGAAGTCTGTGAAGAACGACTCGTCGTGCAGCCGCACGGTCCAGGTATGGAGGTTTCGATGACAAACCAGTTTCCACCGATGTATAATCCCGCTGAAATCGAGCCTAAATGGCAGGCTCGCTGGGAAAACGATGGATTATACCGTTCCATTATCTATCCAGATAAACCCAAGCATTATGCATTGACGATGCTTCCCTATCCATCCGGCGATTTGCACATCGGGCACTGGTACGCGATGACCCCCTCCGACGCCCGGGCGCGGTTTATGCGCATGCGAGGATATAACGTCCTTTTCCCAATGGGTTTCGATGCCTTTGGCCTACCGGCGGAAAATGCAGCGATTAAGCATAATATCCATCCTAAGAAATGGACTTACGCCAACATCGAGAAAATGCGCCGCCAACTGCGCAGCATGGGCGCCATGTTCGATTGGCGACGGGAGGCGGTCTCGGCGGATCCGGAGTATTACCGCTGGACCGAGTGGTTTTTCATTCAACTGTACAAAGGCGGATTGGCGTACCGGAAAAATTCCCCCGTGGATTGGTGCCCCAACTGCAACACCACGCTGGCCCGCGAACAGGTCTGGGGTGATGACCGGCACTGCGAGCGCTGCGGGACCCCTGTGATCAAGAAGGAGCTCGAACAGTGGTTTTTCAAGACGACCCAGTATGCGGACGAGTTATTGAGTTACCAGGGCATCGATTGGCCTGAGCGCGTCCAGGTGCTGCAAACGAATTGGATCGGACGTTCTGAAGGGGCGGCAGTCACCTTTTCCACTGAAGAAGGGGATGCGATCGAAATCTTCACGACTCGCCCGGATACATTGTGGGGAGTCACGTTTATGGTGCTGGCCCCAGAGCATCCTCTGGTGCAAAAGATCACCACATCTGAGCAGAAGGCAGAGGTCGATCAATACCTCCAGCAGACGCTACGCCAGTCTGATCTACAGCGTGAGGCAGCCGATAAGGAAAAGACCGGCATATTCACCGGAGCGTATGCAATCAACCCGGTGAACGGCGAGCGCGTACCGATTTGGATCGCGGATTATGTATTGATGACATATGGGACCGGGGCAATTATGGCTGTGCCGGCTCACGATCAACGCGATTTTGAGTTTGCGCGAAAATTTGGTCTGGAAATTCGTGTCGTCATTCAGCCGGAAGGTGAAGAGGAGATCGACACATCCAGGATGGCCGCAGCGGTACCCGCGGTGGGACGGATGGTCCATTCGGGGAGTCTGACCGGGACTCCGGGAGAGAAGGCGTTCGACTGCACGGTCGTATTCCTCGAAAAGCAAGGGATTGGCCACCGCACAACCAACTACCGCCTGCGAGACTGGTTAATTTCTCGCCAGCGTTACTGGGGTGCCCCGATCCCGATGATTTATTGTCAGAACTGTGGGGTCATTCCCGTCCCAGAGGACCAGCTTCCCGTCCTTCTACCGGATGATGTGGAATGGCGGCCAACAGGGGAGAGCCCGTTGAAGCTGCATCCGACCTGGCGGCATGTCGATTGCCCGATTTGTGGTGGACCAGCGGAGCGAGAGACCGATACCATGGACACCTTCATGTGCTCCTCCTGGTATCACCTGCGTTATCTCAGCCCTCACTACGACCAGGGGCCGTTCGATCCAGTGGAATATGATTATTGGATGCCGGTGGATACCTATACGGGGGGTATCGAGCATGCCAACATGCACTTGATCTACACTCGCTTTTTCCATAAAGCGCTTCGTGATCTTGGGATTACAAAAGGAAACGAACCGATGCTCCAGTTGCGCAACCAGGGTATGGTTTTGGGTGAAGATTCGGAAAAAATGTCTAAGAGCCGGGGAAACGTGATTGCCCCGGATAACCTGGTGCAGTTGTACGGCGCCGACGCAATGCGCGCCTACCTGATGTTCTTCGCCCGATGGGACCAGGGCGCACCCTGGAGCAGCAGCGGCTTGGATGGGACTGTACGCTGGCTGCGGCGGGTATGGGGGAGCATTGTCGACCCGGCCCAGATAGCAGACTCACCAGACCCTGCCCAGATCCGCAACCTACGGCGCAAGGTCCACCAGACGCTGCGCGCTGTCACCCGCGATTTCGAGACATTCCAGTTTAACACGATCGTTTCTGCGCTGATGGAATTAATGAACGAGATGATAAGAACCCGTCCGGCATTGTACGGGACGCCTGCCTGGGAGGAGGCTGTAGACCTCTATCTGCGCATGCTGGCACCCGTTGCTCCGCACATCGCCGAAGAGCTTTGGGCGATCCTGGATAAACCGTATTCGGTGCACCAACAGGCCTGGCCTATGGTCGATGAAGAAGCGGCGCGGATGGACGAGATCACCCTCGTGGTTCAGGTGAATGGCAAGTTACGCGACCGGATCACCGTTCCGGTGGATATTAATGAAACCGCAGCCAGGGAAAAAGCGCTGGCAAGCGAAGCCGTTCAAAAAATCCTCGCTGGCCGCCAGCCAAGGCAAGTCATCTATGTCCCCGGCCGGCTGGTGAACGTGGTGGGATAACACCGCTTGATCAGGCACGTTTTTCTTATGGTTTGTTTAGCCATCCTGCTTGGCGCCTGCGTTCGACCCGCGTCAACCGGATTGCCCAGCCAGGACGAAGATATTTTTGCAACAAGTACCCTTACCAACGCGAATCCTTCTTCCCAGGCAACCGAACCGTCTAATATGGAAACACCTGAAGATCGGGGAACATTTTTCCCCAAAACCACATTTACCCCGGCAGAAACAGTAGATGCGACGGTGATCGTTCATTTTCAAAACGCCAGGATAGAAACCGTGGGATTCATGGATTCCGGGATCATGATCGTGGTGGTGTCTATCCCTGGAGGGGTCAACGGGACGTTTCGCGCTGAGCTGGGGCAGATCCCGTTTCAATGCACGATCCAGGAGGCCATTCAGGATCGCCTGTACTGTTACGGATCCCCTCCCGTGACACCTGGCAAGTACCCATTCGCAGTCTTTGCCGGTTCAGCGGATAGGCCGATCTTCCAGACGATGCTCACCACGCCGCTGATGCCCACTCCGGAAACGACTCCAACTCCAAGATCATAACTTTTTACACTGTTTTTACATCTCGCAAACTGCTGGATAAAACGCCTGGTCTAAACTAATGGTTAGACGAGGAAAATTGACCCTGACCGGAATATGGCTTAAAATGGCTCTGTTCCACGACCATATAACTCGAACGATCCAGAGGTGATCCATGTTCTCATCAGAGCGAACTGTTATTTTAACCGATCAGGCTCCAAAAGCGTTGGGTCCTTATTCCGCGGCGATCATCGCTGGCCCTTTCATTTTTTGCTCCGGCCAAACCGGACTGGATCCAGTGACGAACCGACTGGTGGAGGGCGGTGTGGAAGCGGAAACCCGGCAGGTATTGACCAATTTGAAAGCCGTGCTGGAGGCTGCTGGCGCGTCGCTGGCTTCGGTAGTGAAAACAACTGTATTTCTGCGAGATATGAATGATTTTGCCAGGATGAACACCATCTATGGCGAATTCTTTACGGAGAAGTACCCAGCCCGTTCCACCTTTCAAGTCGCGGGCCTGCCGCGAAGCGCAGCGGTGGAAATCGAAGCGATCGCAGTCCGCGAAGAAAAGTAGTCTCATGGCTGGAGAAGCGATCCTCGTCGTCGATGATGAACCAAATATCGTTCAACTGGCCCAACTGTACCTGGCGCGGGAAGGGTACAGGGTCCTTTCCGCTGGTGATGGCAATACCGCGCTGAAAGTTATCGGCCAGGAGCACCCTGCTTTGATGGTCCTGGATGTGATGCTGCCAGAGCTAGACGGTTTTGAAGTCTGCCGGAGGCTGCGCGCCGAGAATAACCCGACCCCAATTTTAATGGTAACCGCCCGGGACGATGATATCGATAAAATCCTGGGGTTGGAGCTCGGCGCAGATGATTACATGACCAAGCCGTTCAACCCCCGAGAGCTCGTGGCGCGGGTGAAAGCTATTCTGCGGCGGGGGGAGAGAGCCAATCGAGCAGTGGCGGGCGGGGTTCCCATTCACCTGGGCGACCTGGTGATCGATCCTGAGGCAAGGGAAGCGAGGATCAAGAATGGACAGCTCGATCTGCGCACCCAGGAATTCGAGGTGCTTTTCATTCTGGCCCAACACCGGGGGCAGGTGCTCTCCCGCGAGAAACTGCTCAGCCTGGCCTGGGGGTATGACTTCTACGGCCAGACCCGAACGGTGGATGTCCATATCGCCCAGTTGCGAAAAAAGCTCTCAGGTTCGAATGTGCACATCGAGACTGTCACCGGCATCGGTTACAAGCTGGTGGTGTGATGTTCACTACACTCCGGTCGCGGCTGTGGCTCACCTACATCCTGGTTGCCGGGGTGGCAATCGGGGTCGTAACTCTTTTTTTCGTCTTATACCTAGTCAGAAATCCAGGTGCGATGCGCCAGGCGGTTGCTCGATTCAGCCTTGCAGAAGAAACGATCTTAAACCAGGTAGAGACCATCGAAGGGATAGGCATTGACGGCATCCAGCAGGCGGCTATCCGTGAGGATCGCGTGTTGGGGGTGCGCATTCTCGTCCTCGATGCAGATGGAAACGCACTGGTTGATTCTAGAAGAGACTCAGCGGCTCTATTTCCAGGTCTCCGACCTTCCTCCCGCATAACCGCCCAAAATGCAACCCCTCCACCCATCCTCCGCGACACGCGTGGTGAATTCTGGTGGTATTCCTTGCGCCAGATGGGAACAGGTCGTTATTTAATGATCGCAATGCCCCGCCCACGAATCGCGCTACGGGCTCTGCTTTCAGACGACCTTTTCCGGATCATTCTCCAGGCGGGCGGCCTGGCGATTTTCCTGGCTCTTATCGTGGGACTGTTGATGGAACGGTGGATCTCTTCTCCGTTGCGGCGCATCACCCAGGGAGCGACAGAAATAGTCCACGGAAAGCACCAACCGATACCCCTGGAAGGACCTCAGGAAGTCCAGGATCTTGCCAGGGCGTTCAATGAACTGGCGCACCAGGTCCAGGTCAGTCAGCGTTCTCAGCGGGATTTTGTTGCCAACGTCTCACATGAATTAAAGACGCCGCTCACATCGATCCAGGGTTTTGCTCAGGCAATCCTAGATGGAGCCGCCAGCCAACCAGATACACTCCACCAGGCTGCCCATGTCATCTATGATGAAGCCAGCCGAATGTACCGCCTGGTGCTCGACTTGCTGGATCTGGCACGCCTGGAGGCGGGGACAGCAGATTTGTCGCGGGGATCTGTGGATTTACCAGCTTTATTGAAGAGTATTACCGAAAAGTTGTCTCCCCAGGCAGAAAAAAGCCAGGTGTCTTTGCAGTTAGAGTTAGACGCGCTCCCACCTTTGGAAGGGGATGGCGACAGGCTGGCACAGGTTTTTACGAACCTGGTCGATAACGCCTTGAAATATTCCCCAACGGGCGGATCGGTCAGGATCAGCGCAGGGGTAAAAAGCAACTGGATCGAAGTTCGAATCAAGGATGCCGGGCCTGGGATCCCACCTGAAATGAAAGAGCGGGTTTTCGAGCGCTTTTTTCAGGTCGATCCTGCACGGAAGGGTGGATCGAGCCGCGGAACCGGGCTGGGATTGGCAATTGCCAAAGAGATTGTCATAGCTCACCGCGGTTCCATCGGAGTGGACAGCCAACCCGGTAAGGGGAGCATTTTTTGGGTGAAGCTGCCCGCGTTTAAGTCGGATATAACGACCCTGGCGGTTCAACGGGGGAAGGTCGAACTGTAAGAAAAATATCTGGTATACTCTAGGCCAGGTTATAGATCGTTCGCGTCTCGTTCCATCCAACGCCCCGCCACCCATGCGTACCGTATCGATCATCATTCCTTGTTATAATGAGTCATTAACGATCCTGTTATTACTCGAGGCCATTTACGCCCAGACATATCCCAGATCATCCCTCGAAGTGATCATTGCGGATGGGCTCTCTACGGACTGTACCCGGCAGGTCATCCAGAGTTATTTGGATGACCACTCAGAATTCAATGTTCGGATTGTGGACAATCCACTAAGGAACATACCTTCTGCATTGAATACGGCTCTCAGTCATTCATCCGGTGATATTATCATCCGATTGGATGCGCACTGCGTTCCCCAGGCTGATTATGTTCAAAGATGCGTCCAGGATTTGGAACGGGGCCTGGGCACAACGGTGGGCGGCGTTTGGGATATCCGCCCAGGTGGGAAAAGCTGGATCGCGCGTGCGATTGCTGTCGCGGCTTCCCACCCACTTGGCGTAGGAGATGCCCGGTACCGCTATTCGTCCAAAGCCGGAAGCGTGGATACGGTCCCCTTTGGAGCGTACCACCGATCCCTGCTAGACCAGATTGGCCGCTACGACCCGACCCTCCTGACGAATGAGGATTATGAATTCAATACCCGAGTTCGAAAAAACGGCGGAACGGTGTGGCTGGACCCTTCCATTCGGTCCATTTATTATGCCCGGTCTGGATTCGCTGACCTGGCAAAACAATACTGGCGTTATGGTTTTTGGAAATTTCGCATGCTGCAGCGTTATCCTGCGACGCTGCGCTGGCGCCAGGCGCTTCCCCCGCTGTTCCTGACCAGCCTGGTTGGCCTGGGGATCGCCGCGCCTTTTTTTTCAGCGGCCCGGATTCTGCTGTCCGTTGACGTTGGTATTTATCTGGCAGGGTTGGTTATTTCGGGAATTCTGGCGGCTTATACCCAGAGAGATTGGACATTGTTGATCGGGCTGCCACCTGGCATTGCACTGATGCATTTTTCCTGGGGGGCGGGTTTCCTATGGAGCTTCCTTCGCCATGATACCTGACCTTGGACCAATCACTATTGAGAAGAAAGTACCCTCTTTGCAAACGCCCAAGAAGTCTGTGGCCTGGCGTTTGCGAACCGCCGAGCAACGTTTTCTACTGGTGACCGGGGATTTGGTGGCCGGCGGCGTGGCAGTGATGATCGCCCTATTCTTATGGTCACTACGGGATTGGGAACGTTTCTCGCCGATTTTCTTACAGTTCAGGGCACAAGCCTGGTTCTATTTTCTCCCTTTGCTTTGGGTAGTTTTGCTGGTTGAGACTTACGATATACACAGAGCGCATCGTCGAGATGAAACGCTTAAAGGGGTTGGCATCGCTGCGTTAGTTTGCCTGGGCGTATACTTGCTCATTTTCTTCTACTATAAAGACACTGAGCTTCCCCGCCTGGCTGTCATCTACTTTATCATCGGAGCCTCAATCCTCACGCTGGCCTGGCGGTTCATGTTCATTGCAATTTTTACTGCGCCCCAGTTTATGCGGCGCATATTGGTGATCGGCGCTGGGAAATCCGGAACGAGCCTGCTCAAGGTATATAATGAAACCTCGCCATCGCCATTTTATCTGGCGGGCCTGATCGACGACGATCCTCAGAAGCAGGGAACCATGATTGAGAATCACCGCATCCTGGGTGGAAGCGACCAGCTTCTCTCCATCGTCCAATCGGAGTCGATCACAGACCTGGTGGTGGCGATTTCGGGTGAGATGAACGGCAATCTCTTCCAGGCGCTAATCGATGCACAGGAGCACGGGGTCGAGATCACAACGATGCAGGTGATCTACGAAGAGCTCCTCTCGCGTGTTCCGATCTACCAATTGGAATCCGACTGGATTATCCGCTCCTTTATGGACCAGGCTCGAACCAACTCTTTTTACGAGGTGATCAAACGGTTCCTTGATGCTTTGGGCGGCCTTATCGGGACTGTCTGCACTTTTTTTATCTTTCCCTTTATCTCGATCGCAATTATCCTGGATAGCGGCTTCCCGGTATTTTTTACGCAGGGCCGCATTGGACGGCGGGGGCAAATCTATAAAATTATCAAGTTCCGCACGATGTACCAGGACGCGGAAAAAGATGGATTTGTCAGAGTGACCACGCAAAATGATGAACGCATCACCCGGGTCGGGATGTTTTTGCGGAAAAGCCATCTGGATGAGCTGCCGCAGTTTATCAATGTCCTCCTGGGGGAGATGAGCCTGGTTGGGCCACGCGCCGAGCGGTTCGAACTGGTGGAAGAGCTTCAGAAATACATTCCATTTTATCGTGCGCGGCTGCTGGTCAAGCCGGGGATCACGGGTTGGGCGCAGATCAATTTCGGCTACGCAGCGACCATAGAGGATACCGCGGTGAAACTGGAGTACGATCTGTTTTACATCAAGCACCGCAACCTGCTTATGGACGGAGTGATCCTGCTCCGGACAGTCGGCACTGTAATTGGGTTTCGAGGGACCTGAGCGGATGAGAACTCCCACGCAAATCCGCAATCGCATCGTCTTATTAGGGGATATGTTCCTGATTGTTGTTTCCGTAGTAGCCGCCTACGCGCTGCGACTGGAATTGGGAAATGCATTTCAATTTTATTTCTATCCCTACGGCCTGTGGATGATTGCGATCTGCCTGCTCGTGAAACCAGTGATCTATTACTGGTTCGGCCTGTATCGCCGGTTATGGGTTTACGCCAGCATCCAGGAGTTAAAACTGATTGCGGCAGCCGTCACCACGGCTTCTATCCCGGTATCTTTGATCATCATCGGCCTGTCCGCTGTTCACATTATCTTAAGATTTCCACGACCTGTCCTGGCGATCGATTGGCTGCTTTCCCTTTTGTTTGTCGGTGGGCTTCGCTTTACGCTGCGCCTGCTTGCCGAGAGCGGCACGAACGCGAATGGGCTCAAATCTGAAGGGATTGCGCAACGGGTGCTGATCGTTGGCGCCGGAGACGCAGGCGTTCTGGTTGTCCGTGAGCTGCAGAAAAATCTTCAACTTAATTTAGTTCCGGTTGGTTTCCTTGACGATGACCCGGGCAAACAAAACCACGTGATCTCCGGAGTGCCCGTGGTTGGCACATTAACGGATCTACCGAAAGCCCTGGTTCGTCATCATGTCGATGAGGTTCTCATCGCAATTCCCAGCGCACCCGGGCGAGTGGTTCGCCTCGTGGCTGATTTTTGCCGCCAGAAAGGGGTTCCTTTCCGGACAATGCCGGGGATCTACGAATTGATCGGCGGGAAAGTCAGCGTCAGCCGGCTGAGAGAAGTCGATATCACCGACCTGCTTCGGCGCGAGCCAACCCGGATCGATACCGAACTGGTCGGCGCCAGCCTGAACGGACGGGTCGTGCTGGTTACAGGTGCGGGCGGCTCGATTGGGCGCGAGCTCTGCCGCCAGATCGCCCGATGGGGTCCTGCCGAGCTGCTCCTCCTTGGGCATGGGGAAAACAGCATCTTCGAATCCTGGATGGAGCTGAAAGACTCCTTCCCCAGCTTACCGCTGCGTCCAATCATCGCTGATGTTCGTGAGCGCCTTCGATTGGAGGCGATATATGAAGATTTCCGTCCGCAAGTGGTGTTTCATGCAGCGGCGCATAAACACGTTCCCTTGATGGAATTGAATGTCACCGAGGCAGTAACGAACAATATTTTAGGAACTCGTAATGTGGTTGAGCTTGCACTGAACCATGATATCGAGCGTTTGGTAATGATTTCTTCCGATAAAGCTATCCGGCCCCGAAACGTAATGGGAGCTACCAAGCGGATGGCCGAGATGATTGTGTTAGACGGGGCTATGCGCAGCGGTAGAGCATTTTCAGTGGTCCGCTTCGGGAACGTTCTGGGTAGCCGTGGCAGTGTTGTGCCGCTGTTTAAACGCCAGATCGCCCGTGGGGGACCGGTCACAGTCACCCACCCGGATATGAAACGCTATTTTATGACCATCCCCGAGGCCGTTCACCTGGTGTTGCAGGCCTCGGCGATGGGGAACGGCGGTGAGATGTTCGTCCTGAACATGGGACAGCAGGTGCGCATTCTCGATCTGGCCGAAGATCTGATTCGCCTTTCGGGGCTCGAACCTGGGAAGGATATCGAAATCGTATTCACAGGGATCCGTCAGGGTGAAAAAATTAGCGAGGATTTATGGGATGAGGGTGAAGTGTTCCATCCCACCTCCCATCCAGACATATTCCGTCTGGATGGGCAGGACGAGTTAAAGAATGGACCCCTGGAAAAAAGCGTGAACGAGTTGGTTCACCTGGCCGAAGAAAGCGATCCACACACCATCGTCACGCTATTGGATGAGCTCATCCCTGGATCTGCGGTACGCAGTACACCCCCGGCAGAAATGACATCGATCGACTGATGGATGAGCTCAAGTCAGGAGACTGGGAGACATTCTTAAAGGGCCATCCGAAAGCCCACCTGCTCCAGTCTGCCGCCTGGGGGGATTTGAAATCCGCTTTTGGGTGGGAAGCCCACCGGCTGGTCAGCGGGAAGGTTGGCGCTCAAATCTTGCTGCGGCGCCTTCCCTTGGGTTTTCACCTGGCCTATATCCCGAAAGGCCCAATCGGGCCGGTTGAAGAGTGGGGAGAATTCCTTTCCAAGGTGGACGCCCTGTGCCGGGAGAAACGCGCGGCATTCCTAAAAATCGAACCGGATGCCTGGGAGGAAGATTTTCAACTGACTCTGAAAGGATTTACCTCTGGCAAGCAGTCCATCCAACCGCGCCGGACGATCGTGGTGGACCTGATTGGCAGCGAAGAAGGCTTGCTCGCGCGGATGAAACAGAAGACCCGCTATAACATCCACCTGGCTGAAAAAAAAGATATCCAGGTGCTTCTCACGGATGATATCCTCTCTTTTTACCGGCTGATGACTGAGACCGGCCATAGAGACGGTTTTGGGGTTCACAACCTGGATTATTTTCAAAGAGCATACGACCTTTTTCATCCTTCAGGAGATTGTGAATTGCTGGTCGCACAACACTGCGGCCAAAATCTGGCCGGGTTGATGGTCTTCCGCCGCGGCAAGCGGGCCTGGTATCTGTATGGGGCGTCCAATGACCTGGAAAGGAACCGCATGCCCGCTTATCTGCTGCAATGGGAGGCAATGCGCTGGGCGCGAGGCCAGGGGTGCAGCGAATACGACCTCTGGGGCGTGCCAGATGCGCCCGCGAAAGAGCTCGAGGATCAATTCGAACACCGCTCAGATGGGCTGTGGGGCGTGTACCGTTTCAAACGCGGTTTTGGCGGGGAGCTGAAAAGGTCAGCCAGCTCACAGGACCGGGTGTATATTGCGCCGATGTATGCTCTTTACCAAAAAATCAAAGCAGGATAAGATCGACCGGCATGAATATCACCTTTGAAACCTGCGTCCCCGATCCGGCCGAATGGAACCATATAATCCAGGTTCTGCCGGCTGCCCATCTGCTGCAGACCTGGGAATGGGCAAACATGAAAGGAACAGGAGGCTGGCGACCGACCGGATGTATCTGGCGGGTGGGGACCGAGGTATGCGCCGCGGCGATGGTGCTGAAGCGTGATCTGCATTTTGCCGGGATATCCACCCGGATCAATATCCTCTACGCACCGAAAGGCCCGCTGCTCGATTGGACGGATCAGGCTTTATCGCACAGAGTGCTGGATGATTTGCAGGCGCTGGCCTGCCAAAATAGAGCGGTATTTCTCAAGATCGATCCAGATGTGGCGATTGGCACAGGCATCACCGGCGAAGAAGAGGATCAGCCGGACCAGACCGGATTGGCGCTACGCGAAGATCTACAGCGGCGCGGCTGGGTCTTCTCGCAGGATCAGATCCAGTTCCGTAACTCGGCTATCATCGATTTGCGCCCGAGCGAGGAAGAGATCCTCGCGCGGATGAAATCCAAAGCGCGATATAACATCCGCCTGGCTGAAAAAAAGGGCGTGCGGATTCGCCAGGGTGGAAAGGATGATCTAAGCGGGTTGTACCGCATGTACGCTGAAACTGCCGTGCGAGATGGCTTTGTCATCCGTGAAGAGGCCTATTACCTGGCGCTCTGGAAAAAGTTTCTCGAAGCAAACATGGCAATAATCCTGATCGCCGAAGTAGAAGATAGGCCTGTGGCAGGGCTAATTCTGTTTTCCTTTGCCCGTCGGAGCTGGTATTTGTATGGAATGTCGCGTGGGGAGCACCGGGAAAAAATGCCCAATTATTTGCTCCAATGGGAGGCAATCCGCCAGGCAAAACGCTATGGAAGCCTGGATTACGATTTATGGGGAGCGCCAGACGAGTTTGCAGAACAGGATCCGCTGTGGGGAGTATTCCGATTTAAAGAAGGGCTCGGCGCCCGGGTCGTGCGATGGATCGGTGCATGGGATTATCTGGTAAGCCCAGCTTCTTATCGCCTGTATACCCGGGTAATCCCGCGCATTTTGGAAATCATGCGGCGGAGAGGCCGGGTCCGAACACGACAGGAGGTGAAAACGCTATGATCCCAAGGCTATACTTTAGCAATCTTCCCACTCCGCTGGAACCGCTGCCGCGCCTGACCGCCCGGCTGGGAGGTCCCCGCCTGTTTGCCAAGCGAGATGATCTCACCGGGCTGGCGCTGGGGGGCAATAAAACCCGCAAGCTGGAAACGCTGCTCGCGGAGGCGCAGGCAAACGGTGCGAAGACCCTGATCACCGCCGGGGCCGTGCAGTCGAACCACTGCCGGCAAACCGCTGCAGCCGCAGCCCGCTTTGGGTTTGATTGTGTTCTTGTGCTCAGCGGCGAGGTGCCAGCCCGCCTGAGTGGGAATCTCCTTCTCGACCGGGTTTTCGGAGCTGAAATCGTAGCCAGCACCCGCAACGACCGCGATACGGTTTTGAAAGGAACCTTCGATGCCGCCTGGGAAGATGGACGCCGGCCGTACCTAATCCCTTACGGCGGGTCTTCGCCAACCGGTGCAGCCGCTTATACGCTGGCATTTGAGGAGATGCTGGCCCAGGGGGAATCCGCGGGATTGAGGGTGGATTGGATCGTGTTTGCATCCTCTTCGGGTGGGACGCAGGCGGGACTGGTAGTGGGAGCCCGGCAGGCACAAGAAAAGGGCTGGAACGGCAAGATTCTGGGGATCAGTGTGGATGAATCAGAAGGAGTATTAAAAGATCGGGTGTCCAGGTTGGCCGATGAGACGGCTGATCGCCTGGGCTTTAAGGCGCATTTTCAGTCTGGGGATATCCTGGTCGATGCCAGCTATGTGGGTGAAGGCTATGGCGTGATGGGCAACCTGGAGCGGGAGGCCATCCGCCTCTTTGCCGAGACTGAAGGGCTGCTTCTAGATCCGGTGTACACCGGCCGGGCTGCCGGAGGGATGATCGATCTCATCCGCAAGGGATTTTTCCCAGCAGGGGATACCGTTCTCTTCTGGCATACCGGCGGGACGCCGGCTCTGTTTGCCGAGCAGTACAGCCAGAAACTGGTCTAAGCCCTATTTTTTGAACCAGGACGGGTCGATGTCGCTGGCAGCGTCATTTGTCAGGCGAGTCAGGCCGATTCCATTGGGGGTCATCCGGTAGATCTCAGGGTTGCCGTCCAGGATGCTGGTGAAAACGATCCAGCCGCCATCCGGCGAATAGGACGGATTGCGAGCCGGGCGAACGATCTCCGAGACGGGGAATTCGTTGATCTTATCGTCCAGCCGCCTGGCGACCAACCAGGGAACAGACTCGCTGTGGCTGAAGACGATGACCTGGCCGTCTGGCGACCAGGTAGGGAATTGGGATGGACCAGCCTTGAAGCTTGAAAAAGGCCGGGCATTCTGGCCATTGGAGTCCATCAGAAAGACCTGGTAGTGATCGGAACGCAGGGTAGTAAAGGCGATGGTCTTCCCATCCGGAGACCAGGCAGCCTGACGGTCCAGGGAAGAAGGACGGGAAAGATTGACGACCGACTGGTCGGCCAGGTGATAGAGAAAAATATGGGGCCGGCCTTCGCGAATGGACGTAAAAGCGATCACCTGGCTGTCGGGGGACCAGGCTGGCTCAAAATCGCCTCCGGGCGTTGTACGTAACGGGACAACGCCGGTGCCATCCAGGTTGATCAGAAATAGCGCTGAGCCTTTGTATTGATCCTGGTCTTTTCGGCAGGGGGAAACGAATACCAGGCGCTTTCCATCTGGCGACCAGTCTGGCTGGCAGGCGCCATCGGGCAGATTGGTCACCTGGCGCAGGATTTTCCCATCCTGATCCATGATAAAGAGCTGGTAAGTCCCGGTTCGGTTGGAGGAAAAAACAATCTGTCCAGAGCCGCCGCCGATGGGCGTCGGGATGATTTCTTGTGTCGGGGTAGCCGCGGGTTCGGTTGTGGGGATAGGGGAGGGGGTCAATGTTGCGGGTACAGCCGATCCTGGGCTGGTCGGCGAGGGCAGATGCAGAACCGCTGGCACGGTCGCCGCCGGAGTTCTGGGGACCGGGCTTGTCAGAGCGGGTGAGGGCACCTGGGGATGGTAAGCCGGCGGGAATATGCCGGGGAACAATACAATACCGAGCGCGGCCAGGATCAGGATGCCAAATACACCCCCGGCAGGAACCAGCCAGCGCGGCATTTTCCCGGTTGAACCACCAGCCGGTGGGTGAGTGGAGGGTTTTTGGTCCGGCTGGTAGGGCGGCTGCTCAGCGGGATACTGCGTGGGCTGCGAGGTGAGCTGGACAGGGGGCGCGCTGGAAGGTTCCAGAATAATCTCATCGACTCCTTCGATTTTCTGGCGGATCTGGGTGTTCGCGCCCATCAGGGCGATCTTAAACTCATTCGCGGTCTGGAAGCGCGCCTCCGGGCTGACCGCCATCCCCCGCTCGATCACCATGGCCAGGCGATCCGAAACTTGCTGTCTGCGCTGGCGAAGAGGGGTCAGGTTGGCGCTGCCGATGGCGCGAGCCAGGCCGTCTTCAGGCAGGGAATTGGTCATGGCCGCATATAGCGTTGCAGCCAGAGAATAGATATCAGAACGGCTGTCAGTTCCCTGCCCATACTGCTCAGGAGGCGCATAACCAGGCGTGAGTGACTGGGCGCCGATGGTGGTGGCCTGGCCAGAGTGAACGATCTTAGCCAACCCAAAATCGACGAGGTAGATTTGTCCGCGCAGGGTAATCTTGATATTCCCAGGCTTTATATCGCGGTGAAGGATCGGAGGCTGCCGGGAATGCAGGTAATCGAGCGCGTTACAGATCGCGATCCCGATGAGCAGCGCTTCAGTTTCACTGATTCCCCCAGTCCTGGTCATGCGCTGGCGGAGATCTTCGCCCTCAATGAAATCCATTACCAGGTACTGGCCCTGGCCTTCGATGACGAAATGATCTGTCACCCGCGGCAGATTAGGATGGCGCAGGGCCGCCAGAATGGTCGCCTCGCGATGAAACTGCCGGGAAAACTCAGGATTAGAAAACAGGTTTTCTTTAACCGCAACCTCGACGCCGAGGCTTTCATCCAGGCCAAAGTAGATTGATCCCATCCCACCGTGGGCAAGAATCCGATGAATGCGGTAGCGGTTGATGAGAAGGGCGCCGATGTCGAGTGTCATGATTCTCTTATGATACCGGTATTGAAGACCGGGACGAAAAACGCGTGGTGACTAAGGCTTGAGCATATTCAGAAGCCATTTCGGGTCAAAATCCAGGCCAGGATCGGTGGTCAGCCTGACCGGGCCTGCCCCGGAAATGGTCATGCGGTAGATATCGTGATTGATCCCATCCGGCCAGCTCTCATAAACGATCCACATGTTGTCCGGGGAGATGGACGGCTTGTTGACGGGGCCAACCTGGGGTAAGTCCTCACCAGGGACGCGGAATTCTTTCATTTTCCCCCGGTCCTCGTAGCGCTGCGCGGTGAGCCAGGGGACTCCCTTTTCCAGCGCTCCCTGGCAATAGAAGATGAACCGGTTATCCGGAGACCAGACCGGCCAGTTATCTGCAATGCTTCCGCTCAATGTGAATTTAAACTCATTCTGGCCAGTATCGGAAACGACCCAGATCTCGGGTGAATTGCGGATACGCACGAAAGCTAACTGCGTGCCACTTGGCGACCAGGAAGGCTGGCGATCGCCAAATACAGTTTTGGATATCTCCATCACAGAGTTGTCCACCAGGTTGAGCACAAAAATCCGGGGCTGGTTATTTTTGAGCGAGGTATACGCGATCCGGTTTCCATCGGGCGACCAGGCTGGTTCGAAATCTCCTTCAGGTGATTTAGGAAGCGCCAGGAGCCGACTACCATCCCTGTTGATGATGAAGAGATTTGAGCGTTCATAGATGTCGCGTTTTCCTGGACAGGGGGAAATGAAAACAATCCGGATACCATCCGGAGACCAATCCGGCTGGCAGGCTCCATCCGGAAGGCTGGTTACCTGGAACAGCTTGCCGCCGTTCGCATCCATGGTCCAGAGCTGCGGGATGCCAGTGCGGTTGGAGGCGAAAACGATCTCACCCATGCCACCGCCAATGGGGGTGACTGTCAGCGTGGGCGACAGGGTTTTCGTGGGGGTGATGGTCGGCGTCGAGGTGGCAGCGGCTGTCTTCGTGGGTGTGGCCAATCTGTTGGGATCCAGGCCAGAAATGATAGCGCAATTTGCCCCAACGCAGGGAGTTTCTTGCGAGCCGATTTCGTCAGTTGGTGTGGCCGACGACATAACGGTGGCAGTTGGGGTCCGCATCAGAGCGATCAACGGAGACTGTGCCACCAGGGAAGGATTCGTCATCAACAGCGCGCCGGTCCCGAGGATCAGCACCAGAAGAAACAGGGCAAGCCAGTTAGTCCCACTTCGCCAGGGCCGGGCCGGAATGTACACCGGATCGGAAGACGCTCCTAGGGGGGCCAGGGCCAGTGGGCGGGCTGCAGGAGGCGGATTGGATCCTTTCCCATTGGAATTTCCATCCTCGGCGACCACGATCTCGGGGGCGGGCGGTGGGGCGACGGTGATCTCCCGGCGCATGCTGTTACGAGCCTCGATATGGGCATCGAGGAGAGCGGATTTGAATTCCTCAGCGGTTTGGTAACGATCATCGGGATGGATTGCCAGGCCGCGCTCGATGACGTTGGCCAGCTTACGGCTCACCTTTGAGTTGATTTTGCGCAGCGGGGTAAGGTTAGCATTCCCGGTGGCGCGGGCAAGACCATCCTCGGGGATCACGCCGGTCAGCGCGGCATAGAGTGTGGCGGACAAGGAATAGATATCGGTGCGTGGATCGGTGCGAGCTGTTCCATATTGCTCGGGTGGGGAATACCCGGGGGTCATGGCCCGGGCGCCGGTGCTGGTGGCTTGAGCGTCGTCCATGACCTTGGCAAGACCGAAGTCAACGAGGACAATCTGCCCTTCCGGATTGATCTTAACGTTCCCGGGTTTTAAATCTCGGTGGACGATCGGCGGCCGGCGGGTATGGAGGTAAGCGAGGGCATCGCACATCGCCGCGCCGATGAGAACTACATCCTCTTCGGATAAAGCGCCAGTCCTTTCCATGCGCTGGCGAAGGTCTTCGCCTTCGATGAAGTCCATGACCAGGTACTGGCCCTGGCGTTCGATCTCGAAGTGGTCACCCACGCGGGGTAGATTGGGGTGGCGCAAGCCAGCAAGGATCAGGGCCTCACGCTTGAATTGCCGCGCGTATTCATCGGTAAGAAACAGGTTTTCTTTTACTGCGACTTCGACGCCCAGATTTTCATCGACGGCGCGATACACTGCGCCCATTCCGCCTTGCCCCAGTACTTCTACGATCCGATATCGATTGTTGAGTCGCTCGCCGCGTTCGAGGGTCATTGTCTATAATACCTGGAATTGATTCCGACAATTGATTTTAACCTAACTTGTTGAATTTGTGTAATATACCTCAAGAGTGATCATGCTATAATTCGCCAGGAAACTCCAACCCGGAATGGGCCATGTTCGAGCATCTCGATATCCACACAGCCGTCCAAACCGCTTTCGTGCTGGCCCTGGTGGGCGCGGTTCTAAGCCTGTGGCTGGGTATTCGATCGATTCGGGCGGGCCTGAAGCTGCCATACTTTCGCAAACGGAACGACCGTATCTGGCAAGGATATCGCCTGGTGCTGGTCAGTATTCTCCTAATCGTGGCAGCATTTTTCATCAACCGGTACGCGGAACCGACCGCCTATACATATTTTCCACCTTCACCAACAGTCACCCATACGCCCACGATCACCCTGACCCCGACCATCACCCTGACGCCCACGATCACCCTGACGCCCACGATCACGGATACACCTTCGATCACCGATACGCCCTCACTTCCGCCTGAGGTCAGCGGGCAGATCCAGACAACGATCACTCCCAATGCGAAGGCGGTGATCAGCCCCTTGATGTTCGCGAATAAGATCGATGAAAAGGCGCTCCTTCCGGTGGATCCGGCCAAGGAGTTCACCAACCCGGTAGGGCACATGTATGCCACATTTACCTACGATGGCATGCTGACCGGCAGCCAGTGGTCGGCGCTGTGGCTACGAGATGGGGCGCTGGTTTATTACGAAAGTAAGCCGTGGGATGGCGGTACCGGTGGATACGGATACAGCGATTGGGAACCAGCCCCATCCGAATGGCTTCCGGGGACCTACGAAGTGCAAATCTTCGTCGGCCTGGAGTGGAAGGTGTCGGGGCGCTTTACGGTCACGGGGAACCCATCTGGCGGGGCGCCTGCATCCAGGGCGACCATTAAACCGGGCGGCACGCCGGTCCCCAGCCGCCCTCCCACAGTCACCCGGACCGCAACAATCACGCGGACTCCCACGGTGACGCTGACACCCTACCCGAGCGTCACGCCGCGGCCGACCGATACCCATCAGCCTACACCGACGAAAACGTACACGAAGCCTCCCAGGTGAATAAAATCAGTTTGGAGATCGCCCCGGAAAGTACCTGGGGGTTTAACGGAATGAAACGACAATATTGGGCTAAAGATGCAATGTATCTTTGGCCCG
>Ga0335070_10002628_pt1 | contig 20852 bp, 18 predicted proteins | sample Lox_Sample_13_FD_206722 | JGI IMG/M metagenome (GOLD analysis project Ga0335070, IMG submission 206722) | Soil microbial communities from Loxahatchee National Wildlife Refuge, Florida, United States - Lox_Sample_1.3 | ecosystem: Environmental > Terrestrial > Soil > Wetlands | place: USA...
ATCCGCCGGCGCTCTTTCAGCGCCACGACCGTTTGACGCAGCGACCTGCGCTCGGCCGCGTATTTGTCGAGCGGCAGGATATCGGCGCGGGTGATCTCGTGCTTCGGCATGGCGGATATCATCCCAGCCCGTAGGCCCTGGCGAACAGCTCGATCGGATGGATCGAATGCTCGATCGTCCCGGGAAGCTGGGCGCGTTCATCGGCGTCGAGACGCTCGATGCCCTGCACAATGTGTTCGCCCGCGAGCGGACATTCGGAAGCGATATAGGCTTTCGCGTTCTTGGCCGCGGTCCGGGCCGCCGGCTTACCGACCTTGAGCGCGGTCGCGAAGTTCTGCTTCATGATGCCCCACGATCCGCCGTGGCCGGAGCAGCGCTCAATCACCGCGACATCGGCACCGGGGATGAGGCGCAGCATCTCCGCCGCCTTCGGCCCCATGTTCTGGGCGCGGGCGTGGCAGGCGAGATGCATGGAGACGCCGCCATCAAGGCTCTTGAGACCGGGCGCCAGGCCGTGCCGCTTGGCGATATCGACCACATACTCGCTGACATCGAAGGTGGCGCGCGCGAGCTTTTTCACCAGGGGATCGTCGGAAACGATCAGCGGCCACTCGAATTTCAGCATCAGCGCGCAGGACGGCACCAGAGCCACGACGTCGTAACCCTGGTCGATCAACGGCGAGAACTCGGCGGCGACGGCCTTGGCCGTTTCGGCGACTTTGTCGAGTTCGCCGTGCTCGAGCCGCGGCATCCCGCAGCAGCGCGGATAGACAACCTTCGTGTCGACGCCCTGGTGGGCGAGCACCGCCTGCGTCGCCTCGCCGACGCTCGGGTTGTTGTAGTTGACGAAGCACGTGGCGTAGAGCACCGCCTTGCGGCCCTTGGCGGGGCCGTTCGCGTTGACGACCGGGGGCTTCTGCCGGGCCCGGGTGGCGAAGGTCTTGCCGTGGAATTTCGGCAGCCGGGCCTCGCGGTCGACGCCGGCCACTCGTTCGAGGATGGGCCGCGTCAGCTTGTTGGATTCATCGCCGGCCCAGTTGGCGAGCGGCGCCACCGCGCCGGCAAGCCGGCCATTACGGTCGGTCTTGGTCAGCTCATGCTCGGCAAAGGGAATGCCATTCTTTTTGACGCCGATCGCGCGGGCACGCAGCATCAGATGGGGAAAATCGACGTTGAACTGATGCGGCGGCACATACGGGCACTTCGTCATGAAGCACATGTCGCAGAGCGTGCACGCATCAACGACCGGCCCGAAATCCTCGCTCTTCGCCTCGTCGACCAGCCCGGTGGGTGTCGCATCAACGAGGTCGAACAGGCGCGGAAATGAGTCGCACAGGTTGAAGCAGCGCCGGCACCCGTGGCAGATGTCGAAGACGCGGCGCAACTCGGCATCGAGCTTGGCCTCGTCCCAAAAGTCTGGGTTCTGCCAGTCGATCGGATGACGGACCGGTGCCTCGAGGCTGCCTTCGCGCATGAGAAGATCCCAGGCTAAAGCCGCGAGACCGCGGGAGGGCGCCGTTGCCGGCGCTCCCCGCGTTCTCGGCGATGCGGCCGATTACTTCGGCAGCTCGTTCAGCGTCTTGGTGAACTTGCCGGCGTGGGACTTCTCGGCCTTGGCCAGCGTCTCGAACCAGTCGGCGATCTCGCTGAAGCCTTCGCTGCGCGCCGTCTTGGCCATGCCCGGGTACATGTCGGTGTACTCGTGCGTCTCACCGGCAATGGCGGCCTTGAGGTTCTGGGACGTGCTGCCGATCGGCTCGCCCGTCGCCGGATCGCCGACCTCTTCGAGGAACTCGAGATGCCCGTGCGCGTGGCCGGTCTCGCCTTCCGCGGTCGAGCGGAACACGGCAGCGACGTCGTTGAAGCCTTCGACGTCCGCCTTCTGGGCGAAATAGAGGTAGCGGCGATTGGCCTGGCTCTCGCCGGCGAATGCAGCCTTCAAATTCTCTTCGGTCTTCGTTCCCTTGAGTTTCGCCATTGATGTCTCTCCTCGGTCGGGGGCGCCGGGACGAAGTCCCGTGCCCTTGAGTGATTGACGTGGGGGGGTTGGTCCACGCGGTTGGGAGCGCTCGCGCCGGAGCACGTCGCCCTTCTCAAATAATATACAAAACAATGAATCGGTCAATAGTCTAGAATAATTCTAGACTATGCGAATGCGAAACGAGATCAGCTGCCGGAGCGGACGCGAACGATGACGTCGACGCGCGCGACTTCCGTGCCGGCGGGTGCGGCAGGAATATTCGCAACCCGCACCTGCTCGCCCGGAATGTCCTGGAGCTCGCCCGAGCCTTCGAAAAAGAAGTGATGGTGGTCCGACGTGTTGGTGTCGAAATACGAACACCCCGCCTCGACCACGACTTCGCGCAGGAGCCCCGCGGACGTGAACTGGTTGAGCGTGTTGTAGACGGTTGCCAGCGAGACGCGCAGACCCGCCGTGGTCGCTTCCGCATGAAGCTGTTCGGCGGTGACGTGACGATCGCCGCCTTCGAACAGAAGGCGGCCAAGCCCCAGGCGCTGGCGGGTCGGCCGCAGCCCAGCCGATTTCAGCCAGTCGAGCGCCTTGGTGTACGGGCGGATCGTCGTCATCAGCCAGACATATAGGCCAGGTCTGTCAAAAATAAAAGCCTATGCCGCCTATCGATGGGCGGTATTCTGGAACAGTTAAAATTTTACTAAGCGCGCCGGGACAGGCGGCGATCAGTCGCCCGTCTTGATGCGCTCGACCAGCTGCCGGACCGTCGGGATGAAGCCGTTCGAATAGAACGGATCTTCGGCGAAGCGATAAGCGTTATGGCCGGCGAACATCAGCTGCGTGTCGACGTCGCCGGAATGAGCGATGTCCTGCAACGTCTTTTGGATGCAGAACGAGCGCGGGTCCGCCTTCTTGCCGGTGGTGCCTTCTTCGTTTTGCGCCCAGTTTGAGAACAGGCAGGCCGAGAGACAGCCCATGCACTCGACCTGATCTTTATGAATCTGCGCCGCGCGATCGGGCGTCACGAAGATCAGCGTCGAATCCGGCGTGCGCAGCGCCTCGGTGAAGCCCCGGCCAACCCACTCTTGGGCGGACAGTTTGTCGGCAGCGGTCAAATAGACCAGGCGGCCACGCGCACCGACGGGGAACGGCTCGGTATGGTCGCCGACAGGTGCTGCCGTGAAAGCGACCTGATGCTTCGAGCGCTCTTCGAGCTCGCGCAAGAACGGATTGAGGACAGCCGATGAGTAGAATCCGGTCGGCGAGAAGCGGTGCAGCAGGACGTCGCCGGAATTCAGCGTCAGCAGCTTCTTCTTCCAGGTCTCCGAGATCGGGCTTTCCTGCGTGAGCAGCGGACGGGTTCCGAATTGGAACGCGACCGGCCCGACGTCCGGATTGTCGAGGAAGTCCGCCCATTCGCGCAGGAACCAGACGCCGCCGGCCATGATGATCGGTGTGTCCTTCAGGCCGAATTCGTTCATCTGGCGACGCAGCTCGATAATGCGCGGCAGCGGCGCTTCCGGGCGAAGCGGATCTTCGGCGTTCGACAGCCCGTTATGGCCGCCGGCCAGCCAGGGATCCTCGTAGACCACCGCGCCCAGCCAATCGCGGAACTTGTAGTAGGCGCGCTTCCACAGCGCACGGAAGGCACGGGCCGACGAAATGATGGGATAGTAGTAGACGCCGTAACGCGCGGTGATCTCGGCGATGCGATAGGGCATGCCGGCGCCGCAGGTCACGCCATGGATGAGGCCTTTGGCCCCTTCGAGGACGGCGTAGAGAATGCGCTCCGCCGCAGCCATCTCCCACAGAATGTTCATGTGGATACGGCCCTGGCCGCCGGCCGTCTCCCAGGCGACGCGGGCCTGCGTCAGAGCGCCCTTGATCGCGAACGCGACCAGCTCTTCGTGGCGTTCGCGGCGTGTGCGGCCGCGATAGACCATCGGGATGAGATTGCCAAAGGTATCCTTGGCGTCGGCGTTGACACCGGAGAACGTCCCGACGCCGCCTGCCATCGCCCAGGCGCCCGAGCTTTCGCCGTTCGAAACGGAAATGCCCTTGCCGCCCTCGACGAGGGGAAGGACTTCACGGCCGGACATGACAATTGCGTTCAGGGACTTCACGCGGATTCCATTATGGCTGGGCTGGGACGGGCGCGGGGCGTCAGGCCCTGGCGCTCACGCCGCGGGGCCGATCTTCCGTCAGCCTGTCAGTGCGGCTTTCGTCATCGAACGTCATTATAGACAAATCAGTGCCCTGGCGGAAAAGCCTATTTGGGACCGCCGGGCCGTCTCATAGGCCCATCAATACCGCCGGACAATCGGTGATCAACGCGTCGGCCCCCCAGGCGAGGAGCTCACGGGCACGCGGCATCTCGTTTACGGTCCAAACAACCAGCGGTAACCGTTCGGCTTTGACCGCGTCGACCTGCGCCCGGGTCAATTTGCGCCAGCCGACATGGACGGCGGCGCAATCGAGGTCCTGCACCTGGGCTTTCCAGTGCGTCGGAAGCTCCTCGACCAGATAGCCGCGCGGCAGGGTCGGCGCCGCCTCACGGGCGGCGACGAGGGCGGCCCGTTCGAAGCTCGAGATGATCGGCGCCGGCCGGCCGGCGGGCCATAGGCGCACGACCTCGGTAACGGCGGCCCGCGCCGTCTCGGCCTCGCGGCCGCGACACGGCTTGATCTCGAGGTTGAAGCCCATGTCGAGCTCGGCCAGCAGTGCCAGCGCCTCCTGAAGGGTCGGCACCCGTTCGCCGCGAAACGCCGGCCCGAACCGCGATCCGGCGTCGAGACGGCGGATGTCGGCGAGGCTGGCCGCGGCGACCGGCCCACGGCCGTCGGTGGTGCGCTCCAGAGTGTCGTCATGCATCAGGATGCAGGCGCCGTCCGCCGTCAGCTTGACGTCGAATTCGACCCAGGTGGCGCCTTCGCGCTGCGCTGCGCGGATTCCGGCAAGCGTATTTTCGGGTGCGCTCGCCCGCGCGCCGCGATGGCCGATGATGCGGGGGATCGCCCCGATGCTCATGGAAACGCGCCGCTCATCAAAGAAAACGGAGACCGCCTTCGCAGGCGATCTCCGTTCCTCACTCCCCTGCGAGGTTTGTTCGGTCAGGCCGGCGCCTGCTGCTGCTCGCGCGGCCGCTTGTCAAACTGGGCCGAGATGTCCTCGCCGGTCTGCTGATTGACCCGCTTCATCGACAGCTTGACCTTGCCGCGGTCGTCGAAGCCGAGCAGCTTGACCTTGACCGTGTCGCCGACCTTGACGACGTCCGAGGTCTGGTTGACCCGCTGCGGCGCCAGCTCCGAGATGTGGACCAGGCCGTCACGGCTGCCCATGAAATTCACGAACGCGCCGAAGTCCATGATCTTCACCACCTTGCCGGTGTAGATCACGCCGAGCTCCGGCTCGGCGACGATGCCCTTGATCCAGTCGATCGCCTTCTGCGCCGCCTCGGCATCGACCGCCGCGACCTTGATGGTGCCGTCGTCCTCGATGTCGATCTTGGCGCCGGTGACCTCGGTGATCTCGCGGATCACCTTGCCGCCGGTGCCGATGACTTCGCGGATCTTGTCCTTCGGGATGTGGATGGTCGTGATGCGCGGCGCGTTCTTGCTGACCTCCGAACGTGCGCCGAGCAGACCCTTTGCCATCTCGCCCAGGATATGCAGGCGGCCGTCCTTCGCCTGGGCGAGCGCCTGCTTCATGATCGCCTCGTTGATCGAGGTGATCTTGAGGTCCATCTGCAGCGACGTGACGCCCTTCTCCGTGCCCGCCACCTTGAAGTCCATGTCGCCGAGATGGTCCTCATCGCCGAGGATGTCGGACAGCACGGCGAAGCCCCGATCTTCCTTGATCAGGCCCATGGCGATGCCGGCCACGGGGCGCGGCAGCGGTACGCCCGCGTCCATCAGCGCCAGCGACGAGCCGCAGACCGTCGCCATCGACGACGAGCCGTTGGACTCTGTGATCTCGGAGACCACGCGGATCGTGTACGGGAACTTGTCCTTTTCCGGGAGCAGCGGGCGCAGGGCGCGCCACGCGAGCTTGCCGTGACCGATCTCGCGCCGGCCGGGCGAGCCCATGCGCTTGGCTTCACCGACCGAGTAGGGCGGGAAGTTGTAGTGGAGCATGAAGTGCTCCCGGTACTCGCCCTCGAGCGCATCGATGATCTGCTCGTCCTCGCCCGTGCCGAGCGTCGCGACGCAGAGCGCCTGCGTCTCGCCGCGGGTGAACAATGCCGAGCCATGCGAGCGCGGCAGCACCCCGACCTGGCTGACGATCGGGCGCACCGTCTTGGTGTCGCGGCCGTCGATGCGCCGACCGGTGTCGAGAATGTTGTTGCGGACGAGCTCATATTCGATCAGTCCGAACGCATCCGGCACCAGGGCGAGCGCCTCCGGCTGATCGGCGTACAGCGCCTTGGCCTTCTCGCGGAGCTGGCCGATCTTCTCATAGCGGGTCTGTTTGACCGTCTCGGTGTAGGCCTGACGGAGGTCGGCACCGATCGCGTCCTTGATCTTGGCCTTCACCTCGGCTGCCAGGGCTGAGGATTCCGGCATCGGCCACGGATCCTTGGCGCAGCGCTCGGCCATCTCGATGATGGCCTGGATGACCGCCTGGAATTCGCGATGACCGAACATCACCGCACCCAGCATCACGTCTTCCGGAAGCTCCTTGGCCTCGGATTCGACCATCAGGACGCCCTCGGCCGTGCCGGCGACGACGAGGTCGAGATCGGACGACGTCATCTCGTCGATCTGCGGATTGAGCTTGTACTCGCCGTTGATGTACCCGACGCGGGCAGCACCAATGGGGCCCATGAACGGCAGACCGGAGATGGTCAGCGCCGCCGAGGTCCCGACCATGGCAACGATATCGGGATCGTTCTCGAGGTCGTGCGAGAGGACGGTGCAGACGACCTGCACTTCGTTCTTGAAGCCTTCGACGAACAGCGGCCGGACCGGCCGGTCGATGAGACGGGACACCAGCGTTTCTTTCTCGCTGGGCCGGCCTTCGCGCTTGAAGAAGCCGCCCGGGATCTTGCCCGCGGCGAACGTCTTTTCCTGGTAATTCACGGTCAGCGGGAAGAAATCCTGGCCCGCTTTGGCGCTCTTCGCGCCGACGACCGTGCACAGCACGACGGTCTCGCCGTACGTGGCGAGCACCGCTCCCGTCGCCTGACGGGCCATGCGTCCGGTTTCGAGGGTGAGCTTGCGCCCGCCCCACATGATTTCCTTCTTCGTGATCTCAAACATTGATTACCTTCCTTCCACGTACGTCACCGCCGCTCCCGGATGGAGCGGCGACGGCGGCGCTGGACCTTCATCTTCGGCGTTTTCGTGAAGAAGAGGCGGAGCGCCTTGTCAGTCGCAAGACTGCCAGCGACAAATGAAACGCGATCGGAGCGCTGGGATCGCGGGCCGTACGCAAGGCCCGACGACCGGTTTGGGAAAGCGGGCGCGGTTGTCATCTCCGATCCGCGCGCCGCAAAGGACGATGCCGGCGCCGCCGTGCCGCACCGCGCCACGCGCAAGCGTGACACTGGGCACGGGGAGGACGGATCGTCGGCGTTGTTCACGTGACTAGGTCTATATGACGGACGGCTCGACGCGGCACTCAGCGCCGCAGGTCGAGACGGTCGATCAGCTTCTCGTAGCGACCGGTATTCCTGCTCTTGAGATACTCGAGCAACCGGCGGCGCTGGCCGACCATCATCAAGAGGCCCCGCCGCGAGTGGAAGTCCTTGCCGTGCGAAGTGAGATGTTCGGTGAGATTCTTGATCCGCTCCGAGAGGATGGCGATCTGGACTTCGGGTGAGCCCGTGTCGCCGTCCTTGGTGGCGAATTCCTGGATCAGCGCGGTTTTGCGCTCGGCCGAAATCGACATCGTCAACTCCTTTCCGAAACTAGAGGTTCAGCACGCGCACCGGCCGCAACAAGGCGATCCCTGGTTCGACCCCGGCGGCGTCCGGCTCCATTTTGGCCAGTGCCACCGGCAGTCCCGACGCGGTCGCAAGCACGATGCGTTCGGGGCCAAGCTCATGGTCGATTGAATGTTCATGAGCTGCGCGCCGTATCTGCACGACCTGTCCCCGCCGGAGGCGGAGACTGTCGGCTTCGGTCACGGCCAGCGCCGGGATGTCGTCCAGCGCGGTCTCGACCGGCCGCAGATACGTAAAACGGGCCGGACTATGCCCGAGGGAGGCGAGCTTTTCCAGCGGAATTGCGTCCTCTTCCCGGAAAGGGCCGACGCGCAATCGGCGCAGCGTCGCGATGTGCCCGCAGGTGCCGAGGGCTTCGGCTAAGTCTCTGGCAAGACTACGAATATATGTGCCTTTGCCGCAGGCCACGGTGAAGCTCGCATGGTCGGCATCGATGACGGCGTCGAGGTCGAGACGGTCGATCCGCACCGTTCGCGCGGCCATCGTGAGGGTCTCGCCGGCGCGAGCCCGCGCATAGGCCGGCCGGCCGTCGATCTTGAGCGCCGAATAGACCGGCGGCACCTGCTCGATGTCGCCGACGAACCGCGAAAGCGCGGCGCGGATTTCGGCCTCGCCGGGCCGGTGCGCGCTGGTCGCGACCACCTCGCCTTCGCTGTCGTCGGTCGCGCGCTGCTCGCCCCAACGCACCACGAACCGATAGATCTTGGCACCGTCCATGGCATAGGCGACGGTCTTGGTCGCCTCGCCCAACGCGATCGGCAGCACGCCCGTTGCCAGCGGATCGAGCGTGCCGCCGTGGCCGATCTTGGCGGCGTTGAAGACGCGCCGCACCGCCGCGACCGCAGCCGCCGACGACAGGCCGGCCGGCTTGTCGAGCACCAACCAGCCGTCGACCTTGTGGCCCTTACGACGCCTCGCCATCGGGCACGATGTCGCGGCGCACCGCGGGGTCGCGCAGCGCCTCGTCGATGCGGCTGGCGTAGTCGAACGACGTGTCGGGGACGAAACCGATCTCGGGGGCGCGGCGGAGCTTGACGGCCTTGACGACCTGCGAGCGCAAAAACGGCGCGGCACGATTCAGCGCGGCGACGAGCCGCCCGATGTCGCCGCCGCCGAGCGGTGTCACGAACACCGTCGCCCGCATGAGATCGGGGCTGACCCGCACCTCGCTCACGGTGATCGATTGCCCCGCCAGCTCCGGATCGCGCAGCTCGCCGCGCCCGATGATCGCGGCGAGCGCGTGGCGGATTTCCTCCCCGACCCTCAGGGGCCGTGTGCCGGGATTGCCCGCACCGCTCGCGGATGGTTTGCGTCGAGGCATGGCCGCTCGTATTCCCGTTCGATCCCGGCAGCGCGGCGCGGTCTTACGCGCACGGCGCCGTTACAGCGCCCGCGCGACCTGCTCGACATCGAAGCATTCGATGACGTCGCCCTTGCGGATGTCCTGATAGTTCTCGAAAGCCATGCCGCACTCGTAGCCCTGCTGCACCTCACGGACTTCGTCCTTGAAGCGGCGCAAGGTCTTGAGCGTGCCGGTATGGATGACGACGTTGTCGCGCAGGAGGCGCACCTTGGCGCCGCGGCGGACCTCGCCTTCCGTGACCATACAGCCGGCGACCTTGCCGGCCTTGGAGACCTCGAACACCTCGCGGATCTCGGCATTGCCGAGGAAGCGTTCCTTGAGCGTCGGCGCCAGCATGCCCGAAAGGGCGGCTTTGATGTCGTCGATCAGGTCGTAGATGATCGAATAGTAGCGGATCTCGACGCCGTCGCGGCGCGCGGCTTCGCGCGCCTGCGGGTTCGCGCGGACGTTGAAGCCGACGATGATTCCGCCGGATGCCTTGGCCAGCACGACGTCGCCTTCGGTGATGCCGCCGACGGCGCCATGCAGGACGCGCACCGTCACCTCGCTCGTCCCGAGCTTGGAGACGGTGCCGATGATCGCCTCGAGCGAGCCCTGCACGTCCGTCTTCACGACGATGCCGAGCTCCTTGGCCGCGCCCTCGCTGATCTTCGAGAACATCTGCTCGAGCGTGCCGCGCGCACCGGCCGCCGCGCGGGCGTCGCGCGACTTGCGCTGGCGGAACGCGGTAACTTCGCGGGCGCGCGCCTCGGAGTCGACGACCAGGAAGTCGTCGCCGGCCATCGGCGTGCCGTTCAAGCCCAGCACCTCGACCGGAGCTGAAGGCCCGGCACTGTCCACCTGACGCGCCTTGTCATCGAGCAGAGCCCGGACTTTGCCCCATTCGCCGCCGGCAACGAAGATGTCGCCGACCTTGAGCGTACCCTTCTGCACCAAGACCGTGGCGACCGAACCGCGGCCGCGCTCCAGCTTCGCCTCGACGATCACGCCCGTCGCGGCCCGGTTCGGATTGGCCTTGAGGTCGAGGACCTCGGCCTGCAGCAGGATGGCCTCTTCGAGCCTTTCGAGATTGGTCTTCTTGATCGCGGACACTTCGACGGCCAGCACGTCGCCGCCCATGCCCTCGACCGCGACGTCGTGCTGCAGCAGGTCGCGGCGCACCTTGTCGGGGTTGGCGTCGGGCTTGTCGACCTTGTTGATGGCGACGATCATCGGCACCTGCGCCGCCTTGGCGTGGCTGATTGCCTCGATGGTCTGCGGCTGGATGCCGTCATCGGCCGCCACCACCAATACGACGATGTCGGTGACCGACGCGCCGCGGGCGCGCATGGCGGTGAACGCCTCGTGGCCGGGCGTGTCGAGAAAGGTGATGTGCTTGCCCGACTTGAGCTCGACCTGGTACGCGCCGATGTGCTGCGTGATGCCGCCGGCCTCATGCTTGGCAACGTCGGTCTCGCGGAGCGCGTCCAGCAGCGATGTCTTGCCGTGGTCGACGTGACCCATGATCGTGACGACCGGGGCGCGCGGGACGAGATCCTCCTCCACGTCGGCCTCGCCGCCGAGACCGATCTCGACGTCGGCTTCGGTAACTCGCTTGATGCGGTGCCCGAACTCGGTGACCACCAGCTCGGCGGTATCGGCGTCGATCGTCTGATTGATGGTCGCCATGACACCCATCTTCATGAGCGCCTTGATCACGTCCGAACCGCGCTCGGCCATGCGGTTGGCGAGATCCTGGACCGTGATGGCCTCGGGAATCACGACGTCGCGAACGATTTTCGGCGCCGGGCCCGCCGCCAGCAGGCGCAGCCGCTCTTTTTCCCGGGCGCGCTTGACCGCCGCCAGCGAACGGACGCGGACGCTGTCTTCTTCACTCAAGGCCTGCGTGACGCTGATCTTGCCGGTACGGCGGCGCGGCTCTTCGCGTTGTTTGACCAGGGTCGGCCGTTTCGGCGGCACGTGATGGCCGGGGCGGCGCGGCCGCGCTTCTTCCTCTTCTTCGGCGACCGCCATCTTGGCGGCGGCGGCGCTAGCCGGCGTCGCCGGCCCTGCCGGCGCGCCCTTTTTCGCCTCCGCGGCCTGGCGGCGCTTGGATTCCTCTTCGGCGAGACGCTGCGTCTCCTGCTCGGCGCGCTTCTTCGCCTCTTCGTCCGCCTTGGCCTTGGCCTCGGCATCGGCCTTGGCGCGGACGGCCTCTTCGGATTTCCGGCGGTTCTCCTCTTCCTGCTGACGCCGCAGGTCCTCTTCGAACCGGCGCGCCTCCTCGTTGTCGCGGCGCTTGGCCTCGACGTCGGCGCGGATGGCGCCTTGCAGGGCACGGGTGCGCGCCGCGCGCTCTTCTTCCGTCAGCGCCTTCAGGACGGCGGGCTTGGCGGGGGCCGCCGCGCTCGGCTGCGGTGCCGCGGCCTGACCCTCGGCGGCCGGGGCCGCCGCGGCTCCGCCAGCCGGCGCCAGGGGCGTCTCGGCCGGCGCCGCCGTGCCCGGTGCGAACGTGCGCTTCTTGCGCACCTCGACCTGCACGGTCTTGGTGCGGCCATGCGGGAAGCTCTGGCGGACCTGCCCGGTCTCCACTTTGAGCTCCAGCCGCCCTGACTTGGTCAGGCCCAGCTTGCGTTTGGCTTCTTGTTCTTTCGTATCCGTCATTCGCCTATCCGGTCGTGTTCGTGTCAGTTCAAGCGCGGCGGGCCACGAAATCCCGTGAGCCTCGCCGCATCCGTCACAATCCGCTTCGCCAGCTCGCCGGCCGCCACGCCGACATAGGTCGACGCATCGCGCGCAAACGCGGCGCCGAGCTCATCGGCGGTGAGCGCGTCGGCGACTGGGGGGAGCCCGCTTTCGAGCTTCCGTCGCACGGCCGGCGAGGCATCGCTGGCGATCACCAGCGCGCCGCAGCGGCCGCGATCGAGCCACGCCCGCACCTGGTCGAAACCGGCGACCGCCTGTCCGGCGCGTCGCGCCAGACCCAATCCTTCGATGCATCGCCGCTGCAGCAGCCCGGCGACGCGGTCGGGCAGGTCGGGAGCCGCAGTGACGGCCCGCTTGGCGGCCCGCGCGAACAGCTGCCGCGCCACCGCGGCGGCGACTATATCGCGCCGCGCCAGGGTCCACAAACCCCGCCCGGGCAAGCGCCCGTCGACGTCCGGCACCACCGCACCGTCCGGGCCGACGACGAACCGGACGAGCTCCGCCTTCGGCCGCTCTTCGCCCGTGACGAGGCAGCGTCGCAGCGGCCCCGTCGGGGACGCATCGACGGGCGGCCGGCCGGACGCCTGCTGGTCGAAGGCGATCTCTGCCGTCATGCCGTCTTCGCCTCGCCCGCCTCGTCGAACCAGTGGGCGCGCGCCGCCATGATGATGGCGTTGGCGCTGGCTTCGTCGAGCGCGTCCTTGCCGAGGATGTCGATGAGTTCGTCGCTGGCGAGATCGCCGACGTCGTCGAGCGTCTTGACGCCTTTCTCGCCGAGCTTCACCAGCATCGCCGGCGTGAAGCCTTCGATGGCCGCGACATCGTCGGCCACGCCGAGCTCGTGATAACGCTCGGTCATCTTCTTGTTCTCGGCCTCGAGCCAGGTCTCGGCGCGCGCCTTCAGTTCGGCGGCGACGTTCTCGTCGAACCCTTCGATCGCGGCAAGCTCGTCGACCGACACGAGCGCGATGTCCTCGACCTTGGTGAACCCCTCCGTCACCAGCAATCCGGCGATCACGTCGTCGACATCGAGCGCTTCGACGAACAGCGCCGAGCGGCTCTTGAACTCTTCCTGCCGGCGCTCCGATTCCTCCGCCTCGGTGAGGATGTCGATGGCCCAGCCCGTGAGCAGCGAGGCGAGCCGGACGTTCTGGCCGCGCCGGCCGATCGCCAGGGACAGCTGATCGTCGGGAACCACGACCTCGATGCGCCGCGCTTCCTCGTCGAGCACGACCTTCGTCACTTCGGCGGGAGCGAGCGCGTTGACGACGAACGTTGCGGGATCCGGCGACCAGGGGATGATGTCGATCTTCTCGCCCTGAAGCTCGGCGACCACCGCCTGGACACGGCTGCCGCGCATGCCGACGCACGCGCCGACAGGATCGATCGACGAATCGTTCGAGATGACGGCGATCTTCGCCCGGCTGCCCGGGTCGCGGGCGACCGCCTTGATCTCGATGATGCCGTCGTAGATCTCGGGGACCTCCTGCGCGAACAGCTTGGCCATGAACTGTGGGTGCGTGCGCGACAGGAAGATCTGCGGGCCGCGGGTCTCTTCGCGGACGTCGTAGATGTAGGCGCGGACGCGCTCCGACGGCTTGAAGATCTCGCGCGGGATGCATTCGTCGCGGCGCAGGATCGCCTCGGCGCGGCCGAGGTCCACGGTCACGTTGCCGAACTCGACGCGCTTGACGAGACCGTTGACGATCTCGCCGACGCGGTCCTTGTACTCGCTATATTGCCGCTTGCGCTCCGCCTCACGGACGCGCTGGACGATGACCTGCTTCGCGGTCTGTGCGGCGATACGGCCGAAGTCGATCGGCGGCAGCGGGTCGATGATGAAGTCGCCGAGCTGGGCGTCGGGGTTCTTCGCCTGGGCGTCGGCCAGGCTGATCTGCGTCGCCTCGTTCTCGATCGGGTCGGCCGCCTGGCGGTAACGCAGAAGCTGGATCTCGCCCGTCGTGCGGTCGATCTGGGCGCGGATGTCGTGCTCGTGGCCATACTTGGCGCGGCCGGCCTTCTGGATCGCCTGCTCCATCGCTTCGAGCACTTCCTCGCGCTCGATGCTCTTCTCGCGGGCGACCGCGTCGGCGACCTGCAACATCTCGATCTTGTTGTACGCCGTCGTACGCTCGACCTTCGGTTCTGCTTCTGCCTTGCGGCTCACTCTTGCCATGATCTCAACCTTAGTTGCGGGAATGCGCGGCGATCAGCTCATCGGTAAGCTTGAGCTTGGCCCGCGCGATATCGGCGATAGCAATTTCAATCTCGGGGGAGGCCCCGTCGGCGCCGCCTTCCTCGAGGGCAAGGCGAACATGACTGTCGGTCGCGGCGGCGATCCGCCCGGAAAAGCGGCGGCGGCCGCCGACCGGAATACGCGTCTCGACCTTGGCGACATGGCCGGCGAACCGGCGGTAATCGGCCGGCCGCACCAGAGGGCGGTCGATGCCGGGGGAGCTCACTTCGAGCGTATATGAGGATGCGATCGGGTCCTCGACATCGAGCTTCGCCGAAAGGGTCCGGCTGATGGCCTCGCAATCTTCGACCGCCATCGCCCGGCCGTCGGCGCGCTCGGCCATGACCTGTAATGTCGCGTGCGGGCTGCCGGTCAGGCGCACGCGCACGAGCCCATAGCCCATCTGGGCGAGGGTCGGCTCAATCAGCGCCTCAAATCCGGCCTGGTCCATGGCGACGGCGTGCTCTCTGGCTCGAGTGCGAGTAGCTTGATGCGAAGTCAAAAAGGCTCATGGCGAAAAAAAAGTGGGCCGTTTGGCCCACTTTTTTATTTCCCGGTCCGGTATCAAACCGAACCTTATTTCGAGTGAAGATATAGCCAACTTACACGGATATTCAAGGCCTAAAGCGTGGTCCGGGGTTGGCGGCGGTACCGCCAGTACAGTGGCTGCCGGCCCGCGGCCAGAGCTTTCGCTTCATACCGCGTCGGCGGCCAGTCGGACGGCCGTTGCCGATACTCGTCGATCCGGTCGAACGCCGGACATGCGGCCATCTGCTCCCGTATCCAATCCTGGTAGTCCGGATCGTCGGTGGCAATGCGCAGTTCCGCTCCGCTTGCGAGCACCCGCGCCAGCTCGGCCAGCAGCGGCGGCGCAATCAGGCGGCGTTTGTGGTGGCGCGCCTTCGGCCACGGGTCGGGAAACAGGATGAACGTACCGCCGCAGGATCCCGGCCGGAACGCCGGCAGAAGCAGGCGGATATCATCCGTCCACAAGCGAAGGTTCTCGAGCCGCGCGTCCTGGGCGCGGGCCAGAAGCCCGGCGACCCCGTTGATGTAAGGTTCGGCCCCGATGAAGCCGATGTCGCGGTGGGCTTCGGCCTGCGCGGCGAGATGCTCGCCGCCGCCGAAACCGATTTCGAGCGAGACGGTCTTGAGCGGCGTCGAAAACAGCTCGAGCGGATCGAGACGCCCGTCCGGCGACGGCGGCGCGATCGTCAGTTGCGGCAGCAGCTCGCTCATCAGCGCCGCCCGTCCGCTGCGTAGCGGACGGCCGCGCCGCCGGCCATAGCTGTGAATGAGCCGACCTTTCCGGTCCATGGCCGCACTGTAGCTCATGCCGACGAACCGGTGCGACGAACGACAAAGGGCGCCGAGAGACCTCGGCGCCCTCTATCGGCCGCTGCGTCGGTGCTTAGGCGAACGCGGACTTGAGATCCGAGACGAGGTCGGTCTTCTCCCAGGAGAAGCCGCCGTCCTTCTCGGGCGCGCGGCCGAAGTGGCCATACGACGAAGTGCGGGTATAGATGGGCTTGTTGAGGCCGAGATGCTCGCGGATGCCGCGCGGCGTCAGGCGCACGAGCTGCTGCAGCACCTTAGAGAGTTTCTCCTCGTCGACCTTGCCGGTTTCCTGGGTATCGACATAGACCGACAGCGGCTCGGCGACGCCGATCGCATAGGCAAGCTGGATCGTGCAGCGATCGGCGAGACCGGCCGCGACGACGTTCTTCGCAAGATAGCGCGCGGCATAGGCCGCCGAGCGGTCAACCTTGGTCGGATCCTTGCCCGAGAAAGCGCCGCCGCCATGCGGCGCCGCACCGCCGTAGGTGTCGACAATGATCTTGCGCCCGGTGAGGCCGCAATCACCGTCGGGGCCGCCGATCACGAACTTGCCTGTCGGGTTAACGTAGAAGTGCTTCTCGTCCGGGAACCAGCCCTCGGGCAGCACCTTCTTTACGAAGGGACGCACGATCTCGCGCACGTCGTCCTGATCGACCTTCTCGCTATGCTGGGTCGAGACGACGATCGCCGTGCAGCCGACCGGTTTGCCGTTCACATAGCGCAGGGTGACCTGGCTCTTGGCGTCCGGCTCGAGCTCCTTCGTCCGGCCAGCATGACGGGCCTCGGCCATCTCGCGCAGGATGTTGTGCGCGTACTGGATCGGCGCCGGCATCAGTTCGGGCGTCTCATTGCAGGCGTAGCCGAACATCATGCCCTGATCGCCGGCACCCTCATCCTTGTTGCCCTTGGCGTCGACGCCCTGGGCGATGTCCGCCGACTGCCCGTGCAGATGGCAGGCGAACTTCGCCGTCTTCCAGTGGAAGCCTTTCTGGGCGTAGCCGATATCCTTGACCGCTTTGCGCGCTAGCGCCTCGATCTTCGCCGGCTTCACCTTGCCGTTCTTCTCCAGGAACGATTTCGGCACGCGCACCTCGCCGGCGACGACGATGCGCTGCGTCGTGACCATCGTCTCGCAGCCGACGCGCGCATAAGGATCTGCGCTCAGGAACAGGTCGACCACGCTGTCGGAGATGCGATCGGCGACCTTGTCGGGATGGCCCTCAGAGACGGACTCGCTAGTAAACACAAAATCGCCCTTGCGCACGATATTTCCTCCGGATGAGTCAGGTGCTCGAATAGGTTAGTGCGGCGCCAAATCGCCGAGCTGGCCCGCAGCAAAAACCGCTGCAGGCGCCGGACATGGGGCGCTCTTGTGGCAAGCTTTCCAGAACCCGTCAACAGTCGTCGTGCCCACTTGCGTCATGGGTCGAAGCCCACGCCCGTTGGGGACACTGATCGCGACTATCGCGCTTTCCGCTCCGCCACGGTCGCGGCTGCGGCTGCCAGCGCTTTCGTCATCTCGAACAGACGCTTGCGCACCTTGGTATCGGTTATCTTGTAGTAGGCGCGCACCAATTCCAGGGTCTCACGCTTGGTCATCGGATCCGCCGAGCCCGCCGCCGCTGGCGCTTCAGACGCAATGCCGAACGCATGTTGCCGGCCACGGGCCGCGACATCCGATCCCATTTCTTCGAAGAAGTAAGACACCGGTACATCCAGAACGCGGGCCAATTCGAACATTCGGGACGATCCGACCCGGTTTGTGCCGCGTTCGTATTTCTGCACCTGCTGGAACGTCAGCCCGATCGCTTCGCCGAGCTTCTGCTGACTCATGCCTAACAGCGTCCGGCGCAAGCGGATCCGAGTGCCGACGTGAATATCGATCGGGTTCGGCTTGCCGGTTGGAGACCGGCCTCGCCCGCGTCCTCGACCACGGCCGTGTGTCGTCGTCGCCATCAATCCTCCTTGGCCGTCGCCGATCGCAGGCGACTGAATTTAATACGTAGGCTGATGATTGGGTGTAGGAGCATATGACTACAACTGTAGGACGGTCAACACGCCGGTGCCTTGTCGATCACCCGTTTTTCCGCGACGGCGACCGCCTCCCGTCGCGGGTACTGCTGTAGCGGAGAATGGGTAAACGAGAAGTTACCACCTTGTCCCGCCCTTGGATCAATCGCTGCCGCGCTCCTCATTGCGTCCGGCGCCGCGACGCAAACCGAAGCCAGCCGCGAGCAGGACGAGGTTCAGGACCAGGACCACGAGATCGCCGTACCGGGCATAAATGGTCGGCGCGAGCGCCGCCGGAAGCGGCGCGTCGAGAATTCCCGTGAGGCCGAGATCGAGCCGCGCGATCACGCGGCCATATCCATCGACCACGGCGGAGATGCCGTCGTTGGTCGCGCGGACGATCGGCAGCCCTTCTTCGACGGCGCGAAAGCGCGCCGAGGCGAAATGCTGATGCGGGCCTGCCGACAGCCCGAACCAGGCATCGTTGCTGACATTGAGCAGCCAGGCGGGACGATGCGCCGGATCGACCACCTCGGTCGGAAAGATCGCCTCGTAGCAGATCAGCGGACTGAACGGCGGCAGTCCCGGAACATCGAGCGTCTGCGGCCCCGGTCCCGACGAGAAATCGATCGCCCCCGGCGTAATCTTGGCGAAGGCGAGAAGCGCGTGCAGCGGCACGTACTCGCCGAACGGGACCAGATGGTGCTTGTCGTAGCTCGCGACGATGCGCCCCGCCGGGTCGAGAACGAACAGGCTGTTCCAGAGCTCGACCCGATCATCCGCACCGCGCTCCGCACGCAGCGCGCCGGTGACGAAAAGGCCGTGCGGGGGCGTGACGCCTGCCAGCGCCGCGCGGATCTCCGGTGCGTCACGATTGAAATCATTGAGGACGAACGGAACGCCCGTCTCTGACCATATGATATGCGTGCGCGTCTCGAAGCCGGGCGAACGCGTCAGTTCGAGTCCTTTACGGAAGTTGGCGACACGCGCGGCTGGGTCCCACTTGAGCGACTGCGGCACGTTCGGCTGGACAAGCCGCAAGCGGATATCCGGGACAGTCGCCCCAGTCGATTGGGTCAGGCGCGCGACACCGGCGCCCCAACCCGAAGCGACCAGAACGGAGGCCGCGATCACCCCGGTCCAGCGCCCGAACGGCGCCGGACCGGCGCGCTCCGCCAGGGCGGCCGGCAGCGCTGCGACAAGCACCGTCAAGGTGGTGAGCCCATAGAGGCCGATGACGGATGCCGACTGCATCACGCCCGCGGTGCCGGCCCCGGCCCATGTCGTGCCGATCAGATTCCAGGGGAAACCCGTCAACACGTGACCGCGCAGCCATTCGGCAGCGGTCCAGCACACCGCGATGACGAGCGCGCCGGCCACACCGCGAAGCCCTGTCCGGTGATAGAGCGCCATGGCGGCGGCCGGAAACAGCGCGAGCCCGCCGGCGAGCCCGAACAGCGCGATCGGGACCAGCCAGCCGAATTGCGCCGCGTCGATCAGAAGCGCATTCGCCAGCCAGTAGAATCCAAAAAAGAAATGGCCGAAGCCGAACCACCAGCCGGTCATGAACGCCGCCCGCCCCGGCCGGGTCGACGGCGGCAGCGTGTCGACGAGCCAGACGAGGCCGGTAAACGCAGGAACGATCAGCGGCACGGCATACACCGGTGGCAGCGCCAAAGTCGCGCACAGGCCGAGGACCGCGCCGAGCAGCCCCCGCCGCCAGCCGGTCACGCGGCCGATCCGCTCGCGCAGCCTCGCGGCGCGGTCGGCGAGGTTCTCGAACATGTCGGCGAACAAAGGCCGCGACGGTGTCATGTCAGGGCGCAGGACCGTCCGCAGGCTCCGTCGAGGGGGGCGCCATCCGCCGCACGCGCAGCCGCTTCAGCCGCCGCGGATCGGCATCGAGAATCTCGAACTCGAGACCGGACGGATGCGAGATGACCTCGCCGCGCGCGGGAACGCGGCCCGCGCAGGAGATGACGAGCCCGCCGAGGGTATTCAGATTGGCTTCGCGCTCGGCCGGCGTGAGCACCGCGCCCAGGGTCGCTTCGAACTCGTCGAGCGGGAGCCGCGCATCGGCGAGATAGCTTCCGGCGGGCTCGGCCGCCATAGCCGGGCTCGTCTCGACGTCATGTTCGTCTTCGATTTCACCGACGATCTCCTCGACCAGGTCCTCGATCGTCACCAATCCATCTATGCCGCCGTATTCGTCGACGACCAGCGCCATGTGGATGTGCGTCTTGCGCATCTCGAGCAGCAGGTCGAGAACGCGCATGGACGGAGCCACGAAAAGTACGCGCCGACAGATGTCGTCGAATTTGAACGGCCGGTCCGTTCCCCAAAACTGCAAAACGTCCTTGATGTGGACAAAGCCGACGATGTCGTCGAGCGTTTCCCGGAACACCGGGAGGCGCGAGTGCGATTCACGCGCCATTTTCTTCACCAGATCGGGCAGCGGGGTGTCGTGCGCGATCGCCACGATATCGGCCCGCGGGACCATGACGTCATGCGCCGATATCTCGCGCAGCTTGAAGATGTTGCGCAGCAGCTCGCGCTCGCGTGCGTCGAATTCCGACGGCACCGAGCCGGGATCGGAAATGAGCTCTTCGATCGTCTCGCGCAGATCCGATTCGCCGCCGCGCAAGCCGAAGAACGTGCGCAGCCGTTCGGTGAGCCGACGGGGACCGGATTCGTTCACCGCGCACCCCGATACGGATCGGCGATGCCGAGCCGGCGCAAGATCGATACCTCCATCGCCTCCATGCGGTCGGCGTCCGCATCGCGCTCGTGATCGTGGCCGAGAAGATGCAGGACGCCGTGAACCACCAAATGCGCCAGATGCGCGCCCACGCTTTTTCCCTGCGTCCGTGCCTCCGCCGTGGCAACGCCGCTCGCGATCACGACGTCGCCGAGAGGGCGGCGCACGTTGTCCGGCAACCGCGGCGGCCGGGTCGCCTGATCCTCGGCAGGAAAAGAAAGCACATTGGTCGGTTTGTCGTGGCCGCGCCACCGGCGGTTCAGCTCGTGGACCATGCGGTCGTCGGCGAGAACCAGGCTGAGCTCCACCATGTTCGCCGGCGGATCGGCGGCAAGTGCGGCTGCGGCCGCACGCCGCGCCAGGGCCGTCACATTGCGAACCCGGCGCCGCCACTCGGGCGCCTCGATCAGGATCGAGATCCGGGGGCGCAGCGGCCGTCGCCCGTGTCCCGTCCGGCGCGTGCGACTCACGGACCGCCCGCGCCGCCTTGTCCGCGCAGCGGTCATTTCACTTTCGGGGATTTCTGTTCGGAGCGGCGTCTCGTCT
>Ga0335070_10002630_pt1 | contig 20848 bp, 14 predicted proteins | sample Lox_Sample_13_FD_206722 | JGI IMG/M metagenome (GOLD analysis project Ga0335070, IMG submission 206722) | Soil microbial communities from Loxahatchee National Wildlife Refuge, Florida, United States - Lox_Sample_1.3 | ecosystem: Environmental > Terrestrial > Soil > Wetlands | place: USA...
GCCGTAAGGTGGGTTCTGGCACGGGATTGCGAGAGGGGACACGAACGGCGGGTTGGAGACTGCGAACGGCGTGCCCGCCTGGGCGCGTTGCATGTATCGGCCACCGAAGCCTTCCGGCTTTCGACCCTGCGCATCGGCCTCGGCACGCGGTATGAGGGTCACGTAGTTCGCCAAACGGCTGGCATTGACGATCATGAGGGCGCGCACGGGATCGACCGACACACTGCCCCACTCGATCCCGCCGAGTATTCCGGGGTACTGCAGGCTCGAGGTGGATCCCGGGGGCGTGAAAGGGCCGTCATAGCGTGCCTGCCGGAAGCGGATCCGGCACAACATCTGATCGATGGGGGTCACTCCCCACATGTCACGTTCTTCGAGAGTGGGACCGCGGAACGCAGGCATATCCACCGACACAGGCTGGGCGCTTGCGAGATGTTCGCCTGTGACGGCCCCCCGCTGCGGTACAGGGACCTCGTGCACGGGAGCCAGCGGCCGGCCATCACGTCGGTCCAGCACGAAGATCTCGCCGGTCTTGGTAGCCTGGATCAGAGCCGGCACCGCCCCCTCAGGTGTGGGGAATTCCGTCAGCACCGGCTGGGCCGCCACGTCGTAGTCCCACAGATCGTGATGGACGGTCTGGAACGACCAGCGCACCTCGCCTGTGGCAGCATCCAGGGCGAGGACCGAACTCGAATAGCGCTCGTCGAACGGCCGCCGCAGGACACCGTAGTAATCCGAACCCGAGGTGTTTCCGGTCGGTGCGTAGACCAGGCCCAGAGATTCATCGGCGCTCATCGGCGCCCATGAGTTCGGAGTCGATGCGGTGAACGATTCGCCCGCCGCCGGCTCGGAGTGACGATCCGGCCGGCCCATGTCGAACGCCCAGGCGAAGGCGCCCGTCAGGGCATCAAAGGCTCTGATGACGCCCGAGGGCTCGCCCCAATACTGGGCGTCGGAGACCCAACCGCCCAACACCACCCTGTCGCGCACGATCGTCGGCGCGGAGGTCACGTAGTAGTAGCCCGGGATGATCCGCCCGCGCCAGTCGCCCATACCGGCCAGCAGGGAGATCTCGCCATTCACGCCAAAGTGTGGACAGCGTGCACCGCTCGTGGCATCGAGTGCGATGAGCCGCGCATCCACGGTATTGGTGAAGATGCGCTCGGCGCACTCCCCCTCGCCGCCCGGGACCCGGTAGTAGGCGACACCGCGACACGTCTTGAGCACTGCGGGGGCCGACTCGGCTCCCGAGCGGAATCGCCAGCGCTGCGCTCCGGTTTCCGCATCGAGCGCGATGACGTCGTTGGCTCCGGTGCACAGATAGAGCGAATGACCGATCTTCAGCGGAGTGGCTTCGAGCGGGTCCTCGGTCACTCCAGTGTGATGGACCCACTGTAGGCGCAGTCCCGAAACGTTCTGGGGAGTCAGTTGCGCCTGCCGGCTGAAGCGGCTGCCACCGGCATCGTGGCCGACATACCGCCAGTCATCGTCTGCAGCGGAGGTTGCAAGCCCAGCCTGCACGAATGGTTCGGCCGGCGTGTTGCGATGGGGGGCCTCAGGCTCGCCGGTACGGTATAGCGGATCGGGTGCTCGCAGATGAACACCGAAGTGTAGAGCGCTGCCCGACACAGCTGCCAGCAGGAGCCAAACCACGCAGCGTGCGGCTCGGCGACTCCGGTCGTCGAGCACAGCCAGGAGAACCGATCCGAGCATGAACGGCGCAATCAGGCGCGGTACCAGAGCCCAGCCGTCCAGACCCACTTCCCAGAAAGCCCACGCCACGGTCGCGACCAGAATGGCGGCGTAGAGTCGCGCTGCCGTATTCGCTCGCCGGGGCAAACGGATCGCGCACAATATCAGGGCCAGACCGGCGCACAGGTAGTACCAGGAGCCATGGAGCCTGACCAGCAGGACGCCACCGAGCATCAGTGGCACGCCTGCACCCAGCAAGAGCACGACGCACAGCCCTGTCAGGAGTCGTCTCACTGTGCCGGGACATCGTTGATCTGCTGGAACAGCGCAGTGCCGCGTTCAACGAACAATTCGCTGATCCGCCCCTGGGCGGACAGCCTCTGCAACGTGGCCCGCCGGGCCGCCACCACCTGCTCCGCCGAGTCCGCGTTCACTTCATAGACGGTCAGATAGCGTGGCGCGGATTTGGGCTCGACCATGAGGACGCGATACAGCTCATAGCGAGTGGCACGCACGAACCCCGGTGTCTGCAGCATGTCATGGATGTGCCGGACGTCATACCAGTCGTCCAGACGCTCGCCGGTGGCTGCATCCCGGCAGCAGTCCACCCTCTCCAGAAGCAGGAATGTCTTCTTGCCCGACCGCGGCGGTGTAGATGCTTCCACGGTCTCCCCGTGCTGCTGGAAGTACAACCGGTCGGTGACCTTCAGCAGTGGCGTGGACCGACCCACGGTTTCCATCTTCCGGCTCGCCATCAGCATCTCGATGATCGTCTTGTCCATGTTGCGCGTGACGATGTCGTACAGCGCCACGTAGGTGCCGTCATCATCGACTGCCGGAGGCAGGTCCGCCGACTCGACACGGTGGCCGCGCCTGGCCCGCTTGTAACCCGGAACCTGCAGCACATCCGGGATGTCGATGTCGTCATACCAATGATTGAAGTCAGCTTCGCGGGTCGCGTCGGTGCTGCGTGTCATCACCATCATCAGCCACTTGCCATTCGCGGATGCAGTCTCCTCCGCGCTCAGTGAGCACGGCACACCGATCAGCAGCAGCACCAGCCACCAGAATGTCTTCACCGTGTTCATGATCGTACAAACCCCTCGTGTGTCTGGGCGTCGGAGACGCCCTTGCGGCGGATGACAACGACCCCGGGAGCCTGCTCACGGGCCTCAAGCCCCGTCCCGCGCAACAGCCGGTCAAGCGCCGTCCGCGCCGTGAGCGTGCCCTCGACCGATTCCGCCGAGCGGCCGGCGACCAGTGCGGGATCGAACAGGATCTGCAGATTGGCCTGCTTCGCCAGGTTACGGAGCGACTCGCCCAGCGGCTGGGCACGCACTTGAAGCGGGATGGGCTCATCCAGGGAAGCGGCTATCACGGGACCGGCCAGGCACAGAAAGCCCAGACACAACAGCATCGGTCCGAGCCGCGTACCACGGCAAGTATGTCCAACGTCCATATAGATACTGGAGTCCGTCAGTACCGGTAGAGCGCAGTCAGACCCATCGTCCTTGGCCGGTAACTGACTACCGTATACAGCGACAATGGCGCGAAGACAGTCTGTGCGTTCAGCCGCGGCTCGGAGTCGAACAGATTCTGCGCGAACAGGGACACGTCCCAGCCGCTCCAGGTCAGACCAGCACGCAGCGAGGTATAGCTCTGGGCCGGGATTCCCTCGAAGCCGGCCGGGAAACCACCGTTGAGGGGATCGGACGCCTGCACCGTATCGGTCTGCCTGGCGCTGTACTGATAGTCCGCCCGCACGTATCCGGTCCGCCCGAACACGGGGACCGTGGCCTGGGTGAACGCCGCGAGAGTCCAGGGCGAAGCCGGCAGGTGATCGCCGTCCTGCACGATCGACTGCACGCCCGGAGCCAGCTGCACGGTCTGCGTGAACTTCGCATCCGTGTAGCTGAACGTGCCGCCGAGTGACAGCACCTCGTTGACCTTCACGACGGACTGCAGATCGAAGCCCGAACTTTCGGCCTTGCCCAGGTTGCCCGTGTACTGGAAACCGCAGGCGGTGAGCGGCACGTTCTGCTGGATGTTGCGCCATTGTATGTAGTAGGCGCTCGCGTTCAGCAGCACGCGATTGTCCGCGAAGGCGTTCTTGCTGCCGATCTCGTAGCTCCAGACGCTGTCCGAGCCGTAGGTGCTCGGCACGTCCGTCAGGCCGATCATCCCCAGCGCGCTGCTGGAGTCGCCATAACAGAACTGCCCGACCTTGGGATTGGCGCCACCGATGCGGAAGCCCTTGGCCGCCGTGAAATACACGAGATTGTCGGCATCGAGCTGGTAGGTGAGACCCACCTTGGGGGTCACCGGATGCTCGATCTCGCTGCCGCTGCTGTCGAACTCCGGGCCGGCCACCAGTGTCTGCGGATAATGCGCCTGCCCCTGGAACTCGGCCCGGGCATAGCGCAGCCCCACAGTGAGCTTGAGCGGACCGGCGAGACGCACATCGGCCTGGCCGTACACGGCGATCTGTTTGTCCAGTCCGATGCGCGGATCCTCTTCATAGATGTACCCGCCGCCGTAATCCGCCGGCACACCGATGTCCATCTGGACCGAGGGGTCGTACACGAGCTGGCGCGTCGTCTCGCGCGCATGCTGGTAGAACAGACCCGCTGTCCAGACGACGCGCGCGTTGGTATCGGTGGACTGCAGACGCAGCTCCTGAGTCCAGTTGTTCTGCGCATCCACCCAGTAACCGGAACCCACCTCACCGGCCGGTGGGTAGGGATTCGACAGGAAGATGGCGCGGTCGAACTGCGAGTAATCGGTGATGGCCGACTGGTCGCGCCTGAACCAGGAGGTGCTCGAGATCAGCTGCACCGGGCCCAGGTTCCATTCGGCCCTGAGAGCTGCCAGCACGAACTTGTCGGAATCGGGGCTGGCGATCTCGTTACCCGAGCGCAGCGGCGCGTTGAACTGGCCGTTGGTCGGGTCTCCCGGGTCGAACTCGGAACGGATCGACCACCAGGCCGACGTGTCGTCCACGTCGCGTCGCTGGTAGAAGATGGAGGGTGTCAGGCTCAATGCGTCGCTGACCGCCCATTTGAGTGCGACACGCGCGGTCATCGTGCGGCTGGCATTCGCATTCTCATCGGCCACCTGTCCGGTATGCCAGTTGATGCGGTCAACCCAACCACCCTCATAACGGTACGAGGCGCTGGCGCGAATGCCGAGCGTCGCCGGGATCAGCGCGGTGCCACCGGCCACGCCGGCCTCGTAGACCGGATCGCCGTGACTGGTGGCGCCGATCTCCGAGCGGGCGTAGACAGAGGTGCGCTCGAGATTCGGCTCCGGCGAGATGAAACGCACGGTACCGCCTTCCGAGCCGGCTCCGAACAGCGTGCCCTGCGGACCACGCAGCACCTCGACGCGCTCCAGATCGAACAGTGCCGGATAGGCATTGAAGGATCCGAATGACAGGTGCCGGCTCTGGATCGGCGTGTCGTCGATGTAGATACCCGTGGTGGCCGCGCCGGCGTTGGAACTGATGCCGCGGATGGCGATGTCGGAGGACTCCGCGTTGTTGTTGTTCGCGCTGCGCGTGAAGGTGATGGCCGGCGTGAGCCGGGCAATGTCATCGATCGAGCGTGTCCCCTGCACATCCATGGTCGCCTGGTTGTAGACCGACACACTGATCGGGACGTCCTGCAGTTTCTCGACTCGCCGCTGCGCCGTGACCACGATCTCTTCCAGCGCCATCGTGGTGGATTCGGCGGCGACCGGCGGAGCCGGCGGGGATTGGGCAGCCGGACCCGGGGCCGTTTCCGCCTGCGGCTGCGCCCGCACGACGAGCACGCCCGGACTCTGTTCTTCGGCGGCCAGGTGGCTGCCGGCAAGCGCCTCGGCCAGCGCCTGTCGGGGCGAGAGCATTCCCATGACGGCCGGCGCGACCCGCTTCTCCACGAGCGCGGGCGCGAACAGGATCTGCAGATCCCCCTGCTTGGCCAGCAGGCGCAGCGCCTCCCCCAGGGGTCGAGCCGGGACGTCGAAGGAACGAGGTGTATCCAGATCCGCGGCAGCGAGTGCACCGGCGGTTGCGCCAAGCCCCAACAGCAGAATCGCGCCGCGGAGCGCGAAGCGGCGCACGGACCTGGATCTGACAGTCATCTGCTTCCCCTGGAAGTTCGTTATCGGCCGCTTCGGTCACCCCCGCTACCTCGGTCGGCGTCGACCCCTTATACGCACGAGCGCCCTGGAGCCGCCACGAGCTCCCGGGCAGCCACCCCGCAACCCGGGCAGCCACCCCGCAACCCGGGCAGCCACGCCACAACACGGGGCGGCGCGTATTGTCCGAAGTGGCGGGTCGGTCGCTTTCGTGCGTATAAGAGATGGATGACCTCCGTCAAGAGCACCCCTGGGACAGCCGACGCGCCGCAGCCAGCGGTGCCTGCTGCATCCGCCGCAGCGCCCCGAGAGGGCCCTGACCCCATCGCCGACAGTCAGCGCGCCTACCTGGTCATCCTGTTCAACAAGTACCGCGCCGCCTTGTTGCGGCACGTGGAACGGCTGGTGCATTCGCGCGAGGACGCCGCCGAGCTGGTTCAGGAAACCTACCTGAGAGTGATGCGGCAGCTGCAGACCTCGCACTTCGAGGCGGCAGCGCGCGCCTATCTGTTCCAGACAGCCACCAACCTCGCGCACGATCACTACCGGCGTGGCCGGCACCGCAGTCACGATCGCCTCGAGGATCTGCCGGAGGCACAGCTCGCGATCGGCGACCCGCCACCCGAACAACTCGCCGCCGCGGATGAGACCCTGGCGCGACTGCGCAGTGCGATCCTGCAACTGCCCGTGCCGGTCCGCGACGTGCTGCTGCGGGCGCGGGTACAGAACCAGGCCTACTCCCAGATCGGCCGGGAACTTGGCATCAGCATCCGGACCGTGGAGCGACGCATGGCCCAGGCCATGCAGGCGCTCACCCTGACATTGCAGGATCCCCCATGAACGTGTTCCAGCCCAGAGAACCCGCTACCGCGGCCGAGTGGTTCGCCGCCCGGCACGCCGGCCATGACACGGAACTCGAACGCCGGTTCGCCGCCTGGCTGGCGGCGAGCCGGCAGCATTTCGAGGACTACGCGCTGTGCGAACTGACGTGGGAACTGGCCGCCAGCGCGGCGGTCGGCATATCGCAGGCGCCTGCGAACGTTCCCTGGTATCGCCGGACTTCGTCCCTGGCCGCCGCGGCCGCCGCCGCCGCGCTGCTGTTGTTCGCGTTCCTCCGCGTGATGCACCCGTCATCGGCGCCAGCGGTGGTGTGGCAGACACAAGCCGGCGAACAGCGCAGCATCTCGTTGGCGGATGGCAGCCACATCGTCATGAACACCCGCTCCATGCTGGAAATCCGCATGGGTGCACGGCGTCGCGAAGTGCGGCTGCTGACGGGCGAGGCGTACTTCGAAGTCGCACACGACGAGTCTCGGCCGTTCATCGTCAGAACACCTCTGGGTCACATCCGCGCGGTCGGGACCAGGTTCGATGTACTGCTGGATGGGCAACGCGTGGAAGTGGCCATGGAAGAAGGCAAGGTCATGGTCCGCAGTGCCCTGCCTGACGCGCCGGAAGTACTCACCGTTGCCGGAATGAGCGCCACGCTCGCGCCCGGTAGCGCCGCTCCCCATCTGCAGCCGGCCGATCTCAACCGGATCGAGAACTGGCGTGCGCGCCGCATCGAGTTCGATCGGGTGCCGCTGGGCACCGCCCTGCGGGAATTCAGTCGTTACACGCCTGTGCCCATCACGGCCGGCTCGCCCGAGATTGCGCAGATGCCGATCTCAGCGGTGCTCAAGGCCGGCGATGTGGCCGCTTTGCGTGCCACTCTCAAGGGTGCGTTCGGTCTGCAGGTGATCGAGTCAGGCGACGGACTGGTCGTGATGGATCGTCCGCACTGAAGGAGCGGCGTCGCTCCGCAGGGCATCCGACCGACCTTCCTTCGCCACTTGACCCACTCCGGGTTTGTTCCACCCTGTCGTTTCGTGGCAAGATCCGCCACCCTGCGCGCCACATCGACGCGTGGCCAAACTGGAAGACGACAGCGTGGCACAGTACAAACTCTACGGACGGCAGAACGCCGGCTCACTCGCTCCACAGATCGTCCTCGAGGAAATCGGCGCACCGTACGAGCAACATTGGGTCGCCACCGATGCCGCGGCGCTCGAGGCCTACCGGCGCATCAACCCGGCCGGCAAGGTTCCCGCGCTGATCCTGCCGGATGGCACACCGATCGCCGAATCCGCCGCCATCCTCATCCATCTGACACTGGCGCATCCCGCCGCCGGGCTCGCGCCGCAGCCGGGGAGCAGCGCGCACGCCCGTTTCCTGCAATGGATGCTGTTCCTGTCGGCGAACGTCTACGAAGCGGTGCTGCGGTGTTATTACCCGGAGCGATTTTCGACAGCCGGTACGGCCGCGGCGGAGCAGGTCAAGGCCCAGGGGATGGCGGACTGCGTGCGCCACCTGGAACTCATTCACGGTGTGCTGTCGCCGTACGTTCTTGGTGCGACCTACACGGCCGCCGATCCTTATCTGCACATGTTGGCGAGCTGGTATCCGGGGAGCGCCGCGGAACTGCACCAGCGACTGCCCCAGCTGGCGCGCCACGCCGAACTGCTGAGGCAGCGGCCCGCCGTGCGCAAGGCCGAAGCAGACCACGCCTGAGCGGAAGCTGCTCGCGCCTGCGCGAAAACCGATCGCTCGCGGGCGAGTGGGCTGCAGGGCCGCCGAAGCGGTCCCGACTCAACTGATGATGGTGCGCAGGCGCTGCGAGCAGGATTGGGCGTTGCTTTCGCTCACACGCCGCAGCAGCGCGCCGGCCTCAGCCGCCGACAGCGCCTTGCTCAACAGAAACCCCTGGGCTTCCTGACAATCGTGTTCCTGCAGGAACACCAGCTGCTGGAAGTTCTCCACGCCCTCCGCCGTCACATGGATGCGCAATGAGCGCGACATCGCGATCAGTGCGCTGGCAATCGCGCGGTCATCGCTGCCCTCGGTGATGCTCGTCACGAACGAGCGGTCGATCTTCAGCCTGTCCACCGCGAGCTGACGTAGCCGGCCGAAGCTCGAGTAGCCCGTGCCGAAATCGTCGATGGCGAGAGAGACCCCCAGGGCTTTCAATTCACGCGTGGCCTTCTCCGCCCAGATCTCGTCGGCCATCACGACCGACTCGGTAATCTCCAATTCCAGCATGGAAGGATCGAGACCTGTCTCGCCCAGGATGCCCGCCACCTGCTGCGGAAACTCCGCGAGCGCAAACTGCCGCCCGGAGACGTTGACCGCCATGCGACCGACGCTCAGGCCTTCGGTCTGCCACTGACGCGCCTGTCGGCAGGCATCGCGCAGCACCTGCACGCCGATTTCGAGAATCAGACCGGTTTCTTCGGCCACGGGAATGAATTCCGTGGCGGGGACCTGTCCCAGCTCGGCGCTCTGCCATTGCAGCAGGGCCTCCATGCCCGAGACCGTGCCGGTGCGTACGTCGAACTGCGGCTGATAGCGCAGCGACAGCTCGCCCTTTTCCAGCGCGGTGCGCAGCTTGTCCTCGATGGTGAAACGACGCAGCGCGGACGCGTTCATCGTCGTATCGTAGAAAGCCGTCGTGCCCGGATTCTTGCGCTTGGCGAAATACATGGCCAGGTCGGCATTGCGCAGCAACGTTTCCGCGTCGGTGCCATCCTGTGGAAACAGCGCGATACCGATGCTGGGCGTCACGACCAGGGAGGTGGAAGCAAACTGGATGGGCTCGCGCAGCGCGCCAATCACCCTGTCGGCCACCATCCCTGCATCGCCGGGAGAACGCAGATCGGGCAGCAGCACGATGAACTCGTCACCGCCCAGTCTCGCCAGGTCACCGGGTCGCGCCCTGCCCTCGCCATCGGGGTCGTAGCGGACGCTGTTGCGCAACCGAGCGGCCACTATCTTCAGCAGCTCATCGCCCACGGCATGACCGAGGGTGTCGTTGACTCTCTTGAAATTGTCCAGATCCAGGTACAACACCGCGAGCGTGCGCTGGTGCTCGCGCGCCGCATCGATGGCGCCGATCAGGCGGTTGCGCGACTGTTCGCGGTTGGGCAGGCCGGTCAGGGTGTCGAAGTAGGCCAGCTTGACGATGCGACGCTCCGCGCGCCACTTGCTGCCCAGCGCGATGGTCATCTGCCGGATTTCGTGCGGATGGAAGGGCTTCTGCAGATACGAAAGCTTGTCCTCGGGCGGTACCAGCCCGCCGATCTCACCGGGGTCGGTGTCCGAATAAGCGGTGCAGATCACGATTTCGATGGCAGGATCGATCTCGCGGATGCGGCTCGCCGCCCATACGCCATCGCGTCCCGGAGGCATGCGCATGTCCAGGAACACCACGGCGAACGGATCATCCCGATCGACCGCGTCGCGAACCGCTGCCACGGCCTCCTCGGCCTGCGAGCAGAACACTGGTGCAAAGCTCGTGCCGCTGTGCGCACGCGGTCGCGCGCTGGTGTTCTTACTGAACAGACGGCTGCGCAACTCGCGGAACTCGGCCACCTGCGCGCCGACATCGGTCTCCAGCAGGATCTGCCGGTATGAGTCGCGCACTTCCGGATCATCGTCCACGATGAGTACCCGAACAGGTGTTGGATTCTGGCTTGCCACGATGGACCTCACGCAGCTCCGGCGAGGGCGACCGTGTCACGTGGTGCGAGAGGCACGAGGCAGTGAAGAACTGCGCCGCGGCCCGGACCCTCGCTGGCGGCCCAGATCCGCCCGCCCAGCGCACCGACTGCGTTGGAACACCAGTGCAGTCCGATGCCGTGATTGGTCTCTCTCGACTTGGTCGAATATCCCTTCTCGAACACCTTTTCAAGGTTGCCCGCTTCGATGCCCACGCCGTCATCCGCGCATTGCAGGTACAGCTGCTCGGCGCCCTCGCCATTCCTGGTGAGTTCCGCGTGAATCCGCAGCGTACCCTTGTCCTTGCCAGTGTCGCGCACGGCATCGGCGGCGTTGATCATGATGTTCTGCAGCACCAGCCGCACGACGGTACGCGCGATCCGCACGACACCGATCTTCCGCACCGATTCTTCGATGTCCACGCGCAATCTCTGGCGCGTGGAATCGGGAACGATCTCCAGGGCCTGCCCGATCAGGTCGACCACGCGAACCGGCTCTATCACATGTTCGTTGCGCGCCGAGCGCATCTGTTCGGCGAGCGTACCCTGCACCATCGAGGTCTGCCGGCTCATGACGGCGACATCCTCCTCGACCGATTTCACCATCACGGCCAGCTCCTTGCAGGCCATGCGGACAAACTCCTCCAGGTCCTGTCTGCGCCGGGCATCGGATGCGCCGCTTTCCAACTCTTCGACCGCGCGCAACGCATCTTCCACCGGCGCCTCGTGCAAACGCTCCCGCAGGCGGGCCAGTCGCACTCCAATGGGCGTCATCGCATTGCCGAGGTTGTGCAGAACGCCCTTGGCCAATTCGGCGAATCCCGCCTGGAAGGACTGGTCCACGAGCTGCGTGCGGGACTCCGCCACGCGACTCACCATGCGGTTGAATTCGCGCGCCAGCACGCCGATCTCATCCGAACCGGCGAGTTCCAGGCGTGTGGTCAGATCCTTGTCCATGCCGATCTCGACCGCATGGCGGGTCACGCGGCCCAGGGGAGCGAGCACGACGCGATTCAGCACCATCACCAGCAGGATCACCGTGGCCACGGCGGCGGCCAGCAGGCACAGGGAGGCGTACTTCACCGCCGAGTCGCCGCGACTCGTGATGTTACGCGGCAGCTCGACTCGCAGTGTCAGGATGGGATGGCCGTAGACATCGCGCAGCGGGCGGTACACATGCGTGAGATTGCCGTCCTCCTCCAGACGGTCGCCGAGGGAGTCCCCCGTGTAGGGTTGCGCCGTCAGATTCACCTGGGCCTGGGAACCGATGCTGGCGATCTCGCTGGCAGTCAGCAGGCGCCCCATCATGACCATGCCCCGCGAGGGACCGTGACCGTTGCCGTCGAGCACCGGAGCAGCCGCCAGCATGAGGATGCCCAGGTTGGTACGCAGGTAGCCGCGCGCCTTCTGACCGTCACGCAGGTTGGCGCGCCAGGGGAAGTCCGCCGGCAAACCGGGCTCCGCCAGCAGGTCCAGGCCCAGCGGGCCGGAGCTGCGCAGGTCGATGCCGTGCGCCAGGACGAAGCTGCCCTGCTGGTCAACGATGAACAGTACGTTGATGTTGAGCTGCTTGAGCCCTACGTCCGTGATGTTGTCGGTCACGTATTCGCGATTGCGGTCCGCTTCGAACCTGTAGGTGTCGAGCCAGTTGCCCCAGTCCGTGGCCGAGAGCTCGAGCCGCTCCAGGGTCGAATCGAAGGCGTACTGGATGCGCCGCATGGCGACGTGCGCATCCGACCGCTCCAGCTCCGCGAAGCTGGGCAGCAGGATGGCCTTGAGGACGGCGAGCTGCGCGATGCCGAGCACCACGAACAGCGCCGCGATCAGGGCTGTGACTTTGGCCCGGATTCTCACAGGGTGAAGTTAGATCGAATCAGCGTGGCCGGACGGTTCCCATATCTCAAAATCGACCGCCTCGATCCGGCGGTGTCCGCCGGACAGTGACGCCGTTCACACTACGGGCGCGGGATGGCCCAGGGACTCACGACCCCTGAGGGACTCACGACCCCTCAGGGGCTCAGGACCACTCAGGGGCTCGCGACCGTCCCCGCGGTTCCCGCCGGCGCCTCGCCCAGCCAGCGGGCCAGCCACCCGTGCACCTCCTGATAGAAGTGACGGCTGTCCTCGGGTCTGAGGATCCAGTGCCAGGCATCCGGCCACACCAGCAGACGGCTGGGGACGTGCATTCGCTGCAGTGCGCTCCAGGCCTCGAGCGTGTTGCCGATCGGAACCCGGTAATCCCGCTCGCCGATGCTCAGCAACATCGGCGTCTTCCAGTTCGCGGCGTAACTGAGCGGACTCTGGTCGCGCCAGAGGGTGCCCCCGGCCCAGGGTGGCCCCCCGTTGGTCAGCTCGCGATCGTAGATGAAGTCGCTCTCGCCCCACTGAGTCGTGAGGTCCACCTCACCGGCGTGGCTGATCAGACAGCGGAAGCGTGTGGTGGAGGCTTCCAGCCAGTTGGCGAGATGTCCGCCGTAACTCGCGCCGGCAGCGCACACGCGGGTTCCGTCGATGAAGCTGTATCGTGCCAGTGCGGCATCCACGGCTTCGACCAGTTCCTGTCCGGGTGTGCGCAGCGGGTCCAGCTTGATGGCTTGCGAGAACTGCTCGCCGAAGCCGGTGGAGCCGGTGTAGTCGGTCAGCAGCACGACGTAGCCGGGCGCGGCCAGCAGGTGATAATTCCAGCGCAAGCTGATCTGGTCGGGATTGTTGCTGGCGGCACCGCCGTGGATCACCACCAGCAACGGGTAGCGGCGCGCCGGATCGAATCCCGGCGGGCGTACCAGCATGTTGTGGATGCTGCGGCGCTTGCTGCTGGTGAAATAGAAGTGCTCGGGCGGCTGCCAGTCGATGCCGGCAGCAGTCGTCGTGTTGAATCGCGTCAGGTTGGTGTGACGGTGCGCGGATTCGTCGATGCGCACGATCTCCTGCGGGCTCACCGAGCTGCCATAGCTGCCGATCAGCACGGCACGACGCGCCTTCGCGGCGATCTCCAGATGCGTGTAGCCGCCCGTGGCCGGTTCGACCAGCAGTGCCGCCCTGCCGCCGCCAGCTGGCGCCCGATAAAGGTTCTGCTTGCCGGCATCGGCCACCAGCAGATAGACACTGCGGCTGTCCGGTGTCAGGGCGTACCCGGTAACCTCCCGATCAAGACCCGGAGTGACGGCAACGGCAGCACCCGGGGTCGGCCAGCCGATCCGCTGCAAGCGACCCAGGTGATAGATCTCCTGGTCCTGCACCGCGTATTCGAAATAGAGGGAGCGGCCATCGGGGGCGAACCGGGCATCCGCGTATTCACCGGGCGCGGGCGTGACGATACGGGGTTCACCGCCTGCGGCCGGCATGCGGTACAGATGATTCCCCACGTGCGCAAAAGCCGAATTCCAGCGCTCGGTCGTTGCAGCGAAGATCACCTCGGATCCGTCGGGACTCCAGAGCGGGGCCAGCGTCACGCTGTTTTCGTGGATCACACCTGAGAAACCCGTGGTGTGGGCGAGAGCGGTGGGCGAAAGAATGTCGCGCGCCGTCGCACCCGGGGCCAGCGACTGCACCAGAACAGTCGGCTGACGGTCATCCAGCCACTGGTTCCAGAAGCGGACCGGGAAATGCTCGTAAGTGCGGACGTTGTACTTACGGTCCTTGCGCTCCGCCGCGATCTTCCTGTTGGCCTCATCGTCGAGCGCATTCGGGTACACCATCGACTCGAAGAGAATGGCCTGATCGTCGGGGCGCCATTGCGGACTCGATGCAGGGGTCGAGAGATGGGTGAGACGCCGGGCGTCACCACCCTGTGCCAGATCCAGGATGTAGATCTGCTCGGCCTCATCGCCTTCCCGTCTGGTCGAGAAGGCGATCTTGCGACTGTCATGCGACCAGGTGACGTCCGATTCGGGTGCCCTGGTATGGGTGATGCGGCGAGCCGCGGCACTGCCGTCCGCCGGCACGAGCCACAGATCACTGACTTCCTTGTCCTGCTCGTAGGAGGGCTCCAGTACGGAGAACACCACCCACTTGCCATCCGGGCTCACCACGGGCGCGCCAACCCGCGGCATCATCCACAATTTCTCGTGCGTGATCGGCTCCAGAGCGGCCGCCGTTCCGACACACGCGCAGCACACCAAGGCGGCGAACCGCCGCGTTCGATGGATCGTCATGGACCGTCCGTTTGTTGTATCAGTCGTGGTTGGCGGCCGCTTCGGCACCGCCCGAAATGACGTTCAGCAGCTCCCTGGAAACGCGCTCATCGATCTCCGCGGCCCGCTGGGCCGGCACCGGATAGCGGACCACGGCCTCCACGCCGCTTGCGAGGAAGTTCAACTGCACCTGCGGCCTGCCATCGCCGGCGGAGCCGGAGGCGGTCGTGCGCTCGATCTCGCGGGTCTGGCGGGTAATATCGTCCTGGTAGTCGTGCACCACCTTGCTGACCGCGGCCAGCAGCCGTTCCTTCATCTGTCCGTAATCGCTGTCCGCAGGCAGCTTCAGCGTGGTCTCGCGCCAGATGAAGTTAACACCGGGGATCTGCTTGAACAGGCCGCCGGAGGCCTGGAAGACGATGGAATTGGCAAAGGCCACGACGCGACCGGTCGCACCGAGCGGTCCCTGTGAATTCAGTTCCATCAGATGCATCCGGACCAGCCCGAGGTCGATGACCTCGCCGGTCACCGTGCCGATCTGGACCCGGTCGCCCACCCGGATTCCGTATTTGCCGATCAGGAAGAAGTACCCGACGATCGACACCAGGACGCTCTGCATCGCAACCGCCACGCCCGCCGTGATGAGCCCCGCGAAGGTGGCGAAGGAACTCAGTTCGGTCACGAACGTCAGCGCGACGATGGCGGTTACGAGCGTCCACATCGTCAGTTTCCGCAACAGCAGAAGTTGATAGCGGCGCCGCGGCTCGTGGGCGTAGTGCACCACCACCCGCCTCCACAATTCCGCCCCGGCGAATACCAGGGCCAGCAGCCCCGCCAGTACGGCCAGGCGGATTCCGAGCGCCACCCAGGCATCGTGATACTGCCGGCGTATCGTGTCGCGCCAGCTGTTGAGATTGTGGCGATACTGGTTGAGCAGCACGCCCTCCTTGCTCAACGGGATCAGGATCGCGGAGGTCTGCTTGAAGAGCCACGCCAGCGTATCGAACTGATCCCGGACGGCCTTCAGTTCGGTGTTTCCCGCGTGGTCGGCCTGAGCGGCCAGCGCATCACCCTGACGCGTCAGTGCCTGCAGGCGCTCGATGGGAGAGGAGCGGATGTCGGTGAAGATCTTTGCCAGCGCGGCGGTGCGACGGTCGATGGCTTCGATGGTGCTGATCTTCGAGCCGAGCCTGAGCACGTTCGCGGTCAGGTCCCAGATGCCGAGCCTATCCCCGGTTCCACCGCCGGAGGTCAGAGGCACGGCGGTCTGTGTAGCGGGCGTTGCCGGGGACGTACCGCCGGAAGCAGACGCGGGGGCCGACGCGGGCAGCGCAGCTGCGGGAATTGAAACGGCTATGGCGTCGATATGCGCCTTCAGAGCGTTGGCACTCGCCGCCCGCGCGTCACGCTCGCTGACGAACTGCACCATCGTATCGAGGAGATTGCGCCGCGCATTGAGCATGTCGAGCTCGCCCTGCAGCTCCGACAATTTGGCCGTCAAATCGGCCTTCGCCCCCTTTCCGGTGGTCAGCTGCTGACGAGTAGCATCCATTTCCTGTTGCAGCGCCTGCCGTTGCGCCGCGAGCCGCTTCTGCTGCTGATCCAGTGCCTGTGGCGAGACGTTCTCATCCGCCGAAGGCGGCGCGCTGCTCGCTTCGCTGCTGAGCAACTCGGCGTTTGCGCGGGCAAGTTCGAAGGCCAGACTGACGACCTGGTCGGCCGTCTGGCGGTTGGCGTACAGCATCAGCAGGTCGCTCGGCTGGCTCGCCGTCTGCTGCTGAGTACCCAGGGTCCGATACCAGTCGACGGTTTCATCGAGGATCTGGACCACCTGGTCCGCGGTCAGCACCGAGACGTGGGTGGTTCCCACAGCCTCGGTCGGCGCCACGGGTGTATCTCCAGCCTGCGCGATGCCCAGCAACGCGGCCAACGGCAGGCCCAGAATGGCTGTGGCCACTTTCATGCGCGCATCGTACAGGAAGGAATCACGGGACGGGCGCATCCGGCCGCGGCGCCGGCCGGCGCGGCGACCCGGTCTCGCAGCAGCGTGCGTAGGCAGCACCTGAAGATTTCCCTACAATGCCGCCAGCTTCAGGTCCCGGGCGGTATGGCATGAGCGGAAGTTGGCAGGGCTCGACCACGGTCCTGGCCGACTACGAGGAAGCGCCGTTCCGTCCGTTCCACCTGCGAGTGGCGGTCAGCGCCACCAGTGGCGTGTTCAGCGATGGCTACGGTCTCGGGATCATCGGGATTTCGCTGAGCGCTGCCAGCTCGCCACTGCACCTGTCGCCCTCCTGGCTCGGATCGATCGGCGCCGCATCGCTCGCCGGCCTGTTCGCCGGTGCGCTGCTCACGGGACCGATCGCCGACCGATTCGGTCGGCGGCCGCTCTTCGCCTGGAACATGGCGGTGCTCGCGCTGCTGTCGCTTCTGCAGTTCGCGGCGGCCACGGCCTGGGAACTGCTGCTGCTGCGGCTGGCCATCGGCCTCGTTCTCGGCACCGACTACGTGGTGAGCAAGGCGCTGCTGATCGAGTTCTCCCCACGCCGGGTGCGCGGCAAAGTGCTCAGTACGCTCTCCATCGCCTGGGCAGCCGGGTATGTTTGCGCTTACGCGGCGGGCTACTCGCTGACGGACTCAGGGCCCGAGGCGTGGCGCTGGATGCTGGCGAGCAGCGCCATTCCACCGCTGTTGATCCTGCCTCTGCGCCTGTCGATCCCGGAATCCCCGCTCTGGCTGACTCAACAGGGATTTCCCGCGCGCGCACTGCGGGTCGTGCAGGCCCATATCGGCGCGGATGTAGCCGCGCCCGTCAGATCCGTGACGACTTCCAGACAGGGATGGCGGTGGCGCCAGCTACTGTCACGCACGTGGCGCCGCCACACCCTCGTGGGATGTGTGTTCTTCACCTGCCAGGTGGTCCCCTACTTCGCGGTCGGCACCTTCATCACCGAGGTGATCGCGCACCTGAGCACCCAGCGCGGTTACCTCGGCGGGCTCGCCTACAACCTCTCGCTCCTGAGCGGCTCGCTGGCCGGCCGACTGATCGTGGACTGGATCTCGCGGCGGGCATTCCTGCTTGGCAGTTTCGCGATCACGGGCCTGACGATGCTCACGCTGAGTGTCTGGAGCGGACTGCCGGACACCGCGGTCGTCGTCCTGCTGGCCGTGTTCGCCTGCGCGCTCTCTGCGCAATCGACACTGGTCTACGTCTATCTGCCGGAACTGTTTCCGACAGAACTGCGCGCCTCGGGTATTGGACTGGCCGTGGCATGCAGCCGGCTGGGCTCGGCAGCCAGTACCTTCCTGTTGCCGTTGGTCGTGGCGAGCTTCGGTGTGCGTACGGCGCTCGGCGCCTGCGTCGCTACCCTGGCATTCGGGCTGATCGTATGCCTGGTGTGGGCACCGGAGACCCGCAGTCTCAGCCTTGGCGCGCTCGATCAGCCGGCCGGCTCCACGTGACTATCGGCGGCCGGTTTCCCCCTGACCTTCAACGGGCCGGGTGCACCTGACTGTCAACCCACCGGTCGCAAAGGGTCACGCCCGTCCCAGCCGCGCGCCTCCCGGCGCATCATTTCGAAGAACCCCAGCGTCGGGGCGTGCGCTTCGATCAGCTCGATCATGCCGCCTGGATGGAAATCGGTGGAGACGTAGGCGAAGCGCAGCCCCGTCGCCGTGCGGCCGTGCTGCACCGGAGTTACGCCTAACGGCGCGAGCCGCGCCAGATCGCGGTCGAGCGACTCGGTCACCACACCCATGTGCTGCATCCCCTGCCGGCCCGAGGCCATGAACTCGGTGTAGATGGATGGCACGGCATTCCGTTGCTGGATGAGCTCAATCTGGATGTCGCCCCAGTAGCCGATGGCCACCGAGAACTGCAGGTCCTTGATCGAGTTGCCGCGGAACGAGACTTCCTCGAATTCGATGTGCTCGAACAGGTAGAAGGGCCCGACGGCCATCACGCGCGTCCAGTGATCGAGCGCGGCCCGCAGGTCGGCTACCACGAAGGCATTCTGCATGACTGGTCCGAAGATCCGTTCCATAGGTGCCTCTGTATGGGCGCCGCGCGACCGGCGCGGTTGGCTCAGGATTCCAGACGCGCCACCCAGCGGATGCCGCGTGCGAGGATTTCGTAGTAGACCGGCGATTCCCAGCTGCAGCGCTCCACCGTCGGATATTCATCCACGTAGGGCTGCATGTCGAAGCGTCCGCGGCAGTGTCCGAGAGTGCAGTAAAGCACCTGACCCTCACCGTGTGAATGCAGGTACAGGACCGGTCGGGGCTCGTCGGAATACCACTCCCGTTCGGCGAAACCCTTTTGCGCCTTGCCGTTGAAATGGGTGTGCAGCAGCACGTGGTTCGTGCCGTGCAGCTCCGAAAGATACAGCTCATCGTTCACGGTGAACGGCGCGATGCCGCGCACCAGGGCGTGGCTCGGTTCGGTTACCTCCACGCGGAACTCCCCCATGGGCGGATGCGCGATGAACTGGCTGCCCAGCAGTTGCATGAATCGCGGCGCCGCGCGGGGCGTGGCGACGCGGCCGTCCTGCCAGTCGATGAAGGAATTGGTCCCGTGGAGCGCGAACCAGCGTCTGCCGGAATGGATGAAGGTGGCAAGAGCTGCCTGCTGCGCTTCGGTCGGACGCACGTCGCAGGTATAACTCACGAGCGCGTCGGCTGCGGCGATCGCCGCGATGTCCGAATAGTCCTCGGCCACCCGCACCCGGATACGATCGTGCGCATGCAACAGTTTCAGCAGTTCGAGTCGCGCGAAGTCGAAGTCGTGGAAGCGCCCCCCGACGATCAGGCAGACATTCGTGCGACCCCCGGTCGCGGGCATCACTTCTGACCGTTGATGTACCGGTCGAGCTCCCTGTGGAAGTGGCGTACGCGCTGCTCCTGCTCGCTCCACAGGGGACCGCGGAAAGCGCGCGAGCGGATGCCCTTCTGCTGGACCGGGAGCAGCTCGGAATCCTGGTCCAGCACTTCACCGAGGTTGGGCTTCTGGCCGGCGGGCACGTGCACGATGTTGGGCCGTGTCCGGCCGGTCACATCGATGCCCTGGGGCAGTCCCATCCAGGCCGGCACCGTGTAGTTCGGATCATCCACGTAGCGGTAGAGGATCATGGTGTCGTAGTAGAACGTCTCAGGGTCGGTCGCGTGCGGCAGGAAGCGCATGATGAACACGCCTTCCGGATGCATGCCCATCTGCACATTCGGAAACAAGCCGGTCGCCCAGCTGTCGGTGAGCTGCCCGTCGGTGAACTTCTCGTAATGGGTCAGTCCGGCGGCGCGCGCCCGCTCGCGCTTGGACTGCTGGATGGCACGCCGGACCTCGCGCGCGCTGCCGCGATACGTGGCCGGATCGATGCCCCCCTCCTTCAACATGAACTGCAGATACGGATCGAGGGTGTCCTGATCGGCGACGCGATGCGACTTCACGCAGATCGGCACGATCATGCGGCTGGCGCCGTTGGGATACAGGTCGTACTGGCTGAAATCCTCCATCACGCCCTGGGTCTGCGGATGCACCCATGGCAGGTGATAGGTCTCGTAGAAGGCATCGACGCCGGTCTTCCAGTTCGCGCGCCACTCGCTGCGCACATGGTGCACCACATGCATCCGCTCGACTTCGTAGTTCTCGATGTAGCCCGCCGGCAGCCCCAGGTATTGCCTGAGCGGCGCGGCATTGCCGTCCATGTTGATGAACAGGATGCCGCCGACGCTGTCGCAGCGGACCTCGCTCAGTCCGGGCTTGTGGGCGATCAGCTTCGGGTTGAACGTCTCCACGTCCGTGATGCGCTCGAGCGCGCCATTGCACCCGAACTGCCAGCCGTGGAAGGCACAGGTGAAGCGTTCGACGCTGCCCTGCTCGTTGAGCGCGATCCGGTTGCCGCGATGCGGGCAGACGTTGTAGAACGCTTTCACGGCGCCGTCGGTCTGGCGCACAAGGATGAACTCCTCCGCGCCGACGGCAAAGGTGAAATAGTCGCCCGCCTCCGGAATATCGCTCGCGACCCCGGCGAGCAGCCACACGCGTGGCCACAGGCGCTGCCATTCCTTCTGCATGAACTCGCGCGAGTAGTACCGGGTGGGATCCGGCACGTCCAGGCCGTTGTCGATCTCCGGCTGCTTGGCTTCGAGCGAATCGCGCTCGGCGCCCAGACTCATGGGCCATTCGACCTTGTAGTTCACCGCCATCACACACCTCGTCAGGTTTCGGGCAGCCTGAAGTAATCGGGGATCCCCGCCGGCCACACCTGGCCGTGCTGATTGTTGCCACCGTCCACCACCAGCACATCGCCGGTAATGAACTTGCCGGTCGGCGCCGAGAGGTACACCACCGCCTGCGCGATATCCAGGGCATCGCCC